>SXGS01278980.1_pt1 | contig 28413 bp, 19 predicted proteins | sample 3174681 | NCBI WGS metagenome assembly SXGS01 (sample SAMN11356861, study PRJNA531348) | freshwater metagenome | isolation source: freshwater sample F1-80 | place: China: Fuxian Lake, Yuxi | collected 2017-12-25 | reverse complement strand
GCTGGTCGAACTGACCCGCTCGCTCGCCGATCTGGCCTATGACCTGGGCAGCGACAGCGACACGCTGCGCCGGCACATGGTCAGCATCCAGTCGGTCGACCGGATCACCCAGGCGCAACTGGCGATCGCCGACATATTGCGATCGGACGCGCCGGTCGCGGCGCGCATCGACGGCGTCACGCTGGAAACGCTGGCCGACCGCCTGCGCGAGCGGGTGGCCGGCAACGCCTGAGCGCCGCCGTCATTGGCATAGAGTGACATGAATGCTCCCCTCCCCTTCAGGGGAGGGGACGGGGGTGGGGCGCTTCCGCGAGCTGTGCGTCGGTGGAGAGGCCCCACCCCAACCCCTCCCCTGAAGGGGAGGGGCTCGCATGGATTCGATACGATGCCGTCATGGCGTGAGGCATAGGCCGATCAGCCGCGCGGCGTCGCCCGTGCGGCCTCGACTCGTTCGAGGAGCGGGCGCAGGCCGCCCAGCCATTGACGCATCCCCTCGCGCGCCTCGTCGCTCATGCTCAGCAGGGCCAGGCGGCGGTCGGTCGGATGCGGCGCGCTGTGGAACAGGCCCATGCCGATCAGCATGTTGATCCAGCGCACCGCCGTGGTGCGCGGCACGCCCGAGGCGCGGTAGCAGGCGCTGGTTTCGACCTGCCGCCCCTCCTCCTCTTCCAGAAACACGAACAACAGCATGTCGAAGGCCGGGTCGGCGAAGAGCGACCGGTCGAAGAAGCGGCCGATCCCCTCCCGCGCGGAACGGATGACATTGCCGATGTCCCCAGGCGTCAGCCGCGCCTCGCTCTCGGCACGGACCAGGGTTTCGACCACATCCAGCTCATCGCGAATCCGCCGCAGCCGGTCGTCGATCCCCGACGGATCGGACCCCGCCCCGTCCGTATAGCGATCGCTCACGAAATCCACGCTAGGCCCCTGATCATCCATTCCCCCGACAGTCGGACAGCCCTTCAACGCTTTAGCCGACGCTCCCTGACATCGCCGTGCCGCATGAAATCATAGGACATGTCCATCATAGTGTTCGAGACTATCGAAGTTTCATAACCGATTGAAACTAAATTCGTTTGCACCGATCCGGCTTTTTTAGACGGGATCGGATCAGAAAAACAGCTTGCGGATCGACAGCCGGACCGTGCGGCCCAGAGGATCGAGATAGCCCGGCTGATAGCCGATCGGCACGGTGCCGGTGGCGTCGGTCACCCGCTGGCGCTGGTTGAACAGATTGTCGACCGACAGGCTGATCCGTGTGCCGCGCAGCCAGGGACGCGTGCGGACCAGGTCCAGCCGCTGCCCCAGATCGGCGAACAGCCGCAGGTCGATCGTCGCCAGGCTGCCGAACGCCAGCGGTTCGGGATTGGCGGGGGTGCCGCCATTGACGCGGGTGGCGCTGCGCCAGTTGCCCGACATACGCACGCCGATGCCGTTATTGGTATAGCCCGCCTGCGCCTCCAGCTGATGCCGCGAGCTGCCGCCGCTCGCCCCGATCGCATCGCCGCGCAGCAGGTCGAGGACCGGGCCACCATCGGCGACGGTCACCCGGTCGGCCAGCGTCCAGCTGTGATAGAGCGCGAACTGCAACCGGCCGCCGCCGCGCCCGCCGCCAAAGCCGCCGCCCCGGAAGCCGCCACCGGGGCGCCCGCCGCCCGGTCCGTTCGCCCCCGGCGCACCGCCCTGCCCGTCACCACGCGGCCCATCGCCACGGGGGGCGTCACCGCCACGTCCTTCGCCGTCCCGCCCTTCGCCCCGAGGTCCATCGCCGCGTCGGCCGGGGAAGGCCATGCCTGCGAAGGGATTGGGGCCGGTCCCTGCACGATACGCCTCGATCTCCTTTTGGATCTTGGACTTGATCGGCTTGGAGAAGTTGAAGCCCCAGCGTAGCTGCTGCCGCTCGGTCCGTGCGAAGTTGATCGGCCGCGAATCGACGCGCAGCAGATTGCCGGCGGCGTCGCGGGTGAAGCGATCGGGAAAGGCCGCCTCGATCGCGGCGGTCGGCGTCGGGAAGGACGCGATCGGATCGTCGGTGCCGATGCGGTAATAATTCGCGGTCAGGTTGATGTCGCGGTCGCGCCAGGGCTTCAACGTCAGGCCCAGCTTCATGACATGGCGGTTGTCGGCGATCAGGTTCGGATTGCCGCCGGTGACGGCGGTGATCGTCGCGGTGGTGCCGCGCACATAGTCGAACAGACGGACATTGGGGGTGGTGATCGTCGGATTGCCCAGCTGCTGCGCGCTGGGCGCATCCTCCTGATCGGTCCAGGAGGCGATGATCCGCACCCCCTCCAGCGGTGCCCAGTTGACGCCGTAACCCACTGTGGTCAGCGTGCCGAAGTCCGACAGGCGATTGGCCGCGGCATTCAGGTTCAGCGACAGATTGCCGATCGCGCCCAGCACCGAGCGGTCGCGATTGGCGATCGGCAGGTCGAGATTGAGCTGGCCGTTGACGATGTCGCGCGACACTTCGCCGCTCTGTTCCTGTCCGAAGCGGAACGAACGGCTGGAAAAGTCGCTGGTCTGGCCACCGAACTTGACGCTCGCCTGCGCATCGCCCGCCGGCAGCGCGAAGACGCGGCCGTTGAGCAGCGCATCGACCTGCGCGGTGGACGAGGTCGAGCGGGCGAAGTTGCGCGGCGACAGGCCGATCCCCTCGATCGGGCCATAGGGATTGGCGGTCGGGTCGTTCGCGTTAAGCCGCGCCTGGAACGCGGCCGTGTCGAGCCCGGTATCGGTCGCCACCCGGCTTTCGGCGCGGTCATAAGCCCCCGTCACCGACCAGCGCCACTTGCTGCTGATCTGGCCGTTGAGCACCGTGCCGAAATGCGCGGTCAGGCCCGTATTGTCCTGGGTCAGCGGGCCATAGGCGTCGGTCAGCCGCGCAATGGTCGCCGTCGTCCCGAACGGCGAATAGGGATTGCCGACCGGCAGTTGCAGATTGGCGGACGGCAGGCCGTTCCAGCTGTTGCTCTGCGTCGCCTGCACCTCGGCGTTGAACGAGGCGGCGACATTGCCCAGGATGTTGCGCGCATAGACGATATTGGCGTCCCACTGACGCTGCGCATTCTGGAGCGTGCGATAGCGGGTGACGTCGGTGCCGTTGACCGGCGTGGCGGCCAGCGCCGACAGCGTCGGGACGCCCGCCAGCCCTGCGGGAAGGCCGACCACGCTGGGATTCGAACCGGTCAGCGCGGCGAGGCCGGGGTCGGCGGTGACGATATTGCCGCCCAGCGCCGCATTGCTGGCGGGCGCGAGGATGTCGCGCTCCGCCTCGGTCAGGCGCGAGCTTTCCTGATAATCGGTATGGATGCTCAACCGCTTGTCGCGGCGGATGGTCAGCCAGTCGAGCCGCCCCTGCCTCATGGCCGAGCCGCCCTCGGTCGGCACCCGCGCGATCGCCTCGGTCGCCAGCGAGCGGAAGCGCGGCCGCAGGACGAAATTCACCACCTTCTGGTCGGCGCTATAGCCATATTTCAGCGCGACCTCCTCGGGCAGGATGTCGACGCGCAGGATCGCCTCGGTCGGCAGGTCGCGGATTTCCTGGAAGCCCGCGATGCGCCGGCCGTTGAGCAGGACGACGGGCGATCCACCGCGCCCGCTGGTCGTCTGCGGCGCGAGTTCGGTCAGCAGGTCGGCGACGCTCGACACGCCGTAGGAACGGATGTCGGCAGGGCTGAGCTGTTGCTCGGGCGGGATGTCGCCGGGCACCGTGCCAGGCTGCCGCCGCGCGGTGACGACGACATCGCCCTCTTCTGCGCCCTCCTCCTCTTCGGGCTCGGCCTGCGCGGCGGGCGGGGTGCGGGCCGGCGTCGTCTGCGCCGTGGCGGGGGCAGCGGTAACGGTCGTCGTGACGGCCGGCGGTTCGGGTGTCGCGGCGGGCGATTTCGACGGGGCAGCGGGGGCCGGGGCCACCTGCGCCTGTGCGATCGCCGGCATCGCACTCGCCAGCATCAAGCTCGCCCACAGCCGCATGTCCGTCCCTTTACCTGAAATCGAGGCTCCGGGCGTTAGGACGCAATTGTCGCACAAATGTGCCGCGTATTCGTAACAAATGTCGCGGTTCGGGAGGCGGCACTTCCTCCCCCATAGGGAGAGGGGGACCATGCGAAGCATGGTGGAGGGGTGTCACCGCCAGCGATCGTCCCGGCCATCAGCCGGGACACCCCTCCGTCAGGCCTCCGGCCTGCCACCTCCCCTTGCAGGGGAGGATAGAGGCTCAGCCCGCGAACGCCTTTTCGATCACATAGGCACCCGGCTGCGCATTCGAGCCTTCGGGAAAGCCCATTTCCTCGAACTTGGCGCCCAGCGACTTGATCATCTCCATGCTGCCGCACATCATGATCCGGTCGGTTTCCGGGTTGAAGCCGTGCTGGCTGGGGAGCCCCGCAAACAACCGGCCGTCGTCGATCAGCGCGTCGATGCGGCCCGTGGTGTGGAACGGCTCGCGCGTGACGGTCGGGACATAGTGGAACTTCTCGGCCGCGACGTCGCCGACCAGCGGATCGTCGGCCAGCTTGCCCGCCAGCTCGTCGTGAAAGGCCAGGTCGCTGACACGGCGGACCGAGTGGAAGATCACCACCTCGTCGAACATGTCATAGATGTCCGGGTCGCGCGCGACCGACAGGAAGGGCGCGAGGCCGCTGCCGGTCGACAGCATGAACAGCCGCTTGCCGGGCAGCAGCGCGTCGGCGACCAGCGTGCCGGTGGGCTTGCGGCCCAGATAGATATTGTCGCCCGGCTGCACCTTTTGCAGCTTGCTGGTCAGGGGGCCGTCCTCGACCTTGATCGACAGGAAGTCGAGCTTCTCGTCATAGGACGGGCTGGCCACCGAATAGGCGCGCAGCAGCGGCTTGCCGTTGTCGCCCTGCAAGCCGATCATCACGAACTCGCCCGAACGGAAACGGACGCTGTCGGGGCGCGACACCGAGAAGGAGAAGAGATGCTCGTTCCAGTGATGGACGCTCTGCACCGTCTCGACGCTCAGCGCCGTGGTCGGGGTCAGTTCGGGAAGGGCGGTATCGGTCGACAAACCTGAAAACTCCTTTGCGCCCCCACCCGCCGATCGTCCGGCGAGGGGGGCGAATACGTCATGTGCGAATGAATCGGATGCGCCCTTACCAAGAATAGCGCAGGCTGCCTACAAAGGTCCGCGATGCCCCGTAATAGCAGCCATTGTTGAAGAAACAGCTGGTGATGTGGCGCTTGTCGAACAGATTGGCGACGTTGGCGGTGAAGCGCAGCCCCTCCATCGCCGGGCTGACCCGGCCGAGATCATAGCCCAGCATCAGGTCGGCCAGCCAGTAATCGGGCGACTGGAAGCGGCGGACGACGGTGCGCCCCGCCGCCACCGTCGTCGCGGTGCCATCCGATTCGCCGACATAGCGTACGCCCGCCCCCAGGCTCAGGCCGCCCAGCGCGCTGCCGACGCCCGCCTTGCCCAGATCATAGGACAGGAAGCTCGACGCGCTCCATTGCGGCACGCCCAGCGGCCGCGTACCGGTGACGCCGCTCATCTGGTCGCCGGTGCCGACCACGGGCGTCCCCTGCCGGACGTAAGGGTCGTTATAGGTGACGGCGATGATCACGTCGAAGCCGGGCGCCACCGTGCCGCGCCCGTCCAGCTCGATCCCGCGCACGGAGACTTCGCCGATCTGCACCTGCGAATTGCTGGGGATATTGCCCGTGCCCGCACGCGGATCGGCGACCGGCACATTGCGGCGGCGCAGGTCGAAGGCGGACAGGGTGAACAACGCGGTCGTTCCGCGCGGCTGGTATTTCAGCCCCGCCTCGTACTGGCGACCGGTGACGGGGACGAAGTTGGTGCCGTCCCAGGTGCTGCCCGCCTGCGGCTCGAAACTCTCCGAATAGCTGACGAAGGGGGCCAGGCCGAGCTTGGTCTCGTACAGCGCGCCCAGCCGGGTGGTGAAGGCGTTCTGGCTGAGCCGCGTCACGCGGTTGGTGACCAGGTTCTGCGTCGTCTGGCCATAGCTGTCCCACCGCCCGCTGGCGATCAGCTGCAATCCGCCGATCGCGATCTGATCCTGAAGATACAGGCCGACCTGATCGCGCTTGGTATAATTGTGCGTCTGGTTGACCGGGAAGGTCGGCAGCGGCACGCCATAGACGGGCGCGAACAGGTTCAGATCGGGGATGTTGAACACCGGATTGGCATTCTGCCCGGTGTAGAAGGCCTGGTAATTCTCGCCGCGATTATGCTGCCAGTCGACGCCGGCCAGGATGGTGTGCGCGACCGGGCCGGTGTCCAGCTTGCCGACCAGATGATTGTCGACGGTGAAGGTCTGGAACGCCTCGTCCGAACCGCCGCCGCCGCGCTGTAGCGTCGAGAGGTCGCTGTTCGCATTGGCGCCCGTCCCGCGCGTCACATAGCCCGAGCCGTAGATTTGCCGATAATGCAGGTCGATCGCCAGATAACGCGCATTGGTGGTCCAGCTCAGCCGGTCGTTCAGGTCGTGGCGGAACAGGATCGTCGCCGATTTCTGCGTCCGGTCGAACGCCTCATAGGATGGCTCGGACGTGTTGAAATCGACCGGCAGCACGCCGAACGGGTTGGGCAGCGCCGAGCCATAGACGGGCACGCCGCTATAGGAGGCCGATTCGGGATCGCGCTGATAGTTCAGGATCAGCGTCACGCTGGTCGCCGCATCGGGGGCGAAGCGCAGCATCGGGCGGGCGTAATAGCGGCGATTGGCGGTCCGCTGGATGAAGCCGTCCGATTCCTCGGCCCCCGCGATCATGCGGAACAGCCAGCGATTGTCCGCATCCAGCGGCTGGTTCACGTCGATCGCCGAGCGGAGCAGCGCGAAATTGCCGCCCGCCAGCTCGATGCGCCCGCCCTGCCCGGCATAGGGCAGCTTGCTGGTCAGGTTGATCAGGCCGCCGGGCGTGCCCGAACCATAGGTGACGCCCGCCGGCCCCTTCACGACATCGACCGATTCGACGAGGTGGAAGTCGATCTGCGGGCTGGAATAGACGCCGCCGAGCAGCCGCATCCCGTCCATGAAGATGCCCGGCTGGAACCCGCGCAGGAATAGCTGGTCATAGCGGGTGGCGACATTGCCGCGCTGGTTGGGCGCGACGCCCGCGACATAGCCGAGCGCCTGGTTGATCGACAGTGCGTTGCGCCGGGTCAGTTCCTCCTGATCGATCGCGATGATCGTCTGCGGCGTGGCGATCAGCGGAATGTCGGTCTTGGTGCCCGACACCGCGCTCTTCTTGGCGCGCTCGCCCTCGACCACGATCTCCTCATTGCGCAGCCGCTGGGGATCGTCGTCATTCCCGGCCGCCGGCCCATTCGCCGGCCCATCCGCTGGCAGGCCCAGAGCGAGGGTCGGCGAGGCCCATCCCAGCACGGACCCTGTGACACAGGCCGCCAGCAGCGTTGCGCGAAACCCCCGCATGTTTTTCCCTAACCTTGCTATTGATAGTGACTCTCAAATGCTGCTAAAGTGAGGCCGTCACGATGACAAGGGGAAAGACCGGGTGGCGCAAAGCCGGGCCATCACTGCCGCTGCAACGACCCGCTGGTGCGGTCCGCTGGCCATGGCGTGGCGCTGGCTGACCGCGATCGTCGGCGGCTATGCCTTCGCGGTGGCGACGGCGATGCTGGCCGCGCGACTGCTCCCCGTGTCGGACGCGCTCACCCGGGTCGAGGCGACCGGATGGCCGATGATCCTGTCCTTCCTGGTCTATGCGTCGATGGGCCTGTGGGCGTTGCACGACATCCGGCTGGGCCGGGTCAGCGCGGTCATCTGGGGCGGCGCGATCGTCATGGCGGGGCTGCTCTGGTCGCTGGGCGTGCGCGCATGAGCGGCGTCGCGGCACCCGAACAGCGCGCGCTGCGCCAGACCATGGCTTGGGCGCATGGCTGGCTGGGGCTGATCGCCGGGTGGATACTCTTCACCATGTTCCTGACCGGCACCTCGGCCTATTTCCGGCCCGAGATCACCCAGTGGATGCAGCCCGAAATCCATGCCGCAAGGACGACGCCGGCACAGGCGGCGGCCTCGGCGGTACGCTATCTGACGCGCACCGGCGCGGACGACCTGCAATGGTATATCTATCTGCCCGAGGAACGGACGGTCGCCACCCGCGTCTTCCGCATCCCCGCCAAGCCCGACCCCAAGGCGCGCGGCGGCGAGTTGCAGCTCGATCCGGTCAGCGGCGCGCCCCTGTCCGCGCGCGAGACGCGCGGGGGCGAGCATTTCTACCGCTTCCACTTCCAGCTGCAATTGCCGCACCCCTGGGGCCGCTGGCTGGCCGGGCTGTGCGCGATGGCGATGCTGGGCGCGATCATTTCGGGCGTGATCACCCATAAGCGCATCTTCGCCGACTTCTTCACGCTGCGCTGGAACAAGGGACAGCGCAGCTGGCTGGACGCGCACAATGTCTCGGCGGTGCTCGGCCTGCCCTATCATGCGATGATCACCTATACCGGGCTGATCACGCTGGTGACCATGTACATGCCCTGGCCGGCGATGATGAATTACGCCAAGCCCGCCCAGTTCCTGCAGGCCGCCTATGACACGCCCGCCGATGTGCCCGCCAGCGGCACGCGGCAACCGCTGGTCGCGATCGCACCGCTGGTCCGCGATGCCGAGCGGCGGCTGGGCGGCCCCGCCACCCGCGTCATCATCCAGAATCCGGGCGACGCCGCCGCACGCGTCTCCATCGCGCTCGCGCAGCACGGCGCGATCAGTTCGCGCACCCCCGCCGTCGTCTATGAAGGGGCGACCGGTCGCTTCGTCAGCCAGAGCGGCGACCCCGCCTCGGCGATCGAGACGGCGGGCGTGATGCTCGGCCTGCATCTGGCGTCGTTCGCGGGCACCGGTCTGCGCTGGGCCTATTTCGTCATGGGCCTGACCGGCGCGGCGATGGTCGGCACCGGCCTGCTGCTCTGGACCGCCAAGCGGCGCAAGCCGGGGGCGGTGCCGTTCTTCGGGCTGCGCCTGGCCGAGCGGCTGAACATCGCGGTGATCGCCGCCTTCCCTACCGGCATGGCCGCCTATCTCCTCGCCAACCGCCTGATCCCCGCCGACCTGGGCGGCCGCGCGGAGACGGAGGTGTCGGCGATGTTCTGGACCTGGGGCCTGCTCGCGCTGGTGCAGCTCGGCCTGCCCGCCAGACGTGCCTGGACCAGCCTGTTCGCCATTGCCGCCATCGGCTGGACCGCGATTCCGGTGGTCAACGCGCTGACCACCTCGCGCTGGCTGATCCCCTCGCTGCTCGATGGCGATCACCTGTTCCTCGCCGTCGACCTCGCCTGCCTGGCGATCGGCATCGGCTTTGCCGCCGCCGCCCGGCTATCCGCCCGCCCCGCGCCGCGCGCGCCCAATCGCACCCGCCGTTTTTCGGAGCCTGCCCATGCTTGATACGATCGTCCTGTGCTTCATCGGCTTCTGGCTGCTCGCCGCCGGCTCCTATCGCCATGCGCGCGAGGCGGGGACGCTGCACGATGCGCGGTTGCGCGGCGGGCTGAAGCTGCTGGGCGGCGCGGTGCTGCTGCTGGCGCTGTCGGGCTGCGGCACGGCGGTCACCGGCGAGCGGATCGTGCGGCTGGCCGGCGCGGCGTCGATCGCGGGCGTGGCGCTGAACCTGATCCTGTCGGTGCGCGCTGCGGCGGCCTTCGCCCCCTTGCGCGCGGTCAACCGGCTTGCGGGTCGAACACGGACCAGCCGGTCCGCTGCACCAGCCGTTCGAGCGCCAGCGTACCAAGCTGCGAATTCCCGCGCGCGTTGAGCCCCGGCGACCACACGGCGATCGAGGCCCGGCCGGGCACGATCGCCAGGATGCCGCCCCCCACCCCCGATTTGCCCGGCAGGCCGACGCGAAAGGCGAACTCGCCCGATCCGTCATAATGGCCGCAGCTCATCATCAGCGCGTTGATCCGCCGCGCGCGCTGCGGTGACACCACCGAGCGCCCCGTCCCCGGATTGACCCCGCGCGCCATCAGATAGCGTCCCGCCAGCGCCAGTTGCCGACAGCTCATCGCCAGCGCGCAGAAATGGAAATAGACGCCCAGCACCCGCTCGACCGGGTGGTGCAGATTGCCGAAGGCGCGCATGTAATGCGCCAGCGCCTGGTTGCGGTGCCCCGTCTCCATCTCGTCATGCGCGACCGCGGCGTCGATCCGGATGTCCTCCTCACCGGCCAGCGCGCGCACGAAGCGCAGCATCTCGCCGATCGCCTCGCGCGGCTCATGGCTGCCGAGCAGGACATCGGCGACGACGATCGCGCCGGCATTGATAAAGGGATTGCGCGGGATGCCGTGCTCGGTCTCCAGCTGCACGATCGAGTTGAACGCGGTGCCCGACGGCTCGCGCCCCACCCGCCGCCAGAGCTGGTCGCCGACCGCGCCCAGCGCCAGCGTCAGCGCGAAGACCTTGGAAATGCTCTGGATCGAGAAGGCCATGTCGGCATCGCCGGCCAGATGGCAGCTGCCGTCCGCCTCGACGATCGCCATCCCGAAATGCGCCGGATCGACCCCGGCGAGCGCGGGGATATAGTCGGCGGGCGTCCCCCGGTCGGGCGCGTCCGCCATTTCGGCGGCGATGTCGGCGACGATGGCGGACAGGTCCATGCGCCCGTGGTGCCGTGCGCACGCGCCTTTGTCGAGCCGCCGCGAACCCGTCACAAACCGCCGCTAGGGAGCCGGGGTTTCTGCAAAAGCACCGAAACGGACCGACATCAGCATCATGCGCGACAGGGACACCGCCCCGCCCGCCCCCGGATTCTGGACGCTGGCCGGCGTCGAGGGATGGGAGCGTTTTGCGATTCACGGCACGAAGTCGCTGCTGACCCTGTACCTGCTGACCGATCTGCTGGCGCGGCCGGGCCTGCCGGTCGCCGGACTGGCGACGTTGCGCGCCGGTATCGAGGGGGTGACGGGAACGACGACCGATCTCGCCTTCGCGTCGCAGCTTTACGGCCTGTACGGCGCGCTGACCTATCTGGTGCTGCCGCTCGGCGGCTGGATCGCGGATCATGGGCAGCGGCGGCGGCCGGCCATGTATGTCGGCGCCGCGCTGATGGCGGCGGGGATGGTCGCGCTGGCCAGCCGGCAGGGCGCGCTGATCGGCCTTTGCCTGATGATCGGCGGCATCGGTCTGCTCAAGGGCAATCTGGCGGCCGAGGTCGGCACGCTGCGCGGACGATCGGGGAGCGAGCGGCTGTTCGCGGCCTATCTGGCGTTCCTCAACGGCGGCGCGATGCTGGGGCCGCTGCTCGGCGGCTGGCTGGCGGCTTGGGTGGGATTCGCCACCGCCTTTGCCGCGATGGCGGGCAGCATGATCGTCGCGATGCTGTTGCTGCGCACCGCGCCGCGCGTCGCACCGGCCGTCTCGCCGACCGGCGGGGACCGGCGGGTGGACTGGGCGCGCGTGATACCGGCCATCGTGGCGGTGACCCTGTGCTTTTGCGCCTATGAGCAGTTGAGCAACATCGTCCTGGTCTGGGCCAAGGCACGGGTCGCGTTGAGCATGCACGGCTTCGCCATTCCGCCGAGCTGGCTGATCGCCGCCGACGGGCTGTTCACCATCATCCTGGCGCTCGCTGCCTATCGGCTCTGGCCCCGACTGGCCGCGCGCAGGGCCGAGCCGTCGAGCGGGATAAAGCTGGCGCTGGGCGGGGTGGCGATCATGCTGGCTTACGGGGTCCTCGCGCTGCTGTCGGCGGAGGCGTCTACGAGTTCCGGACGGATCGGCCTCGGCGGGCCGCTGGCGGCGATCCTGCTGCTCGACATCGGCGTGGTGCTGGCCTGGCCGGCGGCGCTGGCGATCGTCACCGCCGCCGCACCGCCCGCCCGGCGGGGCATGATGACCGGGCTATTCTATCTCCACGGCTTCATCGCGCATCTGGCGGTCGGCCAGCTCGGCACCCTCTATCCGGGGATGAGCCAGCCTAGCTTCTGGATGATCCATGCCGCCTTGGCGCTGGCGGGCGCCGCCGTCGGGCTCCTGATTCCGCGCGGTCAGGCGATGACGACCTCCACCTCGCCCAGCGCCGCCGCATAATCGGGATCAAGCGCCGCATCGGTCACCAGCATGTCGACCCCGTCGAGAGGCGCGACCTGCACCGTGCCATGGCGGTTGAACTTGCTCTGATCCACCGCGATCAGCGTGCGGCGCGACCGGTCGATCATCATCCGACACACCGCCGCCTCGCCGACATGATAATCGGCGAATCCATGGTCGAGATTGACCGACTCTACCGACAGGATCGCCAGTGACGGCGTGAAGGCGGCAAGATAGTCACGCGCGGTCGCGTCGAAACAGGCGCGATATTCGTAATCCAGCTCGCCACCCGCCAGCAGCACGCGATTCTCGTTGCGCCCGCCCAGCTCGGCCGCGACGCCCACGGCGTTGGTGATGACGGTCAGCCGCTGATGATCGCGCAGCGCGCGGGCGACATAATGGCCGGTGGTGCTGGCGTCGATGTAGAGCGTCTGGCCATCGGCGACCAGCTCGGCGACCGCGCCGGCGATCCGCTGCTTGGCCTCGGCATGGCGTTGCAGGCGGGTGGCGAAGGACCCCTCGGTCTCTACCTTGGCCAGCCGCACCGCGCCGTGCGCGCGCACCACCGCGCCCGACGCCTCCAGCACGCGCAGCTCGCGGCGGATCGTCTCCTCCGACACCGACAGCGCCTCGGCCAGGTCGCCGATGCCGCGAAAATGCCCCTCGGCCAGAAGCGCCACGATTTCGTGCTGGCGGCGCTGACGTTTCATCATGGTCTTTGGCTTCCTCTCGTCGGGGGCATGCTAACCGCCCTCACGTTTCGGTCAATCGGGTGGGTTATCCGGTCCGAATCGTCGCCTCCCCCACAAAAAAACGCCGATGGCCACGGGACCATCGGCGTGAAGTTGCGCCCCGATACCTGCGGGGGTCGCAGATACCGGGTCGGGGAGAGGGTAAGATCAGAAGGCGTAGGTCATGTTGAGCATGTAGATGCGGCCCGTCTCGACATAGCCACCCTTGCGATCGTTCGACAGATACGCCTTACGCTCGCTGGTCGTCGCCCAATAGCTATGCTCGTTGAACAGGTTCTGTATCGAAGCACCGACCGTCAGGCCAGAGGGCATCGTGTAATTGACGATCAGGTTCGAAATGGTCGTCGGCTGGATATAGGTGTCCGGCCGGCTGGAGCGCAGATCATACAGGCGGTCGCCGGTATAATTGTAGTTCCACTCCGCCGCGAACCCGCCATGGCTGTAGAACAGCGCGGCGTTGTACATCACCTCGGGCGCCTGGGTCATGCGCTGTTCGCGCATCTGGCCGTTGACGAAGACATTCGCCTTGGCCTTTTGCAGCGTGACATTGGCCTGGACGCCCAGACCGCTGAGCAGACCCGGCAGGCCCTTCAGCGTATAGCGGCCGAACAGTTCGACGCCGTAGATCTGGCCGGTCGCATCGGTGGTCAGGCCCGACACCTCGACGCCGCCCTGCTGTTCCGGCTGCGGATTGCCCCAGATGTTGTAATCGCCGCCGGCATTGGTGGTGCCGGTCGCGAACAGGACATGGTTCAGCTTCTTGTAGAAGGGGCTGACCGAGAAGAAATCGGTGCCCTGCCCCTTGATCTCGAGCGAGGTGTCATAGTTCCACGAGGTCTGCGCATCGAGGTTCGGGTTGGGGATGAACACCCCCGTCACCTCGCCCAGATCGTTGCGCGTCACCTGCGTCGGCCCGAGCAGCAGGTCGAAGGCCGGCCGCGAATAGCTCTTCCGGATCGAGGCGCGGATGACCATGTCGTCGTTGGGACGGTAATTGGCGATGACACTGGGCAGCCACTGGTCATAGTTGCGCGAGCTGTTCACGAACTTGCCGGTATCATTCCCCTGATCCTGGAAATACATCCCCTTGAACCGGTTGTATTCGTAGCGGACGCCCGGCACGACCTGAAGCTGGCCGAACTGCAACGTCGCCATGACATAGCCGCTCAGCCGGTTCTCGCGACCGTCGAGCCGGTTTTCCTTCAGCTTCACGGGGTCGAGATTGGCGAGCTTGGGCGAGGAGAGCTGGCGGACCTGGTTCTCGATATAATCGGTGTCGATCAGATAGATCGGCACCTGCGCGGCGTTGTTCATGAACCCGCCCAGGAAGCGGCCGGGCAGCGAGGTCAGCGCCGGGCCGGTCGCGGCATAGCGTGGCGAGTTGCCGCCGTCCGCATTGGGGAAGGTATATTGCAGCGCGCCGTCATCGCCCAGCGCGTTGGCGTAGCGCTTGGCGTCCTCGACCTTGGCGCCGGCCGCGATCGACACCAGGCCCTGGTCGGCATGATGCCAGGTCGTGTCGAACTGGCCTTCCAGGCGGCGTTCCCAGGTGTTCTCGAACTGCTGGGTGACGTACCACTGCTTCAGCTTCGACGGATCGGCCAGATAGGCGCGCGCCGCGTCGGTCAGCACGACCTGCGGGAAGGTACGGTCGCCGATCGAGGTGACCATGCGGTAAGCGGCCGTGCCGCTGTTGGTCGCGGTGCCGATATAGGGACGGCCGGCAAAGCCCGACTGGATACGCAGCGGATAGTCCTGCGACCCGCGCGAATAGGCGCCGTGATAGTCGAAGGTGAAGTCGCCCGACCGGCTCTGGCCGCCCAGCTTGGTCGTCACCAGCTCCTGCTTGCTGTGCTCGGTGCGGAAGTAATGCGTCGCGGTCAGGCCGTAATCGGCGCGGAAGCCGGCGGCGTCGTACGACCCCTTGTTGGGGTTCGGGTTGATCTGGTCGGGCGCCAGGCTGGTCTGGCGCAGCGCGGTCTGGTCCATCCAGCTCTTGAGATTGTACCGGCCATAGGTGGAGTGCAGGTACAGGTCGGTGCTCTCGCCCTTCCAGTCGAGGTTCAGCGTGCCGCCGACGCGCTCGATCCGGTTGCGGAAGGACTGCCACTGCACGCCGCGCGGGAACAGATTGTCCAGATTGTCGCGGATCATGCCGGGGATGTTGTTGTTATACTTCTCCCAGTCGTGCTGCATCGCGGTCGATTCGCCCAGCACATGCTTCAGGCCATAATAGGCCGAGGCATATACGCCGAGATCGCCGACGCGCTGCGCGGTTTCGACCTGCACGGTGCCGCCCCAGGGGTCCTGCCGACGCGCATCGGCGCGGCCCGCGAGCTGGCCCTGAAGGCGGATCTGGGTGCGGTGGTTGGGCAGGTCGAACGCGGTGATCGGCACCATGTCGATAATGCCCGCGATCGCATCGCCATCGAAGCGCGCGGTCGGCGCCTTGTCGACGCGCACCGTCTGCAGCGAGAAGGGCGACAGCAGGTTCATCGAGATGGCGCGGGTGCGCGCATCGGTCTGCGCCAGCCGCACGCCGTCGAGCGAATAGGCGTTGTACGAGGTGTCGAGGCCGCGGATCGAGACATATTGCGCCTCGCCGGTCGCCGCCGCGTTGCGCGACTGGTCGACCGAGGAGCTGATGCCCGGCAGGCGGGTGAGCAGGTCGGCCAGATTCTGCTGCGGCAGAACGCGCAGTTCCTCGCCCGAGACGACGGTGGCCAGCGACTGGCTGCGCAGCTGTTCGTCCTGCGCGTCGACGATCGCCTGGCGGTGGCCCTTGACGACGACTTCCTCGCCGACCTGCGGATCGACCGCCGGATCGGTGGCAGCGGGCACGGGGTCGGCGGGCGCGGCGATGGGCGCGACGGGATCGTTGGCGAACGCCGGGCCGGCGATCAGCAGCGTGGCGGCGGTGCCGCACAACAGGCGCACGACATGCGCCCGCTTGGCAGAAGCGGTCATGATTTCCCCCTGGAACAATCTTGATTGGCGACGCCCCCGGGCGCCTTCGCCGGTCCCGCTAGAGATGCCCTGTGACAGTCCGATGACTTATTGACCGGATTTTGATGAATCTTGAAAATTACGTTCAGGCGACACCACGCACCGTCATCATTCGGGCAATGTCACCAAGGTGACGCGGAAAGTGTGCAAGGCGCGCGCATGATCCTATCCCGTCTCGCTCCCCTCGGCGCGCTCGCACTCCTCGCCTGCGCCGCGTCCTCCGCCACCGCCCGGACCACCCCCCGCACGACCGGGCTGACGCTCGACCGCGTCGTCGGGCTGATGCGCCACGGCGTGCGCGCGCCGCTGGACGGCGAGGTGCCCCGGGGCACCCGCACCGCCAAGCCCTGGCCACGCTGGACCACCCCGGAAAGCGAACTGACCCCGCGCGGCGCCGAAGCGCTGATGGCCGAGGCGCGCGCCGATCGCGCCCGCTGGATCGCGCAAGGCCTGCTGCCCGCCACCGGCTGCCCGGCCGAGGGCGCGGTGCGAATCGCCACCAACACATCCTCGCGCACCATCGCCAGTGGCGAGGCCTATGCGCGCGGCTTGGCCCCGCAATGCCCGGTGCCGGTCACGCATCTGCCCATCGGCCAGGTCGACCCGCGGTTCGAGCCGCTGCGCGCCCGCGCGACCCGGTTCGACGCGGCGGCGGCGGTGGCCGACATCAACCGCTTCACCGGCGGCATGGACGCGCTGGTCGCCCGCCATCGGCCGGCGCTGCGCCTGCTCGACACCGTGCTGGGCTGCGGCGATCCCAAGGGGTGCGACCCCGCCGGCCCCGCCCGGCTGACTCCGTCGGCGGACGGGCATGGCATCGACCTGAGCGGTCCGATCCGCACCGCATCGGGCACCGCGCAGGTGTTGCTGCTGCAATATGCCGAGGGGCTGTCGCCCTCGGTCGGCGGCGTGCCCGTCGATGGCGCGATGCTGGCGCGGCTGGGCGGCATCCATGCCGCGCTGTTCGATGTCTATTCGCGCTCGCCCTATATGGCCGCGCACCAGTCGGCGGCGTTCGGCCGACACCTGCTGGACGCGCTGACCGCGCCGCAGGGGGCCAGGGTCGACATGCTGGTCGGGCATGACACCAATGTCACCGCGCTCGCCGCGCTGCTCGGCTTCGATCTGGTCGCGCCGGGCTATGCGACCAACGATGCCGCGCCGGGCGGCGCGATCCTGATCCAGCGCTGGCACGACCGGCGGGGCCGCGCCTTCGTCACGCTTGCCTATCGCACCCAGTCGCCCGAACAGATTCGCAGCCATGCGGCCAATGTCAGCGTGAAGCCCGTTCAGGTGCGCGGTTGTCCGGTCAGTGCGCCCTGCCCGCTCGACCGGTTCGTGACGCTGATGCGCGAACGGCTCGCCCCGCTCGCGGGGTGAGGGTCGTGAACGCTTCGCTTACGTTTTTTGCGCTATGGCGGCCAGCATGTCGCCCTCCGACTCGCGTTCCGGATCATCCGCCACGGGCCTGATGCCCGTGGTGCGCGGCTGTCGCCCGCATCTGATCGCGGCGGCGCTGTTCTCGGGGTTGATCAACCTCCTGAACCTCGCGCCGACGATCTTCATGCTGCAGGTCTATGATCGGGTGGTGCCGACGCGCGGCGTGCCGACGCTCCTGTTGCTGACGCTGATCCTGGTCGTCGCGCTGGCGGTCTATGCGATCCTCGACGCGGTGCGCATGCGCCTTCTCCTGCGCGCCAGCATGCGGCTGGAGCGGCGGCTGGCCCCCGCCATCCTGCTGCGCATCCTGGGCTCGCCCAGCGGCACGCCGATGGAGCGCGCGCAGGCGTTGCGCGATTTCGACACGGTGCGCGGCACGCTGACCGGCGCGCCCGTCATCGCGCTGTTCGACGCGCCATGGGCACCGATCTACATTCTGATCGCCTTCCTGCTTCACCCCTGGATCGGTCTGCTGACCCTGGTCAGCGCGCTGCTGCTCGGCGCGATCGCCATCGCCAGCGAGCGGTTTACCGAGCCGACCGTCGCGGCCTTGCGCGGCCGCACCGCGCTGGCGCAGCGCGAGCAGGACAGCTCGATCGTCGCATCCGACGTCGCGCAGGCGCTGGGGATGCGCGATGCGCTCGTCACCCGTCATTTACTGGAGCGTGCCGATCTGGCGCGGCGGCAGGCGGGGCTATCGAGCACCTCGGGCCAGTTCCTGGCGGTCACCAAATTCCTGCGCCAGCTGCTGCAATCGCTGGCGCTGGCGCTGGGCGCGTGGCTGGCGGTGCGACAGGATATTTCAGGCGGCGCGATCTTCGCCGCCTCGCTGCTGCTGGGCCGGGCGATCCAGCCGGTCGAACAGATATTGGGTGCGATCAAGCCGCTGACCGCCGCACGCAGCGCATGGCGCTCGCTGGACGCGTTTTGCAGCCGCCCCGGCCCCGACCGCGCGACCACCACGCTGCCCGCCCCCACCGGACGGATCGAGGTGCGTGGGCTGAACGTTGTCGCGCCGGGCAGCGATCGGCCGATCCTGACCGACATAAGCTTCACCGTGCAGCCGGGGGAGGTCGTCGCGCTGGTCGGCCCGAGCGGTGCCGGCAAGTCGACGCTGCTGCGTGTGCTGGCCGGTGCGCAAAGCCCCGACAGCGGCGAGGTGCGGATCGACGGCGCGTCCCTGACCGACTGGAATCGCGAACAGCTCGGCCGGCATCTGGGCTTCCTGCCGCAGGTGCCGACGCTGTTTCCCGCCACCGTCCACACCAATATCGCCCGCTTCCGCAGCGTCCTCGACGGCGAGAGCGAGACGCTGGACGGCGAGGTGGTCGCCGCCGCGCAGGAAGCGGGCGCGCATGACATCATCCTGGGTCTGCCGAACGGCTATGCCACCATGCTGGAGCGCGGCGAGGCGGGGCTGTCCGCCGGTCAGGGTCAGGCGGTGGCGTTGGCGCGCGCGCTGTTCGGGCGGCCGACCTTGCTGTTCCTCGACGAACCCAACGCGCATCTCGACAGCGAGGGCGAAGCACGACTGGCGCGCACTATCGAGGGGCTGCGCGCACGCAAGGCGACGGTGATCGTCTCGACCCACCGCACCGGGCTGCTCCAGATCGTCGACAAGGTGCTGCTGCTGCGCGACGGCAAGGTGCAGCTGTTCGACGATCGCGCCAAGGTCATCCGCCCGCAGGCCGCCGGCCGCCCCGCCGATGGCGGCATCGTCACCGCCGGGGGTACGCGATGACCGACGCCGCCCGCACCCAAATCGCCGAACGGCTGCACCTCGACGATTCGCCCCGCCGCGCGATCCGGCTGGGCGCGATCGTCGCCATGATGTTCTTCGTCGTCGGGCTGGGCTGGGCCGCGCTCGCCCGGCTGGACGCCGCTGCCGCCGGCGAGGGACAGGTGACGGTGTCGGGCAATCGCCGCACCGTGCAGCATCGCGACGGCGGCATCGTCAAGGCGATGCTGGTCCGCGACGGCGAGCATGTCCGTGCCGGGCAGGTCCTGTTCCGGCTGGAGGGGGCCGAGGTCGCCGCCAGCGAACGCGCGCTCGCCGCCAGCGTCATCGACCTGCAAGCCCAGCGCGCGCGGCTGGAGGCCGAGATCGGCGGTCGCGCCATCGTCTGGCCCGCCGAATTCGCCACCGCCACCGGTGACGATCGCCGGCTGGTCGAACGCGCCAAGGCGCTGCAACTCGCGCAACTCCGCAGCCGCAACGCCGCGCTCGCCGCCAGCGATCAGGTGCTGCGCCAACAGGCGGCCGAGGTCGGCAAGCAGACCTCCGGATATAATGCGCAGGCGAGCGCCACCGAGCGCCAGCGCGCAAGCCTGCAACAGCAGTTGGAGAGCACCCGCAAGCTCGCCGACGAAGGCTATGTCTCGCGCAACACGGTGCGCGCCATCGAACGCTCGATCCAGCAGCTCGAAGGGGCCGATGCCGACTATACCTCGCGCTCCGCCGCCGCGCGCGAGCAGATCGGCCAGACCCGCGCGCAGATGGTGCAGACCCGCCGCCAGCAGGTAGAGGGGGCCGCGACCGCGCTGCGCGACACCCAGTTCCAGTTGAACGAGATGCTGCCCAAATGGGCCGCCGCGCGCGAGCAGCTAGCGCGCACCGAAATCCGCGCGCCCGTCTCGGGTCAGGTGGTGGGCCTGCGCGTCTTCACCGTCGGCGGGGTGATCCAGGCGGGCCAGCCGATCCTCGACATCGTCCCTGACGCCGCGCCGCTGATCGTGCGCGCCAATTTCGCGCCGGGCGATATCGACGGCGTCGTCGCGGGCCGGTCGGCCGAGGTGAAGTTCCTGTCGCTCCATGATCGTGGCCTGCCGATCCTGGCGGGCACGGTCCGCTCGGTCTCCGCCGATTCGCTTCGCGACGAAGCCTCCGGCCGCAGCTATTTCACCGCGGAGATCGCGGTGCCGCGCGATCAGATCGCCCGCATCGCGGCGGTGCGCGGCGGCGATACCGGCATCCGTGCCGGCGTACCGGTGGCGGTCACCGTACCGCTGCGGGCGCGCAGCGCGCTGCAATATCTGCTCGATCCGCTGACCGAGACGTTCGCGCGGTCCTTCCATGAGCGGTAAGCGCTGGGCTCCGCTCGCCGGCCTGCTGCTCGCCGGTCCCGTCGCCGCACAGACGGTCGAGGCGCCCGACACGCTCGACCGCGCGATCGCCGATGCCTATCGCTCCAACCCGACGCTGGAGGCGGGGCGCGCCCAGTTGCGCGCGCTCGACGAACAGATCGTCCAGGCCGGATCGCCCTATCGCCTGAACGTCGGCGTCAACCTCAACCTGCAATATCGTCAGCAGGACCAGCGCAACCTGCTCGATCAGTTCGCCACGGTGCGCAGCCGGACGATGGCCGCGACGATCACCGCCTCGCAGATCCTGCTCAACGGCGGGCGCACCGCCGCGCAGGTGTCCGCCGCCGAGGCGACCGTGCTGGCGGGGCGCGAACGGCTGCGCGAGACCGAGAACGGCATCCTGTTCGGGGTCGTCGACGCCTATGCCTCGGTGCTGCGCGATCAGGCGCTGGTCGCGATCCAGACACGCTCACTCGACAGCTATGGCCGCCAGGTCGACCAGGCAGTGGCGCGCGAGCGTGGCGGCGACCTGACCCGGACCGACATCGCGCAGGCGCAAGCGCAGCGCGAGATCATCCGCGCGCAGCTGGCGCAGGCGCAGGCCAATCTCCAGGCCAGCCGCGCGCGCTTCGCCGCGCTGGTCGGGCGCAATCCGGGCCGGCTCGCCCCGCCGCCGCCCTTGCCCGGCATTCCCGGCTCGCTGGAATCGGCGTTCCAGATCGCCGAGAAGGAAAGCCCGGCGCTGTGGCAGGCGATCATGGCCGCGCGCGCCGGCGACGCGCGGATCGCCGCACAGCGCGCCGAGCGCGCACCGATCGTCGCGCTGACCGGCGGCTATGGCTATACCAGCCCCTATTCCTACCAGCTGCGCGACATGGGCGGCCAGGCGACCGGCGGGGTCAGCGTGACGATGCCGCTGATCGCCGGCGGGCTGATCGGATCGCGCATCCGCGCCGCCATCGCCGAGCGCCAGCAACTGGGGTTCGAGGCGGAGGGCACACGGCGCGAGGCGCTGGCCAATGTGCAGGAGGCCTGGAACCAGGCGGTCGCCGCCGGCGAGCAACAGGATTCGGGCCGCGTCGCCACTCAGGCGGCCGAAGCCGCGCTGACCGGCGTGCGACGCGGATTCCAGGAGGGCTTCCGCTCCAATTTCGAGGTGCTCGATTCCGAACAGCGGCTGCTCAACGCCCAGATCGTCGCCACCAATGCGCTCTATTCGGGCTATGTCGCACAGGCGCGGCTCCTCGCCACGCTCGGCCGGTTGCAGGCGGGGGTGATCGCGGCCGGGGTGCCGACCTATGATCCGTCAGCCAATATCCGCGCGGTGAGGAAAGAGGTGTTCGGCCCGTTCGATCCGCTGCTCGCCCCGATCGACAAAGCGGCGCGGCCCTCGACCGCCGCCCCCCCCGCCCCTGTCCTGGCGACGGCCAGCGCCCCGACGCTCCGCCCCGCGACGACACCCGCCCCATCGGGCGCGCTGGGGCAGACGCTGCCCGTCACCCCGGCCCCCGCCCTACCCGCGCCGTCCTTCGCCGAGTTGAGCGACACGGTGGTCACCGGCGGACGCTGACGACCATCCTTTCCTCCCCTGTAAGGGGAGGTGGCAGGGCGAAGCCCTGACGGAGGGGTGTCGCCGGTGGCGAGAAAAGGAGTCCTCGCGACCCGGGACACCCCTCCACCATGCTTCGCGTGGTCCCCGGGGAGGATGAGGATTCACCCCCGCGCCGCCAATTCCCCATACAGCCGGCGATACGCCCCGATGATCGTCGGATGGTCGTAATCGCGCTTTACCCGCTCGCGCATCGTCTCGCCCATGGTCCGGCGCAGCGCGGGGTCGTCCATGATCCGCCGGATCGCCGCCGCCGTCGCCGCCGGATTGACCAGCGGGGTGACGATCCCGCCATGGCCGCTATCCTGCCCCCCTCGCCCCTCGATCATCTCGCGGCAGCTGCCGACATCGGGCGTGACGACGGGGATGCCGCAGGCGCCGCCCTCCAGGATGACCAGCGGCTGCGCCTCCGACAGGCTGGTCAGGACGAGCAGATCGATCCGCATCATCCAGTCCTCGATTCTGACCCGCCCCTCGAAGGACAGCGCTTCGCCCAGCCCCAGTTCGGCGACCAGCGCGGCGCATTCGGCGGCATAGGCGGGGTCCTCGTCCTCCGGCCCCAGCACGACGAAGCGGATGTCGGGCCGCGCGGCGTGGACGATCGCGGCGGCGCGGATGAAGGTCTTCACATCCTTGATCGGCACCACCCGGCCGAGCAGCGCGACGACCGGGCGGTCGGGGTCGCGCGCGTCGGGCAGATGTGCGAAGCGGCGGACATCGATGCCGTTGGGGATCGCCCGCACCCGATTGGGCGCCGCGCCCAGCCGCCGTTGAACGACATTATTCTCGCCATAGAGCGCGATGACCGGATCGCAGGCGGCGTAACAGGCCTCGGCATAGCTGGTGAAGGCGCGCACCCACAGGTCGCGCAGGTCGCGCACGCTGCGCTCCAGCTCCAACCCGGTATCGACCTGATCGCCGATCCAGTCGGCCATCATCACCTCGATCTGGCGCTCGAGCAGATAGATGCCATGTTCGGTGATGAAGGCCGGCCGCCCCGTCCGATAGCGTGCCCGCGCCGCCAGCAGCCCGGCGAAACCGGTCGAGATGGTGTGATAGACCCGCGCGTTCGGCAGCGGCGCGGTCAGCACGGTCAGCAACCCGCCCAGCAGCGTGCGCATCGCCCAGAAATAATGGTGGAAGGACGCGCGCGGCAGGATCGCACGGTAATGCCGCTGCAACCGCGCGAACATCGCCGGATGCGCGAGGATGTCGCCGGGGTCGAGCGGCCGGCGCGCGCTGGCGAGCAGGTCGAGCAACGTCGCCATCGCGTCCGGCCGCCCGGTCGCGACGAACACCATCAGCGCATCGGCGATCGCGGCGGCCAGCCGGTCGGGTATGGCGCGGGGCGCAACGGCGGCGGGGGCCAGCCCGATCTCGGTGACGCCCACGACATTGGCGGGCGGGGTGATGCGGAACGGCAGCGGCGCCGGCCCCGCCTTGATCGCCACGACATGGAAGCGGATGTCGGGCAGATGGGTGATCAGGTCCTGCAGCCAGCCGGAAACCCCGCCGATGACGTAAGGATAGGCCCCCTCGACGATCAGGCAGACATCGGCGTCCTCGCCGACACCGCTCACCGCGCGGCCTCGGTGCGCCACCAGGCGGCATCCGCGTCCTCGGGCACACGCGCCGCGATCCGGTCGATCGCGTCATAATCGCGCCCGTCCCAGGCCATCTCGATCGCCAGCCGCTCCGCCTCGCCCACCAGATCGCCGCGCGCCAGCAGCAGCACGGCCTCCTCGCGCAACGCCGCGCGCTGCATGTCGGACAGCAGGATATTGGCGCGACCATGCTCGGCGAGCAGCCGGCCGAGCGCGGGCACCGCCGCCGCATCCCCCCTGGCGATACGTGCCTCCAGCGCGGCGCGGTGCTCGCCCAGATTATGGACGATCCGTGCCGAGGCGGCGGCGGCGAGCGCGCGGATCGTCTGGTCGGGATCGTTCAACACCTGCGCGACCAGCGGCGACAGCCCCGGCTCGAACGAGCGCACCACCGTCTCCAGCGCGCGGCGACGCTCGGCCACCGGCGCATGGCGCAGGATCGCGACCAGCGAATCGAGCCGTTCCGAGACGGGAAAATAAACCCGCCCGTCGAGCAGCCGCGCCATTTCGCGCGCCGCACCGCGCCGGGGATTGGGCGCAGGGCGACCGAAGACGCGCGCATGATGATCCGACGCGGACATCCTTGCCCAGCCGCGCTCGCTCCAGCGGCCGATCATCTGTCCCAGCACCAGCCCGATCGGCCCCGCCACACCCAGGATCGCGGCGGCGAACCCGCCATGCGGATCGGAACGCAGCCACAGGTCATAGGTCAGCGCGCATAGCAGCGCATGGCCGAACAGCGCCGCCCCCACCCCCATTCCGAACAGCATCGCCGCACCGATCCAGGCGAGGTCGAGGATCGCCAGCGCGACATATCTGGCCGTCATGCGATCCGTCCGGCGTTCCGCAGCACCCGCAGCGACGCCTGTCCCTGATCGAGGATCAGCGGGCCGAGCCAATGGCCTATCTCGGCCAGTTCGGCGATACGGTGCGCATTGAACCGGTCGATCGGCAGGTCGTGGAACAGCAGCACGCCGTTCAGGCCACCTTGCGCGTCGGCCAGCGGCACCGCCGCGACGCCCAGTCCGGCCAGCCATTCGCGATCGCCCCGCCGCGCGACATGGCGGACGCGCATCTCGCCCGACGCGGCCAGCGCCTCGACCATCGCGGGCGGCAGCAGATCGGGCCGGCCCATACTGGCCCCGGTCACCGCCCCGCCGCGCAGCCAGGCACGCGCCCCGTCCGGCCCCAGCCGATAGCAGGTAAAGTCGTCGCCATGCGCCGCCAGCCCGATCAGTTGCGACAGCGCGCCGCGCCGCGCGGCGGGGTCGGGCGAGGACAGGCGCGACGCGGTGGCGATGATATGGCCGGCGGTGCGGGGATCGGCGGCGATGCGGCGTTGCAGGTCGCGATTGGTGCGCGTCAGCCGCTCATGCGCATCGGTCATCCGCCCGACATCGCGCACCGCCTGCGCCCCGCGCCGCAATGCCTTGGCGAGATGGCGTTTGCGCGCCAGCGTCACCTCGCCCACCGCGACCGCCACCACCGCCCAGAGCAGCGGCGGGATCGACAGATGCAGCAGCCAGTCGAGATAGTCGCGCTCGCTGCCGTCCCGATGCGCGGCGAGCAGCCACAGGCCCGAGGCGATGACCGCCGCCGCGACGCCCGGCCCGGTGCCATAGACCAAGGCCATGACCAGGACGGGAATCCAATAGGGACTGGGCCGCACCCCGGCGAACCCCAGGCCCCCGGTCAGCCATTCGTCCAGCGCGGCCAGCAACGCAAAGGCGATCGCGATTTCCAGCGCGATGCGCGCATGACGCCGCCACCGCTGTGCGGGCTTGCGCTCCGCCACCGTCTCGGGCGTCATCGCGGCGCCCCCAGGCTGCGCGTCACCAGCGCCCGCGCGAACAGTTGCTGCCCCGAAAAGCCCGGTCGGCTGATCGAGGTGATGCCGCCCGACGCCTCGACCTTCCAGAACAGGCCGATCGGCGCGACCAGCCCCAGGCTGGCATTGGGGCCGTCACCGCCGAACCGGTCGATCGTCCAGCCGGCCATGCCGGTCAGTTGCACGTCGCCCAGCGCCTCGCCCAGCATCGCCTGCACGGTGTGATTCTCACGGTCCGCCAGCGCGATCAGCGGCAGGCCCGCCGCGTCGTCGCGCATGCGCTGCACATATTCCGCCTCGATCCGATAGCTCAGCCCGAACAGCGGATAACGGCGGCGGATCAGGTAATCGAGGCCGCCCGCCAGCGTCACGCTGTCGCTCGCGCCGCGTGCCCCCGCCAGGCCATAGCGATTGACGCCCAGATCGCCCTGCACGACGACGCCCGACCCCAGGCGATAGGTCCCGCCCAGTGCCGCGCGCGACAGATAGCCGCCGGCCAGCACCTGCGCCGGGGTCGCATAATCGGGCATATGCCGGGTCAGCGCGACGCGCAGTTGCGCCTCGCTCGGGCCATAGGTCATCTTCACCCCGCCGCCCGTTACCCCGTCGTCGAGCGCGGCGGCGGCCAGCAACTGCAACCGCGCGGCATCGCTGAGCGCCACCGCCAGCCCGGCATCGACGATCGTCGCGGTCTCGCTCCGGCGGCGCGCGCCCGTCTCGACCCGGCTGACCAGCTGGCGGACGCCCAGGCCGGCACCGATCCGGTCGTCGAGCGGCAGATCGGCACGCGCACCCGCCTCGACCTGCGCCAGATCGCCGCCTTCGCGCGCGACCAGCCCGACGCTCGCGGTGCCGCCCGCCGCCGCCATCGCGCGGCGTGCGGGGTCATCGGTCGCCCCCGCCGCGCGATAACCCCGCGCCGCGCTCGCGACATCGCCGTCGATGGCGGCGGCATCGGCAAGCAGCCGCGCGGCACGCTGATCCTGCGGATCGCGCGCGAGCAATGCGGCGGCTTCGCGCCGCCCCCGGCCGGGATAGCCGGCGGCCAGGTCGGCCTCGATCCGGGCATGGTCCAATTCATTGCCGGTGGGCGTGGCGGCAGGCGCGAGTGCCGCGGGCAAGGGGCGGAAAGCCGCGATCAGCGCGTTGCCGACGATCCGCGCATCCATCGCCCATCCCGCCGCCGGCCGCAGCACCAGGCTGACATCGTTCCAGCGCAGATCGCCGATCGCCGCGCCCGCCTGCGACTGGAACAACGCCACCGCCTCGTCACCCGGCGGGCGATCGGCATGGACGATCACCTCGCCCCCCGCCCGCTCCAGCGTCAGCACCGTGCCGGCGGGCCAGATCAGGCGCGGGTCGCCCGGCGCGACGATGCGGTGGTCGACCAGCACCGTGTCGGGCACGGTCAGTTGCGGCAGGGCCACGCCGTCCGATGGGGGCAAGGCGAGGACGATCATGGCGTCAGCACCGCCCGCGCCCGCCCCGGCTGGCCGGCGGCGATCAGCAGCCGCGCGTGCAACGCCGCCAGTTCCGTATCACGCGGCGCATCGCGACGCATCGCCGTGACCAGCGCCAGCGCCTCGTCCCGCCGCCCCAGCCGGTCGAGCAGTTCCACCCGCGTCCGCCCGGTGTGCGGTGCCTGGAGCAGCGCCCGCTCCAGCCAGGGCCGCGCCGCCGCCGGACCGCCCAGCCGCGCCTGCGCATCCGCCATCAGCCGCAGGGCGGGCAGGTCGCCGGGCGCCTCGGCCAGATAATCGCGTAACCGGTCGCGCGTCGCCGCCGCATCGCCCGCATTCCACGCCGCCCAGGCGAGGTCCAGCCGATCGCGCGGGCCGGCAATCCCCGCCGCGATCCGCCGCTCGGCCAGGCTGCGCGCCTGCGCCGGATCGAGCCCGTCGGCCAAGCCTGAGACGCGGCGCAAGGTCACCGGCTCCAGCGACCGCCCATCGAGCAATGTCGCCATCGCCTGTCGCGCGGCGGCCCGATCGCCCGCCGCCTGCGCCAATTGCAGACGCAGGATCGCGACATCGGTGCGCGCGGCGAGCGGATGCCGCTGGACAAAGGCCAGCGCCGTGGCCGGCGTATCACGCTCGGCATAGGCGGCCAGCCAGCGCGCCTGATCGCTCGCATCCCCCGCCAGCGCGCGGGCACGCAGCCAGTCACGATCGGCGGGCGCGGGGCGCGGCCCCATCAGATAGAGCAGCCGCTGCCCCACTGCCGAGCCGGGCGACTGGTCGGCGGCCGCCCGCCGCAACAGCGCGATCGCATCGGCGCGGGCGTCGAGCGCCAGCAGACGTTCGGCCAGTACCGGCAGGTCGGCCCCCGGCCGCGCCGCCTGCGCCCCTATCGCCGCGCGCAGCCCCGCCCGGTCGCCGGTCCGCGTCATCCAGGCGGTGCGTGCCGCGTCCCGCTCTCCGGCGGGTAGGGCATCGATGGCACGCGACACCGCCGCTTGGTCGCCCGTCCGGCTCGCGACCCGCAGCGCCAGCCAGGGATCACCCGCGCGCCAGTTAGCCCCCCCCGCCCGGTCGAGCCGTGCGATCCAATCAAGCCGCCCGCGCGCCTCCGCCCGCTGCGCCAGGTCATGCGCCAGCTTCGCATCGGGCGGGGGGATCGCTCCCGATGCCACCGCCGTGATAATCAAATCGGGGCGATCCAGCGCATAGCCCGCCGCCACGATCGCCGCCGCCGGCACGCCGCCGGGACGCGTGGCGGCGGTGACGAGCAACGCTTGCGCCTCCGTGTCGCGGCCCAATTTGCGCAGCAGTTCGATACGCAGCGGCCACGTCGCGGGCATCGCGCCATCGGGCCGCGCCGCCAGATAGTCGAGCGCCACCGCCGGCCGCCCCGCCGCCATCAGGTCATAGGCGACCTGCGCGGTCGTGACCGCCACGCCCCGGTCGAGCAGCGCTTGGGTCAGCCTGACCAGTTCGGCCGCATCGGCGCTGCGGATCGCGGGGGCGAGTTCGGGCGGGGCCGGGGTTGCGGGCGCGGCGGCGATGACGGGCGTCGCCGCCGGCAGGGCGGACGGCGCGGGCGGCGCGGCGCGGCGCGC
>SXGS01270477.1_pt1 | contig 28423 bp, 23 predicted proteins | sample 3174681 | NCBI WGS metagenome assembly SXGS01 (sample SAMN11356861, study PRJNA531348) | freshwater metagenome | isolation source: freshwater sample F1-80 | place: China: Fuxian Lake, Yuxi | collected 2017-12-25 | reverse complement strand
TCGATCCAACACCCTGTCAAACCTGACGACGACTTCCTGAGACGTGACGTTTGCTTCGACGGACACGATATTGAGCCGGGGGCAGTCGGCGAATCCCCGGAGCCTGGCCGAACTGCTCGATACAAGCTTTTCCCCGCTACGGATGTTGCAGGAGAGGATAGTGTTAGTGCAGCCGGGCGAGGGTGGATGCACCCACGTGGCATTGGTGGCTCCCGGAATCTCGATCCAATTACCGAAGGGCAACGTCCGCTCCAGCCATTGATACGTCAACGGCACCGGGACGTTGCCGTTGGTAAACGCACGCGCCACAACATTGAAGGTGGCTTCGCTGAAATAGAGCGTCGTAACGTTCGTAGGTTGCCGGAGAATCTCGATAGTGGTCTGCGCTCGCAGCACTGGGCTAGCAAAACACAGCGCCGCCAAAAGACAGAAGAAGGCACGGGCGAAAACAAAGTCGGTGCTCATAGGAGTCGGAGGTTCACCACCTCATACGCCACCTGAGCGAGAGAATCAACCTGCCTGATTGATACGAACACGTATAAAGTGCTTGTCGCTCCCCGCGACGACTGCCAATCATCCCGCACCATGAATGCCGCGTCTGCACCCGCCGCCAGCCCTCTCACGTCCACGCAGTGGCTCATCTGCATCATCGCGTCGATCGGTTTCGCCTTCGACATCTACGAACTGCTGATGCTGCCGCTCATCATCAAGCCTGCCATCGCCGCCCTGAGCGCACCGCTTGTTCAGGAACTGATCGCCGGAGGCATGGCCGCCCCGGAAGCCACGGCCTCGTGGGCGCCAGGCGGAAAGAACTACGTGCAATGGGCGCGGCTGCTGTTCTTCGTTCCCGCGCTGGCGGGCGGCGTGTTTGGCTTGCTCGGCGGCTACCTCACGGATCTCCTCGGTCGTCGCCGAGTGTTGACCTACAGCATCCTGCTTTACGCTTTCGCGGCCTGCGCGGCGGGCTTCACCACCACGCTGCCACAATTGCTCTTCTTCCGCTGCCTGGTGTTCATCGGCGTGTGCGTCGAGTTCGTCGCCGCCGTCGCGTGGCTGGCGGAAATCTTCTCGAACCCCCGCCAGCGCGAACAAGTGCTCGGCTACACGCAGGCGTTCTCGTCCATCGGCGGATTGCTCGTCGCCGGTGCGAACATTCTCTCCGCGAAATACGCCCTGACGTTCCCGGCCATTCACGGCGTCCACGAAGCCTGGCGCTACACACTCATCTCCGGCGTCATTCCCGCGCTGCCGTTGATTCTCATCCGCCCGTTCCTGCCCGAGTCTCCCGTGTGGGCCCAGAAGAAAGCCTCCGGCAAACTCCGCCGCCCGAGCATCGCCGAGCTGTTCAGTCCCGAGCTGCGCTCCGCGACCATCGCCACCACGCTCGTCTTCGCCGCCAGCTACGGCCTCGCGTTCGGTGCCATTCAGCAGCTTCCGCAAATCATCGGCGCGCAACGCCTCGGCACTCCCGCTGAATCCGGCCACGCCGCCATCGTCGCGCAAGCCAAGGCCGCTGGAAAAACCGCTGCCGACGCCGCGACCGCTGCTGGCCAACCCGCGCCCGCCGTCGAGAAAGCCCGCCGGCAGGCCGCCGGAAACACGAGCGATGCTACTGTGGCAGGCGTGAGTTTTTGGCAGGAGATCGGCGGGCTCACCGGCCGCGTCCTGCTCGCGTTTCTTGCTGTCCGCATCATTAGCCGGCGAACGCTGCTGCGGATCTTCCAGATTCCAGCGCTGTTCTACGTTCCCCTGCTCTTCTGGTGGATCGGCGGCGCGCTGCCCAATGCTGACAGTCTCTCGCTCATCAAGCTCGGCATCTTCGTGGCCGGACTGCTGACCGTCGCGCAATTCAGCTTCTGGGGTAACTACATCCCGCTCGTCTTCCCCGTCCACCTGCGCGGCACCGGCGAAAGTTTCGCAGCGAACATCGGAGGCCGCGTCATCGGCACTGCTGCCGCGTGGATCACCATTTCGCTCTCGGCCTCGGACAAGCCCGACCCCGCGCGCATCGCGCTCGTCGGCGCGTGCGTGGCCGGAGCCTACGCGTTGGCCGGCACCATCCTCACCCGCTGGCTGCCCGAGCCGAAGCCCGGCTCCGAAGAGCATTGAAGCCACCGTGCGCCGTCCGCCGCCAGCCACCCGTGATTTCGTGCTGTTCACGCGACGGCGAATTCCGCCGAATGGAGAGGCAATGACGCGACGAGCGACACCCAGCCCGACCGACCGCGCCGATCTCTCGGCCCCGGCGCGTTCAACCGCGTGGTCGTTCGCTGCGCGACTTGTCGTGGCTGGTCTCCTCCTGCGGCCGCTGATGCCGTTCGCGCAGACGAACCCGCCCTCTGTCGCCAATCCGCCGCAGCCCCCCGCCGCAGCCCCAGTCGCGCCTCCGACGCCTGTCCCCCAAGCAGTGCCGCGTCCGCTGCCGCCATTGCCAGTGGCCGCACCGCCGACAACAGTCACAACCACCGCAACCGCGAAGGCCGCCGTCGCACTCACCAACAAAGTAACAGCGCCGACAAATCCGCCGACCACAGCCGCCGCGACAACACCCAAGCCACCGGCCGCTCCTACTCCGCCCGCAGTCACCAATCCGCCACCCGCCGTCGTCACCGCAGCACCGAAAACAAACGTCCCCTCCCCTGCCCTCGTCCGCACGAACCCGCCGCCCGCCACCACCGTCGCAGCAACGCCGGCCCCCGCGCCGCCGAAGCCACCTGCCAATCCCGAATTCGACGCCGCGCTCGACGCCGCCGAAAAAGGCGACGCCAACGCGCAATTCAAACTCGGCATGATCTTCGCCGCCGGACGCCTCGTACCCCGCGATCCCGCGAAAGCCATCGAGTGGCTGCGCCGCGCGGCCGAACGCACCAACGCCGCAGCCGCCTTCAACCTCGCCGTCTTCTACGCACAGGGCTCAGGCGTGCCGCAAAACTACGCCGAGAGCGCGAAATGGTTTCGCCGCGCCGCCGAGGGCGGCGATCGTTCCGCACAATACAACCTCGCCATGCTCCTGCTCAACGGCGCGACCGGCCAGGCCGATCCGGCCGAAGCCACGCGCTGGTTGCGTCAGGCCGCGCAACAGGGCGACCTCAAGTCCCAACTCACGCTCGCGCAACTTCTCTCCGGCGGCGGCCCGGTCCCGGAAGATTTACCGGCCGCCTACGTGTGGCTGACCGCTGCCCTTCACCAAGGCCACGCCGAGGCCGAGACGTCGCTCGACGAACTCACCGCGCGGATGACCAAGGCGCAGTTGCTTGCCGGCTGGAGCACCAACGCCGCACGCGGCGATGCCGAGGATCAATACAAACTCGGCTCCGCACTCGCGCGCGGCGACGGCGTCACGCTGAACTTCGAGGAATCCGTGAAGTGGTATCGCCGCGCGGCGGATCAGAATCATCCCGAGGCGCAATTGAAACTCGGCTCCGCGCTCGCCGCCGGCATTGGCGTGAACCCTGATCCGGCCGAAGCCGCCAAGTGGTGGCGACGCGCCGCCGAGCAAGGTCACATCGTCGCGCAGCATCACCTCGCCAACGCCCTCGCCCACGGACGCGGCGTCCCGCGAAACGACTCGGAAGCTTTTCAGTGGCAGCGCAAGTCCGCCAGTCAGGGCGTCACCGCCGCGCAACTCGCCACCGGCCTCATGTACCTCGAAGGCCGAGGCACCGCCACGAACTCCGCCGACGCCGCGCGCTGGTTCCGGCTCGCCGCCGAGCGCGACGAACCCCGCGCCCAGTGGCAGCTCGCATTGCTGCTGGATGAAGGCCGCGGCATCGCATCCGATCCCGTCGAGGCCGCTCGATGGTTTCGCGCCGCCGCCGCGCACGACCATGCGGACGCGCAATACCGCATCGGCACCGCGCTCGCCGCCGGACGTGGCATCGCGAAGAATCCGGCCGAAGCCGTCGCGTGGTTTCAGAAGGCCGCCGCACAATCCAACCTCGCCGCGCAGGTGAGCCTCGGCTTCGCGCACGCCACCGGACAGGGCGCGACGCGCAATCCGGCGGAGGCCCTCAAATGGTTCCAACTCGCCGCCGCTCGCGGCGACGCGCAAGCCCAGCACAACCTCGGCGTGATTTACGAATCCGGCGAAGGCGCGCCCGCCAACGGCCCGCAGGCGCTGGCGTGGTATCAGAAAGCCGCCGCGCAGAACTTCGCTGAGAGCCAGGCCAAGCTCGGCTCGCTCGCTGCGCAGGGAAAGCTGGTGCCACAGGATTTCGCAGCAGCAGCCGCGTGGTTCCGCAAGGCCGCCGACCAGGGCAACGCACTCGCCCAATACAACCTGGCGCTCCTCCTGGAACAAGGCCGGGGCGTCCCGGCTTCCGCAGATGAGGCGCAGTCGTGGCTGCGTCGCGCCGCCGAGCGCGGCCACCCCCGCGCACAATGCCAACTCGCCCTGCACCTCACGCAGGGCGCGAAGACAAATTTCACCGAGGCCGCTCAATGGTTTCGTCGCGCGGCGGATCAGGGCGACGCGCTCGGACAGTTTAACCTCGGCGTCCTGAACGACACCGGGCGCGGTGTGAAGCAGGACTTCCGCGAGGCAGCACGATGGTATCGCCTTGCCGCCGCGCAGGGCCACGCGTCGGCCCAGTTCAATCTCGGCAGCCTCTACGAGTCCGGCCAGGGCATGGCGACGAACCTCACTGAAGCCCTCGCGTGGTATCGCAAGGCCGCCGCGCAGAAGGAACCGCGCGCCGAACACGCGCTCGGCGTGTGCTTCGCGGAAGGTCTCGGTGTCCCGAAGGATCTCGTCGAAGCCTGGAAGTGGCTTTCACTTGCTGCCACGCACGGCCACGCACCCGCCCGTCAGTCGCGCGAGGCATTGGAGAAGAACCTCACGCCGGAACAGAAAGCCGCTGCCGAGCAAAAAGCCCGCGCCAGCCTCGCCGAGACCGGCCGGTGATCGCGGGCCGACGGTCCAAAAAGTTTCACCACCGCGTCAATCCACCGTGAGCTCATTGAGGCGGGATTCCAGTTCGCGGCGGAGATGTTCGCGTTCTTCCTCGTTCGCTTCGCGCGGGACTGCCAGCGGCGGGCCAAGGCGCATGATGCAACGACTGAACGGCAGGGGGATTTGGAAGCGGTCCCAACTGTTCACGGTGATCTTCCAACTGAGTTCATAGGAGACCGGAACGATCGGGAAACCGGTGAGCTGCGCGAGCGAGATCGCACCTTCCTGAGCGACGTAGCACGGACCACGCGGGCCGTCGGGCGTAATGGCAATGTCGTAGTCGCGTTCCGCCCACGTGAGCAATTCGAGCAGCGCCTGGCGTCCTCGTCGGCTGCTGGAGCCACGGGCCGGCTGCACGTTGTAGAGTTCCAGTACGCGCACGAGGAGCCCGCCGTCACGACTGGCGCTGACCATCGCTGCCAGGCGCGGGGGGCGTCCCAGTTGCCGCAGGTATTTCCGGTAAACCTCCAGACAAAGGGCGAGCCGGTTGTGCCAGATGCAGAAGATGACGGGCTGCGTCCCGCCCCTGAGGATTCCCGTCTTGTCTTGCCAGTCGTAGCGGATGGTCGCGGAGAGCAGTCGCGCGAGGACGAAGAAAAGTTCCGCCACGAGCCGCTGGTGCCACTTCGCGCGATGCGGCACAACAATGCCGCTGCGCTGGGGTTTGGCGGGTTTGGACATGCGCGGAGCCGCGGGCATCACGCGCCCTTTTTCAGGCTGGCGCGCACGAGTTCCTCGACGCCGGCCTGCGGACCGAGGGCAGCCGCGCTGGCTCGAATGGCGTCGTGCGCCTCGGGTTGCTTGAAGCCGAGCGCCATGAGCGCGAGCACGGCGTCGTTGATCTTTTGATCGGCGTCGGAAAGCGCACGCTGGCTGCTGGCGGCTTCCCAGGTGGCGGACGCGCCGATCTTGTCGCGCAGTTCGACGACAATGCGTTCGGCAGTCTTCTTGCCGACGCCGGAAATTTGCGAGAGCGCTTTCACGTCGCCGTTGGCCACAGCCCCGCGCAGGGCGACGGGATTCATGCCGCTGAGAACGTTGAGGGCGATCTTCGGGCCGATGCCGCTCACGTTGTTGATCAGGAGCCGGAAGAGATCGCGTTCGGCCGCCGTCATGAAGCCGTAGAGGACATGGGCATCTTCGCGAATGGCGAGATGCGTGAGGAGATGGACCTCGCCGCCGGGAGCGGGGAGCTTGTCGAAGGACGACAGCGGAATCAGCACTTCATAGCCGACACCGTGAACCTCGACGATGGCCTGCGTGGGGATCGACTCGACGAGTTTGCCCTGGAGAAATGTGATCATCGTGGGAATGTCTTAGCCGCAGAGTCAGGCGTGTCGCGCAGCGGGTCTAGTCGCCACCGCCATCACCGCCGCCTGGCGCGCTGTCACCGGCGGTTCCCGAAGTAGCGCCGCCGCCCGCAGCGGGCTTGCTGCCGCAACCGCACGAGCCGGAGTGGTCCTTGCAGTCGCCGGAGGATTTCTTGTTCATGTCGAAGAGCGCGAAGGCAGCTGCGACGCCCACGACGACGAAAATCACAACGATCAGGATGGTGGTCATACTTAGATTTGTTTGAGGGGAGTAAGGTTGAATCGTCCGGTCTCCTGGGCGAACGCCAGGGCAAGGGCCAGCGCGTCCGCTGCATCCGGCGCGGGCGGTTCGTCCAGACGCAGGAGGCGCTGGACCATTTTCGCCACGGCGCTCTTCTGGGCCGCACCGTAGCCGACGATCGCCTGCTTCACCTTGCGCGGGGCGATCTCAAAAATCTCAATGCCGGCTTCGGCTGCTGCAACGAGGCTTGCTCCGCGAGCTTCGCCCATGATGAGGGCGGTCTGGAGATTCTGCGCAAAGAACAAGCCCTCGACGACGCACACCGTCGGACGATGCTCGCGAATCACGGCGCGCAGGCTCTCTGCGATGTTCAGCAAGCAACGGGAGCGTGTCCAAGATGCCCCGGCCTTGACTGTTCCGTGCGTGATGGACTCCACCTGCCGACGGCTGGAGCGGATGATGCCGTAGCCGGTGCCGCGCAAGGAGGGGTCGATGCCGAGAATTACAGACTCGCTGTCGGCCGCGCGGGTTTGCGACGCCACAGGTGCCGCAAGGGTTGTCGAGCGGCGGCCGCCCAGCCGACTGCGCAGTTGCTCGAATTGTTGCGGGGTGATGCCCATGCGGTCTTGCGGCGCATCCTAGCGGTGAAGGTGGCTTAGGCAAGGACGATGGCGACGGCGCGCACCGCTCCATCGTCAAACAGTCGGGCGAATCGAAACCACGTTGCGTGATACCCCTCAACAGTTGGCTTGGTCAGAGCAGCAAGGCCAGGCCTCCCGCGACCGCACTCGCCGCCCAAATCAGCAGCACCGCCGTTCTCCGACTGAAGCCGCGGCGCTCCAGGCGGTGCGAGAGATGATTCGTGTCACCCACATAAAATGGCCGCCCCAATCGCCATCGAAGCACCACTACCCAGACGAGATCGAGCAACGGCACCGCGAGGACCACCAGCGGCGCAAGACACTCGGTCATCGGCCGCGCCCCGACCTGTGCGTGCAACGGCAACACCGCGAGCAAGAAGCCGAGCAGGTGACTTCCCGAGTCTCCCAGAAACGCGGACGCCCGGGGAAAGTTGTACGGCAGAAACCCGAGCGCCGCGCCCGCCGTGGCGAAGCACAGCACCGCCGCGAACGGATCCGGCGCATCGGCGACGAGCAGTCCGGCAAACCCTGCTGCGATCACCGCAAGGCCGGCGCACAGCCCGTTCATGTTGTCCATGAAGTTCACCGCGTTGGTCACCGCGAGAATCCAGCCGACTGCCAATGCGTGATCCCATCCCGGCGGCAGCCAGCCGAATCGCAGTCCCGCCAACGCCGCGCCGATGGCGATGAGCAATTGCCCGAAGAGCTTCCCCCCCGCGCCGAGCTCCCACTTGTCATCGGTCATCCCGAGCAACGTCATGGCGATCGCGCCGAAGAGCAGCCCTTGGAATCGCAGGACGACTTCCGGCGGCGGATGGCCCGCCTTCGGATTGAGAAACACGACCGCCAGCACCGCGAGGAATCCGGACAGAACCGCCAGCCCTCCGGCGAGCGGCGTCGGCTCGCCGTGAATCTTCCGGTGCCCCGGCTCATCTACCAGTCCGCTGCCCCGGCAGCCCGCGCGCCAGAGGGGCAGCGTCGCCGCCGCGCCTGCGAACGCGATCAAACTGAACATCGAGTAGAACATCGCCTGATCGCTCACATCATCGCCTCCCGTTCGCGCATCAGGCGCAGGTAAAGCGTGTGCAACTCGTCCACCATGCGCTGAACTGGAAACCGTTCCCGCACAAACTCCCGCCCGGCCAAGCCAAGCCGCGTCCGCAACTTAGCGTCCCCGGCCAGCGCGCAGATGGACCGCAACACCGCCGGACGATCCCCGGCCGGAGTCAGGAAGCCCGTCCGGCCGTCGAGGCAGACTTCCCGTGCTCCATCGTAGTCGTAAGCCACGACGGGCCGCGCGGCCGCCAGCGCCTGCGGCAACGCCCGGGCCAGTCCTTCACGGGAGGACAAATGCACCAGCACATCCATTACGCCGAGGTATCGATGCACATCGCCGGGCGGGACCAGGCCCGTGAACACAAACCTCCCTTGAAGCCCGGCCGCCCGCACCCGTGCCTCCAGTCGCTCGCGCCACGGGCCGCCCCCCACAAGGAGGAATTGTATCTGCGGACAAAGACGGACTAGTTCCGGAGCCATGTCGATCAAGTCGTCGTGCCCCTTGCGCTCGAACAACCGCGCAATCTTTCCGACGACGAATGCGTCCGGGGCCAGTCCCAGCCTCGCCCGCAACGCGAGGTCATTGGTCGCTTCGAGAAATGGCTCGAGCGGAAAGCCGCTATAAATGCGGGAGAAATTCTCCGGTCTGCCAATGCCCGAAGCGAGAAACTGCGCGGTCATCGCATCCGCCACACTGACGAAGTGAGTCGTCCATCGCGCCGCGAAACGCTCGGCCGTCTTGAAGACCATATTCGCCAGCCCGCCTTGGAACGCGCCAAAGGACGGCCCGTGAATGGTGTGAACAATGATGGGCACCCCGGCACGCCGCGCCGCCCGCCGCCCAAGAATGCCCGCCTTGCTGCTGTGGGTGTGAACAACGTCGGGCCGGCGTTCGCGCAGGAGCTGCGTCAGTTCCGCCAGCGCCCGAAGATCCTTCACCGGGTTCACCTCGCGCACGAGATGCGGCGCGATGCGCAGGGTGCCCGGAGCATTCTCGAACGCGCCTTCGAGCGAACCCTCCCCGCTGGCGGTCGGGCCGCTGATGAGGTCCACCTCCAGACCCGGCTTCTCACGCAGGCCGAGGACGCTCGCGACGGTGTTCTCCTGCGCGCCACCAACGATCAGCCGCGTGATAATGTGGGTGACGCGCATGAGCGCGGGCCTGGCCCGTTCACAGCGCGCTGCCGCTTTCGAGAAGCCGGATGCGCTCCTTGGCGGAACCGATCTCAGGCGCGCCGACGGGGGAGGCTTTGATGAAGTCCTTGTAGTAACGAAGGCTCTCGCGGCGGTTCTTCTTCCGGAAATGCACGTCGCCCAGACCGAGCATCGACGCAGTTCGATAGTTTGATTTGGCCACCTTAAGCAGCGTCTCGTAGTCGCGCAGAGCCGCGTCGAGCCGGTCCAGTTTCGCGTTGGCCATGGCGCGGTTGAAGAGGCACATCTCGTCGTTCGGGTCCATCTTCAGCACCCGGTCGTAATACGGAATTCCCTCCGCATATTGACCCATGCGCCCCTTGATCGCGCCGTAGTTCATCAGCGCGCGCGGGTTCTCCGGCTGCACCTTCAACTGCCGGTCCAGCGTCACCACCGCGTTGGTCATGCGACCCACTTGAAAGTAGATGTCCACAAGGGTGTCGTAGGGAAACGATCGGCGCGGCTCACGGGCGATGATGTCTTCGAGCAACCGCTCGGCAATAGGAAGCTCGCCGCGTCCGACGCGGGCCCACGCCTCCGAACGGGTCAGGTCTGTTTCCTCCGGCTCCGTGACGCCGGAGCCGTGCTTCGCGCGAAACTGCCGGATGCGATCCAGCGCGAGGTCCGGCAACTGCGCACTCACGAGCATCGAGATGAGCACGACCTGGGCGGAGCGATTCTCCGGGTCATAGGCCAGCGCACGTTCCAGCGACTGGGCACCCTGCCGGTTATTGCCTCCCCGGCGCAGCGCGATGGCCAGCGCGGAGTTGGCCGACGGTTCGTCCACCGGCCCGTGGGAGCCGAGGATGAAGTCCCAGTTCCCGCCGGCGGCGTTGAAACGGTCGTCCACTCCGGTGGAATACTTCTCGAACAGTTGCTTCGAGGCGCGCCAGGCCTTGTTGAATTCAAGGTTCAATGCCGCAGCAGGATTCGCCGGGTTCAACTGCGTCGCCCAAAGCAGATAGTCAGCGGCGAGAGTGAAATTTCCGGCACGCTGAAGTTCCACGCCAAAATGATTGATGGCCCGAGAATAGGATTCGCACAGGTAGGCATCGAGTGTCCTCGGCGGCGGCGTGTCCTTGCCCGGCTTGGGTTTCACGAACGGCCGGGAGCGCTTGATCAAGGAATCGATCACCGAAGTTTTCAACCCGCGCCAGACGGCGTCCTGCCTTTGGATTTCCTCGGCGGTCATGACCGGTGCGCTGACCGAATTGGTGGAGAGCAGGCTGAGGTCATACACCATGCCGCGCGGCTTCGCGGCGAAATACTCGAAGTAATAACCGAAGCTCGGCTGAAGATAAACGACCGCGTTGGAGCGGCTGAGTTGGTAGAGCAGCGCGATGACATCTGTCGCGACAAGGCTCTGACGCAATGACGGTTCGCGGTTGAACTTCGGCCACTGATCAGGAAAACGCTTTTGCAGGAAGCGATGATAGGCCGGCAACGCGAGCGCGGACGTATCGACGAGCACGTGCTTGTGCCCGGGCGACGTGCGGCGCAATTCGTCGTTGAGCGTGTGCAGGCGGAAGAGGTCGTCACTGAGCACGATCGCACCCGTAGGCGGCAGGGACTTCACCGTCTCCTGCATCAGCCGCTCCATCGACTTGCCGGTGCTGGCAAGGATGACGCTCACATTCTTGTAGAACAAACCGGCCGGCACGGCGGCGAGCGCCACCCAGACCGACGCCACGAGAGCCTTGTTCACCAGCCGCTGCATCGCGCTGTGGCGCTGCCACGATTGCTGCGAGTGCTTCACGCCGAACACCAGCAGGATGTAGCCCGCGCAGTAGCCAATCGTCAGCGCACCGAGGAAATACATCGGGAGAAACGGATAGTAGTTCCCAGTCAGTTCGCGCGGGCTGAACGGTGGATCAAACGCCACGTAGAGACACGCCGCGAGGAAGATGACATGGATCAGGTGCGTCATCAGGTTGGTCAGGAAATTTCCCGCCGCGCTGATGTCGCCGAAATGCGCCGGCCAGCGGATGCCGATCACGATGACCGGCAGCAGCGTCGTCAGGGCGATCAACATCGCCAGATAGCGTGGCATAATCTGAATCGCGGTCTTCTGGCTGCCGAGACTGCCACGGAGCAATTCCATGAAAGTGTAGCCAGCGCCGCCGGTGCTGCTCTCCAACGCGGGCAGCAGAAGGTACAACGACAGCCCGGCAATGCCGCATCCGGTCATTCGCAGAAGGAACCGCCACTTGAAGAAACTCATCCCCTTCGTCCAAACGAGGCTGGCCAGAAACGCCGGGAACAACGCGACCATCGCAAAGTTGTTCGCAGCCGCCAGACCGTAGACGAACGCGAACAACGAGAGCCTCCACTCGCGCTGGTCGAGCCGGTACTGCAGCAGCGTATGCACGAACCACGCGAAAAGGAGCAGGTCGAGCGACTCGCCGCTGGCGACCACGGCGTTCTCCCAGAAGCTCAGTTGGAACCCGCACACCAACACGGCCAGCACCGGCGGAAGCCACGCGGCCGGGATGCTCAACAGCGAGTAGTCGTTGCGCTCGATATTGCGCTGTCCGCGTGTGCGATCGTGTGGCAGAAGAGCCACGGAACGCGCCAGCAGGCCCAGGGCAAGCGAGGCGCAAGCGGCAGCAAAGACATTCAGCGCCAGCAGTTGGATCCCCCCCGGCAGCCAGCGAATCGGATACGTCAGGATGACGTGCAGCGGCGCGTGGAGGTTCGGCCGCCATTCCCACCCCGCGACCCGCGCGAGCGAACCGATGCCACCGAGGCTTGGCGATTGGTTGAGTGTGACCAGGTAGAGCACGAACGCCGCGGCGGCGAGAATCCACGGGAGGCGGCGTTGCAGAAAACCGAGTTCAATCTTCGGGGCGGAATCCATTTGGTTGAGTGAGGGGATTGGTTCGAGGCAAGGAGGCGATCAGAAACGCGGGCCGGTTGATTCCGGCCAGTCGGCTTAGTTGGGGTCCATCGAAAACATCACGATTCCGTCTTCAGCCGCAGGTCTGCGACACATTCCACATGCTGGGTCTGCGGGAACATGTCGAGCGGCGTCACGTTCTTGAGTTCAAAGACACCGTCCGCGCACAAAACGTTCAAGTCCCGCGCCAGAGTCGCCGGGTGGCAGGAGACATAAATCACCTGTGCCGGCCGCTGCTGGCGCAGGTCTTCGAGTCCCGACGCGGGAACTCCAGTGCGCGGGGGATCGATCAGAATCGTGGTCTTGGAGGCATCGAAGCGGCGCAGAATCTCCGGCATCAACTCCTCGGCGCGACCCTCGATGAATTCGCCGTTGGTCCGCCCGTGCTGGGTGGCGTTCAAGCGCGCCGCCTTGATCGCCTGCCGATCAATTTCAACGCCCGCAAAGGATTCAACCAAGTCGCCCGCCGCGATGCCGAAGAAGCCGACACCGCAGTAAACATCCACGAGATGGCGCGTGCCGGCGTCGCGCAACCGTTCGCGCACAGCCTCGACCAGCTTCGGGAGGAGGAAAAAATTATTCTGGAAGAACGAATCGCGCGGCACCTGCCAGTCCTCGGGCGCGATGCGCAGCACGACCTTGATCCCGCCCTTGGGAGGCGGGTTTTCCCACACGTGCCGGATCTGATCGTTCAACGCCGGCTCAGCTATTGCGCATTCTTTCACGTCCACGACCAGACGGCTATCGGCGCGGATAAACCCGATGTTGAGGCGCTGTTCGGGCTTGTTCCACTGCGAGCGGATCATCAGCCGGTTCCGGTAGTGATACGGCTGCGGACAGGGGACGACCGGCGAGATGACGGCGCGCGAGAACCCGCCGACGCGCTCGAACAAATCGGAGATCTGCTTGTGCTTCACCTCCAACTGCGTCGCGTAGTCCATGTGCTGGTACTGGCAGCCGCCGCATTCGCCGAAGTAACGGCACTGCGGCTCGACGCGCTTGGGCGACGGCTTCAGGACTTTGACGAGCGCGGCCCGAGCGAAGCTTTTCTTCACTTCCACCAACTCGGCCTCGACCTCCTCGCCCACGACGACGAACGGAACGAAGACCACGAACTGCCCGATGCGCCCGACGCCTTCGCCGCCAAACGCGATGTCGGTAATGCTGACAACGATCCGCTGGCCCACGGACAAAGGGGGTGCCTCGGCTTCAGTCATGGCAAACTTCGGGGAAAAAGTCGGATGCGCGGCTCACTTGCCGTGCGGCTCGGCCCGGTGATGCTCGCTGAGAAGGTCTTCGCCGAAATCGTTTTTGAAATCGCGCCAGACCGCGTGGACGTGGTTGTTGTTGTTCTGTGTGTTGTCGTATTCGAGCAGGAAGGTCGGCCCCTGAACCCGGTAGTAGTGCCCCTGCCCCTTCTCGATGCCGCCGGCCCAAGCGAATTGAATCTTGTCCACGCCCGCCTTTTCGATCTTCCGCAGGTCTTCATCCGCCAGTTCCGGCCGAACGCGCCGTACGTACTCCGCGATGAGCTTCATCAACTGCGCCCGCTGGCCGCTATTCAACTCCGCCGCCGTGATGCCCTTGGCCTCCAGCGCCTGCACCCGGCGTTTGCTCTCGGTGAAAATTTCCTTCGGAGCCACCGGGTCGAAGATGGCCTTCTTGCGCTGTTCGGGAGTCAGCGCCTGCACCAGCGCCCGCGCTAGGTCTTCCTCTCCCGCCAGCGCGCGAACGCCCTGGCGAGGCCCTTTCAGCACTTCGCCCGGGTTGCTGCCCATGAACGACGGAGTGCTCGAGAAATACTTCCCGTCCACAATGGTGAAGCTCGACGAGAGATGATGTCCCTCAAAGCGCCAGCCCCACGTGCCCTTCGCATCGGGCGTCCCGAAAATGAAGACGTGATACAAACTCGGGTCACGCGGAAACCGCCGGCCGGGGCCTTCGAGTTCCGCCAGGATTGATTCCAGGCTCATGATGTTGGTCGCCTTTTGGAAACCGTGGTCGCTCATGCCGCTGGCCAGAAGCGCGATCGCAAGACCACGTTGCGCCGTCGTCATTTCCTTGAGGGGAATTCCCTTCCGTTCCAGGGGGACAAACTGCCAGTCCTGCCGCACCTCGGACTTGAACTCGAACGTCGCCTTGGCCTTCTGCGCCGGCTCCAACGAACCCATGAACGCCTTGGCCGCAGCGGTCATCTGCTCCGCAACCGGATGCGCCGAAACGTCGCCACGCAACGCGAGGGCACCAATGAACAAGGAAACGAGGAGGAGTCTTTGCATGACGGGACGTTCCGGGAAACCCGCCCGCCAAGGCAATCGCAAAAACAGGAGGCATCGCCTCTCGAATGACGGTTCTCCACGCTCACTTTGCCGCTCCTAACGTCACCAGATGTGTCACCAAAAAATATTCGGCGATTAGATCAACTTTTTGCGTGGTTCGATTTGCCTGATGTGTCTCACGATGTAAAATTGCGCCGTGAACAAGTCCAGCAAAGGCAAGTCCCAACCTGACGGGCCCTCGAAAGTTCCACCTCCACCACAGGATACCCCCCCGTTTGCCGGCTTTGCTCCTCCACCACCCGAGGATACCAGCCACCTGTCCGCGCTCCAGTTACTGGACTTGATGACGCACAAAATCGCCATGCAAGGCCCGGTGCCGACGGAGCTCACGGTGCTCCGCCGCCGGGTGGAGGAGATGGAGGAGATTCAGGAACAGGCTGGCAGCGCGATCGAGAAGTTGAGCCAGGCCGTGGACAAGTTGCGCGCGCCAGCGCTGCGCCTCGGCACACTGCTCCAGAAGCTCGGGCCGGAACGGGCGTTGGTCTGCGCCAACGGCACCGACTACGTTTGCAGTCTCGACCCGGCGATCCCCGACGCGACTCTCGAAACGGGCACCCGGGTTCTGTTGAATGAAGCTTTCGCCGTCACGGATTCCTTCGGCTTCGACAAAAACGGGCCGGTGGTCAAAATCGTGGAGTTGCTCTCCGATGGCCGAATCCGTGCCGGCAACGATTCCGGAGTCTCCGACCTGGTGGTCATCCGGTCCTCGCTCATGGCGAAGGACAAGCTCAAGCCGGGGTTGGAGATCCGGCTCGATCCCAATCAACGTGTCGCCGTCGAAGTCATCGGCACCGCCAAGCGGCTGGATCGCACGCTGACCCACGTCGAACCCATACTTTGGAAGGACATCGGTGGCCAGACGGAGGCCGTGCAAGGCATCCGCGACTCCATCGAGATGCCCTTCCTACACGCTAAATTGTTCAAGCGCTTCAACCACCCCGTGCCAAAGGGGTTCCTGCTCTACGGCCCGCCTGGATGTGGCAAGACGCTCCTCGGCAAGGCCACCGCGCACAACCTGCGGATGCAGATCCGCGAGAAGACCGGGGAGGATCACCCCGAGTTCTTCCTCAGCGTCAAAGGCCCGGAAGTGCTCAACATGTGGCTCGGCGAATCCGAACGCCAAGTCCGGGACTTGTTCACGCAATGCCGCGAGAAGGCGGCCGAAGGACATTTGGCGTTCCTCTTCATCGATGAGGCCGAATCCATCCTCGGCACCCGCCACGCCGGGCGCGTCGGCTCGAACATTCTTTCCACGCTCGTTCCGATGTTCTGCACCGAAATGGACGGCCTCGAGATCCTCCAGAACGTTGTCATCATCATCGCCTCCAACCGCGCCGACCTCATCGACCCGGCGATTCTCCGTCCCGGCCGCATCGACCGGAAGATTCGTGTCCGCCGGCCGGACAAGGAAGCCGCGAGAGAGATTTACCGCATCTACCTGAAGGAAGAACTTCCTCTGGCCGAACCCTGCGAAGCCCTCGTCAGCGCCGTCGTGGACGCCCACTACGCGAAGACCGACGAGAACCGTTTCCTCGACGTCAGCTACCGCAGCGGCCGGCACGACTACCTGTTCCGCGGCGACCTTGCCAGCGGCGCGATCATCGCCGCCGTCGTCGAGCGCGCGAAGGAATACGCCATCAAGCGCAGCATCCAGCTTGGCGAGGAATCCCCGATGAGCCGTCAGGATCTGCTCGACGCTCTGGTGAAAGAATACCGCGAAAACGATCTCTTCCCGCCAAGCGACATCACTGAAGACTGGCTGAAACTCACGGACTTCGATCCGGGCAACGTCGTCCGGCTCTCGCCTTACCGGCACAAAGAGAACATGGACTCCTCGGGAACAATCTGACGGGCAACCACCGGCGAACGCCGCCACGCCGGCACTGGAATCGAACGCAGACAGTCGGGGCGGCGTCAAAAACGCAACGGGCAACACGGGCGCATCTATGGACATCCAGTTCGGCACCGAGACGGAGATTGGGATCACGCGACAAAATCCCGAGGGCGTGGATGTCGTCGCGGAATCCATCGCGCTCGTCCGCGCCGCCACCGCGCCGGGCGTGCGCATGTGCTGGGACTACAGTTGCGAAGACCCGCATTGCGACGCCCGCGGGTTCCGCGTCAAGGAATTGCTCCAGGACAGCGACGAGGCTAATTATTTCGCGCAGGACTCCCAGCGCGCCCTCTCGTTCAGCGAGATCAAGAGCGACCTCGTGCTCCGCAACGGCGCGCGCTTCTACAACGACCACGCCCACCCCGAGTATTGCGCGCCCGAATGCGGCACCTTGCTCGAACTGCTCCAGCAGGACTTCGCCGGCGACGCGCTGCTGATGGCCTGCGTGCGGAATCTCAACCAGGGCTCGGAGAACCCGGTGCTGCTCTACAAGAACAACACAGACTTCCGCGGCCACAGCTACGGCTGCCATGAGAATTACCTCATGCCCCGCAAAATTCCGTGGGAGACCCTGAGCAGTTCGATGGTCGCATTCTTCGTCTCACGGCAGATCGTCTGCGGCGCGGGCAAGTTCGGCTGGGAAGAAGAGGACAAGTTCATCGGGCCCGGCTTCCAGGTCGCGCAGCGCAGCGACTTCTTCACTGAGTTGCAGAGCGTGGACACAATGCAGCGGCGGCCGATCATCAACACCCGCGACGAACCCCACGCCAACAGCGAGCTCTACCGCCGTTTCCACGTCATCGTCGGCGACGCGAATCTTTCCCTCTACTCCACCTGGCTGAAGATTGGCACCACCGCGCTGGTCTTGCAGTCCCTGCTCAACGGCGCTCCGGCTGAGCGCGTCCCGCGCGTAGCGGACCCGATCCAAACCATCAAGACCATCTCCCGCGATACGACTTGGAAATGGCTCTGCCGCGACAACCAGGGCTTCAAGACTTCCGCCATCGACATCCAGCGCGCCTACCTCCAGCTCGTGCGCGAGTTCTGCCCTGATGTGGACGCGGACTGGAAGGCCGTCGTCACGGCGTGGGAAGAAGTGTTGAACGACCTCGAACGCGATCCGCTTTCGACCGCCGACCGCCTTGATTGGTCGGCGAAGTACCGGCTCCTCGAACAATTCCGCGAATCCGAGAACCTCTCCCCCGACGACCCGTGGCTGCGCAGCCTGGATCTCTCGTATCATCATCTCGACCGCGAGCAGGGCCTGTTCTACGCGCTGATGGATCAGCACGCGTTCCGGTCGCCGTATCCGCTGGAGACAATCACCGGCCACAGCCTTTGCCCGCCGACGACCACGCGCGCCGCGGTGCGCGGCCGGTGCATCGAGAAGTTCGGCTCGTCCGTGCAGGCGACCCAGTGGGATTACATCATGCTCAAGGGCGCGCACAAGAAAGTGGAGCTCGACCTGCGCAACCTCTTCGACGCCGGGCTGGTGAAGCAGAGCCTGAAAGTCATCGCCGCCGCGCAGACCGTCGAAGACCTCGCCCAATTGCCTTTCGCGAAAATACATTAACCACGGAGAACGATATGCCAGACCCCATGCGAAAAACCCATCCAGTCGCCCCGGCCCCCGGCGGTGGCGGCGGCGGTGACGGCCCGCGCTCGCCGCAGGTCGAGAAACCGAACACAGAGGAGCTCCTCAAAAAGATGCGCAAGGTCGATCCCGATCAAGCCCGTCGCTACCGCCAACGGACGGGCCAATGAACGGCGACTTTCTCGCGCTCCTGCCCAAGCCGGTCTTCCCGCAGGCGGGTGCCGGCGGCCCGGCCGTTGCGGATCTGCACGCCACGACCGTCTTCGCCTTTCATTGCGCGGACGGCGTTATCATTGCCGGCGACCACCGCGCCACCGCCGGCAACATCGTCTTCTCGGACACCACCGAGAAGATTCTCGAACTCGACGCGCACTCGCTCATGGCCATCGCCGGTTCCCCGGCCACGGCCTTCGAGATGGCGCGCACGTTGCAAACCTCGTTCGAGTTCTACCGCCGCAGCCAGCTTCAAGCAATGAGCCTGCCGGCGAAGATCCGTGCGCTGTCCCAACTCCTGCGGAACAACCTTGCCGGAACCATCCAGGGCTTCGGCGTCGTCGCGCCCATCTTCGCGGGCGTGGAGACGAACGATCCCAAGGCCACCCCGCAGATTTACTTCTACGACCCGCTGGGCGCGCAGTTCGAGGCGACGAACTATGCCGGCAGCGGCAGCGGCAGCGGCAGCATCAAGAGCATCCTCAGCTTCCTGGAACGCTGGGGGCAGCCGAAGCCCGCCGAGATGTCCGTCGCGCAGGCGACAGTCCTGGCGAACCGGCTGTTGATGACCGCGGCCGAGTTCGACACTGCCACCGGCGGCGTGCATCCCGAGAAGCGCCTGTTCGCCACGATCAAGTTCCTGTCGCGGGCCGGCATCCGCTCGATCCCGCTGGCCGAGCAGGAACAATTCTGGAAGGAGTCAAAGTCATGACTGAAGAACCGTATCGTTGGCTTGAAGCCATCGGCAACCGCCGCGAATACATCGCCGAGCAACTGCGCGGCGGCACGCCGGTCTTCGCCCTCTCCCGGCCGGAAGGCGTCCTCCTGCTCGGCGTCGGCATCGGCCGCTCGAAGGTCTTCGAGATATACGATCGCCACGGCTACGCCGCGCTCGGCCACCCGGTGGACATCGAGAAGCTCCGCCAGGCGGCCATCGAAGCCGCGCACGTCGAGGGCTTCAACCGCTCGCCGAAGGACGTGACACTGCGGCGACTCATCAGCTTCGCCCTCAGCACGACGTTGAAGAACAGCTTCGAGCAGATCTTCTCGCCGCCCTTTATCATCGAATCTATCTTCGCCGAGCTCGGCGACGAACCAGCGCAGGACACGCTCGTGCGCGTCCACTACGACGGTAATCACCACTACGAATCCTCCGGCGTGCTTGTCGCCGCCGCCGACCGCAAGGTGGAAGACGAAGCCTCCGCGTGGCTGCGCAAGAACTTGAAGCCCGAGGATTCCGTCCAGCGCGCCGCTGGCCTGTGCCTCGCCGTATGGCAGGCTGTCGCGGAGGCAAAGCCCGTCCGCGATCTGCAATCGCCCGATCCCCTGCCCCGCACCATCGCGGGCAAGGTGGTCGAGACGGCGTTGATCGATCGGAAACTCCCGGGAGCCGTCCGCTACTGCGAGTTGAGCCTCGCGTAACCGGCCGCACCTTGCAGTCTGTCGCTCCGAATTGCGCCAATGCGTGCGGCGCGAGTTGAACCATGTCCCGCCGCGTCACCGGCCTTGAAACCGAATACGGCTGCCTCATCGACGGGCGGCTCGATCAGAAGCTCGTCTTGGAACAGATCCGCGACTGGCTCTTCGAGAATCATCGCTACGGCCTCATCGATCAGCACGACCGCGACTGGGATGAACCAGCCGGCAACGGCGGCTTCCTCTTCAACGGCGGCCGCGTTTACATCGACATGGGGCACCTCGAGTATTGCACCGGCGAGTGCGTCTCCGTGTCCGACGTTGTCCGCTACGACCGCGCCGGCGATCTCCTGCTCCTCGAAGCCATTGATGCCCTCGACCTGCGCGGCAAGGCCCAGGTCATCCGCAACAACATCGATCACCATTCCGGCGCGACCTTTGGCTGCCACGAGAACTACTCCCTCAATCGCGACGCCCCGTTGCACGAGAAGAACGTCCTCTCGCTCCTGGCGTTTCTCACCCTGCGACTGCTCTTCACGGGCGCCGGCCGCGTCGGCTCCATGCGCCCCGGCCGCGTGCGTTCAGCAGCAGGAGCCAGTCACGACGACCGGCCCGTTCCATTTCAAATCAGCCAGCGCGCGGACTACATCCAGAACGACTTCTTCGAGTGGGTGCAGCACAACCGCGCCATCATCAACACCCGCGACGAACCGCTGGCTGACCCGCGCTTCTACAGACGCCTGCACCTGATCCACGGCGACACCAACGTCCAGCCCGCCTCCCTGTTCCTGAAAGTCGGCACCACCCGCCTCGTGCTCGACCTACTCGACGCGGACGAGATGCCCATGATCGCCCTCGACGATGCCGTGAAGGAATTACGTCAGCTCTCGCGAACCCTCGCGCCTCCGTGGCACGTCCGCCTGTGCGATGGCCAGGCCGCCGACGCCCTCGAACTGCTCGACCTCTTCCGTCAACAGGCGGCGAAACTCTTCCGTGGTCGCGACGCCGAAACGGACGCTGTGCTCGACCTCTGGGAACGCGTCCATCGGGGACTCGCCGAAGACAGGTCGTCGCTCGTTGGCATCGTGGACTGGGTGAGCAAGGAACATTTGCTCCGGGCGTTCTGCGAGCAGGAAGGCATCGGCTGGGATCATCCGTGGCTCGAAGCCCAGGACATGGAGTATCACAAGATTGATCCCGAAACCGGCCTGGGCCTCGCGCTGGCGGATGACTCCGGTCCTTGGGCTCCGGGCGAACTCCTCGCCGCGCGGGGCGAGCCACCCGCCCACTCCCGCGCACACGCTCGCAGCCACTTGATGCGGGAGATTGCCGGAAGCCCAACAGCGTATTGCATCGATTGGGATGGGGTGGAGATCGCCAACCAGAAACGCACGCGGCTGCTCGACCCGTTTCAGGACTGACATCATCACGTTTCGCGCAGCCGCGGCCAAAAAATAAGCGGGCATCTTGCGATGCCCGCCTAACCCAAACAACCTAGCAGAACCTCCCTTGACTCTGGAAAGAGGACACCGCACGCCGGGCTTACCGCAGGATTGCCACCCTGCGAACCACCCGTTGATGCAGCGCTGAGGTTTTCGACGGAGGCCTCCTGTTTTCCTTCAACGTATTCAGCCCTGAATTGTAAAGACTCACGCGCTTCGCGGAGTCAGCGAATACAACGCCCGGAAACGGAGCTTTCATCGACCGTCATTGCGCTTACACTCCGGCCACATGCGCATCATCAACCTCAACCCGGACTCGGCCATTGGCGCCAGTTCGTGGTTCCTCGAAATCGACGGCCACCGCCTCCTCATGGACGCCGGCACGCATCCCAAACGCGAAGGCCACGATTCCCTGCCGCTCTACAAACTCATCGCCAAGGAAGAGATCGACGCCATCGTCGTCTCCCACTGCCATCACGACCACATCGGCTCCCTGCCGATTGCCGCGCGGCATTTCCCCAAGGCCCACGTCATGTTCACCGAACTCAGCTACCTGCTCTCCGAGCGCGTGCTGCACAACTCGGTCAACGTCATGAAACGCCAGCGCGACGAGATGGGCATCAAGGAATACCCCCTCTACACCCACGACGAAGTCGATGACCTCGCGCCCACCTTCCAGGGCTACAAATACAACCGCGAGATCGAGTGGGCCGCGCACCACAAGGGCCGCGCCGCGCTCCCGTCGCCCACGCTAGAATTCTACGACGCCGGCCACGCGCTCGGCTCCGCCGGCATCATGGTGCGCGGCCAGAAACAAACCGTGTTCTACACAGGCGACGTTTCCTTCCGTGACCAGACCATCCTCAAGGGCGCGCGCTTCGAGGACGTGCAGGCGGACGTTCTGATCATGGAAACCACCCGGGGCAACCGCGCCACGCCGGCCGGCTTCACCCGCGACGCGGAGATTGAACGCCTTACCCGCACGCTCCACGAAGTCCTCGCCCGCAAAGGCTCCGTGCTCATCCCCACCTTCGCCCTCGGCCGCACCCAGGAAATCCTCGCGCTGCTCGCGATTCTCATGCGCAACAACAAGCTCAAGCGCCAGCCGATCTACATTGGCGGCTTGGGCCGCGTCTTCACCGAGATCTACGACATCGAAGCCCACCGCGCCCATCGCCAGCACCAGAACCTGCGCCTGACGGAAGCCCTCAACCTCTGCGTCCTCGAGAAAGGCCAGGCCGAGAAAATGAAACTGACCGGCGGCCGCATCTTCGTCGTCACCGCTGGCATGATGAGCGAACACACCGCCGCCCATGATCTCGCCGCCCGCATGATCGGCGACCCACGCCACGCCATCTTCTTCGTCGGCTACGCGGACCCGGAAACGCCGGGCGGCCGCCTCAAGGCCGCCAAGGATGGCGAGACCTTCGTCTTCAGCGGCAGCGCGGGCGAAGTCACCCGCCGTTGCCAGGTCGAGGACTACGACCTCACCGCCCACGCCAATCGCGAGGAACTCCTCGACTTCGTCGGACAGGTCAACCCGCGCACGGTCGTCCTCGGCCACGGCGACAACGATTCCTGCCAGTGGTTCCAGGAACAGATTCGCCAGCGCCATCCCAAGATGAAGGTCTGCCACCCGAAGCCCGGCGAGACGATCAACGTCTGAAAACGATGCCTGCCAAGAGGGCAACGAAACCTCCGCAGGTTCGGGCAACCACCAGTGGCGTTGCAGAGCCGCTCCAGCAAACCGAACGCACCTGCGTTCTCGTCCGGGGGCGGAAGCTCGCCTACTTCGCGGGTTGCGATTACCTGAGGCTCGCTTCCCACCCGGACGTACTCGCGGCCGTCCGCGATGGCATCGAACGATACGGCCTCAATGTCGCCGCCTCGCGCAAGACCACCGGCAACCACGCGCTCTACGGCGAACTCGAAACCGCCCTCGCGCGCTTTGCCGGGGCGCCTGCCGCCACACTCCTTTCCAGCGGCTACATCACCAACCTCGTCGCCGCCCAATCGCTCGCCGGCACCTACGATGCAGCGCTTATCGACGAACGCGCTCACGCCGCCCTGCACGACGCCGCCCCGATGCTCGGTTGCCCGGTTTCCACCTTCGCCCATCGCGATGTAAACGCAGCAGTCCGTGCGCTTGCTCGCACCCGAACCCGTGGTCGGGTCCTGCTCCTCACCGATGGACTCTTCTCCCACAGCGGCGGAATCGCACCATTGCAAGCCTACCTGCGCGAGCTGCCCGACCGCGTCAGCCTGCTTGTCGATGACGCGCACGGCTTCGGCATCCTCGGGAAACGCGGGCGGGGTACACTCGAATTCCTTGGCGAGCCCCCCGGCCCACGCATGATGCAGACCATCACCCTCAGCAAAGCGGCGGGCGTTTATGGCGGCGCAATCCTCGGAACTCGCGAACTTCGGGAACGCATTCTCGCAAGCAGCCGGCATTTCACTGGGAACACACCCCTGCCTCCACCACTCGCCGCCGGTGCGCTCGCCGCGCTGAACCTTCTGGGCAAACACGGCGGCCCCATGCGACGCCGGCTGCACTTCAACGCCAGCCATGTGAAGGCCGCGTTGCGCGACGCTGGCCTTCCAACAGCCGACGGCCCCGGCCCCATCGTCGCGCTCCATCCCGTCAGCCCCGCGTCCGCCGTCCGCACAAAACGCGCCCTCCTCGCGGCCGGGATTCATCCGCCATTTATCCACTACGGCACCAGCGCCACTGGCTACTTTCGATTCGTGATCTCCAGCGAGCACACCGCCGCCCAACTCGACGCCCTCGTGAACACTCTACGCCGTTGCGCCGGACGGTTCCAGGTGGCGTAAAACAACAGCACCCGCAGCGGTGAAAGAAACTCCGGAAGCATCCGATGGGAGCATCCCAGTTTCTAGCAACTGGCAGACGACGAAGGAAACGCCTGCAGAGTTTCAGCACCGGAGGCGCGGTAGAGATTAGCCCGGGGCTGATTTCCATCGGCCCTCCGGGCCTGCGACTACGACGCCCTCCAAGAAACTGAGATGTGCCCGCCTCCGATTCGGAAACGGGTTTTCGCTTTGCCGCAGCGGAATAATTCTTCAGCCTTACCACCTTTATGGACCGACTACCTGGCTTTCGTGACTTTTATCCCGAGCCGCTCCCGAACACCGATGTGTGGAGCGCCGATGCCCGCAATTACATCTTCAACGCCTGGCGCGGCACTGCGCGGCGCTACGGCTTTCGCGAATACGACGGCCCGCCGCTCGAACCACTCGAACTCTTCACCACCAAGAGCGGTGCCGAGATCGTGGGCCAGCTCTACAACTTCATCGACAAGGGCGAGCGCGGCATCTCCCTCCGCCCGGAGATGACGCCTACGCTGGCGCGCATGGTCGCGGCGCACGAGCGCGCCTACAAGAAGCCCATCAAGTGGTTCGCCATCCCGCAGCTCTTCCGCTACGAACGTCAGCAAAAGGGCCGCCTGCGCGAACACTTTCAGTTCAACGCGGACGTCATCGGCGAGAACGACCCGGCGGCGGACGCGGAAATCATCGCACTGCTCATCGACTCGCTGCGCGCGCTCAAGCTCACCGAGGACGACTTCGTCATCCGCCTGAGCAGCCGGCAGGCATGGCAGCAGTTCTTCGCGCAGCGTTGCTCCGATCCGGCGAAGTCCTACGACTTCTATCAAATCATTGACAAACTGGAGCGCGAGGAGCCGGCTGTGAGCCGCACGAAGCTCGACAAGCTCGGCTTCAACTACGACGACGTGACGGGCTTCATCACCGCCAGCCAGCCGACGCCGGAGCTGCAGCGCGTGCTGGACAACCTCGCGGCGCGCGGCCTCGGCGGCTTCGTGAAGATCGATTACAACGTGATTCGCGGGCTGGCCTATTACACGGGCGTGGTCTTCGAGGCGTTCGACAAGAAGGGCGAGTTCCGCGCCATTGCGGGCGGCGGTCGCTACGACAACCTCGTGAAGCTGATGAGCGGCGGCAAGGTGGATTTGCCCGCGCTCGGCTTCGGCATGGGCGACGTGGTGCTGCTGGAACTGTTGAAGGCGCGCGGCTTGTTGCCGAAGTTCGACGCTGGAGTGGACGTGTTCTGCCTGATCGAAGATGAAGCGTTGCGGGCGGACTCGCTCAAGCTAATCACCGAGCTGCGCTCGGCGGGCAAGGTGGTGGAGTATTCCTTCACGCCGTCGAAGGCGGACAAGCAGTTCAAGCGCGCGATGGAACTGAACGCCGCGAACACGGCACGCCTTGAGCGCACGGCGGACGGCGCGTTGCAAGTGAAGGTGAAGAACCTGAAGACACGCGATGAACGGACGTGCGCGCCCGCCGACGCGGCAACGATTCTCAACTGAATCCGATGTTGGAAATCTGCATCGACGGTGTGGCCTCCGCGTGTGCGGCGGCCGAGGGCGGCGCGGACCGCGTGGAGCTTTGCGCCAATCTCCCCGAGGGCGGCACGACGCCCAGCGCCGGGATGATCCGCTCCGTGCGCCGTGTCTTTTCCGGCCGGTTGATGGTCATCATCCGCCCACGCGGCTACGACTTCCTGTTCTCCGAAGGCGAACACGCCGCGATGCTCCACGACATTGAGACAGCTCGCGCACTCGGCGCGGACGGCGTGGTCATCGGCTGCCTCACTGCGGATGGCCGTGTCGATCGCGATCGGGTGTCCCAATTGATCGACGCCGCCGGCGAACTTGAACTCACCTTCCACCGCGCGTTCGACATGACTCGTGATCTGGACGAGGCGCTGGAAGACATCTCTGCGCTCGGCATCCGGCGGGTGCTCACGTCCGGCGGGCAGGCAGACGTGCCTTCAGGGCAGACACGCATCGCGGAACTCGTCCGCAGTAGCGCGGGACGAATCTCCATCATGCCCGGCGGCGGCGTGACGGAATTGAACCTCGCGGAGATCGTCGCGGCGACGGGTGTGCGTGAGATTCACCTTAGCGCGAGAGACGCGGTTTGCAGCGGCATGCGGCATCGCAACGAAGGCTGCGCGATGGGCGCGTATTCGCAGGGTCACGAATACGAATGGCGGGAGGCGAGCGTGGTGAAAATCCGCGCCGCACGGATGGCGCTGGCGCAGGCGCTCGCGAAAATCAAGTAACGCCCAGGACGCGATACTCCGCAGCAGACGCGCCCGAGCCCCGCTTGAAACGCTCGCCCGCCTTCCGGCCCACCAGAAGCTGCCCCAGCGGTGCCTGTGGAGTGATCACCGTGATCTCCGTCTTGCCGATAGTGATCTCCAATCCACCCTTGCTCGGCCCGACGAAGAACGTCATCCGTTCTCCGCGCGTCTCCACTTCCACCAACGCGGTCAGATCAGCCTCCTCATCCGCCTTGAAACTCCGCAACGTCAACTTCTCGTATGCCTCAATGGCCGCCATCGTCTCCGCCGCCTGACGCGACTGCGCGCCCGCGAGATATGCGGCCTCGAGGCCGCGCGTGTCATATTTATTCTCCGCTTTGGACTGCGGATCGGTGGCCTCCGCGTGGGCAGCCTTCGCCGCGCGCGTATAGGAATCCATCTCGTCGCGGAGCGCGCCGAGTATCTTCTTGAGGAGGGTGGACTTGTTCACGACGGGCATCCCGGCGGCCGTTACTTCAACGCCGCATACACCCGGTGCACGTCATCGTGATCATCCAGCGTCGTCAGGAAATCCTCGACCTCCTTGCGGGCAGCCCCGGTGACCTCCGTGAAATTCTTCGCCACGAAACGAATCTCCGACGCGATGATTTTCCATCCGGCGGCCTTCAGGCTCTTGGCCACGCCATCGAGATCCTTGATCTCCGTCAGGAACCGCGCGCCCTTGTGGCCCTCGGGCGTTTCCTCGGCCTCGAGCGACTCCACTTCCTGCGCGCCTGCCTCGATGGCGTCACCCTCGGCATCGCGTGCCGCCTCGGCATGAGTCGCCTCGACAACGCCCAGGTGATTGAAGAAAAACGCCACGCTGCCCGGCTGCCCGAGCGAGCCCGCCTTGAAAAGATTCCGGAGCTCCGGCGCGGTGCGATTGCGATTGTCCGTCAGGCACTCGACGATCACCGGCACCTTGTGCGGGGCGAAACCCTCGTAAACAACCGTCTCGAAATTCACCACCTCGTCCGTGAGCCCTGCACCCTTCTTGATCGCGCGCTCGATGGTGTCGCGATACACCGATCCCTTCTTCGCCTTTTCAACGGCCGCAGCGAGACGCGCGTTGAGGTCGGGGTCCGGACCGCCGAGCTTGGCCGCGACAGTGATTTCGCGGACCAGCTTCACGACCACCTGACCTTTTTTCTGCGCGTTTGCTTCGCGCCCGGCTTGTTTCCATTGAGCACCCATGCGTCAAAACACTATCGGAGTCCCCGCGCGCCTCACAAGGATTTTGCCACCAGAGCTGACGCATACCGACGAAAAGTGGCAGAAGACGCGGGTTTGATCCCTCTCCTCCCCCAAGGGAGGAGAGGGTTGGGAAGAGGAGTCGCGATGAGTCTTTGCTGCATAATTTGGTCTCGACGCTCAAATCCCCTCTCCCCGCGCAGGCGGGGCGAAGGAGTTCGCCCAACGCCAATTCGTATGCGTCAGCCCTGTGATCGAAAACACCTTCAGTACCCGCCGCTGCCGAGGCTGCCGGTCTTTGCGTCCGTGGACTGGCCGGCCTTTTCGGCGGCTTCGCGCTTGCGGTAGTCATCCATCATCGCGGCGGTGGCGGTCGCGCCACAACGACTGCCGCCGAGGTCGCGGACTTTGATCAAGCCATCGAGATCGCGCACGCCGCCAGCAGCCTTGACCTGAACCTTCGCCGAGACGCTGGCGCGCATGAGCGCAAGGTCGTGCTCGGTCGCGCCCTTGTAGTTGTAGCTGCCGTCGGGCTGCTTGATGAAGCCGTAGCCGCTGGAGGTCTTCACCCAATCGGCTCCGGCGCGTTCGCTGAGTTGGCAGAGCTTGCGCTTGAAATCGTCGCTGCTCAGGCCTGCGCCGCCCTTGGTGAGATAATCGTTCTCGAAGATGACCTTCACCTTCGCGCCGTGCTTGTGGGCCTCGTCGCAGACGACCTTGATGTCGCGCTCCACGTAATCCCAGTCGCCGCCGAGCGCCTTACCGATGTTGATGACCATGTCGATCTCGGCCGCGCCGTCCTTGCAGGCGAGCTCGGTTTCGTAGCGCTTGGATTCGGTCGTGGAATTGCCGTGCGGGAAACCGATGACTGCACCAACGAACACGCCCGTGTCGCGCAGGAGTTCGGCGGCGCG
>SXGS01273104.1_pt1 | contig 28426 bp, 27 predicted proteins | sample 3174681 | NCBI WGS metagenome assembly SXGS01 (sample SAMN11356861, study PRJNA531348) | freshwater metagenome | isolation source: freshwater sample F1-80 | place: China: Fuxian Lake, Yuxi | collected 2017-12-25 | reverse complement strand
TCGGCGAGATGCCGATGCAGCTCCAGGTGAAGCTCCTGCGCGTGCTCCAGCAGCGCACCATCGAGCGCGTGGGCGACGTGAAGTCGCGACCGCTAGACATCCGCGTGGTGAGCGCCACCAACAAGAACCTCGCGAGCGAGATCGCGGCCGGCAACTTCCGCGAAGACCTCTACTACCGGCTGGCCGAGGTCACGGTGGAGCTGCCGCCGCTCCGCGACCGCGGTGAAGACATCCTCCAGATCGCCCAGTTTCTCCTCACCAAGTACGCCGAGCAATACGGCAGCCGCGCGCGGGGTTTCTCGGCGGGCGCGATGAACCTGCTCAAGTCCTACCACTGGCCCGGAAACGTGCGCGAGCTCGAGAACCGCATCAAGAAGGCGGTGATCATGACCGACCGCCAGCAGCTCGGTCCCGACGATCTCGGCCTCAACGTGCAGGGCGCCGCCTCGCCGGTGAAGACCCTGGCCGAGGCAGAGGAAGAGTTCAAGATGGAGTACATCAAGCGCGCGCTCGACCAAAACAGCTGGAACAAGGCTCAGACCGCGCGGGTGCTCGACGTCGACCCGCGCACCATCTTCCGCTACATCGAGAAGTTCGAGGCGGCAGACTAGTGCCCGACGTGTCGCGGGCCTCGGGGGCGTACTGTGGCGAGTCCCTCGCCGGGGGCGGCGGCGCGGCCGACCCAGGACGACCAAGCCCCCGCAGATGCGACAACGGGCCGGCCATGCCCCCACCAATGCGAATCGTTCGAGGCCATGCCCCGGTGGATGCGAATCGCCAGCGCGTCCGCGCCGTGTCTGAGGCGGCTTGCCGAGCGAGGACACCGTCCCCCAACGAAACAACGCCGATTGTTCTTCGACAGGCGCTCATCACCGTCGCCCTGCGTGCACGGCGGCCGCGCGGGCCTCGCATTTCGCGGGGCATGGCTTCCCCACTTTCGCATCCAGGGGGGCATGGCGGGCCGGACGGCGCTGATGCCCTCCGGCGCTGGGCCGGCACGTCACTTGAGAAGAGGTCGTAGATGCCGTGGAGTTTACTGGTCTGGGTCGGGGCCGCCCTCGCGGTGGAGGGTGAGGAGCCGCAGGCGGCCCAGGCCCCACCCAAGACCCTCGGTGACTACCTCTCCGAGCTCGCCACCGACGAGAACGCCGAGCGGCTCTACGCGGCGCGGTATGTGCGCGGCGAACTGAACCGCGCCCTGCGCGCCCAGGCCAGTCGCCCACCGGGAAGCACCGAGGAGGTGGAGGCGCGCGTGGTGCTCACCGAGATCTGGAACCGCCTGCCCGGGAGCTGTGCCGTGGCGCTCAAGTTCACCAACACCGCCGCGCCCTGCGCGGAGATGATCGCCGACCTGGAGATCGACACGATGCACGAGGCGGTGAAGGCCTCCCTCTCGCTCGACCTCAGCAAGGGACAGCGCGCGCGTGTGGAGAAGGCCATCGCGCGCCTGCCACCCCCGGCCGCCCCGGTCGTCCCGACCGACACCACGCTGGTCTTGCCATGATCACCATCGGCCTCACCGGCGGCATCGCCTGCGGCAAGTCTACAGTCGCCGGAATGCTGCGCGCCCACGGCGTGCCCGTGCTCGACCTCGATCAGGTGGGTCGCGACATCGTGGCACCGGGAAGCGACGCGCTCCGCGAGATCGGCCGCCGCTGGCCCACCGCCGTGATCGACGGCGTGCTCGACCGCCGCGCGCTCGGCGCCATCGTGATGCGCGACGCCGCCGCGCGTCGTGAGCTCGAGACCTTCACCCACCCGCGCATCTGGGCGCGGATGGAGGAGTGGCTCGCCGAGACCGCCCGCAGCGGCGCGCCGGCCGCCGTGGTGGAGGCGGCGCTCATGGTGGAAACTGGCAGTTACCGTCGCTACGACAAGCTCATCGTTGTCAGTTGCAGTCGCGACGTGCAGTCCGCCCGCCTCGCGGCCCGGGAGGGCTTCGACCCGGCCACCGTGGAGCGCTGGATCAACGCCCAGATGCCGATGGCCGAGAAGGAGAAGGTCGCCACGGTGGTGATCCGCAACGACAGCGACACCGAGGCGCTGCGCGTCAGGGTCGAGGCGGCGTGGGGGCAGCTACTGCCCGCCGAGTAGTGGGCGCCGACTAGTCCCCGGCGTGGCTCGCGTAGGCCGCCGCGTCCATCATCGCCTCGAGCTCGCCCGGGTTGCTCAGCGACATCTTGAACAGCCACCCCGCGCCGTGCGGGTCGCTGTTGATACTGCTCTCGTTGCCGTCGAGGCCGTCGTTCACGGCGGTGATCGTGCCCGACACCGGCGCGTACACGTCGGAGACCGCCTTGACCGACTCCACCTCGGCCGCGCTGTCGCCCAGCTTGAAGCTCTTGCCTACCGCCGGCAGCTCCACGTGGACGATCTCGCCGAGCGCGTCCTGGGCGTGGTGCGTGATGCCGATGGTGGCGACGTTGCCATCGACCATCACCCACTCGTGCTCGGAGGTGTACTTGCGATCTGCAGGGTAAGACATTCGCTTTTCCTTAGTAGGGACGGGTGTAGAAGGGGGTCTTGACGACAACGGCGTCGGCGGTCTTGCCGCGCACGTCGATCTGCAAGGCGGTGCCGGCCTTGGAGAGCTCGGTGGGCACGTAGGCGATGGCGACGTTCTTGCCGAGCGAGGGCGCGCGGCTGCCACTGGTCACCTCGCCGACCACGGCGCCCTGGTGCAAGACCGCGTGGTGCTGCCGGGCGATGCGGTCGCTCACCTCGATGCCCACGAGGCGACGGGCCACGCCGACTTCTCTCACGCGCAGGATCGCGTCGCGACCCACGAAGTCGCCCTTCTCGAGCTTGGTGACCCAGCCGAGGCCGGCTTCGAGAGGGTTGGTGTCGTCGGTGATGTCGTTGCCGTAGAGGCAGTACTTCATCTCGAGGCGGAGCGTGTCGCGCGCGCCGAGGCCGATGTCGGCGAGACCGTACTTCGCGCCTTCCTCGTGGACCGCCGTCCACACCACGTCGGCCGCGCCGGCCGGGAGGAAGACCTCGAAGCCGTCTTCGCCCGTGTAGCCGGTGCGCGCGAGGATGCAGCCCTCGATGCCGGCGAAGGTGCCCTGGGTGAACCAGTAGTTCTTCACGCTGGCCAGCGAGCGGCCGAGCAAGGCCTCGCCGATGGCGATGGCGTGGCGCCCCTGGATGGCGAGCTGCGCCCAGCTGTCGCTCTCGTTGGCGATGTCGACGCCGAGGGGGTTGTGCGCGCGCATCCACGCGTAGTCCTTGGCCCGGTTGGCGGCGTTCACGCAGATGAGGACGTCTTCCTCGGCGAGCTTGTAGACGATGAGGTCGTCGACGATGCCGCCGTGCTCGTTGCACATCGCGGTGTACATCGCCTGGTCGATGGCGAGCTTGCTCACATCGTTGGTGACGAGGTGGTTGACCGCGTCGATCGCGCGCGGCCCGCGGAAGCGCACCTCGCCCATGTGCGAAACATCGAAACAACCCACCCGCTCGCGGCAGGCCGCGTGTTCTTCGAGGATGCCCTTGTACTGCACGGGCATCTCCCAGCCGCCAAAGTCGATGAGCTTGGCCCCCGCGTCGCGGTGGTACTCGTGAAACGGGGTGCGACGGACGGGCATCGAGGCTCCGGGGCGGCCGCCCTTCTATCGTGCCAGCCGCCGCTCCGCGCTCTTCACGGTGTTCGCCATCAGCATGGCGATCGTCATCGGCCCCACGCCGCCGGGCACCGGCGTGATGAACCCGGCCCGCTCGCGCGCCGCCTCGAAGTCCACGTCGCCCACGAGCTTGCCGTCGGCGCCCTTGTTGATGCCCACGTCGAGCACCACCGCGCCAGGCTTCACCCACCCGCCCTTCACCATCCGCGGGATGCCCACGGCGGCCACCACGATGTCGGCGCGCGCCACGTGTGCGGCGAGGTCGCGGGTGCGCGAGTGGCAGGCGGTCACGGTGCAGTCGGCGTGCTCCAACAATCGCGCGATGGGCCGGCCGACGAGGTCGCTCCGGCCGATGACCACCGCCTCGGCGCCCCGCGTCGCGACACCACTGCGCTTGAGGAGCTCCATGCAGCCGAGCGGCGTGCAGGGGACGAAGCCGTCGCGCTTCGTCGCGAGGTAACCGGCGTTCAAGGCGTGGAGCCCGTCGACGTCCTTCTCGGGCGGGATGCTGTCGATCACCCGCAGGCGGTCGATGTGCCCGGGGACGGGGAATTGCACGAGGATGCCGTCGACCTGCGGATCGTCGGCGAGGCGGCGCACCTCGGCGAGCAGGTCGGACTCGGCGGTGTGCGCCGGCAGGGTGATCTGCCAGTGGGCGAGCCCCACCTTCTCGGCGGTGCGCGTCTTGTTGCGCACGTACACCGCGCTCGCGGGATCGTCGCCCACGAGCACCACCGCGAGGCCGGGGGGCCGGGGCAGCGCGGCGGCGCGGGCGCGGAGCGCTTCGGTCACCTCGGCCGCGACGGCCTTGCCGTCGAGTAGGGTGGCGCTCACGACGACGAGGGGGTGGAGGAGCCCGAGGACGAGGGCGTGGACGGGGCCGCAGCCGGCGCGGCGGCGGAGGTGCTCGCGGCGGGCGTGGCCGCCGCCGAAGCGGGCGCGGTCGCCTTGTCGCCACCCTTGTCAGCCGCCTTGTCCCCGCCGCCGGACTTGAGCCCGTAGTGGTCGTTGTACCAGCCGCCGCCCTTGAGCACGAAGCTCGTCTGCGAGATGAGCTTCTTCACGTTGCCCTGGTTGCACTTCGGGCAGGTGGTGACGGGATCGTCGGTGAACTTCTGGAGAACCTCGAAGGGATGCCCGCAGTCGGGGCACTGGTACTCGTAGATCGGCATGCGGTCCTCGTGAGCGGCCGGCTACTTACGCACGCGTCGCTGCTTGTCTAGGCCCCGGGGCACCGGGATACACCGCGGGCCCTGATGCCTCCCGCCCTCGGCACCCGTCGCGTCGTCCTGGTCAGCGGCAAGGGCGGCGTGGGCAAGACGACGGTGAGCGTGGCGCTGGCGCTCTCGGCCGCCCGACGAGGCCAGCGCGTGCTGCTCTGCGAGACGCAGGGCTCCACCCGGGTGCCCGCGATCTTCGGTCGCCCGAGCAAGGGCTACGAGCCGATGCAAGTGGCCACCAACCTCGACACGCTCTCGATCACCCCGGCGGCGGCGATCGAGGAGTACGTGCTGCTCCAGCTTCATTTCCACCGCCTCTACCGGATGGTCTTCCGCAACCGCATCATGGGGCCCTTCGTCGACGCCGTCCCCGGGCTCCACGACCTCGTGCAGCTCGGGAAGGTGTGGTTCGCCGAGCGGGAGACCGTCGCCGGGCGCCCGCGCTGGGACCTCGTCGTGGTCGACGCGCCCGCCACCGGCCATGGCCTCACCATGCTCGGTGCGCCCCGCGCGATGATGGACCTCACCACGTCGGGCCCCTTCTACGAGAACGCCAAGCTCATCGCCGACCTCGTGGAAGACGAGGCGCGCACGGCCTTGTTGCTGGTGTCGACCGCCGAGGAGATGCCCCTGCGCGAGACAGTCGACCTCTACAGTCGCCTGGGCAACATGCGTCGCCTCGTGGGCGGCGCGGTGCTCAACGAGGTGCACCCCTCGCCCGTCCCCTCCCCTGCGGAGTGGAGCGCCGCGCGCGGGGCCCTGCTGGAAACAGGCGGCGGCGACGTGCACGCCGCCGTCGACCTCGTGGACGATGAGCTGCGCGCCGTGTCGCGACAGGCTGACGCTCGAAGCCGCCTCGCGGCACTGGGGACGGTGGCCGAGCTGCCGTTCCAGTTCCACCGCGACCTCGCGCGCGCTGACTACGACAGCTTCGCCACGGCGATCGAGGGCTTGCTGTGACGCGGATTGTGGTCACCTGCGGCTCGGGTGGGGTGGGCAAGACCACCACTGCGGCGGCCTTGGCGCTGGCCTTCGCCAGCCGGGGCGACCGCGTTGCTGTGTTGACGATCGACCCGGCGCGTCGACTCGCCGATGCGCTGTCCTTGAAGAACGTGGGAAACACGGCGCAACGTGTGCCCACGCCCGAGGGGCATCTCGACGCGATGATGCTCGACGCCAAGCAGACCTTCGATGAGCTGGTGTCGCGACACACGGCTTCGCCAGAGGCCCGCGACCGGATCCTCAAGAACCACTACTACCGCTTCGTGTCGGAGCGCCTGCCCGGCGTTCACGAGTACATGGCGATGGAGCGGCTGTTGTCGCTCGCCGCCGGGGAGGAGTACGACGTGATCGTGCTCGACACCCCCCCGGCGCGCCACGCGCTCGATTTCCTCGCCGCGCCCGACAAGATGGCGGGCCTCATGGACGAGGGCGTGATGCGCTGGCTGGTCTTGCCGGCCAGCGCCGGTGGCTGGCGGATGATCGAGATGGGGAGCGAGGTGCTCGCCGGTGTGCTCAAGAAGATGCTTGGCCAGCGCACCATCGAGGATATCGCCGAGTTTTTTGCCGGTTTCCAGTCGCTCTGGGACGGATTCCGCGAACGTTCGCTGGCCACGCGGGAGCTGCTGCGCGCGCCGTCGACGCAGTTCGTCCTCGTGACGACGCCGGCGCCGGGCTCGCGCGCCGAGGCGTTGGCCTTCCTCGAGGTCCTCCAGCGCGACGGTCTACCGTTCGCTGGGTTCATCCTCAACCGTTGCGCCGACGCGCCGCCCGAGCGGGTGCGCTGGCCCGCCAACGAGCCGCCGCTCACCACATCGCTCCTGGCATCCATCGACGACACCCTCGCCCGTCGCAAACGACTGGTCGACGCCCAGGAGGCGGTGATCGCCGATCTGCTCGCGCACGCGCCGCGCGGCGCCCGCGCCTGGCGCCTCCCCGACAGCGACACCGCCGTCTCCTCGCTCGACGGCCTGGCGCGGATGGGTCGCCTGGTGGGCGTGTAGGCCGCGCATCGAAGCCGACCTGCCGATCGACGCCACGCTCACCATCCCGGGTGACGAGCTGTCCGTGAGCACCAGCCGCTCTGGTGGTCCCGGGGGCCAGCACGTGAACACCACCGAGAGCCGCGTGAGCCTCCGGTGGGACGTCGCCACCACGCGCGCACTCGACATCGACGCCCGCGCCCGCCTGCTCGCGGCGTTGGGCCCTCGCCTCACCGCCGGGGGCGAGCTCCTCGTGCACGTGAGCACCGACCGGAGCCAGCATGCCAACCGCGAAGAGGCGCGCTCCCGCCTCGCCGACCTCGTCCGCGCCGCGCGGAAGCCAAGGAAGTCGCGTCGCCCCACCCGGCCCACCCACGGCTCGCAGCTCCGCCGCTTGACCGCCAAGAAGGCACGGGGGGATCGTCTCAAGGCGCGCGGCGGCGGTCACGACGACTGACCACGCGCCGCGGGGCGGGGCCGCCCGCTCTGAGTCCACACGACAGCGACAGCGACAGCGACAGCGACTATGGCGTTGGCGTCCTCGTCAGCGTCGTCGTCAACGTCCTCGTCCTCGTCCTCGGGATCGTCAGCGTCCTCGTCCTCGGGATCGTCAGCGTCAGCGTGTGACTGAGGCCCCGCCGGGCCCGTTCGCAGCGGGGTCGAGCCGACGTGATCGAGGCGCCCGGATCCGAGCTGGGGAGGCGGGTGGCACCCCTGGCGCGCCCCATCGCGGAGCGCAGCGCAGCCGATGGGGACGCCCGGGGTGACAGGACCCGCTGCCAGAGGCAAAGTACAGTTTCCGGGCGCCGGATCGCCTGGAGATCGGGGGGGCCCGTGTCGCGACAAAGGGCCCGGCGGGGCCGTCCCCCGCGAGGCTAGAAGCTCTCCACCCGCTGGGTATACCCAAACACGTACCCCAGATCCGACGACAAGCTCCAGAGCTCGGTACCGTCACTGGTGACGAGCTGAATCAGCCCCGACGTCGACCAGGTGACTAGGACGTGGTCGTCGTCGATGCGGTCGACGTCGCCGAGCGCGTAGGTGTAGAGCGGCGGGTCGTAGGTGTAGGTGAAGGTCTCGCGCACCTCGGCGAGCGCCTCGTTGATGTCGTACTCGACCACGCGGGAGGCGGCCTTGTCGGAGCTCCCGTTGTCGAAGACAATCAGGTTGCCATTAGACAGTAGCTCGAACTCGTGCTGGTACTCGGTGGGCTGGGCGCCGTCCTCGTAGGTGAAGTTGCCGCTATTGCCGGTGAGTCGCCAGGCGATGGCATCGCTCTGGCGGTCGGCCTTGAGGATAGTGTCGAGGTTGCGCAGCGAGATGTACCAGGCGTCGTCGGCCTCGTCGTAGTCGAGCGCGTTGGCGTGCGTCCAGGTGCCGTCGGTCTCGTCGATCTCGTGGTTGGCAGGGTTGAAGTGGTCGAACACCGACCAGACCACCTCGCGGTCGCCCGAGCGTTGCACCTCGACGATGCGGTCGCCCACATAGTTGCTCTGTAAGTCCTTGGTAAGACAGGCAAAACTACCGTCGGGCAGCTCCTCGAAGTCGTGGGTCAGATACGGCACGTCGAGCTTGGTTTCGGTGCTGCCGTCGAGGCTCACGATCATCAAGTGTCCGTCGGGGCCATACTCCTCGGTGCCGACGGCGCCGTACACCACGCTCGTCCCGTCGCGAGTGAGCATCGCGCGGGTGACGAGGTAGTCGCCCTCCACCTCGTGCCACCAGGTGTAGCGACCCTGGCTGTCGAGGATCACCACCGCGTAGAGCGCGCCGTTGACCGGGGCGACGATGAAGCCCTCCATCGCCGAGGGATCGCCCCCGGGGGTGAAGCTCGGGTAGCCGCTCGGGACCGGTCCCGTGGTGTAGGCGGTGTCGCTGCCGTGCTCGCCGCCGCCGGTGGGGCGAAAGTGCCACTCGGTCGCGGCGGCGAGACCGCGTACCACCACGCTGTGCTCGGTGGCCTCCGCGCTCTCGGTGGTCGTCACCCGCCCGTAGTCGGTGTCCTCGCCGTACTCGAGGGCGCCCAGCGTCGGCACGTCGGTGGTCCACGTGATGGTGAGCACCGTCGGCATGTCGGGCGCGGGCGTGATGGTGAGCTCGCTGAACAGCACGGTCGGCTCTGGGGCGCTATCGCCCGTCTCCGTGGCGCTGTCGGGCGATGCGGAGTCGATGCCGCTGTCGCCCGCCGTGTCGGCGACGGAGTCGATCGGCTCGTCGCTATCGGGGTCTTTACCGGAGTCGGGCACGGGCGGGCAGGCGACGAACGTCGTGAGCCAGAGGAGCATCCGGCCCCTTTATCTCGTCGGCGCGAGGCGCTACTGCACGGCCTGGACGATCCAGGCGTAGCCGTCCACGCGCGTGGAAACGCCCTCGCCGAAGTCCAGCGCGAGCACCGCGCGCTCGATGCAACGGCCGAGCTCGGCGTCGCCGGTGCCGTTCTGGGCCACGCGCACCGAGGCCGGGCGCCCGTTCTCGATTTGCCAGGACAGCTCCACCCGGCCGGCGAGATCGGGCGCCTGTCGCGAGGCCACTTGGACGCAGGACTCCACGCGTCCCCGAGCGGCGCGAACCACGGCGCCCACGCCCTCGGTGCTGTCCCCCAGGGGCGCCTGCTCGGGGGCCAGCGACCACTGCCGCCGAGTCGGCGCGTTCTCTTCCAGCCCCTCCCCCACCACCACGATGCCGACCTCCTCAAGGTCGTCGAACTCGGTGAACAGGTCAACGTCGCGACCTGACGTTGACCGTCGCAGCCCACCGTCTGCCGCCGAGGCGTAGTCCTGGCCGACGGTGGCGATCGCGGCGTCGAGCGCCTCGTCGCTCTCCGGCGAGAACAACGTGGCCGCCGCGTCACCGGCCGTAGCGAGCACGCGGGTGGCACGCTCTCCGGGGCTCTCCGACGGCGCGGCAGCGGCGCGGCGGGCAGGGCGCGGGCTCGTGCCCGGGCGGCTCGGCTCCGACGGCGGCGCCAGAACGCGGATGGGGATCGGCGCCGGCAGCCGGTCTCGCCGGGGCAAGGAACGCGCCAGCTCAGTGGCCGCGTCGAGCGCGGGCGTTGGGGGCAGGGCGTAGGCGCGCGTGGCAACGGAGAGGCCCATGCAGGTGGGAACGAGCGCCAGCACCAGCGCGCGGAAAAGGCGACCCTCCTCGTCGAAGAGACGAGGGCGGAAGTCGGGGTTTCGAGGCGACACCTTGGCTCCGGGTACGCGAGGATCGACACCGACCCGAGGCCTGGGTTCCGCCAAGAGTAGGTCAAGGCGAACACCGGCGCGAAGGGCGGCGCCGGGGCCTAGGACCACCCCGGGCGGGGGTCATCCGCCCGAAAATCGGACACCCGACCGAGTCATACGGGAAAAAATGGGACTCGAACCCCGGCTTGGTGGCCAGCCGAACCAACGAACCATCGTTTTTCGCGAGCGCTCCCCTCGGAGCGATGCCGATCACCCCCGATCCGTCCTATTTCTTGGGGGATGGGTCGGCCTAGTGTCCTGAAATGCGGGGCATGACCTCGATTGACCGGGCGTGGGGGCACCCGATCGCGTCCCGCGCCCCGCCAACCGCCCCACTCCACCTCCCCGCGGCGCGACGCTCGCGTGATCGACGCCGGAGGAGAACCTCGGGCCGACGGATCAGCCACCTCTGGATTACCGTCTGCCCATGAACCAGGACGACTGGCTGCGCAAGCGCTACAAGCAGGGCAAGAAGCTCGGCTGCGCGCCCGAGATCGGGGCGATCCTCCTGCTTGCAGTGCTCGCCTACTCCGCCATCCACTCCACGCTGTAGAGCACGGTGGCCTCGCCCTCCAGGTAGGGCCCCTCGATGCGGCCCGGGTCGACGAAGACTTGCTGGCCGTGGTCGACGGAAAATGCGCCTGAAAGGCCGGTTGCCGACAGGGTGGGCGCGTCGATCAGCCAGGCCCGGGTCGGACGGTCGCAGGGGTCGGTGAGGCAGCCGCTGTCGGTGACGATCCAGCGGCCGTCGCCGGTCTCGCTCACATCGCGTGAGAAACCAAGGGCGAACTTCCCCGGGAATCTCAGGTCGCCGAGGTACTCGGGCTGCCCGTCCACCACCCGCAAGATGCCCACGGTCCCCTCCCCGCTCACCCCACTCCACTCCGAGTGCGCGCCGAGACTGTGAGCGAAGGCGATCACCTCGTTGCCATCGCCATCGTGGAGCAGCTGCACGCCGTGCGGGGTGTTGACAAAGCTCTCGGCGCCGAGCACCTCGGGCGGGAACTCCCAGGCCTGCGTCCAGCGGCCCTCGCGCAATTCCCACCACGCGATCTTGCCCTTGCCAGCGCCGCCGAGCTGCGCCTCGGCCTCGGCACCCGCCTCGTGCGTGCCCTTGATCGACACCAGCAAGAACGGCACGCCGTCGCGCTCGCCGTGGGCCAGGGAGTTGGGCGACTCGTAGATCGCCCAGTCAGGATCCTCCTCGTTCACCAGCGAGCGCACCACGCCGCAGCTTTGCCCGCTGGGTAGCTCCACCTCCAGGAGCCGCGTGTTTCGCGTGTCGGCGATCCAGCCGCGCCAGCCCGCCGAGCTGTCGCTGGCGAACACGATGTCGTGCGGCATGTGCAGGTGGCAGCGCCAGTAGGCATCCGTGGCCAGCCCCTCGGGCACGGCGCAGGGTTCCTCAGGATCGAAGGGGCAACCCGCATCCCGACCGAGCTGGGAGAAGTCGAGCGCCGCGAGCTGCCAGCGCGTGGCGTGAGATTCCCAGTCGACGGCCGCGAACTCGCCGATGAGGTCGGTGGCCTCTTCGTCGCTGCCGTCAGAACTATCGAGGATCGACCAGGTGAAGACGACCTCGTCGGCACCGTCGTGAGCGGTGCGGCGCTGGGCCTGGAAAGCGAGGCAGTAGGGGTCGAACTCCTTGCCCTGGCAACGGGGGTCGATGCTGTCGAGCGTGTAGCGGCTGTCGACGGTGCCGTCGGCGGCGGTGGTGAGCCACTGGTTCCCGGCCACGTCGCTGGCGAGGAGCCGACCGCCGAGCGGGGCGAGGCTCGCCGCGCTCTCGGTGTCGGCGTCGCAGGCGAGGAGGAGCTGGAGCACGGCGCATCGTAGCCCGGGTGCCGCGCGACGCCTGCGATCCACCCGCAGACTCACCTCGCGCACCTCTCGTACAGCCCGCGCGCCCGGTGGCGGCGACCCTACGGCGGCGTGCCGTCTGACCGTTCAATCAGCTCCATCAACTGCGCGCGCCGGACCCGGTGTCGCGCCTCGAGCAACACATCGAGTTCGCGTAACACGGCCGAGCGGAGCGCCGTGGCGGCCTCGCACTCAATCCCACGCATTGAAGACACCAAATATGGCAGGTAGGTCAAATAGGTTCTCGAGTTGCTACGAGCGGTGGCGACGAGGAACCGTTGCGTCGGCAACCAACGCCACGCGAGCGCCGGACGAAACCAAGCGCCGGACAGACGCGCAACGGTGTAGGAGACGCTGGCCCCAGGCTCAGCGCGGCCACTGCCATTGCATCCTACCGTGACCACCACGTCTTCTCGAAAGCCCTTCGAAAGAGGGTTGTGCGGGTGACCGGGCGCGGAGCGATCTGAATACCGAAGCCAGACCTGATAGAACAACTCGTCGTACGCGGCCCCCGCGTCCCGCAAGGACGGGGCATCGATCGGCTCTCTCCGCCACTCGAACTCAATCGGGTCCGCCGGACCCTCGCAATTCATGCCCTCCACGGCGCACGGACCGGCCGCGAGCGGCGGAGTTGGCTGCGCGTGCGCGTTGAGCGCGATCAGCGTTGCCGCGACGTGAATCAAACCCTATACCAATCTCGCACCGACCACACCAGCGCGAGTTCATCGGCGGCGGTATCCGTACGGTTTTCAAGCATGCTCATCGATCCCTCCGTGAAAGTCTCCACCATCGCCGCGATTGCACTCTCGCAGTATCTCGGCAGGAACCCGCACGGATCACCCACCGACATGTCATCCGAAGGAGTCTCGGAGTCGTCCTCTGCCTGTTCCTCGTTGTAGTTACAGTGAGGGTTGTCCGGCTGCAGGATACACATCAAGTCCCACCCCGACCCGGTTCCCGAACCCTGCGAGTCGTCATCGCTCAGCCCGTGCCCGTCCCCACCGATACCCTCCTCGTCCTCGGAATCCTCTATCGTCTTGCCAGGTCGACGCCGCCACCGGTGTCTGTTCGCGGCTCCGAGGACCGGAGGTGCTCGATCACCACCGACTCCATGGAGTGGTTGAACATCCGCACATCCGGGCCGTTCGATCCGTATGAGACGAACACATCAATAGCGAAAGTGTCCGGGTTCCCCATCAGCTTCGTGAGCCCTTTCAGGAGATCCTCGAGCATCTGGGCGTCCGGTTCAACCCCAGGCTCCCGGAGTCCCGCGACCAGATCGGTAAATGCATCCGGCGAAACTTGAACCTGAAAGTCTGTGGAGTTTCCAGGCGACCTGCCCGGAGAGCTCTTCGGACCGCCCGCGCCCGCGCCACTCGTGCGACCCGGCGGCCCGGCGCCACGCGCCTTGCGATACGCGGCCAGCCACGTGCCGCGTGGCACTGAGCCCAACCACGGCGCGGCCGCCGGGAACGGCTGTCCCGGCGGCCAGAAGCGGTCGAAACGCGCATCCACCGCCCTCGTGGCGAGAGCCTCGTCCTGCTCGCACATCAGAACGGCTTCCGCATCTCGTAGATCTCCACGCCCACCCAGTCGCCCGTCGCCGAGCCGCCCACCACCGGGACCGGATGGAGTACATCACACAGCATGGCACTACCCGAGTCGAACATCGCCACGTTGTCGGCGGGGATGGCGACCGAGGCCACGTTCACGATCTCCTTCGACACCACCCCGTCGGGCCCGTGCCGGAGCTTGAAGCCTAGCTTTGGGGCGGCACCGCCCGAGCTCACGATATTTAGGGTGTACTGCGCCTGCTTGCACATACGCGCGCCTGGGCGGGGCGGTAGGGGCATCTCAACGTCCGCGCCGTTCGTGCCGGAGACGAGGCGAATGGGACCCGCGATCTTCTTGAATGCCATTGTCTAAGCTCCCTTGTTCGTGCTGGTGACCGTGTCGCACCGACTACGGCTCGCGACAAGAGAATGGTAGTACGACGCCACCGTCGGGGGGGAGGGGCAGATTTTATCAAGAATCTGTCAAGACAACGCCGACCCTCGCTCGCGCGAGGCACGCCCCCCACCCCGTCTGCCTCAGTACGTCACCGTCAACGAGGCGCGCACCGAACGCGGCTCCTGGCGGTAGTAGGCCTCGCCGAAGAGCGCGCCCTCGTTGGCGTAGTAGGTGGTGATCTCGGAGAGGTCGAGCACGTTGAACACGTCGACCGCCAGCTCGGCGCTCTTGTCCTCGTCGTACTGGAAGCCCACCGCCGCTGACACGTCGAAGTAGTGCAGCGGATTGGTGAATCGCGTGCCGCGGCCCTCGGGGAACTGCAAGTAGTCCACGTAGTTCTCGACGAGCGCCCGCTTCTCCCAAGTGAGCCCGCTGAGGAACTCGTACACCGCGCCCACCGTGGTTTCCATCTTGCCAAACGAGTGGGTGTAGCTCCCGTTGAGCTTGGCCTGGTGCAAGGAATGGTAAGGCAGGTAGCCGTAATAGCCCGCCTCTGCCGTGGCGGATCCGAGGCCGTAGTAGCCCTGGACGTACTCGCCGTAGCCATTGTCGAAATACCAGGCACGCGTGTCGGCGTCGGCGATGTCGTCGCCCCACACGCCCACCTCGTTGCCGTTGCTGCCGAAGTCGCCGCCCGACGCGGTCTCGAACTGGCCGGGCATGGTGCCCTTCGCCTCGGAGAGCGTGTAGCTGGCGAGCAGCTGCCAGTGTTCGTCGAACTTTCGCTCGGCGGTGAGCTCCACCGCCCAGTAGTCACGACGCTTGTTGTCGGGGTTGGTGATCACCCAGTAGTAGTCGTCGTAGTTGATGTCTTCGGGCAGGTCGACGGTCTGGCTGAGGATGCCCTTGATGCCCACCGCGAAGAGCGGGAAGAGCTCGCGTTTCACGCCGAGGACAATCTTGTCCATGTGGTAGGCGCGCAGCTCGCCGTTGCAGATCTCCTCGAGCGCGGCCACGTCTTCCTGGGGCTGGGCGGCGAGGCTCTCCGGCGTGCAGAACACCAGCGGATAGGCGCCCTGCGTGTACACCGGGACCGTTTCCCCCGCCTCGTAGTCGTAAGCCCAGAACGTGTAGCCAGCGCTGGTCTTGGTGTCGCCCCACTCGGCGAAGGCGCTGCCGTTCACGTCGTAGTAGCGGCCGTAGTTCAGCGTGACCGCCGTCTTGCTGTCGCGGGTGGCGTCCCAGGCCACGCCGAGCCTCGGCGCGGGCATCCACTGCTCGAGGATGCGGGAGCCCTGCGCGGTGTAGAGCTCCTCGTGGTCGAGGCGTGCACCGGCGTTGACCGTCAGGAAGTCTACCGGCTGCCAGTCATCCTGGAGGTAGGAGCTGAACGTGACACTGCGGTGCGGCAGGGCGCCGACGTAGTCGAAGGTCTGGAGGTACTCGCACTGGCTGTAGTCGTCTTCCGCCGAGCAGGTGCGGTCGCTCGACGAGTAGTAGTACGCCATCAACCCGTCGTCTGGCCCGGTGTAGTCGAGCTCGCGCGATTCCGAGAGCTCCCAGGCCTCGATGCCACCCTTGATACGATGGTCGCCGAGAGCGTTGTCGACCAGCTGGGTGACGCTGTAGGTGATGCCGTTACGCGTGCGCGTGTTGTAGTCGAAGGCCGATGCATTGCCGCTGACCAGGCCAGTGTCGAGGTCGATCAGCTGGGGGGCCGCGCCGTCGCCCGACATCGGGACCACGTTGATGTGAGACAGGTTGGTGAGCGCCTTGACGTCCATCTCGGTCGTTGCCGTGGGCAACCACACCGCCTGGAGCATGTTGCCGAAGTCGTCGCTCATGTAGAGCTCCTGGGCCTCCGGGCTCACTTGCGACGAGGTGATGCTGTTCTCGATCCGCGTGACCTGCGCGTTGAGCTGGTAGCGCAGCTTCACGTCGGGGGAGGCGAACCAGGTGAGCTTGAAGAAGCCGCCACCGTCGTAGCCAAGATACGGCGTGTCCTCGTCGGCCCCGGCGTACTGGTAGGTGTTGGTGCCAAGGTCGATGCTCGTGAAATACCAGAGCTTCTCCTTCTTGATCGGCCCGCCCGCGGTGAGCGAGAGCGAGTGCGACATGAAGTCGTCCTTGTCTTCCATCTGGCCGAGGAGCTCGTACTGGCCACTCGTGGCGGCCATCCCGACGAAGTAGCCTGCGCTGCCGTGGTGCTCGTCGCCACCGTCTTTGGTGACGACGTTGACGATCATGCCGGTCGCCTGCCCGAACTCGGCGGGCGCGCCGTCGGTGTAGACCTGGATCTCCTCGATGGCGTCGAAGTTGACGTTGCTGCCGAAGGTCTTGGTGGCCGGGTCGCGGGTGCTGATGCCGTCGAGCAGGTAGTTGTTGCCGTACTGGCCCTCGCCGCGCACGCTCGGGTTGCCGTCGCCCGAGCCGCCCGAGGAGGTGTCGACGCGCCCCGAAACGCCCGGGACCATGTTCACCACGTCCTGGTAGCTACGCCCAACGGGCAAGAGATCCAGTGCGTCTTTGGTGAGCTGCGTGCTCACGGCCGAGCGCGTGGCGTCGATCACCGGGAGCTCCTCCTCGATGACCATCTCTTCCGCGCCCACTTTCAGCGTGATGGGGACGAAGGCCGCCTCGTCGAGACGTACCGTCACCTTGCGACGGATCGGTGAGAAGCCCGTCTTGAGCGCTCGCAGCTCGTGGGTGCCCACGGGCACGTTGAGGAAGCGGAAGTTGCCGTCGTCGTCGGACTCCACGACCATCTCGCCGGCGATGCCGGGGCCCGAGAGGATCACCGACACCCGCGGAATGGCGAGGTCGCCGTCGTCGGCAATCGACCCGCGCACGGTACCGGTTTCCGCGGCCTCGACGTAGGCGGCGACGAGAGGAAGGAGGAACATCATTTGGCCACCGCCTTACCGGCGACCGGCGCGTAGGTGAGGGTGTACTCGGTGCAGGAGTAGGCGGTGTCGGCGCTGTCGGGCGGGGCACACTGCCCACCGGCGACCACGTTGCCGCTCTCGTCGACCACGGCGATGTAGTAGGTGCCATCAGCCAGCGCGGGCGCGGCGAAGCTCACCTTGGCGGTGCCGCAGTTCGAGGCGAGGACGATGTCGTCGCCAGCCTGCGCGCCGGTGCTGTCGAATAGGCGCACCTTGCGACTGGCGGCGTCGAGCCCACAGCCCACGATCGTCACCCCGTCGCCCGCGACCACCTGCTGCGGCCCGACCGTGTCGATCACGCCCGTTTCCGGACATTCCACGTAGTAGTAGCCGGCGGTGCCGGTGAGCACGGAGCTCTCCCCGCCCGAGGTGACCTCGATGTCGGCGTAGCCGTGTTTGCCGGCGGGCAGCGTGCCCGCGAAGGTGTAGCCAATATCGACCTCGCGCGTGGGCAAGGTGACGTTGGTGACGGCGTTGCCGGCGATGGTCGCCTTCACGTCTTTGTCGAAGCCGTGGCCGGAGATCTGGATGGTGGTGCACCCATCCACCCAGCCGTAGATGGGGTCGATCGAGACAGCCGCGAAGCCGGGGTCGTTACACCCGGACAGCGCGGCCCACAGGAGAAGGGTCAAGGGAGGCCTCCGCGGTGCGCTCCCGCGTCTAACCCGCCTCCGATGCCGTGGTTAGAAAGACAAGCTTCGCGTCGTCACCGGGGGCATGGTGGGAGCCTCGCGCGGCTGGGCGATGGCGTCGTAACTGGGGGCGCTCGGTGGCTCCAGGGCCGGCGGGTCGCCCGCCCCCTCGTCCGTCTCGATCTCCTCGGTGTCCATCGCCTCGGCCAGCGCCTCTTCCTCCACCATGAAATCGGGAACCTCCGGCTCTAGCGGCTCGGCAACCGGAACCTCGGGGACCACCACCGCGGCGAGGATGGGTGCCTCCACCGGACCGGTGCGCACGAAGGCCTGCACGCGGTGACAGGGCACGATGAGGATCACGCCGACCAGCGGTCCCTCGGTCACGCTGACCTGGCAGTCGCCTCCCATCTCGTAGCGCGCGAGGTCGCCCTCGATGACGGCGCCGGAATCGAGCGTGATCGTGTCAGCGAGGGCCATCGTGGCGAGCAGGGTGAACATGTGCGTCTCCGTCTGCCATGGAGACACCGGCCCGGCCGAGAGGCGCTACCCCAGGCCGCAGAGGAGCCCAACGAGCGCGGCCCCGCCGAGCACGATCATCATATTCATGTCGCGACGAATAAAGAGGTAGAGGGCCACGAGCATCACGCCGAAGCCGATGTAGTCGGGTGCGCCGCCGGGCACGAGCGCATGTTCGGCCAGGCGCAAACCAAGGTGCACGATGACGCCCACGACCGCCGCGGAGACGGCGGCGAGCGGACCGGCGAAGCTGGGGACCGCCCGCGCCTTCTCGACGAGGGGCGCGCCGGCGAGGAGGAGGAAGAAAGAAGGCAGGAAGGTGAAGAAGGTCGCCACCGCGGCACCCGCCCAGCCCAGCGCCACGAATCCGACGAAGGTGACAACCATGATGAGCGGCCCGGGCGTGGTCTCGCCGAGCGCGAGCCCGTCCATCATCTGGGCCGATGAGATCCAGCCCCGGGCGATCGCGCCGTCGTGCAGGTAGGGCAAGACGGCGTAGGCGCCGCCGAAGGTCAAGAACGCGAGGCCGGTGAAGAACTGGGCGAGGGCGCGAAGTTCGTCTCCAAGCGCAGCATATGTCACGACGCCGAGGACAATCGAGGTCGCCGTCACCAGCAGGGGGCGACCGGCCGGAGCGGCGTGATGGTCGCCGATCACGGCGTCGTCGGCGGCGGCGACGTTCCCCGCCGCGTGACCACTCGCGCCGAACTTGCCGGTCGCCCCGAGCGCCAGCGCGAGCACCACCACGGCGGGAAAAGGCAGGCCGGCAAGGCATGCGGCCAGCGAGGCGGCGGCGAGCGCCCGGGCGGGCCAGGCCTTCAGCGCGCGCTTGGAGATGCGCCACGCCGCGAGGAAGACCACCGCCACGATCGCGGGCTTGACGCCGGAGAAGGTGGCGGCGACCAGCGGCACGCTCCCGTAGGCCAGGTAGAGCCACGTGAGGCCGCTGAGCACGAAGAACGAGGGCAGCACGAACAGCCCGCCGGCCACGAGCCCGCCGGGGATGCCGTGGAGGAGCCAGCCGATGTATGTGGCCAGCTGCTGCGCCTCGGGCCCGGGCAACACCGTGCAGTAGGCGAGAGCGTGCTGGAAACGCCCCTCGCTGATCCAGCGTCGCCGGTCCACCAGCTCGCGGTGCATGGTTGCGATTTGCCCGGCCGGTCCGCCGAAGCTGATAAAACCAAGCTTCAGCCACCACAGGGCGGCCTGGCGGAAATCGGGGGCTTGAGGCGGCACGTCCCGCTGCTATCGCGAGACTACACCGTCCCCCACTTGCCGATACCCACCGAGGGGATCGCCTTCGTGAGCGTGCTCTTCACGATCTCCGAGAGCACCGTGACGCCGCCCATCATCTCCATGAGCTCCTCCCGCCCCTCGGCCTTGCTCAGCTTGCGACGGATGAGGTCGGGGCGGAGGTAGAAGTTCATGTAGGCCTTCGTGCGATACTGGCGCAGGCGCTCGGCGGTGAAGGTTTCCGTTTCGAGCTGCGGGATCGGTCCACCACCGTTGATGGTGTAGCGGCGCCAGAAGTCGCCATCGACGTAGCCGCGTTCCTGCGCGATGCGGTAGAGGTCGGTCGCCGGGAGCGCCGTCGCCACCGAGTAGCTCGCCCAGTCGAGGCCGATCGACGACGAGAAGTTGATCATCTCCTCGATGTCCTGCGGGGTGGCGTCGTAATAGCCAACCATGAAGTAGCCGCGCGTCTCGATGCCCACCTCGCGCGCGATGCGGAACGCGCGCTCCGTCTGCTCGCGCGTGATCTGCTTGTTCATGATCTTCAGCACGCGGTCGGTACCCGCCTCCACGCCCATGTGGATGGAGCGCAGGCCCGCGCGTTTGAGCAGCTCGAGCACCTCGCGGTCGACCGTGTCGACGCGGGCGCGAATGTTGAACTTCACCTTCACGTTGCGACGCAGGATCTCTTCGGAGAGCTTGCGCATGCGCTTCTTGCCGATGGTGAAGGTCTCGTCGAACATGACGATCTCCTTCACGCCGTGGTTCTTCACCAGCCATTCCATCTCGTCGACCACCAGCTCGGGCGAACGGAACCGCAACTTGTCGCTATAAACCTGCGAACAGTAGCCGCAGTGCCAGGGGCAGCCGCGGGTGGTGACCATGGTGGCGAAGGGCTTCAACAGCGTGAGGCAGTGGTAGCGGTTGACGTCGACCAGATCCCAGGCGGGCATCGGGTACTTGTCGATGTCCTTGGGCACGGAGCGCGACGGGTTCATCACGAAGTCGCTGCCCTTGCGCACGCAGGTGCCCGGGATGTCGTCCAGCGCGGAGCCACTCTCCACCGCCTCGCAGATGTCGAGGATGGTCTCCTCGCCATCGCCGACGGCGGCGATGTCGAAGCAGTCCCAGGTGAGCGATTCCTTGGGGTAGATCGCGAGTTGTGGGCCGCCCACGACCACCAGCGCCTTGGGACAGGTGGCCTTCACCATCTGCGCGATCTCGATGACCGCCGGCCAGCCGAGCGTCTTGGCCGTGAGCGCCACGATGTCGGGTTCGAACTCCAGTACGCGGCTGGCGGCGTCTTTCGGGTAGAGGTTTTCAGCGTGCAGGTCGATCACCTGCACCGGGAACCCGTGCTGGCGCACCCACGACGCCAGCGACAAAAGCGAAAGCGACGGGAAAATCCCTAGCTTTTCAGCAGCCTTCTTGGAGAGAGGCTGCTGATCGGCGGCCTCGTGGTACTTCATGAAGAGGATCTTGGTCTTCTTCTTGCTCACGCGCAGCTCCAGCGGTCTGAGCATCGTAGCACCGGGCCCGGCCCCGCTCGGAGGCAAATGCACGCGACGTGTTGGGGCAGCTACAAGGCGCGTGGTTGCCGTGGCCTTTGCATCCGAGCGCCGGAGGCTCTACACTCCGCCGGCGAGGTACACCTGATGACGCTCCTGGTCTTGCTTGCATGCGATGGTGGAGGCGGTGGCAACGGCACCGACACGTCCACGGACACTGGCTCTGATCACGTGGTGGTGGCGCCCCCGCTGGTGATCAACGAGTTCCTGGCCAGTAACGACAGCACCAACCTCGACGGCGCCGGGGAGTACGACGACTGGGTGGAGCTCTACAACTCGGGCGACACCATCGTGCAGCTCGATGGCTTCTACGTGTCGGACGACAGCGAGGAGCCCACCAAGTACGCGCTCCCCGAGGGACAAGGCATCGAGGCGGGTGGCTACCTGCTGATCTGGTGCGACGGGCAGGCCGAGCAACAAACGGCCACGGAGATCCACACCTCCTTCAAACTCAACCGCAAGGGCGACTTCATCTACCTGAACTACTACGACGGCGTGGGCGTGGGCCAGGCCGACGCGGTGAAGTGGGAAGCCGCCCAGGAGGCCGACATCGCCGCCGCGCGCGTGCCCGACGGCAGCAAGAGCTGGGTGAACCAGACGCCGACGCCGGCCGCGACCAACGGCGGGTAGGGCCCCTATCGATACCAGCCGCGCACCTCGCCGCTCCGCCCGCGGATCCAGGTGCGCATCGTCTCGATGGCCTGCGCGGTGCTCCGCGTCGTGACGTAGTTACGCGGGTCCTCGTCGATGTACGGCTCAATCATCGCGTAGGTACTGTCCATCAAGTCCTCGAGCTCGGCCGCGTCGATCGCGTCGAGCGTGGGTTCGAGCACGTTGGCAAAACGCTCGTTGCATGTCGGATCGTTCTGGCACTTCTGGCCGAGCGGTGAGCGCGCCGTCGCGAGGTTGCCGCCGTAGCTCGTGAAGCAGTAGTCGAGCCCGGTGGGGACCATGTACATCTTGTCCGTTTGACCGTGGTCGAAGTAAACGCGGTAGTTGTTCGAGGCGAAGGCGTAGCCGTCCCACTGCCCTGTCCAGGCCTCGGTGATCTGGAAGGCGGCGTAGCGGTCCATGTCGACGATGGGCTCGAGGTTCCCGTCGACATCGCCACTCACGAGCGCGTCGGTCACTGCCTGGACGTCGGCCCAGTCGACCTCCGTGCCGCTCTCCAGTTCAAAGTTCCGGGTTTCCCGGGCACTGAAATCGGCGTGGTCGTAGCTGTCGGGGTAGTACGGGTAGCCGCCCTCGTACAGGTTGCCGTCACGATTGCCGAAGTTGCGGTCGAGGTAGTCGCGGTCTGGCGTTTCCACGTTGCTGTAGAGGCCGTACACCTCGTCGTTGACCGACACCCAGGCATAGCCAACGCGCGCCGACGCCTGACCGGCCGCACGGAAGGCGGCGTAGGCCACCACCTCGTGCACCTGCGTCTCGTCGTGCAGCATGTTGTTGAGGGTGATCTTCCCCTTGCCGTGGTAGGACTGCTCGGGGATGTAGCGGTTGAAATCTACTTTGAAGGCAGACTTGCCGTTGAGGTCCTGGAAGGAGCCCGAGCCCTTGAGACGGATCCCCACCTGCTCATAGCGCTCCCCGTTGACCACGACGTTGCCCTCTACGTACTCCTTTGGGTCGCGACGAAGCAGGCGCATCGCGTCTTCGCTGAGCTCGATCTCGACCACGTTGACCCGGTCGAGCTCGTAGAGGCCGTCGTAGTCGTCGGGCTCGTCGCCGGTGTCTTCCGCCGTGTCTTCGGGCGGGTCGCCGGTATCGGTGCCGGGGATGTCCTCGGTGCCGGAATCGGGAGGGGTGCGCGTGGGATTGTCGCCCCCGCCGTCGAGATCGACCACGCCCACGCAGGCAAGGAGGAATTGCATCGCAAGCATGTGCACACGATAACCACGGTCTGCGGGGCTCGCTGGCTCGGTGTGGTATACAGCCGGCCCCGGAGACCAAGCCGCTGCCGCCGCTCCACGCTGCCCGCTTCACCTGGCCGTCGCTGGGCTGGGCCCTGCTCATCGGCATCACAGGTTGCGACGGCACCGAGCGGGGCGCGCCGGCCGAGAACGTGGTCCAGGCCCTTGCCGGGGGGGACACCCTGATCGTGGCGACGGCCTTCGATCAGAAAGACCTGCTGAGCCCCTACGCGACCGCCGCGCTCGATCTGCAGGTATTGGAGCTCATCGGCGCCACGTTGCTCGCGAGCGACTTCGACTGCGGTCTCGTCTTCCGTCCACGCCTCGCGACGGCTTGGAGCTGGAGCGAGGACGGCAAGACGCTGTCGATGACCCTCCGCGACGACGTGAAATGGTCGGACGGCGAGGCGGTGGACGCAGACGACGTCAAGGCCTTCTTCGACCTGGTGGCCGACCCCGGTGCGCAGAGTCCGCGGGCCTACATCACCCAGAAGCTGGCGCCCGCCGCCCGACCCCGGGTGGTCGATGCGCACCACCTCGAGTTCGAGTTCCTCGAGCGTGGCGATCCCACCGCCATGCTCGCCGTCGTGGCCTCGTTGCCGCCGGTGCCGGCGCACCGGCTCGCGGGCATCGACGCGGCGGCGCTCAAGACGAGCGCGCTCAACGTGCAGATGCCGCTGGCATCGGGCCCCTGGATGGTCACGGAGTGGGCGCGGGGCGACCGCCTCGTGCTCGAACCCAACCCCGGTTGGCCGGGCGCCCGGCCGAACCTGGCACGCGTGATCTTCAGGGTGATCCCTGATTACACGACACGCCTCTTGGAACTGGAGCGAGGCGGGGTCGACCTCGTAGAGAACGTCGCTGTGGCCGACGCCGACCGGCTACTCGAGAGCGCGCCGGATGTTCGGCTCGTGCGCCGGGGCGTCCGAGGCCAGCACGACATCTTCTGGAACACGATCGACCCCGCCGACCGCGCGGCCGCCGTCGACCAGGCCGCCGCCAAGGGCAAGGCACCCGCGCTCGACCGCGTGTCCCCTCACCCGCTCTTCGGCAACGCCGCCGTGCGTCGTGCGCTCACCAGCGCGATCGACGTGGATACCATCCTGCGCGACGTCGCGACGTCACCGCGCACGGGAGAGGTGTATGGCAGGCCCAGCGTCGGCACGATCTCCCCCGCGCTCTGCGGCTACCACAACGACGCCCTCGTCCCCATCCCGCACGATGCGGACGGCGCCAGAGCGGGATTGGCGAAGGCGGGGTGGACCGACAATAACGGCGACGGCGTGGTGGACAAGGACGGCCTCCCCTTCCGCTTCACCCTCTCCACGTCGGCCGGCTCCGACACCCGGCGCCTGATCGCGGAGCGCGTGAAGTCGCAGCTCTCCGAGGTAGGCGTCGACGCCCAGATCGAGACCATGGAGTCGGGCGCGCTGAGCGAGCGCCTCCGCAACCGACAATTTGACGCTGCTCTTTCCGGATGGTCGGCCGCGCTGTACGTGGATCCCACATCGTCGTGGGGTCGCGACAGCGACTTCAACTACGCCAGCTACGTGAATCCGCGGGCGCTCCAGCTATTGTCTCGCGGCCTCGCGGAGACCGACCCGCAGAAGGCGCAAGGCACCTGGCGCGAGTTCCAGTCGGTCGTCTACGCCGACCAGCCCTGGACATTCCTCTACTGGGTCGACGAGATCGTCGCCGTCTCCAAGCGTTTCGAGAACACGACGATCGACGTCGTCTCACCCTACCGCCGGCTGGAGGAGTGGACGGTACCCCCGGGCGCGGTCAAGCGGGCTACACTCCCGGAGTGATGGCCGACCTCTGGGACCTGATCCTCGGCATCGTCCGCGGGGTCGCGATCATCGTGGCGGCTTTGTGGGTGGGCGGCTACCTCCGAGGCCTCGCCCACGCCTGGCTCGAGTGGCGGGTCGACCCCACCTGGCGCGGCATCCTCGCGCAGTGCGTCCGTTTCCTACCGCTCGTCCTTGTCATGCAGACGGTGCTGGAGGGGGTGGGCATCCCGTCTACCAGCTACATCGCCGGGGTTAGCGCGGCAGGCCTGGCCATCGCCCTGTCGCTGCGCGACAGCCTCAGTAACGCTGCCAGCGGCGCGATCCTCTTGACCACCACACCCTTTCGGGTGGGGGACGTCGTGACGCTGGCTGGCGTCCACGGGACGGTGAAGCGCGTGGGCTTCCTCACGACCGAGGTGGAGACCGACGACGCCCGCCTGGTGACGCTCACGAACGACAGGGTATTTTCCGGCAATATCGAACGTCACGGGCTCGATGATCGCGTGCGCGTTGAGATGCCTCTCCGCCTCCCCGCCGCCGTCCTCGACGAGGCGCTCCTCGCACGCCTGCGCGACGCGGCCGGCCCCGGCGGCCTCGTCACCGTCACCGAGATCGACACTGTCGCAGGGGCCCGGGTCCTGGTGAAGCGCTGGTGCGCGCCGCCCGACGCGGCCGCCACGCGCGAGGCCCTCGCCGTCGCCGTGGCCCAGGTCGCGCTCATCGCCACCGAGGAGGCGTGATGCTCTGGTTGCTCGGCACGGTCGCGCTCGCACTCGCCGGGGAGGGCGATGGACCCCTCCTCCCGCTGACGCTCAGCGACGGACAAACGCTCGAGGCACGCGTGCTGGCGCGCAGCGAAGACACCGTCATCATCGAGCTCCGCGACGGCCAGCGGATCGAGCTCCCGGCCAGCGCGGTGAAGAGCATCGGGAGCACGCCGACCCTCGCGGCCGGTCTCGGCACCTGGGGGGACGACCCGAACGGCAGCCGGTACTTCTACGGCCCCTCGGCCTACGCCCTCGGCGCGGGTCGGGGCTACCTCGCGCAACGCGCGCTCGCGATCACCTCCGTCGGCGTGGGGGTCACCGACTTCTGGGACCTGGAGGCCGGCGCGATCCTGCCACTCTTGTTCACCGAGTCGCCCATCGCCGTCGTGAGCACGAAGTTGTCGGCGCGGGCCGGAGAGCGTGTTCGCGCGGCGGTGGGCACGCAGGTTTTCCTCACACCGGAAGGTTCGCTGGGTTTCGTTTTCGCCAACGGCACCTACGGCAACACCGACCGCCACGCGACGGTCGCCGCCGGCGTCCTTGCCAACTTCGAGACCGGCGAGATCGGCGCCGACATCGTCACCACCTCCTTCAACTGGCGCCTGGGCGAGAAGACCGCGGTGATCGGCGAGGTGTGGTGGACCTACTGGCCCGAGGGCGGCCCCTGGCCCGACAGCAAGCTCTTCGTCGTGCCCGCCGGGGGGGCCCGCCTTTTCGGTCCCAAGTTCGCGGTGGATCTCGGGCTGGTGCCGATCGTCACCGGTGAGCCCGAGCTGCCGGTGGTGCCGGTCCCCTGGGTGAGCTTCGCGTGGAACTGGTCACTGGGGGCTCGTCGCTGAAGAAGTCTGGGCGGGAGGTGGAATCTCCGAGGCGCGTCCATTACAATCGCGCGCCCCCGAAATCCCAGAGGAATCAATGCCCGCAGCGAGCTTCAAATCGGTCGTCGAGATGTTCCACCATCGTGTGCGAAGCACGCCCGACGCCGAGGCCTACTTCTACCGCAAGGGCACGGAGTGGCAGACGATGCTGTGGAAGGAAGTGGGCCATCGCGCGCGGAACATCGCGTGCGGTCTGCGTTCGCTTGGCATCAAGGATGAAGACCGTGTCTGCATCCAGTCGGGTACCCGCGTGGAGTGGATCCTCGCCGACATGGGCATCCTCTGCTCCGGCGCGGCCTGCACCACGATCTACCCCTCGTCCACGCCGGAAGAGATCGCCTACATCGTGAACGACTCGGGCGCGCGAATGGTGTTCGCCGAGAATGAGAAACAGGTGGCGAAGCTCCAGTCCAAGCGGGCTGAGATGCCGAACCTCGTCAACGTCATCGTGTTCGACGGCGCCGCCAGCGCCGACGGCTGGGTGCTGAGCCTCGCCGACCTCGAGAAGCGCGGCGCGGGTTGGGACGCCGACAACGCGGGCGAGTACGACCGCTTCACCGACGCGGTGGGCCCCGACCACCTCGCCACGCTCATCTACACCTCCGGCACCACGGGCAACCCCAAGGGCGTGATCCTCAACCACTCGTGCTGGGTGTTCGAGGGCGAGGCCATCGACTCGCTGAACATCATGACCCCGGCCGACAAGCAGTACCTTTTCCTGCCTCTCGCCCACAGCTTCGGCAAGGTGCTCGAGTGCGCGCAGCTGCGCATCGGCTTCTCCACGGCCGTCGATGGCGACATCGACAGCCTGGTGGCCAACCTCGCCGTCCAGAAGCCCACCTTCATGGGCGCAGTGCCCCGCATCTTCGAGAAGGTCTACAACAAGATTGTCTCGGGCGCGCGTGAGAAAGGCGGCCTGAGCCTCAAGATCTTCACCTGGGCGGTGGCCGTGGGCAAGGAAGTGTCGCAGGCGCGCCAGAAGGGCGAGGAACCCGGCGGTTTCCTCATGTTCAAGTACTCCATCGCCGACAAGCTCGTCTTCTCCAAGATCCGCGCCGTCTTCGGGGGTCGCATCCGCTTGTTCATCAGCGGCGCCGCGCCGCTGTCTCGCGAGATCGCGGAGTTCTTCCACGGCGCCGGCGTCTTTATCGCCGAGGGCTACGGGCTCACCGAGTCGAGTGCCGCGAGCTTCGTCAACCGTCCCGACGCCTACCGCTTCGGCACGGTGGGCATGCCGGTGCCCGGCGTGGAAGTGCGCATCGAGAAGGACGGCCAGGCGGTGGCGCCCGGCGAGGACGGCGAGATCCTCATCAAGAGCCCGGGCGTGATGAAGGGCTACTACAACAAGGTCGAACAGACCGCGGAAGCGCTCGATAGCCGCGGCTATCTCCACACGGGCGACGTCGGCCACATCGCGGAAGGGGGCTTCCTTCGCATCACCGACCGCATCAAAGACCTCATCAAGACCTCGGGCGGCAAGTACGTGGCCCCGCAGGAGCTCGAGGGGCGCTTGAAGCTCAAGAGCACGCTGATCTCGCAGGTGATCGTCCACGGGAACAACCGCAACTTCTGCGTGGCCCTCATCACCCTCAACCCCGACTCGGCCCCCGCCTGGGCCCGGAACAATGGTCTTGCATCTGACAAGTACGAGGACCTCGTGAAGGACGACAAGATCCGCGCCGAGATCCAGACCGCCGTCGACGCGCTGAACAAGGACCTGCCGAGCTACTCGACGGTGAAGCGCTTCGCCATCCTCGACAAGGACCTGTCGCAGGAGGAGGGGGACATGACCCCGTCGATGAAGGTGAAGCGCAAGGCGGTCGAGGCCAAGCACAAGGCCCTCTTGGACGGGTTCTACGAGGGTGCGCTGGCGAGCGTGTAGGCACTCGCGCCACCGTGGGACGCCCCCGCCACGGGGGGACGGCCACGTAACCCCCGGGACGGCCACGTCACCCCCTCGTTCCCGTGCGGGGGGACCCGTCAACTCAGGTGTTTGCACCGGCCGTAGTCTGTAGGTCGGCCTTCGGCCGGGGGGTCCTGTCACCCCCGGCGTCCCCATCGGCTGCGCTGCGCTCCGCGATGGGGCGCGCCAGGGGTGCCACCCCCGCTCATGCACCGAGATTCGGCCGGTGCAAACACGATTTGCCACCCTGCTGGGCTTGGGGGTGGCGTGGCCTTGCTCTGGTGCTTGGGTTCGAGGCCTGACGCAATTGCAACGTCGCTCGCGACCGTGTTCATCATCGCGACCACGATCACGATCACGCTCACGATCACGACCACGATCACGACCACGACCACGACCACGATCACGATCACGATCAC
>SXGS01674282.1_pt1 | contig 28428 bp, 24 predicted proteins | sample 3174681 | NCBI WGS metagenome assembly SXGS01 (sample SAMN11356861, study PRJNA531348) | freshwater metagenome | isolation source: freshwater sample F1-80 | place: China: Fuxian Lake, Yuxi | collected 2017-12-25 | reverse complement strand
TGGGAATTCCTTGGTTTTGGGAGGCAGGCGAATAGTATTTGCTATCAAAACAATGTAGTTTGCGAGTTGAACGCGATTTGAATTAATGCGGATTGTCAAGAAAACTCAGGGTTTTTGCGCACGCAAAACGGGAATGCACCCAGACAAGATGCGAACCATAAGTTATTTTACACATTCCCAGAGCAGTTCGCACAAGATCGAATCCAGGTAACTGCATAGCTTTTGTGGAGATTCCTGATGCGCACGAAATTACATTCCGCACTGTTCACTAGCTGCTTGTTGGTGGTCATCATGCTACCACCAAAGTCGATATTTGCAGCAGATTCGTTAGTTGCAGCGGCAGAGGCGGCCTTGAACAAAGCTGTCAGTTTCTTCCACAAGCAGATCGCGGTCGAAGGTGGCTATGTTTATTTGGTTAGCGCCGATCTGAAGTTTCGGGAAGGCGAAGGAGTCGCTGATTCCAAGACAGTATGGGTACAGCCGCCAGGCACGCCAGCGGTCGGTATGGCATTGCTGCAAGCTTATCAGCGCACCCGTTTGCCTGCTCTCTTAGAGGCTGCCAAGGACGCAGGCAATTGTTTGATTCGCGGCCAATTGCACAGTGGTGGGTGGCAAGCACACATTGACTTTGGCGACGAACTTAGACCTAAACTCGCATATCGAATCGATGGCAAGCCCAAGAAGAAAGCGCGCAACCTGTCGACCTTTGATGATGACAAGACTCAGTCGGCGATCCGATTCTTGGCGAGTCTTGACAAGGAACTCGGCTTTCGCGACGACCGGATTCACGAGGCAACTCTATTTGCTATCGATTCGATCATTCAGAACCAATTTCCCAACGGCGGTTGGGGTCAAGTCTACGATAAACTGACCGATCTTGAAAAATTCCCGATTAAACAAGCTAGTTATCCTCAGACGTGGCTGCGGGAATATCCCGGTGGCGATTACTGGTTTTACTATACGATTAATGACAACAACATTACGCGCAATATCGAAACGCTGCTATTGGTCTGTGAAATCTATGGCGACGATCGGTATCGAGCCTCCGCACTAAAAGCCGCCGATTTTTTCTTGTTGGCGCAGATGCCAGAACCCCAACCCGCGTGGGCACAGCAATACAACTTCGAGATGCATCCGGTGTGGGCTCGCAAGTTCGAGCCACCAGCCGTTTCCGGCGGAGAATCTCAACAAGTGATTAATGTGCTGATGGACGTGTACGTCGAAAGTGGTGATCGCAAATATCTCGAGCCCATTCCACGGGCGCTGGACTACCTTGAGAAAAGTCAACTGCCAAACGGTCGCATGGCCAGGTTCTATGAACTAAAAACCAATCGCCCGCTGTATTTCACTCGCGACTACCAATTGACATATTCGTCGGACGACATGCCAACGCATTACGGGTTTATTACCGACAGCAATGTGCCCAAGTTGCGTCGCGACTATGAAAAGCTGCAACAGCTCTCCGCCAGCCAGTTGCAGAGTCGACGCCAAGATAGCCGCCAGGCGAAGTCAACGGGTTCACCCAGCGACGCCGAAGTCCAACAGATCATCACTCGGCTCGACTCGCGCGGCGCATGGGTCGAAGCTGGCAAATTGCGATACCATAAAGGTCAAAACGACGTGAAGCAGATCATCACTAGCGAGACCTTTATCCACAACATCTCCATCCTCAGTCGTTTTTTGTCGAGCAAAAAATAATACGAACGACAGAATCAAATCTGCCGTTAAAAAAAGCTGACTGCGCATTCCAAGCAATTGTCTACAGCAGACGACTCGTGGAGCTGTGTAGTTGTTACTCGTGTATCGCCAGGTAACAACTGCGCATTAGTAGTCTCCGATTATCCCTCCGTCGGCACGAGCACCGAGGTTTTGCCACAGTGTTAGCTGGATTGAATTACTGATGGAACGAACGGAACCGTCCATGATTAATGAATTGACGAATCCCCAGTGGTAACTTCTCGAAATCACGATGGCATATGTAACCGCTGAGCTGCTGCTACCTTCGCGGCTGGAAGTGACGTCGATGTCGTAGCTCTTTCCGTCTGCTGCACGGTAGGGAACGCGGGTATTAGGACCGAAGGCTGTAGTAAATCCGTTGTGAATGGCGCGTCCGCAGACCCACTCGGTGTGTCCTGATTGAGGCCCCCATTCACCACCACGAATTTGGCTTGCCACATCACTGGCGTTGGAAGGTTGAGTTGTCGGAAGCACCGAGTCATGGAATCGCGGCATGAATGCTTTGACTTCCGAAACTCCGATAGTGTTGCTCAGTCCATCGATGAAATCGCGCTGGCCTAACCGACCATTGGCGGTGAACGCTCCGCCTCCCGTTTGACTATTCCGCGGGTTGTATACTAAGTATTGCCCAACCCCCAGCGCGTAGTTAATTGGGTAATGCTCTGCTTGTCCTGTGGACGTATTCAAGCGAGCTCGATCGTTAGCTTCCGAAGGACATAAGAGAGTTGGGATTCTTACTGCTGCAACACCGTTAGGAGGGAAGGCGGCCTTGTTGATGCCGTCGTGGTAGCCGATCGAAAAATTGATCTTGCTAAATTCGTTCCCGGCTTCCAGGTAGGGCAGCAGCATGGTTTGCCCCGACCAAGGCTGACTTAATCGACTGCCATCGACAATAGTTGCGGGCGGAAAAACCCGCTGCGTACTCAAATAGTTGTGTAAAGCCAACCCAAGTTGCTTGAGGTTGTTTGCGCAGCTCATCTTACGCGCTGCTTCGCGAGCGGACTGCACCGCGGGTAACAGCAATCCAATTAGTACTCCTACAATAGCAATTACTACCAGAAGTTCGACAAGCGTAAATGCTTGGGAAATTTGGTTTTGTCGAAAGTGTTGGCGAATCATGAAAAAGCACTCACATTTGCGGCAATGCGGAACTCAAAATCTGGCAAGACACTCGACGCGATACGGCGCTAGTAAATTTAGGAACGGACAACATGCTACTGAGAATCAGTATCAACAGAGTATCTAGAATAGTGGCTAGTATGTCAATAATGCGGCACTGGAAACATTGCATTGTCGTTAAGGCGCAATACCGTTCAACGTACGTGGGATAAGCTTCCAGCTTGTCAATATCTTGTGCAAGCAATGGCGAAACTCCGCTACAGGTTGACAAGCTGGAAGCTTATCCCACGTTCGTTGAACGCTCGCTTGCGCTTCGGGCTTGTACTGGTAAATTCCCATCTGCCGCTCGCCTTAAAGCGTTGGAAAGCCATACTTTGAGGGGGGTCAGTGGTAATCGTGGAACTATTCGTATTCCTGGGACCAACAACAAAATGCTATAGAGCGACAGGTGGACTGTTCGTTTCGGTGTTCGCGGAGGGCTGCTCAGACCCATGCACGGAATTTTCAGTTGTGATATTTTCAGTTTGCTTGTTCGAGCGAGCGCAGCTTTAGGGCTGGCGGTGCTGGTCTTAGCGGGCTGCGGAACCACCAAGAGCTATACTGCGACCGAGCACTTGTTGATGAGCGATGCGGTCGATGCGACGGTCGCGCAAATGAACTTTCAAGCATTGGCGGAAAAGAAAGTCTATTTGGACATAACCTATCTAACGACTCCCAAGGGCCAGCAACTGATAGACAGCGACTATGTAACAAGCTCACTGAGACAGCAAATGACAGCTTTCGGTGTGCGGTTGGTGGAGAATCGAACAGATGCGGAATTAGTAGCAGAGGCTCGTTTGGGAGCCTTGGGTTTTGATGGTCACAGTATGACGTACGGTATTCCCGCAAGCAACGGTTTGTCTAGCGCCGCTTCGGTAGTTACCAGTGCGCCGCTGTTGCCTTCGATACCAGAAATTTCACTGGCCCGGCGCGAAGTGAAGCAGGGGGCCGCCAAAATTGCTGTTTTTGTTTTCGACAGCAAAACTCGCGATCCCTATTGGCAATCAGGGATCGTGAAATCAAACAGTTCCGCACGCGATACTTGGATTTTCGGGGTCGGCCCGCTTCAGAACGGCACCATCTACGACGGAGCACGATTTGCGGGTGGCAAATTGCAAACTAAGATCGCACCCTCGCTGCGGATCCATGATCGCGCTGAGCCGCCAGAGCAACTCGCTGGTTACCGGGAACAAAGGCTATTCGCTGAAGCTCGTACTGCGCCAATAATCGCCAAGAGTGATACCAAACAGCAATCTAGCGCAGTAGTCACAGCCTCGGCAACTGGGCCAGCGCAACCGGCTGGTGCTGGTGCTGCCAGCAAAGAGACCAAGGATTCGTCCAAGGAAGCGAAAAAGTAACTTAGTAGGATGGTAGAAGCTGTAATGAATATGAGGCCTGTTTGTCGATCAAGTTGATTACTGGATACTATTAGGCAAGAAGTCAGCAATTGTTCGAGAGGCGGCATGTCCGATCAGGCGGTAATCGTCGAACGCCCCAAACGCTGGGACCATCCCCTCGAGCCAGATTTTCGGGAGGACGACGTTCAGTGGCTATTGCGCCAACCTCCATTTTCGCAAATGGACCCACGGCGATTTGCTAGCCAGGCGTCGTTGGCAGCCATTATTCGCAATGATTCTAGGTTGGTGCGATTGGAGAATGGCGACATCCTTTTTCGCGAAGGCCAATATGGTGGCAGCGCCTATTTGATGCTCGCTGGCAAAGTGTTGATTTTCCTATCAAGTTTGGCTCTGGCGGACGAACGCCTCAGGTTGCGCGATACGGCTAAATGGACCGGCATGCGCTGGCTGAAGTGGTTTCAAATGAAACGCTTCAAGGCTTCGGGTCAGGGTAATCGTCGGCGGCTACGACGCACCGAGACAACGCAGCAAACCCATGCCAAGACAGAGGCGAATGCGATTGGCTATCGTGGTGAAGGCAGTTCGACGCGCGTTTTTCTTCAAGATTTGCCTGGAGTCATTTCGCAACATTCGACAAGTGTCGTGGGCCCCGGAGAAATGTTTGGCGAGATGGCGGCAGTTACTCGTTCACCGCGCGAGTTTACTGCGGTTGCCGACGGTGAATGTCTAATTCTCGAAATTCGTTGGCAGGGTTTAAAACTACTCAAGCAGGATCCTCAGTTTCGCAAGCTGCTGGATGAGCGCTATCGAAGCGAGGTGTTGCGGACTCACCTCAGAGAAACCGAGTTGTTTCGGTTCATACCCGAGGAGAACCTCTCTAAAATAGTTACCTCTGCCAGGCTTGAGAGCTTTGGCGAATTGGAATGGTACGCCGACTATCGTCGCAAGGCAAACATAGACCCGGCCTCGCGGATCGCGGCCGAACCGTTGATTGCCGAAGAAGGCAATTACGTAACCGGACTTTGGATTGTGCGCGGCGGATTCGCTCGTCTCAGTCGGCGGCAGGGTGCAGGCCACCGCACATTGGCTTATCTGGGAAAAGGCCAATTTTTTGGACTGCGCGAACTGGCTCACAACTGGCGGCAAGAGTCAACAGTTACACCACTGCCCTATCAGGATTCCCTTCGAGCGATTGGATATGTCGACGCGCTTTGTATTCCCAAGAATGTGGTTTATGACAACGTCTTGCCATTCGCCAGGAAAGACGAACTACCCAAGCTGATCGCAGCGCCGCGCTATCAATTTGGGCAACCGACATTGGATGCACCGTTGCAGACCACTGAGCAAGATGTCGAAACTGGTTTGCTGGAGTTTCTCGTTGATCACCGGATCATGAATGGTCGCCAAACAATGGTGATCAACCTAGATCGATGCACGCGCTGTGACGATTGCGTCAAAGCCTGTGCAACAACGCACGGGGGCACGCCGTTGTTCGAACGACGTGGCGTCCAATACGGTCCCTGGTTATTCGCACAAGCGTGCATGCACTGCGAAGATCCTGTGTGCATGATTGGATGCCCAACTGGCGCAATTTACAGAAACGAAGATGACGGTTTGGTGCAGATCAATCCACAGACATGCATTGGTTGCAAGGCTTGCGCGGAAAGTTGTCCTTACGAAAATATTCGCATGGTTCAAGCGAGCGATCTGAAAGGCCGCGCGATCGTGGAGCAAAAAACTGGCTTGCCGATTCTCAAAGCTTCAAAATGCGATTTTTGTTCAGCCAATGGGAATCGTCCGGCGTGCCAGACCGCGTGCCCACATGATGCGCTAGTGCGCATGGACATGAGCGATATGGAAGGGATTCGAAAATGGCATCTGCGAAAAGCCGGTTAGGTCAAATTCGCAATCGTCGCAACTGGTTTATGTTAATCACCGTATTGGCTGTAGCAGCAACTGTTGCGGCAGTTCAATGGGCAGGTAACCGACTGGGCAATGCCGCAGCCATTACCGGTTGGACGCTGCTCGCAGCCACTGCCGGAATGTACTTGTTGAGTGTTCGCAAGCGTTGTATCCGACTCCCTGTGGGGCCTGTATCGATCTGGCTGCAAATGCACACATACTTGGGCAGCTTCGCCTTGATAGTCTTCGCCATGCATGTCGGTTGGCCAATTCGCGGTTGGTTCGAAATCGTGCTAGCGTCCTGCTTTACTTTTGTATCGTTCGGAGGAATTTGGCTGATCGTGCTCAGTCGGACCCTGCCGCGCAAGCTTGCGGCGGTAAAACGCGATTATCGCATGGAAGACATTCCGGCACTGCAGGCTGTGGTTGCACGCGAGGCCCAAGCATTGGCAATTTCGTCGGCTCGCTTGAACGAAGGAGCGACCTTGGCGGAATATTATCAGCAGCGTTTGCTCCCGTTTTTTCACGAGCGCCGAAGTCGGTGGTATCGCTTGCTGCCGACCGGCTGGACGCGCCGTCAGCTCCAACGCGAGTTAATCGATTTGGAACGCTATCTGGCTGAGGCAGGCCACTTGCGTCGAGAAAAGTTGTCCGAGTTAGTCCAAGCGAAAGACGATTTGGATTTTCATAGCGTCGTACAATCGAGGTTGCGATTCTTCTTTACGCTCCATGTGGCGCTAACCTGGGGCTTGGTGATCTTGATCGCCGTACATGTCATCCTGGTACTGAGATTCCAAGGGGCAATGCTGTGAGCAACGAATCAAGCCCGCGCGATGTTTCGGCGCGACGATGGAATCCTCAATGCCAGTGGACGTGTGGCTACCTGGAACTTGGCTTGAGTTGTCGCCATGGCCCGACCAACCAAGGGCAGTGCGGGCGCACCTTGGAAAAGAATTCGAACGCGGAGGCACACGCATCGGGCCACGCAAAGGACTCAGTGAACCACGACCAGCATCTGCAGGATCTGCCCGCGTGTTTTCCACGACGTTCTTTGCTGTCCTCTCGGCGGCTGTGGACCCTGAACCTGGGAATACTAACTGGGATCGTGTTGCTTTTTTGCATGGTGTCGCCGAACCGCGAGAGCATCTTCGTACCCGGTGAGTTAACCGCCAAGCACGCGCAAATACTAAACAACAAAATCATCGCTGATCGTTGCAGTAGTTGCCACCCAAAATCGCATGGGAATATTCTTTTCTCGCAGGCAGGTGCCAAACAGGACAAACTGTGCCTGAGCTGCCATTCCAGTCATATGTCCAACGCTGCGCTGCGCAGTCCTCACGATCTTCCCGCCGACCAACTAGTGGCTCTTGGTAAATTCGCGATGGCACCATCGAAGTCGGAATTGCAGCTAGTCTCAGCTCCAACACAACCTATCGATTGGCAAAACATCGATCTGACGTGCGCAAAATGCCATCGTGAACATCACGGCTGTACCGCTGACCTAAGGGAAATCGGTTCGACGCGTTGCCAAGCTTGCCATAAAAACCAGTTCGAAGCATTAGCGAAAGGTCATCCTGAGTTTGATAACTACCCGGAATCTCGCCCTCGTGGATTAGCGTTCAGCCACAATGCGCATGCCGAAAAGTACTTTGCTCAAAAGAATCGACAATTCGATTGTCGTGGTTGCCACTTGGATCGGTCACGTCCTGGAAGCATGGGGCCGATCTTTCGTACCCTAGGCTTTGATCAAGCTTGTGCCGATTGTCACGTTGCTCCAATCCGCGCAGCGACTATTGATGGTTGGACACTGCTGCAAATTCCTAGTGTCGATCTCACGGATACCATTAACGCTGCCGGTGGGTTTTCCGATTGGCCGGAAAATGCTCGGTTTGGATACGAAGGCCAGTTTTCTCCGGTGTTAAAGATCTTACTTCAAAGCGACACTGCCGTAGCCAAGACGTTGGCAGGTCTGCCTGCAAGTGGCAAGTTAGCCGACGTCGCTGACGGCCAAAGAGGTAGCGTTGCGCGCGATATGGCCCAAGCGATCCGGCGCCTGATCGACGATACGGCGCGCGATGGCCAGGCCGCTTGGTCCAGACGCATCGCCACAACATTGACGAGAAAATTGGGCCGAAGCCTCTACGCGAGCGAACATAAGCTGATCAACGACTTGTGTGCAGGTTTGCCTCCTGATCTATTCCGCCAAATCCAAGGAAACTGGTTTAAGCCGCGACGACCGTTAGTTGAATTCAATGATTCGCACACTCCACCGGTAGATCGATGGTCAAATCGACTAGTTGAAAGCAAATTCCGCTTAACGAACCAGTCAAGCGATTTGCTGCTAGGTAACGCCCCGGCTCAACCCCAGCAACCGCAAGCCAGAAAACCGGCCAAAATCCGGGGCGCTACGCACGTCAGTGAAGGAGGTTGGTATCTCAACTCCGATATATTGGCAGTTCAATATATGCCGCGCGGCCACGCCGATCCCTTGCTGGCAGGTTGGTCGCAAATGGTCTCAGTAATCGAAGGAGGCCAAGCGGCAAAAAAAATCCCAGGTGGTTGCGCTCAATGTCACGATCTCTCGACCGACAGATTGGGTACCACCGTGGCAACAAACCTTTGGCGCGTGAATACAAAACCGGCAAATGTTCGAACCTTTACCAAGTTTGCCCACGAACCCCACCTGGCCTTGCCCGCCGTTAGCGATTGCAGATTCTGCCACTCGCTTACCAAAACCAAGGAATTGATTTCAGATACAAACATCCAATTAATCAAATCTGACGGAAATGCAGACGCTTTGCCAAACTATACTAGCGGATCATTCCACTTGCCGGAATTCACCAGTATCAAAATAAGCCAATGTTCGAGTTGCCATCGCCCTGGAGGCGCTAACGACGGCTGTACTCAGTGCCATAACTATCACGTGGGCCAGGTGGGTCTAGATTGGAGTACAACAGATTCAGCGTCAGTAAATCGATAGTGTATTTTCGCAAAACGATCTTGTGGGTTATCCGGATTTTTTTGTTGACCCGATGGGCTGGCGCGGTTATAAAGCACACGGAACAATTCGTTTAGGATAAGTTTAGTGGCAAAACAGCGGATCAAATACCTCACAGTTTTGGTATTACTGCGAGTTTGGGTCACGTTCTTGGTTGGTCTCACTTTCAGCGGAGGTTTGGTATGAAGAGATTTCTTGCGGTTGCCGCGTTGGCTGCGGCTGTGGTTGTTAGTGCATCGATGACAATGGCTGAAGGAGTTTCGCTGGACAAGATCAAATGTATCTTGCAACCCACTCGCGCAGCTCAAGAAAGCAAATCGGCATCATGGAAAGAAGGAAAGGTCTATCTTTGCTGCGGCAATTGCTTGAAGGCTTTTGACGGCGACAAGAACAAGCACGCTGCTAAGGCGAATCAGCAACTTGTTTCCACCAAGCAATACAAGCAAGAAGCTTGCCCATTCAGTGGCGGCAAGCTGGACGATTCCACCGCGATCGAAGTCGGTGGAGCCAAGGTTGCATTCTGCTGCAACAACTGCAAAGGTAAAGCGGAAAAAATGGCAGACAAAGAAAAGGTCGACGCATTGTTCAGCGAAGATGCCTTCAAAAAAGGCAAGTTCTCGTTGGTCAAAGCTGAAAAGTAGTCGGTGCAATTCGACTTACGACTGAAATTCTAACAAAGGGTGTCCGCGATTCAACGCGGGCACCCTTTCTAATTGGCCATTCGATACTCACATGCTGGTCAAACAATCTCGGTCGATTTTATTGCGAACGCAACCTTGCCGATTCTTGCCGCGCTCCGCTGGTTGTGATAGTTATTAGGTGAGCGGTATATGAAAGCTTACCAAGTGTAACCCGAAGCGTAAGCGAGGAAAGAACGCGCATCAACTGGCACATGCTTCGGGTTACAGTAGACTCTCCTCTGCCGTTCGCGTTAGAAGAGCGGCAGATGGGAATTTACCAAGGCCTAAGCGAATACAAGCCCGATGCGCAAGCGAGTGCGTCAATCCTGGCATACACTCGCTTGCGCTTCGGGCTTGTATTGGTAAGAAACTATCTGCCGTTCGCGTTAATGCGTTATCTGCAATCCCACGATGAGGTTCGCGATGCTGCAAGAACCAGCGACCAGTCAATATGATCTTCATTTCAGCGTGCTGGGTATTCCAGTACGCATCACTTGGGGCTTTTGGGTAGCGGCGATTGTGCTGGGGTGGCAATATTCTCAGGGCATAGACGAGCTGTACGCTGAAATGCAACTCGACACTCCTGGCCCCGGGATGTTGCTAGTGATTTGGACCGCCATTGTTTTGCTGTCAATCTTGGTACACGAACTTGGACATTCGCTAGCAATGCGTCGGTTTGGAATTGGCAGTCGCATCGTGTTGTATCACTTCGGTGGATTGGCCATTCCAAATTCATTTGGAGCATGGAATGGTGCCAGGAGCCGTTCGAACCTGCATCCGCGCGATTCCATTTTTGTTTCGGCGGCTGGCCCAGGGGCCCAACTCCTGCTTGCCATGCTGTTCTTTATCGTTGGGCGGTCTCTCGGATTGAGCATGGAGCTTGATTGGACATTGGAGCGTTACTTCAATCTGCCCGCTCCAGCAGCAGCGCTTCCGTCGACTGCGGCTCTCTACGCAATCTTCAATATGATGATTACTACAAGCGTTTTTTGGGCGCTGTTAAATCTGTTACCTGTGTTGCCGCTCGATGGCGGCAACATCATGCAGAACGCGTTGCACTTGTTTGGCAATCGAGATGCCGTGCGAGTCAGCTGCTTGATGTCAGTGATTTGCGCCGCAGTGGTCGCCTTCTATTCGATGCAGACTGGCCAGCAAGGATGCGGACTGATGTTCCTGCTGCTGGCGGTCAGCAATTGGCAAACGCTGCAGATGTATGGCCGTTTATGAAAGCGAAAGCATCGGTAGCATTAGCTGCGTCTACCGATTCGTTTTGCATTCGAAAGTACAGATGTTGAAAATTTGTCGAAAAAGTGTGAAAAAACTGTCGAAAAGATATTGCAATTATTAGTTCATTTCGTACAAATAAATCCAAGGACGTAGGTTACCGGATTCGAACCACGTAAACGCTAAAAAAGCGGTGGCCACCGCTGAAGTGGTGTTTGGAACGATGAGGGTTTTCTTGATTCTGGAAGAACACGAACGATGACGTGTGGCTGTTGTCGTTTCGAGAATAATGTTCTTCCTGGTTTCCGTTTACTGGAGGAAGAGACGTGGCAAAGGCAAAGAAGGCAGCGGCACCCAAGAAGGCAGCAGCTCCCAAGAAGGCAGCAGCTAAGAAAGCCGCAGCACCTAAGAAGGCAGCACCCAAGAAGGCAGCCGCTAAGAAGCCCGCAGCTAAGAAGAAGTCTGCCAAGACTGCTTCCAAGCCTCAATAGCCTATTAGGTTATTCTGAAATTACTTGCCGAGATGTATCTTGGCATCCAGCACAAGCCGTCCTTTCTACAATTAGAAGTGGACGGTTTTTTCGTTGAATTTCCAGAAAAATAACGCGCTGGAACAACTCAGGGCCGATTGGAAATCGCCGCAATACTTCTAGCCCTGAGCAATTTTGCTAGCAAAAGCCGAGTACGCGTAAAAGTAAACGTCTAGCTATCTGCCAGAGGTTTCTTCTTTTCGGTGATCACTTGGCATTTGGGAGACATTTCGGCGTTCAACTGAATGTAGCTCTTCCAGTCATCGGGAATATTATCTTCGTGGAAGATGGCTTCAACCGGACATTCGGGAACACATGCTTCACAATCGATACATTCTTCCGGATGAATGTACAGCATCGACTCGCCCTCGTAGAAGCACTCTACAGGACAAACTACTACGCAATCGGTGTATCGGCAACCATCGCACGGTTTAGTGACCACGTGAGCCATGAACGAACCTTTCCTCGGGATTTCAGTTTTCTAGATGGTGCAAGAAGCCATACTTTGCGAATCGCGATAATTCGTCAATCAGCTTGCAAAATTGGAATCACAATTCTGTCGACCGAAAAACGGTTAAAGATCTCCAGCTTCGCGTACTGGGGACTGAGGCATCCTAGGTAGTCCTACTTTACCTGTCAAGCTAACCATCAAGCGGTATAGCGGTTTGGTGGCACCTGCCCGCATTCTGAGCCAACCCAGAATTCCAAATCCTCGACCAAGCCGCCTAATACTTCAACCGCACAGAATACCAGCCCGACGCGCAAGCGAGTGCGTCATCCTAACACGCACGGCACCGGCACGGCACACACTCGCTTGCGCCTCGAGCTGGTATTGGTAAGAACCCGCTCGCCTTATCGCTATTTGCGTTGATTCAGCGATTCCACCAGGACGATGGACCAAACGTGTCCAGTCAGTCTGGAAAAACAACACCAGTGGAAAATTCGAGAATGATAGCATTAGCCCGAGTAGAATAACGCAAGCAAATTGCAGTTCTGCGTTTTTTGCGAGGATGGACCATGGATGATCGTCAAGCGGTTTTCGACAAGCTTTCCAAACAAGTAAGACATCTGGAAATTTCCGGTCGCACAACGTCTGAACAAGCACGACCGCTCAGTAGTGGATGCCAGGCAATGGATCGGTATTTGCCCGGCGGTGGCTATCAAAACGGCACGATCGTGGAGTATTTGCGAGTCCAGCCAGCTTGCGGTGCGAACTACTTGGCCCTCTCAGCCGCTCGGGAGGCTATGAACGCAAGCCTGGGATTCCTGGTCGTTGTCGATCTGGCGCAGCAATTTTACCCACCAGCAGCCGTGGCGCTGGGCATCGATTTACAGCGCTTGGTACTCGTCCGGCCAAAGTCATCAGCGGATGCGCTGTGGGCGATCGACCAATCGCTGCGCTGCTCAGCGGTCGCGGCCGTGCTAGCAGAAGTCGACCAAATGGATGACCGAGCCGCTCGTCGTGTACAACTAGCCGCCGAGCAAGGTGGCGGGTTGGGCTTGCTGATCCGTGGAGCAGCAGCTCGCAGCCAACCAAGCTGGGCAGAAGTACAATGGATCGTCCGTCCTCTCCACGGCGAATCGCCAAGTCAAGGATTCGCAAAATATCCGCTCTCCGCAGTAGCGAGTCGACAAGTTCACGTGCAACTGATTCGAGCGCGCGGAGGCCGAGCTGGAGCAAACGTGGTTATCGAGATCGATTCAATGCGAGGCGAATTGCGAGAGGTTGTGCGACATGAGCAAACGGCTGCTATGCATCTGGCTGCCCAACTGGCCCGTCCAGCGCGTGCTAGTAACTCATCCCGATCTGGCGAACCGGGCACTGGTTCTGCAATCGCGTGATGCACGCCGCGGATTAGTCGTCGCCGCTGCCAATAAATTGGCTCAGCAGCAAGGGGTGCGTCCTGGAATGCCCCTGAGCGAAGCTGTCGCAATCGCCAAATTGGAAGTACGGGAGCATCAACCGCACGAGGACATCGATGCGCTCTGTAGCCTAGCCGAACAAGCTCAACAATTCAGCCCCATCGTCGGCCTCGAATCGCTCGACAAACAGCCGTGGCCCGGCCGCACATTGCTGCAACCGGAATGCTTGCTGCTGGACGTTACCGGCGTGGCCACGCTGTTTGGTGGCGAAGAACATTTATTGGCTTCCATCGCTCAGTGGCTAGATGACCAACGATACCTAGGCTGCCTCGCCATCGCCGGTTCCATAGGAACCGCCTGGGCGGTTGCCAACTACGCGCTGCGCAATCCGCGTGTTTCGCCGCAATCGTCCAACCACAGCCGCTTTCAATCGATTCCACCGGCTGGTGATCGCACAATTCTGGAACAACTGCCCGTCGCAGCACTGCGCATCGAATCCACAGTTGTCGCTGCTCTCAAGCGTTTGGGAGTTCAGCTCATCGGCGAGCTGTGGCAACTGCCTCGAGATGGCCTAGCATCTCGACTCGGCCAACACCTCCTGACTCGCTGGGATCAAGCACTGGGAATTATCGACGAACCGATCGCGACCTTGCACGAATCGCCAGAGTGGCAAGTCGAACAATCGTTGGAATATGCGACTGAGAATCGCCAAACGATCACCGAAGTTGTCCGCCGTTTGTGCCGAGAACTCGCGCTCCGACTCAATCGACAAAACCGAGGCGCGCTGCGAATCGTCTGCCGCTTGGATCTGGTTGACACAACTCCGCTGGTGATGTGCTTGGGACTGTTTCGCCCCACCGACGATGCCGATCATCTTCAGGCCCTGCTCACTGGTCAATTAGAACACCAATTGAGCACGCGCGGCGGCGCAGCACTCTGGCGAGCAGCGGTGCAAGCCACGCTCGTCGCACCACTGGTTTGGCAACAAACAGATTTGTTCGATGTACAGTCCACGGGCCAGCGCCAGCAGTTGTCTCGCTTGGTCGACAACCTCAGCAGTCGCTTGGGACGCCAACAAGTCTTACAGGCGAACGTCGAGCGCCAATCGCAACCCGAACTGGCGTGCACGCTTTCCCCGATGACTGGCCGCCGCATGGATGGTCAGAAACAATCGACCAATCGCAAGTTGTCCAGCCGACTGGCCCGGCGACGAGCAGAGCCCTCTCCCGACGATCCGCTTCGCCGTCCGATAAAATTGTTAGCCTCACCAGTTGCCATCGACGCCCTGGCGATTGCCGATGGCCCGCCCACGCAATTCACGTTTCAAGGCAAGACCTATCAGGTTCACAACCACTGGGGACCAGAGAGACTGGAAAGTGGCTGGTGGCGCGGCCCCAGCCACCGCCGTGACTATTTTCGTATTGCCACAACCGATGGCAGTTGGTGGTGGATTTTCCGCGAGCTAAACAGCAGCCGATGGTTCATGCACGGAATGTTCGACTGAGCGGTGAAGATAATCCGTCAAAATCTGCTCAAACCAGAATCTCTCGCACCACTCGCGCCGGCAACACGCCAGTCAATCGCATATCCAATCCTTGATATTTATGCGTCAACCGTTGGTGATCGGCGCCTAGCTGATGCAGCAGTGTCGCGTGCAAGTCTCGCACATGCACGACGTCGACTGATGCATTGTACCCCAATTCGTCCGTCTCTCCGTAAACATACCCCGGCTTGATCCCGCCGCCAGCCAACCACATCGAAAAACCCTTGATGTGATGATCGCGCCCCGGACCTCCTTTGCCCTGAAACATCGGCGTGCGCCCAAATTCGCCGCCCCAAACAATTAACGTGTCATGCAGCATGCCACGCTGCTTGAGATCCAACAATAGCGCTGCAGTGGCTTGATCGGTAAAGCCGCCACACATGTTCATATACCTCACCAAATCGCCATGATGATCCCAACCACGGTGATAAAGCTGAATAAAACGTACACCTCGCTCCGCCAGCTTCCGAGCCAGCAGACAATTCGACGCGAACGATCCATCACCAGGCTTGGCACCATACATATCCAAGATCGATTGCGGTTCGTCCGACATGTCCATCAGCCGTGGAATCGAAGCCTGCATGCGAAAGGCCAGTTCGTAAGCGGAAATACGCGTCGCTAGTTCTGGATTGTCTACCAATTCATTCCGATGGCGATCAAGCCGACCGATACCATCGAGCAGCTTTTGTTGCAACGCGCGCGATACTCCGTCAGGGTTGCGGACAAAATGCACCGGATCGCCAGTGCTGTTGAACTCTACGCCTTGATAGCGGCTGGGGAGAAAACCGGCCGACCATTGACGCGACGATATCGGCTGAGGGTTTCGGCCACCAACGCTGGTCAAAACGACAAAACCTGGCAGATCGTCACAATCGCTTCCCAATCCGTAGGTCACCCACGATCCAATCGAAGGACGACCATTGATCGCCGTCCCGGTATTCATGAAAGTGTGTGCTGGGTCGTGGTTGATCTGTTCGGTGACCATCGATTTGACAATGCAAATTTCATCCACGATCTTACGGTGGTGCGGGAGAAAGTCGCTGATCCACGCGCCACTTTTTCCATATCGGTTGAATTTGGTCAGATGCCCTTGCACCTTGAGCGGGGCGTTTTGGAGCTGCGCAATAGGTTGTCCCTTGGTGAACGACTCGGGCATCGGCTGCCCATCCATTTCGGCCAGCTTGGGTTTGTAGTCAAATGTCTCTAATTGCGAAGGCCCGCCGGACATATACAGATAAATGACCCGTTTGACCTTGGGCGGGAAATGAGGTAGCGACAGCGAACCGCTGATTCCCGCCGGCAAACCCGGTGAGTTAGTTGGCAATGAACCGCTGGCGACAAGATCTCGCGCTAGCAGCGACATAGCTGCCGTCGTGCCCAAGCCGAGTCCCGCTCGTGACAGAAAGGATCGCCGTTGCATTAGCATCGACAGGTCTTTTATTGTCGTCTTTCGCTCCGCGAAAGAATGATGTAACGCTACTTTCGCGGAGCGAAAGGCGACACTCATTATTCGCCCGATGCTTAGTCGGCTGAATTCGTCGATCATCGTTCAGTTCCTAGTATAGGCTTCGCCGAGATTCAATATGCCTCGAGCGACCATCGTCCAAGCAGCCAGTTCAACCGCGTCCAACTTCAGTTCACCAGTTTGCATCATCCCAATCGCATTCAATTTCCGTGCTTCGCTGGCAAGGCCTCGAAACTCCTGCCGCGAATCATCCAGCAGTTGGCGCAGCACATCGTATTCAAGCGGGTCTGGAGTGCGAGAAGTGACCAACTGAAACATGTAATTCAATCTTAGTCGATCATCCGCCGTCGAATCCAACAACCTGTTCGTGGCCAATCCGCGAGCCGCTTCGATAAAGCTCGGATCGTTCATCAATACCAGAGCCGAAAGCGGCGTATTGGATCTTGTTCGCTTGGATGTGCATTCTTCGCGACTAGGTGCATCGAACGCGCGCAGCATGGGATGCAAGTACATGCGTTGCCAATGTGTGTAAACTCCGCGCCGCCACTGGTTGCTCGACTTGTCGTGAACATATTCGCGCGGCGGAAAATTCAAGTGTTTATAGTAACCACCAGGTTGATATGGCCTGGCGCTACCACCTCCTACTTGCCGAACCATCAAGTTTCCGTACGTTAGCGCAGCGTCGCGTACGAATTCGGCCGGCAACCGAAATCGAGCTTGCCTGGAGAATAATTTATTTTCTGGATCATGCTGTCGATGCCACGGCGATTCCAATGACGACTGACGATAGGTTCTTGTGGTTGCCAGCAGACGAAACATATGCTTGATGTCCCAACCCGACCGTACAAACTCGATCGCTAATTGATCGAGCAGCTCCGGATGACTTGGCGCGTCCCCTTGGCCACCAAAATCTTCTAGGCTGGTCGATAACCCCTCACCAAACATCAAGTACCAAAAGCGATTTACGAACACTCGAGCCGTCAGCAATCCAGCGCCATGCCGCGCGTCGCAAAACCAATTGGCCAGATCCAATCGGCTGGGACTACCCGCTCCACGATCGATCTTGCCTAGAAAGCTCGGCAGGGCCGGTGAAACGACATCTCCGGAATCATCCAACCAATTCCCGCGCGGCAGGATACGCATCACCCGCGGCTCGATCGATACCGTGACCATGGCGCGGCGAGTCTGGTTTGCAATCGCTTGTTCCTGCTCCTTGGCCGCCGTTATCAAGCTCGCCAACTGCTCTGCTGTCCGCTTTGTACTGTCAGTGACTGCTTCAGCTAGCCGCGATTGCTCTTCTTCCAAGGACTGAATTTCGGTGCGAATTTTAGCTAACTGCTGTCGCTCGACGCGCCCCAAAAAGTCCTTCTCGGGGAAGCGTTGAGTAGGACTAGCATCTGCCCCCTTGGTCAAATGCGTTGATTCGTCCACATCGGCAAAGAACGCAGCCAGCTCATAGAAATTGCGGTCTGAATAGGGATCAAATTTATGATCGTGGCACTGGGCACATCCAACCGTTGCTCCCATCCATACCCCCGAGACATTGCGCACTCGGTCCGCAGCATACATGGCCAAATACTCTTTTGGCTGTACTCCGCCTTCGTGAGAAGTCTGCAGCAATCGGTTATAGCAAGTCGCGGCGATCTGTTCTTCGGTGGGATTAGGCAACAAGTCGCCGGCCAACTGCTCGCGCGTAAACTGATCGAACGGCAAATTATCGTTTAGCGCATTGATGACGTAATCGCGGTAAGGCGTGCTGTGGTGCTCCTGATCGCCATGATAGCCGACCGAATCCGCATATCTCACTAAATCCAGCCAATAAACCGCCAGACGCTCACCAAATGCAGGCGACGCCAGCAGTTGCTCCACGTAACGCTCGTACTGGCCGAATTTACTCAAGTCTGCTGCCGAGACCGTTTCTACTGCCGGTGGCAAGCCCGTTAAATCAAACGTCACGCGTCGCAATAACGTGATGTCGTCCGCTTGTGGTGACCATTGCCCACTCACAGCCGAGAATTTCTGAGCGATAAAACTGTCGATCCAATTCGCTGGTTCGTGAATATCTGCACTAATATCTACGCTGGGTGTAGGAACCTCGCGAGGCAGTTCGTACGCCCAGTGCTTGCGCCAGGTGGCACCATCATCAACCCAAGCACGGAGAATCAATTTTTCTTTTTCAGTTAGCGACTTGCCGGACTCCGGTGGCGGCATCACTTCAGCAGGATCGTTGCTCGTGATCCGTTTTATCAAAAGACTTGCCTTTGCATCTCCAGGCACGACGATCCGGCCACCCTCGCGCTGCTTGGTCACACCATCGAGTTCATCCAGCCGTAGATCTCCCTCGCGATGTTTCTCGTCCGGCCCGTGGCAAGCGTAACACCGATCCGACAGCAAGGGACGAATCTGTTCAGCAAAATCTGGTGACGAAATTTCTTGGGCAACCGTTACCGATGGCAGCCACAGGGGAACGGCTGCACACATTTGCAAGGCTAGCACATAAAGTGGTCGTCTATCTCTGGTCATTCGAGCCTCCAGACAATTTGTCAATTGCATGGCATTTCCGTTGGTATCGCAGGGCGTGCTATTGGCTTCGAAGTTCGAAGTGGATTGCGCAGCCCCTAAGCAGGATATTTCCACGAACCTCGGTAGGGTCTCCGCAGCAACTGATTGGCTTGTTCGTCGTTTTTGACTTGTTCGCGGTCACCATCCCACTCGATACTGCGCCCCAGTTTCAAGGACAGCATGCCCAACAGGCTGAGGTTGGTGGAATAATGCCCAATCTCGATATCACAAACGGGCCGACGTCCCGTCTCAATGGCTTCGATAAAGTCAGCCCAAAGCAGTTTATTGCTGTGACCATCTGGCTCCTGCAATTGAGCATCTACGTGCACCGGTGTCTGTTTCGCATCGGCAGGATAAAACGTCCAGCCGTCGCGCCACCCCATGTGAAAAGTCCCCTTCGTGCCATAAAAATAGCATCCGATGGAGTGTTTCTCCGCGGAGTTGCCGGCGAATCGACGGTGTTCCCATGTCGCCGTGAACGACTCAAATTCATAGACCGCAATCTGCGAGTCGGGCGCATCGGTGGTTTGCTCTTTGTCCGTGAGAATCGGTTTACCACGCACAGACCTACCGCCAACCGAAAATATTCGTTTGGGAAATTTCTCGCCCGACCACCACAAAACTTGATCCAACCAGTGAACGCCCCAATCGCCGAGTGTACCGTTAGCGAAATCCAAGAAATTCCGGAAACCGCCTGGATGAATCATGCGATTGAACGGGCGCAAGGGTGCAGGCCCGCAATACATGTCCCAATCCAGTCCATCGGGAATCGGACCATTGGCTTTGGGCATCTCTTGTCCACCGGGACTATGCACGAACATGCGCACGGCACCAATCTGACCCGCGTTTCCGTCTTTCAAAAACTTCATTCCGGAAACGTAGTGTGGCCCTAGGCGTCGATGCAAGCCAACTTGCACGGTTCGGTTGGCCGCACGAGCCGCGTTGAGCATCGCGCGGCTCTCCATCACCGTATGTCCTGTAGGCTTCTCGACGAAGACATGAGCTCCCTTCTCGATTGCGGAAATTGCATTCAATGCGTGCCAGTGGTCTGGAGTCGCAATGATCGCAATCTCGATTTCCTCTTTGTCGATCAATTCGCGAAAATCGTTGTAGGTTTTGGGCTTGGTGTTGGCCAATCCTGAAACTTCTTCGGCAGCCAACTCCAGCGTATCCCGATCTACATCGGCCATGGCGACAACTCTACAGCTACCGCTAGCCATTGCATCTCTCAGGATGTTCATGCCCCACCATCCCGAGCCAATCAGTGCGGTCCGGTAAACTTTGGATTTCGATGCTGCCCGAATTGCTGGCGCTAACCCTAAAGCCAAACCTGACGCAGTGGACTGAACAAAATTTCGCCGACTAAACACCATTATTGATCCTCAAAACGCATTGTTGGAAAGCACGAACGACCTATCGACCGAACATCCAATCGATGCAGTGCACTAATCATCGTCTCAGATCCACACAAACAATTTCACCCGCTGTACTGCGGCAATAAATCAGCCCATGGGCCAGTACCGGTACGGTCCAGCATTTTTCATCGAGCACCTTAGCCCGCGCGGTGGGGCGAAATTCCGAGCGCGAAGCGAGCCCGACAACCAATTCGCCATCGTCGCTCAATATAATCAATCGCCCGTTGGCTGACATCATCGTCGCCGAACCAAATCCTCCGATCGACCACACCACGCGACCGGTCGCAAACTCGATACACTTCAAATTGCGCTCGCCGGTATCATTTCCATCGACCCCATAAATGAACCCATCCAACATCAGACTGGAACTGAGCTGATTCTGAAACTCCTTGGTGGTCCACACGACTTGAGGCGCTTTACCAGCAATCGTTAGTAGAGCTGAACCGCGATTGTATCCGGACGAAAGGAAGACTTCATGGGATTTTACGATTGGATCAGCCGCATTACATCCGTACGTCGTTAGCCATCGATGTTGCCAGAGCACTTCGCCCGATTCGACTTCAACTGCTGAATAGGCCTTTCCAGAAGCCACTAGAATCAGGTTGCGCTGGCCGATTTCATAGGGCAACGGCGTCATATAGCCCGCTTCGCCCGCTCCCGATTTCCATTGAACTTCCCCGTTGTGCTTGTTCACCGCAGTTCCTGCTGAACCCACGTTGAGCAGCAATAAGTTATTGTGAATTACAGGTGAGCCAGCAAATCCCCATCCCGGAATTGCCGCTGCGGTTTCCGCCGCAATATTCTTGGACCAGTGCATTTCTCCGTTCTCAATTTGCAGGCAAACCAGCAACCCTTGCCGACTCAGCACATACACGCGATCACCATCCACAACTGGAGTCGATGTTGGTCCACCTTCGAAAAATCGATCGTCTAAATCCGCCGGATACGAATGCTGCCAGATCTTTTTCCCAGTCAGTGCATTCAAACACCAGACGGAGTCGACATCAGATGAATTGCCCATCGTGAACAATCGACCATTTGCGACGGCAATCGAAGAAAATCCTGTCCCCACTTGGGCTCGCCACAGAATTTTCGGACCGCTTTCGGGCCACGTATCCGACCAATTGGTTTCCAAGGAAATGCCGTTGCGTTGTGGCCCTCGCCACTGCGGCCAATCGTCCGCACACAGCAACGATACATTGTTCAGCCCGCCAACGATGACCGCGAACGCTACGGCCGATGCGCATATCTTAGAGCATCGGCCTGTGCTATCCCGCAAACTTAGATTTCCTGACAGCTTGCAAGCCAGGGCGATCAGAATCAGTTTAATTGGACTCACCACGAATATTGCGTCCACAATCTACTGAAAAATTACCGGCCAATTCATCATTTATCCACCCAGGTCGTCGCGGTCTCCCCAAGATTGACCTGACGTACTAAGTTGTTCTTCATGGAGACTCGGCAAAGATGCTTCGGCAAAGGACTCGTCGGTCTCCCATATCCGAACTCTTACCGCTCGCGCGCCACTACCAGCCAGCGCCACAGGACACATCTGCTCGAGCAAATACCTCGCCATGTTCTCTGCCGTAGGATTATAAGGCATGATGAACAACCTCGTGGGCTGGACCATTTCCAATGCTTGCCGAGCATTCGCATCTTCTTCGTGGATCAGAAAACTGTGGTCCCAGTTTTCGTCAAGCCAGCCTTTGACTCGGTTCTTGAGATCCGCAAAATCCAGCACGCGGCCAACAGAGTCAATCGTATCGCCTGTGACAAAGAAATCCGCGACGTAATTGTGGCCGTGAAAATGTTCGCACTTTCCACCGTGCTTGTAGAGACGATGCCCCGCACAGAACTTGATGCGTCGCATAATGGTCAGTGGCATGGTCATGTTACTCCTGTTCCGCTTCATTCCTGGATTTCGCCAACATTGCCGTGAGTTTTCGGTTCTCTTGATGTCGCGTCGCGTCACGAGCTGACTTTTTGTCTAGATTTCTGCGCAACGCCGATTCGAGATCCACACCAGTCTGATTGGCAAGACATATTAATACAAATAATACGTCCGCCATCTCGTCGGCCAGATCGAACGATTTGTCAGATTCCTTGAAACTCTGTTCACCATAAGTGCGCGAGATAATCCTGGCCAGTTCTCCAACTTCCTCGACCAACTGTGCCAAATTGGTTAATTCCGAAAAGTAACGCACGCCCACACTGCGTATCCATTGATCGACAATTGCTTGCGACTGAGCGATCGACAACGGTTGCAACGCCGGGTTTTTCTCAGTCATATCGAGCATCTCCCCTGCTAACTCAATTGGCGTCGAGCGGGTTGACGACCAACCCGCTGAGCAGCTTCGGGTAGAAATATGTGCTCTTGGCCGGCATGCGTTCGTTATGCAAACTCACCGCGCGAATATCGTTGACTGTGGCAGGCATCACCAGCGCTGCCAAAGGGTAGTGTAGGTTGCCCTCCAACCGTCCTTCCAGCCCTGCAACAACTTCGTCGACTTGGTGCACATATGTCGGCTTAGGCAACTCTTTTTCATGCAACCCTAACAAGTCTTCAAAGATCAAATGGTGCAGTATGGCGACACCCAGCCCGCGCCAATCGTCGCTTTGATTTGGTGCAATCGATCGCATTCGATCCGACGCGGCAGCTTTCGCGTTCAACAATGTCCAAACTTGGTCCTTGGCCGTGTAGATTCCAAATACCGCTTGCTCATCGATATCTTCGATGTGTTTCCATACCGCTCCGGCCGCCCCAGGCCCCGCCCCGACATTTTCACAATCGAAACAATCGCCAACTCGTATTCGCAACTGCTCGCTGTCCATTTCCGTACAGCCATGAATTAATCGGTGCGTGGGCAATACAATTAATCCCGGATCGTCCATGCTGATCAGCATCGATAACACCGATTGCGCAGGATGGTTGTCTGGCAACGTTCCATCCGCAGCCGCAGCCAACTCGTCACGATAGTTGCAAGCGGTCTCGTATCGATGATGACCGTCCGCGACGAACATCGGTTTAGCATCCACAATCCCAGCGACCCTGTTGATCAAGTTCACGTCGCTGACCGGCCATAAACGATGCGTTACGCCTAAGTGGTCGGTGCACTCCAAGGCCGCTGCACCAGCAATGTGGCTCTCAAGCAAAGACTGCGCCTCGTTCTCGGGATCCGGGTAAATCCCAAAGATCTGGCTGAGGTTGGCTTGGCAGGCTCGTGTCAGTCGCAGACGATCGTCCTTGGCCTTTGCGTGAGTCTGCTCGTGAGGGTAGATGTTTCCCTCGCCAAAGCGCACTAGTTTTATCCGCGCCATGAATCCGCGTCGCGTGTAAGTGCGACCTGCGTAATCAAATACCTGATGGTAAACGTAAATCGCTGGGTCAGGCTCAGGTTGCAGTACGCCGTCGCGCTGCCATTGTCGATAAAGAGTTGACGCGCGACCATACACTGCGCTGGGATCCGCGTCGCCAGGCTCCGGCTTGGTCAACTCGAGCCGGATAAAATTGAACGGACTGTTCGCATACAAGCGAGCTTGTAGTTCGCCATCCACCACATCGTACGGAGGAGCGACAACATCGCTCAACGATCCGACTTGAGCCAAATTATAACGCAGTCCACGAAACGCTTTGATATGTGGCATGTTGAGTTCAAGTTGAGAATGAATTCGTCTATTCGATTAGGCAAGTATTCTCCACTGTTTTAACCGCTAGCAGTAAATTCCGGCAGGGGACTTAGGCGAGCGGCGGCATTACCAACACAAGCCCGATGCGCAAGCGAGTGTGTCAATCCTGGCACGTACGCACTCGCTTGCGCATCGGGCTTGTATTGGTAAGAATCACTCTGACGTTCGCCTTATTAAGCACCAATGAATAAGTAATTGTGTGAATCACTTAGGCGAGTTTCTCCGAGTCTCGCGCAATCAGCGCCTCGGAGAGACGCTACGACGTGAATTAGGGCTAGAAACTTTAGCTCGCTGATCGAGGCTCAGCCATAAACCAGTCCACCACAGACATTTATTAGTTGTCCGTTAATTGCTCGCGCTTCGTCGCTTGCTAGAAGGACCGCTAGCGGCGAAATCTCATCTGGCTGAACCCGCCTACCCAAGGGCGAAGCTTGCGTCTCAAGCTGAGCGACCGAAGTATTCAACCTGCGCGAATCATACACCAGACGCCGGTCGTTCATTTCGGTAGCGGTAACTCCTGGACAAATCGCGTTGCAGGTGATTCCCTTGTCGCCAACGTCCTTGGCTGTCGAACGCGTCAGACCCGCCAATGCGTGTTTGCTGACAGTATATGCCACTCCATGCAATGCCGGCACTTGCGAATTCACTGAGGAAATATTGATGATACGTCCCCAAGACGCTCGCAACATATCAGTCAGAACACACTTGGTGAGCAAATACGGTGCGGTCACGTTCACCGCCAATGTCAAATCCCAAATGGAATCATCAAACTCTGGCAATGGTCGCGGATCAATGCTGCTGCCGATTCCGGCATTGTTAATCAATACTTCGATTGGCCCCCAATATTCGCGCACTTTCTGAACAATACGCTCTGGTGCTTGGCGATCCGCTAGATCATCGGAGATCAACAACACCTTCCCTCCTGCTGCTTCGATCTCGTTGGCTGTGCTAGCCAATTGATCACTGCTTCGCGCGGTTATCGCCACACGTGCACCCGAGGCGGCAATGGCCACTGCGATTGCCCGACCAATTCCTCGACCGGCACCGGTGACTAGCGTGATCCTTGACTGCATGTGATTCTCGACAACTTGTAACAACTTTGCCTGACGGTTTGTGGACTGATCCGTTTATGAGATCCCGCCCAACGCCAAAAGAATGCCGCTTCTGATTATTTCGATGCCACATTTTCGTCGCCTACCACCGTTAGCAGAATCGGGCGCGAAGTCGCTGCGCCAGGTGTCTCTGACTTGATATGAAAGAACCGCTGCTGCGGGGCAGTTGTTTTCGAAGCAGTGATAAAAAACTCCCTCTCTGAAGTCCCTTCCACGATCAACAATCCGTTCAAACCAATATTATCCACATAGGAACCATGCGGCAGGTTCCTGCCAGCATCCTCTTTGCCCAATGGTATTCGCGCATCGAAGCCATTGCGTTTGGCGATTACTCGCGCCGATATAGTCTGCCCTGGTCGAATTACCAACGAGGAAATCTCTCGGTGACTATCTTTCGCGTCCGCAAGTACGACCTGCACTTCCGGCTTGTCAGTCAGACGCAGCGTTAATGGTATTGACAGTTGATGCTCGATCGGCGCGCCTTCAAAAACACTCTTGGCTCGCAAACCAACGGTAATTGTATCTTGGTTTGGCAATAACGGCGTTTGGTCGGTCGCAAATACGCAGCCGTAACCAATCAATTGGCCGGGTTCAATGACAACGGGATTGGTGGCTTCGAATCCCTCGGGCAATCCTTCCAGGTGCACTTCAATCGCCTCTTCCAGCCCGTCCAGACGCTTGGCCGTTACCTGCCATTCGCGCCCGCTGCCTACCGGCATCTGCATCTCATTTCCCTTCACGGAAATTTCAAAGTCTGGCTGAGGGCGACGTACGATCAATTCGTACTTGAATTCATCACCGCCAAAGCCCCGCGCGTCTTTGACCCGGACGATAAATTCGCCCGTACCAGGAGCCGAAAAAGTCAGCCGAGAATCGCGACCAATTTGTCGCGACGCGTCATCGTCATTGGAAAAGTAAACAGGAAACATCGGCAAACCGTTTGGCAATGGTGGTTGGTCGGCAGAAATCTCTCGCACGATATACGCAGGTGCCCCCAGCGCATGCGAAATCGGCGTCGTATCAAAAAAAGTAAACCGTTCGCCAAAACCCGGGTAGACGATATATCCCGAATCAGGTCCTCGCGGGTACATCCACAGTTTGACAACCTCTCCATCGGAGTACAGGTACTCGTTCAACTCCATTTCCTCCCAGTTGTGTAATCGAAAATCACCACTGGTTGAACTGTCCTTGCCGCGAAACGTAAAGTAAGTTTCGCGCACTGCCTGCAACTGAGTTCGCAACACGCCGTGGCCATGGGTATCGACGACCTCCAGACAACTATCAAGCGGCGACTTGTTGCGATCCGCCACGACTTCAAAAATCCAAGATTCACCCTTCTCAGCTCGAAAATTGAACAAATCAACGTCCGTCCCTGAATTTACTGGTGCCTGAATTTTACCTTGAATTTTTGTTGGTAGTTGCACCAGCATCGCCGCGGCGGGTTGATCGTTGGGCTCAATTTCCGATATCGAATCCTGCGTTTCCAGACTCAGCACAGCCCTAATTCCTGTGAGGCGTTTTTCGCTTGCATCTACTAAGTTTTGGCCCGACAAAGACTTCGCGCTCATCGGTACCAATTGCACCTGCTGAAAATTGCCCGCCAAGTCGATTGCCGCGCATTGCGATTTAGATAGTACGGAAACCCCGACCGGTACATCCCGAGTGCTTCCCAATTGAGCAACAGGCTGTAGCGAGTCAAGCGACCAAGTCTTGATAGTTCGATCGTTAGCAATCGAAACAACTTGTCTTGTCTCCATCGCAAATTCAATTCGCGTAATCGAGCTCTCATGAGCAAAAGTAGACACCAACATCGGGTTAATCGTTGGCTTGTCTGTCGAAATCAGCTTCCACATCCTCAGTTGACGATCCGCGCCACCTCCGATGATCGTTGCTCCATCGGGAGCGAATCTCACCGCCAACATTTCCCCTTCACCTTGCCCCAAAGTATCGAGTCTCTCCCCCGTCGCGAGATTCCACAGCTTAATGGTTTGATCGCCACTTGCCGTCGCCAGTACTTTGCCCGACTTGTCAAAATCCAAATCGTAGATTGCACCGTTATGCCCAGTAAAACTGCGCGCGATTTTACGTTGCTTGATGTCCCACAAGTGCACCACGCGATCATAGCTGCCCGTTGCAACGTAGTGTCCATCCGGACTCACTGCCGCACAATAAATCGTATCGTCGTGTCCTTCAAAGCTGGCGATCGTCTTTCGCTCCACCCAATCGATTAACGAAACTTGTCCACCAAGGCCCGCAATTCCCGAGGCCACAACCAACAGCTTGCCATCGTTGGTTAGCCGTAATTGATTTACTTTGCCTGGAAAGTTATTGGCCGACCAGAGTATTTGTTGGCCACTCAACTGCATGAAATCTACCCGACCAAATCGCCCGATCGAGACCAAGCTTTCATCGACCTTACACAATGCTGTGGCATGGCGGCTCCCAAGTGGATCGCTGAGCAACTTTGGAAACCGCAATCTCTCTGTCAAAGGTAACAAAATCGGCTGCGCAGCTCCCTCGTCAATCCATTTTGCAATAGTCGCGATTTCGTCTGCCGAAGGTCGCGGTTTATCCTCCGGTGGCATGCGAGTTTCATCCGTCGCCCTCAATACCTTCAAGAGCTTACTCTCGTCAGAATTTTCAGCCACCATCACCCGCTCGCTCCCCGCACCTTCGAGCAAAGCTCGGTAGCTTGCCAGCGACAAGTTGCCTTCTCGATCAGTATCATTGTGGCAACCCACACAGTATTTACGAAGAATTGGCTCCACATCTCGCCCGAAATGCAAAGCTTCCGCTGCATCTACACCCACGGATGTCCCGAGAAAAGAAAACCAAGCCAACATCAATCCCACACCGCAGCGGATCATCACTTCAACTCCCAATTCATTTCTCATAAGCCTCGTCCTTGAGCCTGCCGTTCACTTTATGAAATCGTAGCTCAATTGTACAATCGCTTGCTCCTAGTTACTCGTTGGTCACTGCAGTCAGCGATCACCAAGTCCGCGTACCAGCCATAACTAAGTTTACAACCAAGAACTCAACTATCGATCACGCCTTTACCCCCCAGACCAGAACAAGATCAGCAACTACTATAGCTTAGTTTAGCCTACTGCGTTGACCCTCCCGGCATCAAAGCTATACTGAGTCGCATTCAAGCGTTTCAATCATCGACCAAGCGATACGGGGTGTAGCTC
>SXGS01386980.1_pt1 | contig 28435 bp, 29 predicted proteins | sample 3174681 | NCBI WGS metagenome assembly SXGS01 (sample SAMN11356861, study PRJNA531348) | freshwater metagenome | isolation source: freshwater sample F1-80 | place: China: Fuxian Lake, Yuxi | collected 2017-12-25 | reverse complement strand
TCTCGTGCTCGTGGATACCGCGGGGCGAGGTCCGACCGACTCGCACTCGGTCGAGGCCGGCTTGGCTCGCGCAGCGTTTGCGAAGCCCTCGCGCGCCGGTCACCTCGAGCGGCGGGTGCTCCTGTGCGTCGACGCTTCGCTGCGCTTTGCGGACACGAGCGCGATCGTGGAGCGCTACGCGGCGTGCGAGGCGACCGAGATCGCGGTGACGAAGCTCGACCTCACCTGCGCTCCTGGCGGCCTCGTGCACGCGACGGCCAAGAGCGGACTGCCCGTCTCACTTCTGACGCATGGGCAGCGCGTCCCCGACGATATGGCGCCCGCGACCGCGGGCCGCATCCTGGACTACCTCGCACCGAGGCAGCGCAACGCGAACTGACCACGGTCAGAGCGGGCGACACGAACGGCTAGAACCTTTGATCCTGGTCCTATGGCCTGTAATAAAGCGAAAGTCATGGCAGCTCCGAAGCGAACCCTCACTCGCGAGGACTACGAGCGGTTTCTGCCGCTCGTGCGCCGCATCGCGATGCGGCTGGCGCGGCGGGTGCCGAGCCACATCAGCATCGGAGATCTCATCTCCAGCGGTTGGGTGGGCCTCGTGGAGGCCTTCTCGCGGAGCGACCCCGGCATGCCCGACGAAGAGTTCGAGGCCTATGCCTCGCACCGCGTTCGTGGCTCGATGCTCGACTACCTGCGCGGGCTCGACCCGGCGACGCGCCAGGCCCGCAACGCCTCGCGCCGCGTCTCGCGCACCATCGCCGAGCTCACGCGCGAGCTAGGGCATCCGCCCGACGAGGAGCAGATCGCCGACGGACTCGGGACCAGCGTCGACGCCTACCGCGACCTCCTCATGCAGATCTCGAGCGCCGGCATGAGCCGCCTCGAGCTCGTCGATCTCGACCAGATCGACGTCGCGCCCGAGCGCAACGACGGCCCCGACCACATCTCCGAGCAGCGCCTCTTGGCCGAGTCCGTGGCGAAGGCCATCGAGCGACTGCCGCTCAGGCTCCAGCAGGTGCTGGCCCTCTACTACCAAGAGGACTGCACGCTCCGCGAGATCGGCGCGATCCTTCAGGTGAGCGAGTCGCGCGTCTGCCAGCTTCACTCCGAATCCATGCACCGCCTGCGCGCCGATCTCGGCAGTGAGTGATCGCCGCGCGGCGCCGCGATCTCAGGCGCGCGCCGACGATCGCTGAGCACACCACCCTGCCGCCTGCGCTCAAGTATCGACTTCGAACCGACAGAGGAGCCCCGCCATGAGCGAAGCCATCTATTCCGCACTGAAGAGCAGCGCCTCTGCGCACTTTACGGCGCTCGAGACGACTGCCAACAACCTCGCGAACGTCGACACCGTCGGCTATCGCTCGATGACCCCCGTGTTTCACGAGGTGCTCGAGGGGGCGAACGCTTCGGCGCGAGAGAACGCCACCGTTCGCGCCTCCGTCGTGCGCCGCACCGCGCTCGACACGACGCCTGGCGCGCTCCGCACCACGGGCAACCCGCTCGATCTCGCGTTCGCGCCGGACACCTTCCTCGCGCTCAGCACGCCGGCCGGCGAGCGCTACACGCGCGCGGGCTCGCTCAAGGTGGCGCCCGATGGAACGCTCACGACGCAGCGCGGGATGCCGGTGGCGAACGCCGCACAAGAGCCCATCGTCGTATCTCCCGACGCGACGGTCACGATCTCGAGCCAGGGCGAGGTCCTCGCCAACGGCGCCTCGGCCGGGTTCTTGAGGATGGTGTCGTTCGCTCAGCCTGGAGAAATGTCCTACGAGGGACAGGGCGTCTTGACGGCGAACGCCGAGGCCGGGGAGGCGACGCCGACGAACGGCCCCATCGCCGTCGGCCAGCTCGAAGAGAGCAATGCGTCCACGGTCCGCGCCATGACCGACATGATGTCTGCGAGTCGCATGTTCGAGGCGCTCGAGAACGCCATGGGCACGTTTCACCAGCTCGACCGCCGCCTCGTGACGACCGTTCCGAAGGCCACGTAGTCGCGCGGCCAGTCAGCGCACGTGAGGCAGGCGGCCGGCGCTGCGGCAAAGCCCGTCGCGGGCGGCGCTCAGCGCGATTGACCGACGTTGCGATAGCGAGCCGCCACGCCGGTCACGAGCGGCGACCACGCGGGAGCGGCGTCGGCGTCTCCGGGCGCGCTCAGAGGCTCGCGCGCGGCGAGCGCGGCGAGTGAAGGAAACCTCGAATCCACGTCCGTCGTCCGCGTGCACAGCCACGCGAATTCCTCAGCGTGCGGCGCGAACAGTCCGGAGAGCAGGCGTGCGTCGAGCTCGATGAGCTTGCCGACGAGCTCCCTCGCGCGCGTGGTGTGCTCGGCAGCATCGAGGTCGAAGGGCCCCGAGAGCAAGGTCGCTCGCTCGTCCGCGAGGTCTCGCACGCTCGCTTCGCTGATGTCGCGCGTGAGAGCCGCCTCGGTGAGCGCCACGGCCTCGGCGAGTCCCCGGAGCGCGTCAGGCATGGCGAGCTCTCCTGTGCTCATCGGCCTACTCTCGCCCGCTCGTCGACTCGACTCGGTGCCCGTCATTTGGGGGGACTCGGTGCATTAGCGCTTTGCCGCTCCCGCGTGGGCCTCGAGCTTCGCTTCGCCGGAAATGACCTGCCGCGCTGCCTCTTTGAAGGCGTCGCGCAGCGGCTCGAGCACGCGAATCACGTCGCGCACCTTCTGCGGGTTCTGCTCGATGTTGGCTTGAACCAATTGGCTCATACAGAACGTGTAGATGCCATCGAGGTTCTGGCAGAGATCCGGCCAGACGTCGTGCTTCAGCGTCGCCGCGAATTCGCTCATGATGGCGTAGGCGCGGTCTAGACGTTCGGCCGCACGCGGGCGATTGCCCAGCTCCATCGCCGCCAGCCCTTCGTTCATGAACCGAAAGCAGCCGTCGAAGAGCATCGTGAGCAGCTCGCTCGGTGAGCTCGTCCGAACCTGAACGGTCTTGTATCGATTGATGCCGGGGTTGAGCATGGTCGTCGCGCGTGCGTAGTTGCGGAAGCGTTGGAGAGGCTAAACCAATTTTACCTTTGAGACGAAAATCCGAGGTTTTGAAGACCAGCCAGGCTGCCGCCCTGTTGGTTGATCTTCGCGACCGAGGTCTCGAGGTCCGTGAACTTCTTGCGGAGCCGCTCCTCGAAGGCGTCGAGCTGCCTCTCGAGCACGGCCTGCTGCGCGACGAGGCGCTCGATGTTGTCGTCGAAGGAGTCGATGCGGAGGGGGAGCGTGGCCTTGTTGCCGCTCGTGAGCTTGTCGACCGCTTCGATGACGAGCTGCATTGCGCCCTTCGTGCTCGTCGTCGGATCGCCAACGAAGACCTTCGCCACGGCCGCGGGATCGGCGTCGAGGGCGGCCTTGAGCTTCGTCTTGTCGATCGCGAGGCTGCCGCCATTGGTGAGGCTCACCCCGACCGATGCGAGCATGTCGAACTTGCCCGTGAAACCGCTGAGCTTCCCGGAGACGGTCCTGGTGAGCGAGTCGAGCGAGGAGCGCACGGCGCTGTCGCCTGAGAGGTACTTGGTCGATGCCTTGATCGTGCCGTAGCCGGAGGCGAGGTGACCCGACGACACGGCCGTGTTGAAGGCGTCGACGAAGGCTCGGATCTTCGTCTCTTGGCCGCTCGCGTCTGCCGCGACGGTGACCGTCTTCGGATCTTCGGTGCCCGGCGGGTTGCCTGTCACCTTCTTCGCGCTGATCGTCACGCCCTGGATGACGTCCGCGAACTTGTTCGTCGCGCGCGTCACCGTGAACTGGCCGTCGATCTTGATCTCGGCATCTTGGGCGCTTTGGTAGGTGTTGCCGGCGAGATCGAGGTCGAGATCGACCGTGCCTCCCTCGACGTAGGTCACCTGGTTTGCGGCGCCCGTGTCCTTGCCTCCGATCATGAGGCGGTAGGTGCTGCCCTCGTTGACGATCGACGCCTGGACGCGCGCTCCGCTCGTGTTGATCTTCGAGGCGATGGCTGCGAGCGAGTCGGCCGCGTCGACCGTGATGTTGGTCGTCGTGCTGCCAATCGTGATGTCGAGCGTGCCGGCCTGATTGAGCGCCGAGGTCGCGCTCGACTGCGTCTTGGACTTCGTACGCGTCTCGAGGGCGAGCTTGTTCACCTGCACCGAGAAGCTCCCCGGTGCCGCGGCTCCCGAAGACGAGGCGACGACCGAGGTGTCGTCGCTCGAAGTGATCGAGTAGGTCGAGAACTCTGCCGCGGTGTCTAGTTCCTTGGCCTTGTTCTTGACGTCGTTGAGCCGACTCAAGAAGGTCGACAGCGTGTCGCGCGCGGACTTGTAGTCGCGTTGCTGCGCCTGGTTGCGCTGCAACGGAATGGACTCGGCCTGCCGCAAGCCCGCGATGAGCGAGTTCGTGTCGAGCCCCGTGGCCAGTCCTCCGAGCGTGATGGGCATGATGCGTCAGTCCAGGGTTCGTCGCTTGTGGGCTAGTGCACAGGGGCGCGAGCTTGCACACGGGGCCGCGCGCAATCCCTCCGATCCACCTGAACGGCGGCGCGTACCGGAAACTTGAATCGCCAACCTTGTCACGCCTTCCTCCGCGCGGGCTCGGCGGCTTGCCCATCGTCGAGCGGCGCGCCGATCCGTGAGGCGAGCGAGCTCATCGAGTCGAGCACACGCGCGACCTCGATCGTCGTCGGCAGCGACGCATCCTGCACACCGTCGAGACGCAGCCCCTCGAGGGCGAGCTCCTTGCCGTAGTGATAGCTCGTGCCGTCGGCGCGCCCTTGTCGACCGAGCGCCGCGGCCTCGCCCGCGTGCGCCTCGAGCGCGCGCGTGTAGTCGCCGAGGTCGGCGGTGTAGTAGCGCTGTTGTTTGAGCGCGGCCGCGAAGCCGACGACGTCTCCGCCTTGTGCCTTGGCCAGCGCTGCCGGGTAGCGGTCACCGAGCAGCGAGAGATAGTCCTCCGCACCTTCGGTCGCGTTCCGGTACGCGCGAAAGCCGTCGACGATCTTTTTGTGCTTGCCGTCGAGCACCTCGGTCGTGAGGTATCGCGCGCTGAGGCCGCTCGGCCCGGCTCCCTTGATGCCGCCGAAGTTGAAGTTGAACATCCGGTCGCCGCGCGCGGTCTCGTGCGCGACGTGTGCGGTCAGCACCTCGGCCATCCCGGCGGGCATGCTGCGACCGGTTTGTTTTCGGTATGCGGTCTCGAGCGCCGCGCGCACCTCGCCCATCGCGAGCGGCGTTCGCTGGGCACCTACCTCTCGGTGTGGCTTTGCGCTCGCGCCTTGTGCACGCGACGACGCCACCGCGCTTTGCGCTACGAGCTGCGATCGCCCAACGACGGGCGCAATGGAGCCAAGGGGACTCACGCGAGCGCTACCGTGTGCAAGCCCCGGACCTACGGCGCGCTTCCGTGCGAGAACCTGCCGTGTTGCCGGATTTCCTGCGACTTGCGCGGCGCGATGGCTCCCCCGAGCCTTCTGTTCCTCTTGCTCGCCGCCGCGACGTGTCGACGCGCTGACGCCGCCGATGCCGTGGCGTTGCCTCTTTGACGCTGCACACCGTCAACGACGTGGCGCTGCAAAAATATTGCGTCGCCGGAAAGCCATGTGTGACGATGTCGTTGAGTGTACGCAACCTCCATCTGGCGAGCGGTCGCTGCGAATGCGGCTGTGAGCAGGATCCGTATGGATCTCAGTCAGTTAGTCACCGGCGCAGGCACCACCGGTCATCCGGTCTCGCTGCGCGCCATGGCGCTGACGGAGGGCGGCAACTCATTGGCATCGGTCTTGTAACAGGCTCGGGGGCTCGCCGAGCGCCGCGCGTGGTCGGATCGGCAGGGCCCCCCCGGATGGCGCCACTAGACCTACCTAGTGGGCCTCGGGGTCACCGTGTAAGTGCTCGAAACTTTTGCGTTTGCGAGCACGAGCGAATTGACACGGGGGCGCCTCGCTCCGTAGCCTGAGAGTTCCTTTTGGCCTATGCCCCACCACGCGACTTCTGGACAAGAAAGTTGAGAGAGATTCCGATGACGCAACAGGCCTTGGCAGACGACGGCGCGCACCTCACGCTTCGCCCGACGTCGCGCGGAAAAATCGTGGGTCGGAGCGCAAAGCTCCGCGCGGTGGTGGACACGGCCGATCGGGTCGCGAAATCGAATTGCAACGTGCTCATCACGGGCGAGAGCGGGACGGGCAAGGAGTCGCTCGTCGCTGCGATTCACGACGCGAGCCGACGCGCGGAGATGCCCTTCGTGACCGTGAACTGCGGAGCCTTGCCCGAGGCGCTCATGGAGAGCGAGCTCTTCGGTCATGCCCGCGGCGCCTTCACGGGCGCGCACGTGACGAGGCAAGGCCGCGTCGCGCAGGCGGAAGGGGGCACGCTGTTCCTCGATGAAATCGGCGAGCTCCCGCTCAGCTTGCAGGCCAAGCTCCTGCGGCTCTTGCAGCAGCGAGAGTACACGCCGGTCGGCGACAACCGCACGATCAAGTGCGACATCCGAATCATCGCCGCGACGAACCGCAACCTCGCCGAAGATGTGGCACAGGGCAGCTTCCGCGAGGACCTGTTCTACCGGTTGAACGTCATCGAGATGCACCTGCCCGCGTTGCGTGAGCGGCCGGATGACATCGAGGTGCTCGTCGCGCACTTCTACAAGCTCGCGATGGACATGGCGGGCCGCGACGATCTGCAGGGCTTCGACGATGAGGCGCTCGCCGCGATGACCGCGCACGACTGGCCTGGCAACATCCGCGAGCTCGAGAACACCATTCAGCGCGCGGTGCTGCTCGCCCCCGGGCCGACCATCGGCGCTTCGGATCTCCCGATGGCATCTGCGCGCGCGGCTTCGCGCACGGCTGCGAGCGCGTCGTTCGGCGCGCTTCCCGACGAGGGGATCAACCTGCGCGACGTGATCGAAGAGTACGAGAGTTCGCTGGTGCGGCAGGCGCTCGAGCGCACGAAGTGGAATAAGAATCAGGCGGCGAAGCTGCTCGGCATGAACCGCACGACGCTCGTCGAGATGGTGAAGCGCAAGCGCATGGGCTGAGTCGCCGGCGCGTCACCAGCTAGTTCACGTCGAGGTCGGGGACCTCGTCTCCGGTACGCGCAGGGCGAGGTCGCTGCGCGGCGAGCACGATGCCAACCTCGGTGCGGAGCACCTCTGCGGAGATCGGTCGCAGCAGCGAGCGGGCGGCGCCGAGCGCCAACGCCGTCTCGAGCTCGCGTGCTCGCGTGCGATCGCCGAGCGCAATCACCGGCACGTGATCGGTGAGCGGGTGGTGGCGCAGCGCCCCGATCGTTGGCAGCGCGGCGCGCCCGTCGACCGCAAGGAGCAAGAGATCCGGATCGAGGGCGGCGACGAATGACACGATCAGCGCCGGCTCCGAGAGGCACGACTTGAACAAGGCGAGCCAGCTCGCGTGGCCAGACTCGCTGTGCACCTCGAAGCCGTCGAGCCGAAGGATCTGGGCGAGCGCGTAGCGCCGCATGAGATCGTCGTCGACCAAGAGCACGCGGCGTCGCTGAGTAGATTCGCGCGTCCTGCGCTGTGGGAGCGGAAAAATGGGCGTCTTGCCTCCAACCCCGTGAACGACGCCCGGTGGCAACTCTTGAGCGGCGCGGCTTGACCCTCGGCACCCTTCGAAGGACGCTCTCGAGCGGGGTGATCGAAGACAGCGAACTGATGACGGCGTACGTCCGCGGCGACGCGCGCGCGTTCGCGGAGCTCTTCGAGCGATATGCGCCGATGCTGTTGCGCATCATGAAGCGCAAGCTCCGGTCGGATGGCGACGCCGAGGAGCTCGTGCAGCAAACGTTCCTGCAGGCGCATCGTGCGCGGAGCGACTTCGACGCGACCCGCCCGTTTCGTCCATGGCTGTTGACCATCGCCTTCAACCTGCAGCGCGAGGTCTACCGACGGCGCGCGCGTCGACCGGAGGCGCCGCTCGAGGTCGAGCCGGCCGCGCCGGAGAGTGAACGCGGCGGGGTCGAGCGAGCGCAGCGTGCGGCGCGGTTGCGCACGGCGCTCGCCGCGTTGCCGGCAGGGCAGCGCGAGGTGATCGAGCTCCACTGGTTCGAGGAGATGGGCTTCGCCGAGGTCGCGCAGGTGCTCGATCTCGGGCTGAGCGCAGTCAAGGTGCGAGCCCATCGCGGCTACAAGACGCTCCGTGAGCTCCTCGAGCGCCAGGAGCTCGCGACCGACGCCGCCGCGGAACCTCCTGCCGATCGGAGCGCCGGCGCCGGTGCGCCGCGTCGAGGTAACCGCCCATGATGGCCCGGCGTATTGAGGAGGTGGCGCAGGTGCCGAGCGACGAGGCGGTGCTGAGCGAGCTCGCGGGCGCGCGCGAAGCCGCTGGCCTACTGTTGGACGACGGCCCGAGGCCCGCCGCGCTGCTGGCGCTTCGCGAGCGCACCGTCGAGCGCATCGCTCGAGAAGTCGGTGTCGTCGCGCGCCTTCGTGCGCTCCCGAGCCGCGCGCAGCTCGTCATCGCGCTCGCGCTCGTGGGCCTCGCCGCCGTCGCCGTGGTTGCGTGCGCTCCGCGCGCTGAGCTCGATAGTGACTGGCACGTGCCCGTCGCCATCGCCGCTGCCCTCGCCCTCGCCGGCGGCGCGTGCATGGGCGAGTTCTTGCGCCCGCTTCATCGCAGCGGCGATCGCAGCCGAACTGGCGCTCTGCTCGTCGCGTGCGCGGTCGGCGGCTCCGTGGCCATGGTCCTCTCGCGCGCCTCGGAGCCCACGCTCTCTGCCGCGTTCGCGCGAGACTGCGGCGCGTGCCTCGCCTTCGGGTGCGTCGCAGCGGCGCCGCTGTGGCTCTTCGCGCTCGTGGCGCGTCGCCATCGCGCGAGGGGCTGGCTGGCGATGACCCTCGTCGGCGCGGGCGCAGGGATCCTCGGGCAGAGCGTGCTCGAGCTGCACTGCCCGATCGTCTCGCGCGGGCACCATCTCCTCGGTCACTTCGGGCTCGTCCCGGTCTTCGTCGTCGGGGCGTTCGCGGTCGCGCGGCGAGTCTTCTCCACGAGGTGATTCGACGTCGAGGCCGGCGAAGCGAAGTACTCCGGCCTTCCCGAGCTCTGCACCGGTTGCCACGAGTCGGGCAGCGACTACGTGCGCGCGTTCTCGCTGCCCTGAGCCAGTGTGGCGAATCAGGCGGGGCCGAGGGGGCTCGCGGCGAGGCCGACGTAGCTCTTGCCGGCGGCGTTCGTGCGTACCCACGAGAGCGTGGCACCCCCGAGCTCGAGCGGCTCAGACGAGGCGATGAGCTCGGCGTAGATCGCGCTCGCCCGCGTGAGCGAGCACCCGAGCAGCTCGCGCAACAACGTCAGCGCAGCCGCGGTCGCGACGTCGGCGCGCTCACTCTTGCCGTCGGGAGACATCACCGTGACCCCGAGGGCGTCGTCCATCGTGCGCAGCGCGCGCTCGGGATCGCTCACGACCAAGATGGCTCGATCGAGCACATGTTCCGCGTCGTCGCTGTAGTGCGCCCACAGCTCGACGAGGCTCCCCTCGTAGCGGACGAAGCTCCCGAGGCCGGTGTCGAAGGGCCCGCGGCGCATGAGCCCGCCGCGCGTGACGAGCGTCGCCTGCTCCACGACCGACTCGGACTTGCCGAACAAACGCCGCGCGGCGAGCTCGCGCAGGCCACCCCGCAGCACCTCGAGGTTCTGGGCGAGCCGTAGATTCGTGCGGTCGAGACGCTGTGCGGCCTCGAGCTCGCGCACGGCCAAGTCGAGCTCGCCCATCGCGGCGAGCGCGTCGGCGAGTGTGCAGCGTGCATCGACCATGCTCTCGTCGAGCGCGATCGCGCGGCGGTAACTCACGGCCGCGAGCGCGCTCTCGCGTCGCGCGTCGTGGACCAAGCCAGAGACGAAGTGCGCGCGTGCGTCGCTTGGGTCGAGCTCGAGCGCGCGGGCGAGCGAGCCGAGCGCCTTGTCGCAGAGGCCCTTGTCGAAGAACGCGACGCCGAGCTGCCGGTGCACGCGTGCGTCGTTCGGGGCGAGGCGCCGTGCCTGAACGAGCTGGTAGGCGGCCTCGTCGTGGCGCTTGGAACGAGCGAGCGCGTCCGCGAAACACAGCCGCGCGTCGAGGTCCGCGTCGTCGAGCCGCACCGCGTGGGCGAGGGCCTCGGCGGCTTCGCGCGCGTGGGCGATCGCGAGATACGCCGTGCCGAGCCGCAGCCAGGCGCGCGCTTCATCCGGGCGTCGCTCGACCGCGACCTTGAGCTCTGCGATGACGCTCGCGGTCTCCCCTGCGGCCAACCGCTCGAGCGCGTCCTCCGCGGTCGCGTGAACCAGCGGGAGGCTCGGCTTGCCCTGCTCGTCCGACAAGCGCGCTCCGTGAAGCGTCGCGCTCAGTGCGCGTCGCCGTCGCGCGAGATCCCGGGATGGGAGGGATCACCCGGCTCGTGGCGCGGGTTCGCGGTCGAGCGGGTGCCGTCGGTTCCCGTCATCTCGAGCAACATCGCCTTGTCGTAAATGAACTGGTCGCGCGAGTCGTACGCGGTCGGGTGAAGCCCCGTATCCATGCGGATCGCGTCGCAGGGGCACGCCTCGACGCAGTACCCGCAGAACACGCAGCGGAGCTCGTCGATGACGAAGACCTCGGGGAAACGCTCGTAGCCGCGCCGCGCATCGCCCTCTGGATATTCGGCGGGCTCGATGTGGATGCACTGCGCCGGGCACGCGGTCGAGCAGCACAGACACGCGACGCAGCGAGGCGAGTCGTCCTCGCGCGTCGTCAGGCGATGAAGGCCGCGGAAGCGCTCGGGATAGATGCGGCGCTCTTCGGGGTACTCGATCGTCGTGATGCCGCCCTCGAAGTTCTCGAGCACCGGATCGCGCTTCTGTCCCAAGAGGCGCTCCTTCGTGTTCGCGAGGAAGTGCCGCATCGTGAGCGCCGTGCCCTTCAAGAACTCGGGCACGTAGCTCTGCACCTCGGGCGTGCGCGTCGGGCGCGGAACGACGCGCGTCGGCACGGGCGCTCTCGAAGCCGCTTTGGTCCAAGGTGTCGTGTCGTTTGCCATGCCTTCCCTGTGGCTACCCTGTGCTGTGGCTACCCTGTGCTGTGGCTATGCTGACTTGTGGCTATGCCTGCATCTCGCCAGGGCGAATGCCGCCCTGCTCGAGCGCCTGGCGCGCTGCGGTCGAGACTGCGATGCGCTTCTTGCGCGGCGGTTCGAGCAGCCCCGTCACGAGGGCGACCGCGGCGACGAGGCCGCCGACGGCGACGAGCGCTTGCGTGAGATCGGCGGCGGTGTCGAGCAGGCGCGTCAGCGTTGCGCCGCCGCTCGTGAGCGCGAGCACCGCCATCCCGGTGAGGACGATGTTGGCGAGCGCGAGCGGCAGGAGCTTGGTCCAGCCGAGCCGCATGAGCTGGTCATAGCGGAAGCGAGGGAGGGTCCAGCGAATGAACACCTGGAGCCACACCATGAGGACGGTCTTGCCGAAGAAGGCGGCGACGTGGATGGCGCTCACCGCGAGGTGCGTGAGCTTGAGCTCGAACAGGGGCGCGCCGCCGAGCGTGATGCGGACGCCGTCGGGATCGAGGAACGGCAGGTGGTAGCCGCCGAAGAACAGCGTCACGAGCAGCACGCTCGAGAACACGAACTCCACGTACTCGCCCGTGTAGACCATGCCGAACTTCATGCCCGAGTACTCGAGGAAGTAGCCGGCGATGATCTCGCTCTCGCCCTCGGGCTGATCGAACGGGACGCGCTTGGTCTCGGCGATCAAGGCCGCGAGAAACAGCACGAACGCGAGCGGCTGGACGAAGATCCCCCACGCGTTCTGGCCCTGCCAATCGACGAGCTTCTGCAAGTTCACGGTGCCGGCCAGCATGAACATGCCGACGATGCTGAGGCCGAGCGCGACCTCGTAGCTGACCATCTGGCTCGTCGCGCGCAGGCCGCCCAAGAGGGCCCACTTGTTGTTGCTGGCCCAGCCCGCGAGCGCGGCGCCGATGACGCCCGTGCCGGCGATGGCGAACACGTAGAGCAGGCCGACGTCGAGGTTCGCGACCGAGAGCGGCACGGTGATTTGCCCCGCGCCGCATGCGCCACTCTGGCCGATGACCGGGGCGAGGTTCGCGAGGTCGACGAAGCTCAGCGCCTTGTCGTGGTCGACGTCGAGGAAGCAGAGCGTGCTCCCGAAGGGCACGACGGCGAACGTGACGAGCGCCGGAAACATCGCGAGCAGCGGCGCGAGCCCGTAAAGAAGCTTGTCCGTGTTGCGCGGCCGCAGATCTTCTTTCCAGATGAGCTTCAGCGCGTCCGCGAACGAGTGCAGCATGCCCGCGAGCCGTAGGCCCACGCGCCCGTCGGGGATCTTCGCCGCGGTGTAGCCGGCGCTCACCAGGATCGCGAGCGCCGCGAGCGAGCCCGCGACCCCCGGGCCGACGGTGCTGCCGCGCGTGACGACTGAGCCGGGCACGAGCTGCACGAGAAAGAGACCCGCGAGGTGCGCCGTGATCCCCGCGTAGAAATAGGTGCGCGGCTCGACCTGCGCGACGAGCTCCTCGAACGCCGTGTCGGCTCCCTCGCTGTACGGGGCCGCGTGGCCGCTCAGCTTGCGGACGCGCGCGCTCAAGAAGACGAGGCTCGTCCACGTCACCAAGATCGCGAGCTCGACGCCGGTCGCGATGCGCGCGAGCTCGAGGCCCGGGCGCTTGCCCCAGAACGGGATCGCCACGGCCGCAGCCGCGAGGGCGCCGGAGCCGAGGACGATCGCGCGCGCGAGGAGCGCCGGAAGGTACACGACCGCGCGATTCGGTCCCACGCGGTCCTGCACCATCGCGCTCTGGCGACGGTCGGCCCACGTCGTGAGCGCGGCCATGTTGAGCAAGAAGCCGAGGACGACGGCGATCTTGATGACGGTGACTACGAGCTCGGCAAGGTTCATGGCGTGGCCTCGACCGGCTTCAAATCAGCGCGCTTCTTCCAGCCGATGTCGTACCCGAGCGCGCGCGCGAGCGAGATGACGATTTGCCAGCCAGGGTGCGCGTCTCCGCGCGGCGAGAGCGCGGGCTCGGTGGTCTGCGCGATGCCGCCCTGGTTCACGTAGGTGCTCGCGCACTCGGCCCACGAAGCGGCCGGGAGCGCGACGTGCGCCGCGCGCGTCAGCGGACCTTCGTGCGTTGCGATGGCCACGAAGCCCTTCACCCGGGACAAGAGATCCGTCGCGCGCTCGGCGTCGCAGTCCACCTCGGCGCCGAGGCCGATCACGAAGTCGATGCGGTCCGCGGCGACGTCGTCGAGCAACGCGGCGAGCGAGCCGGCCTCACCGAGCCCGAGCGCGCGCATCACGCCGGCGACCCCGGCAGCGTTCGAGTTCTTGTCCTCGACCATGAGCACGCCGTCGGCCTTGCCGTTCGGCCGCCGCGACACGTAGAAGCGCGTCGCAGCGAGGTGCGTCTTGGCGATCCGCGCGAGCGCCTGGTTGTCCTCGCTCGAGTGCTGCGCGCCGAGCACGATCGCGATGCGTGACGGGTCAGCGGCGTGCTTCGCGAGGAGCTTCTTCGCCTCGTCGATCGCCTGGAGCAGGTCTGCGTCCTTGCCGCGAACGCGCGCGCGCGCGAGTCGGTTCTCGTGAGCTTCGGGGTACGAGAGCATCCCGGCGTCGCACATCCAGTAGCCGTTGATGGCGTCGTTGTCGCGTGGCCGATAGCGGTACGCCGTGTTGTCGCGCGGATCGTAGTCGAGGTGCGCGCTGCAGCCCGTGGCGCAGCCCTGGCAGACCGACTGGACCGAACGAAGGAACCACACGCGCGCCTTGAAGCGAAAGTGGCTCGAGGTGAGGGCCCCCACCGGGCACACGTGCTCGGTCATGAGCGAGTAGTTGTGATCGAGCTTGCGCCCGGGGCTCACGACGATTTCGTTCCGATTGCCGCGCTCGCGCATGTCGAGCACGGGATCCTTCGCGACCTCATCGGACACGCGGATGCAGCGCGTGCACATGATGCAGCGCTCGCCGTCGTAGACGATCGTGTCGCCGAACACGACGCCCTTCGGTTTGTGCACCGGCTCCTCGGTCATGCGCTTCTTGGTGCTCTGGTGCTCGAGCCAGTAGTCCTGAAGCGTGCACTCGCCAGCCTGGTCGCAAATGGGGCAGTCGACCGGGTGATTCAAGAGCAGCAGCTCTTGCACGGCGCTGCGTGCGGCCGCGACCTCGGCGCTCGTGTCGCTCTTCACCGACATGCCGTCCGCGCAGGGCTGCTGGCAGGCGGGCTGCAGCTTGAGCTTCTTCGCCGGGGCGTAGTCGTTCTTCTCGGCGTCCCACTTCAGCACGTCGAGCGTCATCGCCGGACGGCCGGGAGGCGGCTCGATCTCGACGAGGCACATGCGGCAGTTCGCCGGCGCGCTGAGGCCCGGATGCCAGCAGTAATGCGGGATGTCGATCCCGGCCTTGTAGGCGGCCTTGATGACCGTGTCGCCCTTGTCGAAGGGGACCGGCCGGCCGTCGAGCGAGATGGTTCCGTCAGCCATGGGGAAGATTCCGGCGCTCAGTGATCGCACTCGCCGCCGATCATGTTGATCGAGCCGAAAGTGGGCACGATGTCGGGCACCATCGCGCCGACGATCATGCGCTCGAGCCCCTGGGTCGAGGCGAAGCACGGCGGACGAATGCGCACGCGGTAGGGCGTGCCGCTGCCGTCCGAGACGATGTAGAAGCCGAGCTCGCCGTTGCCGGCCTCGGTGTACGAGTAGCACTCGCCTGCGGGGATCTTGATGCCCTCCATGACGATCTTGAAGTGCTGGATGGTGCCCTCGATGGTCGAGTAGACCTCGTCCTTCTGAGGGAGCACGATGCGCGGGTCGTCGACGTTCATCGGGCCTTCGTCGGGCATCATCGCGAGCGCCTGTTCGATGATGCGCACGCTCTGGCGGATCTCTTCGGCGCGGCACATGAAGCGGTCGTAGTTGTCGCCGCGCGTGCCGACTGGGACCTCGAAGTCGTAGCGATCGTAGGTCATGTACGGGTGCACCTTGCGCACGTCGTACGGGACGCCGGTCGAGCGGAGCACGACGCCCGTCCAGCCGAGCGACACCGCGGTCTCTTTGCTCATCACGCCCACGTTCTCGAGGCGGTCGAGGAAGATGCGGTTCTTCATGAGGAGCTTCTCGCCGTCGGCGAGGAGCGCGAGCGCCGCGGGCAGGCTCGACCGGACCATCTCCTTGAACGCCGGCGTCGGGGGCGACGCCATGCCGCCGACGCGGCCGAAGCTGTGGGTGACGCGCGCGCCGGTCTCTTCTTCGAAGATGTCCCAGATGAGCTCGCGGGCCTTCACGAAGTAGAGGAAGGGCGTGAACGCTCCGAGCTCCATCGCCATCGCGCCCGAGCACACGAAGTGATCGCAGATGCGCGCAAGCTCGCCGAGCGCGACGCGGTAGTGCTGGCAGCGCTCGGGCACGGTGACGCCGAGCATCTTCTCGACCGCGAGCGCGAAGCCGACGTTGTTGAGCAGCGGCGAAGCGTAGTTGAGGCGGTCGACGTACGGGAAGCACTGCGTCCACGTGCCGCGCTCGCACATCTTCTCGAAGCCGCGGTGCAGGTAGCCGATCTGAACGTCGGCTTTGCGAATGGACTCGCCGCTCAGCTCGAGGACGACGCGCACGGTGCCGTGCATCGCCGGGTGCGCAGGCCCCATGAGGACCTGCATCGGATCGTTAGGCAGCTCGAGCTCGCCTTCGGAGAGCTCGACGTCCAAAGGTTCCATGTCAGTCCTCTCCGAGCCCGGGCGTCTCGAAGCCCAAGAGATTGCGGGCAGCGGGGCGCTGCGCGTGAGTCTGCCGCCCGAACGACATGCCCTCGTGCTGGTCGAACGGCGGGAGCTTCTCGTTGGCGGCGGCGCGGTACTCGACGAGCGGCTGCGTCTTGCTGGCGTCGTAGTCCTTGCGCAGCGGGTGCCCGACGAACTCGCCGTACATCAGGATCCGCCGCAAATCCGGGTGGCCCGAGAACGCGACGCCGAACATGTCGAAGCACTCGCGCTCGAACCAGTTCGCGCCCGGCCACACGCTGACGAGCGAGTCGATGCGGGCGAGCGCGGTCTCGGCATTGGCGTCATCGGCGGCGTCATCGCTGGCGCTCACGTCGATGCGTGCCTTGAGGCGAACGCGATGGAGCTTCTCGATCGACCGCACGTGAAGCACGACCTCGAAGCGCGGCTCGGCCCGGCCGAGGTAGTCGACGGCGGTGAGGTCGATGAAGTGATCCATCGAGCAGGCCTCGTCATCGCGCAGAAACCGCGCGATTTCCAGCCAGCGGCTGGGGTCGACCACGGCGGTGTCGTCGCCGAACTGGTCGTGCGTCTCGAGGATTGACGCACCGAACGCTTGCTCGAGTCGAGCGAGTACCTTCGTGCTCATGGCTTCTCCGTCCGCGCGCCCCGCGGCCCTCAGGCTTTGCGCCGAAGCTGCACGGGATCGAAGCGCGGCTTGACGACGCCGGCCGTGCGATCGCCGCGCGCAATCTTGTCTTGCAGCATCAAGAGCCCGTCGATGACCGACTCCGGACGCGGCGGGCACCCCGGCACGTACACGTCGACCGGGACGATCTTGTCGATGCCCGCGAGCGTCGTGTAGTTGTCGTAAAACCCGCCCGAGGAGGCGCACGTCCCGAACGCGAGCACGTACTTCGGATCGGCCATCTGATCGTAGACGGTCTTCAGCACCGGGGCCTGGCGCTGGCTGATCGTGCCGACGACCCAGAGCAGGTCCGACTGGCGCGGCGAGAAGCGCGGGGCCTCGGCGCCGAAGCGAGCCATGTCGAAGCGGGGGCTCGCGAGCGCCATGAACTCCATCGCGCAGCACGCGGTGACGAAGGGATACTGAAACAGCGAATATTTCCGGGCCCAGTTGAGCACATCCTCGAAGCGGGTCGTCGCGAAGCCCTGCTCGGAGCCCTCGAGCACGAGCGTCGTCGTTGCAGCCGCGGAGATCGAGGAGCTCACGATTCCCACTCCAAGGCGCCCTTGCGCCACACGTAGAGAAGCACGATGGCGAGCAGCGCGATGAACGACGCCATCGTCAAGAAGCCCGTCCACCCGAGCGAACGAAACTGTACGGCCCACGGGTAGATCATCATCGCCTCGATGTCGAAGACGACGAAGAGGAGCGCGGTCAGGTAGAACTTCACGCTGGGGCGAAGCTTGTGCGCGCCGGTCTCGACCACGTTGCCGCACTCGAAGGGGAGGTCCTTCACGGCGTTCGGCGCCTTGGGGCCGAGGTAGGTCGTCGCGATGTACATCCCCGCCGTGACGAGGGCCGCGGCCGCGAATAACAGCAGCACCGGGAGGTAGGTGGCCATGGTCAAGCGGCACGCCCTGTCACACGGCGCGCGGGGCGTGTCAATGCGTGCGGCTCGTCGCGATTGCCCTGAATTTTCGGGGCGCGACGCGTGCTACGCGGAGACGAGCTTGCGCCACCGCGCGAGCGCCTCGCCGAGCTCACCTTCGACCCACGCGGTCACGGCTGCGAGCTCGGTCTTGGTTGCGCCGGCGTCGGCCGCAGCGAGGCTGGCCGCGAGGGCCGACAAGCGAGAGCTGCGCGCGCGGTAGGCGTCCGCGAGGGCGAGGTGTGCGGCGCGCTGGTCGGTCGCCCGACCGCGGAGCATCGCGGCCCGCCGGAGAGGACCGATGGCCTCGCCCGGGCGATTGGAGTCGAGCAGCATGCGCCCTAGCCGCAGGAAAATCGCGGGCGCCGCAGCGCCGTCCTGCGCGTATTGGACGGCGAGGCGCAGCACCTCTTCGCCCTGCGCGGCGTCGCCGAGCTTCGAGCAGGCGGTGCCGAGCAGGCCGAGCCCCTCGGCGATTCGCTGGCGTGCTGCCTCTTGCAGCATCTGCCCTTCCGGCGTGCGCCAGTAGATGGAGAGCGGCATGGTCCAGCTTCCGAGGAGCTGCACGACGCGCTCCCACCGACCGTCGGCCGCGGCCTTCTCGGCCTCCGCGACATGGTTGAGATCGATCGCGGTGCCGGACGACCGCTGCGTGCCCTGCTCGAGATCTTCGTGCACATGCGACAAGAGCAGCTTGCGTAGCTCATCCACGGTGACCGCTTCGGTCGCGTCCTCGTGCTCGATGAGCAGGCGCGACGTGTCGCCCTCGACCGTGAGCTGCCGCAGGCCGTAACCGTAGAGCGGCGCTAGCAAGAGGAGGCGCGGGCCGATGTGGCGCTGGACGGCGTCGAGATCGGTGCCGACTGACGACGCGGGCGGTCCCGGCGGTTCGGGAGTGACGAGCCGTGCCACCACGCGGCGCCGGAACTCGACGACGCCCACGCGCTCGGGCTCTTCGTCGTCGGGATCGCCGAGGCCGGCGAAGCTGAACTCGACGATCGAGTTGTCCGAGTCGTAGCGATCGATGGCGAGCGAGCTGACGCGAGCCTGCGTGATGAGCGAGAAGGCGAAGAAGCGCTCGCCCAGCACCTCGCAGAGCGTCTGAAAGCTACCGACGCTCTCGCCGAGCCGCTCGAACCAGCCGTCGGTGCGAATCGGATCGAGGTTGATGGTGCGCTTCTTGGTCATCGCGTCAGGCCGAGCGTCGGCGCGCTTTGCGGCAGCGAACCCTGCCACAACTCTTGGCGCGCCACCGGGGTTTATGAGCGAATTCCGCGACGGTGACGAGCGCCGGGTTCGAGCGGACGGCGCGGTTCGTGGCGAACGTCCCGCGGGGCGATATGCTCGCGGCCAACCATGGCGGTACCGGCACCGGAGATCGTCGCGTCCGAGCGGCGCACGGTGATTCCGAGCTTCGACTTTCGCGTCGAGCTTGCCGCGTGCACGGCGCGCGGGACGCGGCACGCGCAAAATCAAGACGCCGTCCTGTGCCGCCCGGAGCTGGGCCTCTTTGCGGTGGCCGACGGCATGGGTGGACATGCGGCGGGCGAGGTCGCGGCCCAGGTCGCGCTGAGGACGATCGCGTTCGAGATCGCCAAGGCCGAGGCGCAGCGGGTCGTGCGTCGCTACGCGCGCGACCCGAGCCCTACGCTACGCGGGGCGCTGTTCTCGCTGTTACGGTCGGCGGTGAGCGCGGCCAACGAGGCGGTGCGGGCGCAGGGCGAGGCATCGCCGGAGCAGCGGGGCCTCGGCACGACGCTCGACCTCGTGCTGCTCGTGCGCGACCGTGCCTTCGTGGCGCACGTCGGCGACTCGCGCGTCTACCTCGCGCGAGGAACGACCGTGATGCAGCTCACGAGCGATCACACGAGCCTCGACGGGCTGCGGGGCGCGGGCCGCCGCGCGGCATCCTCCGTCGCGCGCAGGCCGCTGACGCGTTCCGTCGGACATGCGGCGAGGCTCGTGCCCGACACGCTGACCGTCGATCTCGCCAGCGATGATGCGCTCGTGCTCTGCACCGACGGTGCCTTCCCCGCGTTCGCCGAGGGGGCCGCGATCGCGGAATCGTTCGGTACGGCGGAGGCCGAGCGGGCGGCGCTCTCGCTGCTCGTAGCCGCGCGCGCCGCGGACGCCGCCGACGACGCGTCGCTCGTGGCCATCGCGGTGCGGGTGCGCTTCGTCGCGCGCTCGACCGACCGGGCCCCGCGCACCCGCGATCTCGAGATCGTGCAGGCTTGCCCGCTCTTCGCAGACCTCGGTACGGCGGCGGTCCTCGCGGCGCTGTCGGCGGCGCTCGAGCTCGAGCTCGCGCCGGGCGAGCTGCTCGTGCGCGACGCGGGGGAGGATCGTTTCGCGTACGTCGTGCTCGACGGCTGCGTGGCGCTCGCGGGCGGGCGCGAGATGGGACCTTCGGCGCTGCTGTTCCCCGAGTCGCTCGTCGACGTCGCGGGCCGTGACGAGCCGCCGCGCATCGTCGAGCATGCGCGCCTCTTGCGGATCGGGCGGGGCGATTTCGCGCGCTTGTGCGAGCACGACCCAGCGCTCGTCGCGGGGCTCTACGAGCGCTTGGCGCGGCACCTCGCGCAGCTACGATGACGCGAGGTGCCGAGCGACCGGTCGAGCCGCGCAGCCAGGATGACGCGAGGTGCCGGTCACTCGGCGATGAGCGCCTCGACCTCTTTGGCGATGACCTCGGCCTCGGCGGGGTTGTAGCCCGCGTGCACGTGCCGCACGACGCCCTTCTTGTCGATGACGTAGCTCGTCGGCATCTTCGGCGGCGCGTAGCTGCCTGCGGTCTTCTTCGATTTGTCCCAGAGGATGGGGAAGCTCACGCCGGTCTGCTTGGCGAACTCGGCGATCTGCTCGGCCTGCACGTCGTCGGGCTCGTCCACGCTCACGGCGAGCACGAAGAGCTTGCCGGCGTTCGTGTCGACGAGCTCCTGATACTTCGGGAACGACTCCTTGCACGGCTTGCAGAACGTGCCCCAGAAGTCGACGATCGTCACCGTCCCGCGCGCCTCGGCCAGGGACTTCGGCCCATCGCCCGTCACCGCCTCGGTCACGAGCTCCGGCGCCTCTTTGCCCACGAGCCCGCTCTCTCCATCCGGGACCTCCGCGCCGCCGCTGGTGCCGTTGCCGGCAGGCGGACAACCAAGGATCGGAGCGGCGAGCGCTGCGAGCATGAGGGCTAGCGGGCGGGCGCGAAAAGCTGCGGACGACTTCATCGATGAGTGCTCCTGTTTCTCTTCTCTCTCAGGCATCTCCACGAGCGCGCATCCTCGCGGCGGCGGCTCAGGCCCGGCGCTGCGACCGCAACGCCCGCGCGACCGCGAGTGTGGGGTGCATCGCCGACGCGTCGACTTTTTACCCCATGAGCGATAGAAAAGGATCTCTCGATGCGCAGTTTCGCTCTACCGAGTGCCATCGCTCTCGCGGCTGCCGTCGCTGCTCCGGCGGCTTGCGACGACGGTGACGTGCGCTTCGGTCCGCCTGGGGGCCTGCGGGTGCGCACCGACGACGCCGTCGGCTCGAGCGAACCCTGCCCGCTGCCGGAGGGCGCGACCGGCGCTACCTGCCCCGAGTGGGCCGACGCCGTGTTTCCCGCGATCTTCGCCAGCGAAACGTACAAGTGCTCGGCCGACGGCTGCCATGGCCCGGGCGGCACGCCGAGCGCCGGGCTCACGCTCTACCCGGACGACGCCGACAAGACCTACGACGCGCTCGCGGCCTACCAAAACTACGGCCGACCGTACGTGTCGGAGGGCGAGCCCGCGAAGGCCTACCTCTTGTGCAACCTCACCAACAGTCCCGACGTCTCGCTCGGCACGGTGATGCCGCCGACGGCGCTCATCGAGGGCGAGGATCTCGTGCTGCTCGGCGACTGGGTCGCGTGCGGCATGAAGAAACAAGGCGGCACGCCGGTGACGGGCACGGGCGGCGCGGGCGGCGGGCAGTAGCCGCGACCGGGTGCGTGCGGGTCGGCCGCTTCGGCACCCGCCCGACTCATCGCGCCGGGGACTCGCGCGATCCACCTTGGATCTCCATGGACCCAAGCTGCGGACCTCTCGCCGGTCGCGAGCGCGTCGCCCACTGCGCGTTCGCCCGTGTTTTTCTGGCGATTCGCGCCGCCTTAGGACTTGCCAGGGTTGGCGCGCCGCGTGCTATCTTCGCTCGCTGCTGCACTTCGAGGAGCGAGACCATGCGCGTTGAGCTGAGCCAGAAGACCCGGGGCGCCTTGAGCCTTGGAGTGATGCTCGTCGGTCTATTCGTGTCGACCGGCTGCGCGACGGTGCAGCCCTACGAGCGCGGCAAGCTCGCGCATCCGACGATGTCGACCGCGGAGCTCGGTGGCCCGGGCGAGGAGCACCTCCGCGCCGTGACCGAGGGCGCGATCGGCGGCAGCGCCGGCGCGGGCAGCGGCTGCGGCTGCAACTGATCCGACGCGAGCCATCTCCTCGCTCTGCTGCCTCGCGCGAGCGCGCGCATAGCTTTCATCTCGCGGAGCGGCGCGGATATAGTGGCGCTCGGTGTTGCGCAGGCACGGGATGGCTGCGGCGCTCGGATGCGCCTTGATCGCTGCGGCGCCGCGGGCGCGTGCGGCGAGCCCGAGCGACGGCGACGTTCGCACCCTCATCGACGCGATCTACGCGGCGGAATACTCGCAGGGGAAATTCCGCGAGGCGCTCGAGAAGGTCGAGGTCGGCAAGATCCTCTGCGAGGGCGACCTCTGCAGTAAGAAGGTGCGCGCGCAGCTCTTCGTCGCCGTCGGCACGATGCACGCGCGACTCGGCGACGCGGGCAAGGCCAAGGCGGCGTTCACGACGGCGCTCGCAGCCGACGCTGCCGCCGCGCCGCGCACGGAGTATGCGACCGACGAGGTCACGGCGCTGTTCGACGAGACGCGGGGCACCTCGGCCGCTTCGCCGAGCACCGGCGGCTGCCGCGCGACCTACGCCGGCAAGGCCGCGCCGCGCGGGTGGTCGAGCGGAGAGGCCGGCCACTGTCACGCGTCCGCGCTCGAGGCCGAGAAGGCGGACGAGTTCGCCCGCTGCGAAGCGGACGCTCGCGCCGCTCTCGAGCTCGACGATCAACCGGTAGCGCGCGCGACCTTGGCGCGCTGCCTCGAGGCCGCGAACAACTGGCTCGAGGCCGCGAGCGAGTGGGAAGAGACCGCGCGACAGGCGCCACAAACCCGCAACTTCACCCTCGCCAAGCAAGCACAGTACCGAGCGACTCAGCTTCGGCGTCGCACGCCGGCGATCGTGATCGAGCCGCCGAAGGACACCGAGGGCGTCACGCTCGAGCTCGACGGCGCCGCCCTGCCGCTCGAGATGCTCGGCCAGGAGATCCCCGTGAACCCGGGGGAGCACACGGTCGTCGCCAACAGCAAGCGCGGCGATCTGCCGCTGCGCTTCAAGCGCACGGTGCTGCTCGAGGCGTCGACCACGGTCCCGATCGCCATCGAGCTCACGCCCTTCTCGCCCGAGGTTCGATGCATCCTCGAGGCGCAGACCGCCGACGCGCTCTCGAAGTGTATGCGCCTCTCGAGCCCGACGAGCAACCTCGACGTGCGCATCGGCACCGAGGTGAGCGGCTACACCGACACCATGGACGTCGATGTCCTCACGCCGAGCGTGTTCACGACCGCCGAGCACGCGACCGATGGCTGGGGCGTGAACGCGGCATTTCTCGTCGACGTCGTGACGGCCGCGTCGGTCGACATTCTCGCGACTGCCTCGCCGCGGTGGCGCGAGGTGAGGTACGTGCCGGCCGTCGGCGGCCACGCGCGTTTCGGCGACGCGGACGTCGGCGTCAGCGGCTCACTCTCTCACGAGCCGGATTACCTGTCGGTGTCGGGCGGCGCCAGGATCGCGCTCGATCTGCTCCAGAAGACGGTGACGCCCTCGCTCGCCGTCGACTACTCACACGACACGAGCGGACGCAGCAAGACACCGTACAGCGTCTACTCGAACGAGATCGATCGTGTGGGCGTGACGGCCGGGCTCGGGCTCGTCTTGTCGAAGGCCACATTCGGCTCGATGACCGTCACCGCCGTCATCGAAGACGGCGACACCTCGAAGCCCTATCGCTACGTGCCGATGTTCGCGCCGGAGGTCGCGCCGCTCGTGCCGAAGGGCCTCGAGATCGACTCGGTGAACCTGTTTCGCTTGGCGGAGCGGCCGCTCGAGCAGCTGCCCGACCACCGCGAGCGCTTCGCCGTGGCGCTCTCGGCCGCGCATCGCTTCTCCGGGTCGACCTTGCGCGTGAGCGAGCGCCTCTACCTCGACACCTGGGGCGTGAAGGCCTCGAGCACCGACGGGCGCTTCCTCATCGACGTCGTCGATGGCCTGCGCCTCTGGCCGCACCTGCGCTTCCACGGGCAGACCGGCGCGTCGTTCTGGGAGCTCGCCTACGTCGCGAGCGAGGGGCCCGAGGGCCTCGTCGTGCCCACGGTTCGCACGGGCGATCGCGAGCTCGGGCCGCTCATCGCCGTCACCGGCGGCGGCGGCGCGCGCGTCGCCTTCGGCAAGCATGACGAATACGCCGTGAGCTTCGCGGGCGACGTCGTCTACTCTCGCTTCTTGAACCACCTCTTCGTGAAGGACCGGTGGGGGTACTTCGGCGCCTTCTCGCTCGAGGCGGAGTTCGATTGATGATGCGATCCGCGCGCCGTCTCGCCACTCTCGCGCACGCGGGGGCCACGCTGTTCGCGGCCCTCGTCGCGGCGCTGCTCGTCGCCTGCGACGACCCCTCGCTCGATCGGCTGCTCGACGCGCTGCCCGACGAAGCGCCGGGTTTTCCGCCAGGTGAAGTGCACCGGCCCGGGCAACCGTGCGTCGCGTGCCACTCGCCCTACGGCGGCGTCGAGCCCGAGCTCAGCGTCGGCGGGACCGTGTTCGCCGTGCCCAAGGATGACTCCGAAGCGCCGTTCATGCTCGAAGGCTACGCGGTGCGGCTCGTCGACTCCGAGGGCGAGACGCGCGTCTTGCGCACGAACCGCTGCGGCAACTTCCTGAGCAAGAAGGCCGACTGGGATCCGGCGTTCCCGCTGCGCGCCGAGCTCTATCAGGTGCCCCGCGACGACCAGCCCGACGTGCTCGTGCAAGACTCGGTCATGGCGTCGCGCATCGGTCGCGACGGCTCGTGCGCGGGCTGCCATATCCACCCGAAGAGCCCATTTTCCCCGGGCGTCGTCGAGGCGCTGAAGGTCGATGCCTCCGTCGAGCCGCCGAATGACTGCCCGCCGCCGTGGCTCGGTCCCGATCCGCGGCTTCCGGAGATCTCTGCCCAATGAACGGCCCCATGAAGGTCGCGCACGCGTCTCGCCTCGGCGCGCTCGTCACTCATCGCGGGCGATCGTCTCGTCTCGGCAAGCTCGTCGCCCATCGCACGCTCGAGTCTCTCGTCGCGCTCGCCGCGCTCGTGGTCGGAGGCTGCACGATCGACATCGACGCTCCGGCGAGCCTCGAGCGTCCGAGCTTCGAGCAGTTCAAGACCGTCTCGCCTCTGCTCGAGCAGCGCTGCGGCTCGCTCGACTGCCACGGCAACCTCGCGCGACCGCTTCGCGTCTTCGGCGTGCGCGGCATGCGCTACGTGAACATCTTCGATCCCGACCAGGCGCTCGAGCTCGCCGATCCGGAGCTCGCGCGTGAAAATGGCTCATTTCCGGGCGCGGGCGGCAAGCCGACGACCGAGGACGAATACGCGCAAAACTGGCGCTCGGCGTGCGCGCTCGAGCCCGAGAAGATGAGCCGTGTCGCGCGCGGCGAGCTCGATCCGGACGAGCTTCTGCTCCTGCGCAAGCCGCTCGGCATGGAGGGGCACAAGGGCGCGGCGCTCTTCGTGAAGGGTTCGAGCGATCACGTGTGCATCACGTCGTGGCTCGAGGGCGACGTGTCGAACAGCGAGTGCGAGCTCTCGCTGAAGAATCCCTGACGCCTACTTCTCGCCCTTCTTGCCGGTCTCGCCGCCGTCGCCCTCGCCCGCGTCGCCCGAGTTGTACATCTGCACGACCATGTCCGTGAGATCGAGATCCGCGCGCGCGTAGGGAACCGCGGCCTTATCGAGCACGACGTCGAAGCCCCTCTTGGTCGCGGCGCGTCGTACGACGCGAAACATCCGCTGCATGATGGGGCCCGTGAGCTCCTGCTGCTTCTGCGCGAGCTGCTTATTGTATTCGATGAATTTGCTCTGAACGTCGACCATGCGCCGCTGCCAGTGCTCGGTGCGTAGCTCGATCGCACGGCGCGAGAGCAGCATCGCCTGCTTGCGCAGATCGTCTTGCTCCTTCTGCAGCTCTTCTTGGCGGTGGTCGAGATCGGCCTGCCGTTTCTTGGTGAAGTTCTGCAGTGTCGCGGCGGCCTTCATGCCGTCCTCGGTCTGCATGAGCGCGCGCTGCACGTCGACGACCGCGATCTTCGTCTCGGCGCGGGCCGCCGGTGCCAACGCCGTCGCCGCGAGCGCGAGCCCGACCGCTGCGAGCGCCGTCCCGACCTTCGCGGTCGCGGCAACGCGCAGGCTCACGAGATCACCCCGAACTTCTTGCCGACCTTCTCGAACGCCTCGAGCGCGCGGTCGAGGTGGATCTTCTCGTGGGTCGCCATGTAGCTCGTGCGCAGCACCTGCTGCTTCGGGGGCACGCCCGGCGTGATGAACGGGTTCACGTAGATCGCGTGGTCGTCGAGCAGGCTCTTCCACATCATGACGGTCTTGAGATCGTCGCGGATGTAGATGGGGATGACGGCGGTGTCGGTCTTGCCGAGCTCGAACCCGAGCCGCACGAGCTCTCTCTTCATGTAAGTGAAGTTCTCGCGCAGCTTCTCTTGGCGCCAGGGCTCGGCTTGCATCACGTCGAGCGAGGCCATCGCGGCGGCGACGCAGGGGGGCGCGGCGCTCGCGGCGAAGAGGAAGCTATAGGCAAAGTGCTGGATGTAATCGAGCACCTTGCGCTCGCCGACGAGCCATCCGCCGATCGACGCGAGCGATTTCGAGAAGGTGCCGCCGATGAGGTCGACGTCGTTCTCGAGGCCGAACATCGCCGCCGTGCCGCGCCCGCCTGGGCCGATGACGCCGAGCGCGTGGGCGTCGTCGACCATGATGCGCGCCTTGTGCTTCTTCACGACCGGGACGAGCGCATCGAGCTGCGCGATCTCGCCCTGCGCGCTGAACACGCCGTCGGTGACCACCAGCGCGCCCTCGCTCGCGCCGAGCTCGGCGAGCGCCGCGTCGAGCGACTCGGCGCTGTTGTGACGGTAACGAACCATGCGGGCTCCCGCGCTCTGGGCGAGGCGCACGCCGTCGTAAATCGAGGCGTGGTCATCTTTGTCGATGAGCGCGACGCTCTGCTTGTTCGACAAAAGCGCAGAAATTGCGGCGATATTTACCTGGTAGCCGGTCGTGAACACGAGCCCGGCCTCTTTGCCATGGTAGGCGGCGAGCTTGGCCTCGAGCTCGTTGTGCATGCGCATCGAGCCGTTGACGAGGCGCGAGCCGGTCATGCTCGTGCCGTATTTTTCGATCGCCTTCTGCGCCGCCTCGCGCACGCGCGGGTCCGTGGTGAGGCCGAGGTAGTTGTTCGACCCGAGCATGATCACGTCGCGCCCCTCGAGCTGCGCGATCGGGCCGTTGTTGCAGTCGAGCGGACGAAAGAACGGATAAACGCCCATTTTTCGGGCGTGGTCCGCGGCCATGAACTTGAAGCACTTGTCGAAGACGTCGCGCCCGCCGGTCTTCGAGATGTTCACGCGCTGCGCCATCTGCCGCGCCAGCCGCTCCTCGGCGGCCTTGCGGCGATCCTCGCGGCTCCTCGTGGACGCGCCCTCGGCCGCTCCGCCGTCCGCCAGCTCGTCGGCCGCTCCATCGTCGGCCAGCCCGTCGGCCGCCCTCGGGGTCGTGCGCGCGTCGCTCCCGTTCGCTGCGCCGTTCGGGCGCCGGTGCTTCGGCGCGGCCACGGGCGGTGCGCTCTCCGCCCCGATGTCGTCGTCATGCAAGAGGCTCGGATCGATGCTCGGCAGCTCGTGCCCCTCGTAGAGGACCCGCAGGCCCTCGCGCCAGAGGCCGCTCGCCGCCTCGAAGCGCTCCCGGGCCTCCATCACGCCGGTGGCGACGCGCATGACGCGGTCGTTGCTGATCAAGCGGACCGCGGCCGAGCTCGTGAACTCCTTGCCGCGCGCGAAGAGGTCTTTCAGTACTGGCATGGTGCATCCGCGCGCTGCGACGGTGCGAGCGCGCCCTCGGACAAGGCTCGACCCTATGCGCGGGCATGCCTGAAAAGTCAACTCGCCGGCCCCCGCGGATCCGCGCGCGCGTGACGCCGGTCACGGGTCGCCAGGGCCCGGCTCAGGCTTCCTGCGGCGCTCCGCAGCGATTGCGTTTTCTCGCGCGAGTCGATATGAAAACTTTGCGAGCGGACTCACTCCTCTTCGCGCCCGAGTCTCCGATGAAGCGCGTGTTGGTGGTCGACGACGAAGAGAGCCTGCGGCTCGTGCTGCGCGCCTTCCTCAAGCGCAGCGGCTATCAGGTCGAGGTCGCCGAGAACGGCGAGGCGGCGCTCGGGCTCATCGAGTCGTTCGGGCCCGACGTGATTCTCACCGACGTGCGCATGCCCAGGATGGGCGGGCTCGACTTGCTCGCCACGCTGCGCGCCAAGGGCCACGAGGCGACGGTCATCGTGATGAGCGCCTACGGCAACGTCGACCTCGCGCTCGACGCGATGAAGGCCGGCGCCTACGACTACGTGCAGAAGCCGTTCAAGAACGACGAGGTGTTGCTCGCGCTACGCAAGGCCGAAGAGCGCGAGGCCCTGCGCCGTGAGAACCGGGCGCTCAAGCAAGAGGTCCACAAGGATCTGGCCTTCGGCCGAATGATGGCGAAGAGCGCGGCGATGACGGCCATCTTTCGCACCGTGAGCAAGGCCGCCGATTACAAGACGACGACGCTCATCACCGGCGAGAGCGGGGTCGGCAAGGAGCTCGTCGCGCGGGCGCTGCACGAGTTCTCGAGCCGCAAGGGTCGCGAGTTCGTCGCCATCAACTGCGGCGCCATCCCCGAGAACCTGCTCGAGAGCGAGCTCTTCGGCCACAAGCGCGGCGCCTTCACCGACGCGACGGCCGACCGCGCCGGCCACTTCGAGCGCGCCGACGGCGGCGTCCTGTTCC
>SXGS01646104.1_pt1 | contig 28457 bp, 29 predicted proteins | sample 3174681 | NCBI WGS metagenome assembly SXGS01 (sample SAMN11356861, study PRJNA531348) | freshwater metagenome | isolation source: freshwater sample F1-80 | place: China: Fuxian Lake, Yuxi | collected 2017-12-25 | reverse complement strand
GCGATGCCACTGGACAGCGTGGAGAACGCGAGGTCCGGGTTTTTGCTGATCCTCTTGGGCTTGGCTCCTGTGGCCCTTGGCGGTGCTGGCATCGGTGGCTGGTTTCTGGCGCGGCGTGCGCTGGCACCGGTCGATACGATGGTGGAAACTGCACGGAAGATTAGCGCGGAAGACTTGTCACAACGCCTCGACGCGCCCACAAGACAGGACGAGCTGGGTCGCCTCGCTGATGTGCTCAATGCCATGCTCGCGCGTCTGGAACAGTCGTTTACTGCTGTGCGCCACTTCAGCGCTGATGCCGCCCATGAACTACGCACGCCGTTGACTATTCTCAAGGGCGAATTGGAAGTGGCCAGCCGTGCGCCGCAAAACGTAGAAGAATATCAGCGCGTGCTCACGAGTTGCCTGGAAGAGGTGGATCGCCTGAGTGCTTTGGTGGAAGATCTGCTGTTTTTAGCGCGGTCCGATAGCGGCAACGTCCATCTGCCGCAGACCGTCGTCAACTTGACGGATTTACTCGACGATGTGACACCAGCGCTGTCCGCACTGGCAGAAGATGCCGCCATAGCGTGCAAAATCGTGCCAGCTCCGAGCTTGTGGGTGCGCGGGAATGAGTCGCTGCTTTTTCGTCTCGTTTTTAATTTGGGCGAGAATGCGGTGAAATATACGCCGGCTGGCGGTGCCGTCACTCTGGCACTGACACGCGAGGACGACCAAGCTGTGCTTGAAGTGAGCGACACCGGGCCTGGCATCGCTCTCGAAGAACAAGAGCGGATCTTCGACCGATTCTATCGTGGTGACCGGGCACGGAGTCGCGGAGGGACGGGACTCGGGCTAGCACTGACACGCTCTATCGTCCTTGTCCACGGCGGGCAGATTACCGTGGACAGTGTTCTCGGCAAGGGCAGTTGTTTTCGTGTGACTTTGCCGCTGACCGAAGGACCGTTCCAACACGTGCTGTCGAGCTGAGCCGCAGCTCTCCATCAGCAAGGACAGCGATCTACGCATCTCCAGAGAGCATGCGCGGTCCGCCACGACTGCGCTCTCGGCGCGGACCTTCCTCTGGAACGATGTACAACCGGCGAAAATACCCACGCCCCATACTGCGCGTCGAAATGAGAGGATCTCCCTCCAAGGTGAGATGAATCACCCGTCGGTCGCGCGGGCTGAGCAGACTCAACGCCACTGGTCGCTTCCGCCGTTTCGCCCGTTCTCCGAGCCGGAGTGCAAGATTTTCCAGGTTCTTGCGGCGACGCTCGCGGTAGCCTTCAGCATCTAAAGTGAGATGAGCGTCAGATTCTTCGCTTCTCGTGACGATGCGGTTGAGCACGTACTCCAGCGCATCCAAGATCTGGCCGTTGCGACCAATCAAGGCCGCGCTGTCTTTTCCCGTTAACGTCAACAGGACTTCATTCGAGCGCTGATCGAGGGCGACGGAAGCATCCGCCTCCATGTGGCGCAAGATTTCTTGCAAAATCTCGCTGGCCTTCTCTCCTTGTTCCGGGTGGAACGGTGGCGCTTCAAACGATTCAACCGGCAGGCTGGCTTCAGGAACACGAGACACAGGCATGCGTGGCTCAGGAGCGCGAGGCGCGGGCATACGTGGCTCAGGTATACGTTCAGGAGCACGCTGTGTGGGCATACGCGGCTCAGGCACACGCTCAGGGGCGCGGGGCGTGAGCATACGCGGCTCAGGGGTACGCGACTCAGGCATACGCGGCGTGTCTCGCCGGCGTCCTCCAGAGCTAGGCGCTTCCGCGTGCTGCACGGTAGGTGTGCGGAGTGAGACACGCACGCGAGCTTTCTTGCCACCGATGCCGAGAAAACCTTTGCTGGCTTGGGTGATAATTTCGATTTCAACTCGGTCGCGTTCCACTTGCAGCTGGGTGAGCGCGGCAGCAACGGCATCATCGACGGTTCTGCCTTCGGTTTCGACAGAATTCATTGCGTTCTCTCTCCTCCCCGCAGTTAGATCATTCCCTTTTGATACGCGTATTGTTGCGTAATGCTCAACACGTTATTGACGAGCCAGTAGAGCACGAGGCCCGAGGGAAAGTTGACGAACATGACAGTAAAAATGACCGGCATCAGCATCATCATTTTCTGCTGGAGCGGGTCGCCTTGCATAGGAGTCATTGCTTGTTGAATCAGCATTGTAGCCCCCATCAACAAGGTGAGTACAGGGATGCCGGGGGGGGCAATGAACCACAGGTCAAGGGAACCCAGACGATCCGGCAACGAAAGGTCCTGAATCCAGCCAAAGAACGGCGCTTGGCGTAGCTCAATGGCGCTGCTCAAGGCTTGATACAGACCAAAAAACACCGGCATCTGTACCAACATGGGCAAGCAGCCACCAAGTGGGTTGACCTTGTTGTTCCGGTAGAGCTCCATCATTTCTTTATTAAGTCGTTCGCGATCATTTTTGTATTGTTCGCGCAAACGCTCCATCTGCGGCTGCACTTCGCGCATCTGTGCCATCGATTTGAAGCTCTTGTTGGAGAGCGGAAAGAAGACCAACTTCACGAGGAAGGTGAGGAGGATGATATCGATGCCATAGTTGCCCGTCAGCGAGTGCGAAAATCGTAACATGTGTACGAGGGGGCGAGAAATGAAGTGCGACCAGCCAAAATCAATAGCGCGGTCGAGGATGGTGTTCACTGCGTTCAGCGCCGCGAAATCTTTCGGCCCCACATAGAGCGTGTAGGTGATAGGCTCGCGATTCCACGGAATGGAGAGTTTCGACGTGACACTGCCTTCGGAGGCGCTGAGTCGGAAACGATTCGTATCAGACTCGGGCGGAATCATCGCCGCCAGGAAATAGGTATCAGCATACCCACCCCAACGAATGCGTCCCGGCCCTAAATCTTTTTCTTCTGTGACGAGGTCGGTGGCCGTTTCATAGGTAAACGTCCGGTCAATGAGCGCGACCGGCCCCTCGAATAGATAGGAATCCGCGCTGATGGCAACCCTCTGTGTCCACAAAAGAGAAGCAAGACGGGCGGCCTCCGGGGCATCCGTCACCTTGACCGTCAACCCAATGCCATACGTCGCTCCGTTGAACGTAAACGTCTTTGTCACCAGCGAGCCATTCGCTAATTGGCCAATCAATTCGACCGTCGCCTGCGCCTCACCACTAATTTTCACGTTTTCGCTCGTGGTCTCGTAGCGAAGCGCCTCGTCGCTCAGCATTGTGTCCTTACCTTCGAGGCGAAAGCCCAGTGGTAATTCACTCTCTCCGTCCGTCAGAATCATCTCCCTTGGTGCGCTGCCTTTGCCGTCATCCCCTGGGTAGTGTTTGAGACGCACACTTTTTAAGCGGCCGCCGAGGGAAGTCAGCACCATAGAGTAGACATCGTTTTCGATGGTGAGTTCGCGTGCAGGAGCCGAGACGGGAGTAGTAGCAGGCGCAGTCTCCGTTGCTGCCGCGCTCCCGGATGGTGCAGTTTGTAGACTCTTTTCCTCAGGAGGAAACGCATCTGGTGCCGAGGCAGGGGACGAGGGCGACGAAGGCACAGCAGGTGGCGGCGGCGGATAAAAGTACGAGATAAATTCCTGGTAGACCACCAGGATGAGAATAGAAAGAGCAATTGCCAAAAGGCTTTTTTTGTCCATAACAATTCGACTGACGAGCTGCGCTCAAGGCACGGGGTCGCAACCGCCAGGATGCCAAGGATGACATCTGGCCAGCCGCTTGACTGTCAGCCCGATGCCGGTCGCGACTCCATATTTCTCGATGGCCGTTAACGCATAGGCAGAACAACTCGGGTAAAAACGACACGTTGGCCCTAGCAACGGCGACACCACCACACGGTACAGGAACAGTATGCTCGTACAGAGCCGTACCCCCGCACGGGCGCAGGTGCCCGCAACAAGCGAAAACCAAGGCAAGGAAAGCTCACTACGGATTGGTGCTTGTTGCAAGAGATAATGCCTTTCCCAGCTCTTCCACAATATGCGTCAGCTCCAGTGTATGCGCTCCAGCTCTGGGGATCACCACGATGTCTTGCGCCGGGACAATCTGTGCCCGGTAGCGACGAAAAAATTCTCGCAACAGTCGTTTCATCCTATTCCGGGCGACGGCATTGCCGAACCGCCGCGTGACAGTAATGCCCAGGCGAGAAGATCCCTCTTTGGCGGGAAACACAACGACAACAAAATGAGGGCAATGACGGCGTTTCCCGCGATTTTGGAGGAAGAGAAACTCTCGACGCGCAAGCAGGCGAGCAGATTTGGGGAATGAGAGCGACCTGTGCTGAGGGGTTAACGATGCGCGGGCTTCGGTGCGACCTCGACGACGAGGCGTTTGCGTCCTTTGTCGCGTCTCCGTTTGAGGACGGCCCGTCCTGCCGCCGTGCTCATCCGCTTGCGAAAGCCGTGAGCCCGTTTTCTGCGAATATTGCTCGGTTGGTATGTCCTTTTCATTGCGATTCATCCGTTTATATAGATTCGAGTCTCGAAGGCCGTGCCCCCGGAAAAGAGCGCCTATCTCACCACAGCCTGGGAGGGATGTCAATTTTCTTCGTAAGGAAATTCAGGTTTCATCTCCCGTGCAAGGAGATCCGCCACGCTGCGCTGCGCAGATTTTCCTTCATATAACAGGGCGTGCACCTGGGCGACAATGGGCATTTCCACGCCCAACCGTTGCGCCAACGCAAACACCGAACGGCTGGTTCGTACTCCCTCGGCAACCATCGTCATGCTCTGACAAATGGCAGTGATGGACTCGCCTTGGGCAAGACGCATCCCAACACGGTAGTTGCGGCTTAAGTCGCTCGTGCAGGTTAAAATCAGATCTCCAATGCCAGACAGACCGGACAGCGTGCGTGCCTCAGCCCCTAAATGACGGGCTAAGCGTTGGATTTCAGCCAGCCCTCGGGTAATCAATGCCGCGCGGGCGCTATGGCCATGACCAAGCCCGTCACTCACTCCAGCCGCTAAAGCAATGACATTCTTCACTGCCCCACCGATTTCGACGCCTGTCACGTCGGTCGTCGTGTAGACGCGAAATTTTGGGGAAGAGAAGACTTTTTGTATGGCGGCAGCAGTCGTTCTATGACGTGCAGCGACGGTCACTGCCGTAGGATAGGCTCGCGCAACCTCGGCGGCAAAACTGGGACCAGACAACACGGCAATAGATTCAGGCGAGGTGCTGACCACGGCACCCAAGACGTGGCTCATCGTGAGCAAAGAATCTTCCTCAATGCCTTTCGTCGCACTGACGATGAACGGCTTGCTGCGCAAGAGCAGCGCAACCTCGTGCGCGACCGTTCGCATGGCATGCGACGGCACCGCCATGACAATAACTTCTGCTTCTTCAAGCACTTGGCCGAGAGAAGCGGAAATCAGAAGTTGCTCGGGTAATCGTGCGCCGGGCAGATACGGCGTATTCTCACGCTGTTGCTGGACCCGTGCGCAGAAGTCTGGATCGCGGCCCCACAATCGGACGGCATGCCCCTCGCGAGTCAGCAACAAGGCCAGCGCCGTTCCCCATCCACCCGCACCAATCACGGCAACACGCATGGCTCAATGCTCCCGCCACCCAATCACGCTCAACTGCCGACCTGCCCCAGCACCTTCCCGGCGATATGAAGCGAACGTAGTATCGCAAAAAGTGCACGGCCCAACAGTGCGAATCTGCGCAAGCGGCACTCCAGCCTCGGCAAGCTGGGCGACGTTGACTTCGCGCAGGTCGAGCAACCCTTTCGTTCCAGTCGGACGCCATGCCGAAGGACTGCGAATCTGCCAGCGCTGGGCAATCGCCTCGCCAACTTCTGGGCCGACTTCGTAACAACACCCACCAATAGAAGGCCCTAACGCGACATGAATATCCGCAGGAGCCACGCTCCAGGTCTCAACAAGCATGGTCACGGCGCGGCGAGCAATGCCTTGGAGCGTTCCTCGCCAGCCGGCATGGACGGCGACGGTAAGATGCTGAGACGGGGCCACCATCAAGACCGGCACGCAATCCGCTGTGGCAATGCCCAACAACACCCCGGTTTGTTCTGAGATAAGGCCGTCAGCTTCCGGTCGTTCTGGCTGGGGAGAGCGTTGCGTGACAGTGATAATATCGTCGCCATGCACTTGTTTGAGGGTGTGGAGTGGCAAGTCACGCACAGCCAGCGTCGCCAGCGCTTCTTCACGGTCGGGCAAACGTCGCGAAAATCCATGCACAAGCCCAGGGAAAGCCGCCCACCCGTCGGTCTGCAGCCAGGGAGTTGGCGAAAAAAGCTGTGTCATGACCGCTCCTCGCTCAGCGGCGTTGTCATCGGAGCGTCAATTTCTTTCTCTGAGCTGGTCGTTAGCAAAACCACCGTCTCGATTTTCGTGGTTTGCGGGAACATGTCGAATGATTGGAGTCGTTGCACGGTGTAACCAGTTTGGCAAAACCGATCCAGGTCTCGGGCCAGAGTCTCCGGCTCGCACGAGACATAAATCAGCCGAGGAGCCTGCACCGACACAACAGCAGCAAACGCCTCTGGGCTCAGCCCTTTCCGTGGCGGGTTGACCACGATCACGTCAATATGCCCTAAATTTGCCACCGTCTCTTTGAGCTTCTCCGCCGCATCGCCAGCGAAGAATCGGGAATTGTTGTAGCCATTGCGACGAGCATTTTCTTTCGCCACATTGACCGCGCCGAGGTTGTCGTCGATGCCAATCACCAGTTTTGCCCCGCCAGCGAGGTACAGTGCTATAGGGCCGATGCCACAATACAAGTCGAGAGCGATTTCATCGCCCTTGAGTTTCGCCCAGTGAAACACCAACTCGTAGAGCTTGCGGGCAACTGGAGGATTGGCTTGCGCGAAGGCGCTGACGGGAATGCTGAGCCGCAATGGGCCAATTTTCTCCAGTAAGGTGTCGCGTCCGCGTAGCGGATGGAACCGCTCGCCCCAGATGACATTGCCAGGCTTGTCGTGAACGTTCTGAATGACACCAGCAAGAAAGGGAAAATTTTCTTCGAGATCCCGGAGGAGATCTCGTGCTTGCGGAAAGTGCATGTTGCGCGTGACCAGCGTTAGCAGAGCTTGGTGCGACCACATGCTATAGCGGATATCGAGGTAACGGAGTAAGCCGGTATCTCGTTCTTCGTCATACGGCGGGATGTTCAGGGTCTCAATCGCTTCTTTGAGGAAATGTACGATCGCGTTGACCGGGCGCGGATGCACCGGACACGAGGAGGCATCCGTCACTTGATGCGTCTCTGGGACATAGAGACCGATCAACGGCTTGCCGCGCACGCGCCGGACGGCAAGCTTAATTCTCGTGCGATAGCCAAATTGCCGAGGAGAAGGCACCAAGGCCGGGATTTCGAGTGCAGCAAGGGCAGGAAAAGGTGCAAGCGCTGCGAACACTAAAGCGCGTTTTTTCTCCAGTTGCTGCAGATAAGGAAACTGCACGAATGGACACCCGTGGCACGCCGGAAAATGCGGGCACGGGTGACGCGGCATGCGGTCGTCGAACGCTCGACGCCCTGCGCTTTCGTCTAGATTCCCGTGCGGAGGAAACCGTGGAGGGCTTGGTTGTTGGTCGTCCCAGCGTGGGCGTGCCGGTGGGCCAGACGGCGAGAAACGCCGCGGGCCATCGGTTGGTCTTGGGGGAAATTTTCTTGATGAAGCCACATTGCTTGGCACTCTATAAGGACCTCGCACGAGCGTCAACGGAGCGTGCGTCCCGAAAAGCGCGGCGCAGAGCAACAGTGGGGTGAGTCCTACGCCGTGCTGTCTTCAATTGTCCGTTGTGGTTGTACTCAGCTCTCCATTGCCAGCCAGGAGCTTCTTGGCATAAGCTGCCCTTGGAGAAAAAATATAATGAGCTAGCTCCGCTCAGGTTGAGTTTATGAACACAAGAATTCTAGTCGATCATGAGCGACTCGCGGCATTTTGTCAGGGCCATCACATTCGGAGGCTCGCGTTTTTTGGTTCTGTGCTTCGGGAAGATTTTCGTCCTGACAGCGACATTGATGTCCTAGTCGAATTCGAGCCGGGACAGAGAGTGGGGCTGATTCGTTTGGCGGGGATGGAGATTGAGCTTGCCGATCTTCTTGGCCGGAAGGTCGATCTTCGTACGCCTGCCGACCTCAGCCGCTATTTCAGGCAGGCTGTAGTTGAGTCGGCGGAAGTCCAATATGCACAAGAATGATGACATACGCTTGCGTCACATGATGGATGCGGCGAAGGAAGCGTTTGCTTTCGTGCGCAATCGCTCCAGAAGCGATCTCGATCATGATCGCATGTTGGCGCATGCGCTCGTGCGCTGTATTGAAATTATCGGAGAGGCGGCGGCGCAAATCACCAAGGAGACTCAACGCCAATTCCCAGACATTCCCTGGCCGAGCATGGTAGCGATGAGGAATCGTTTGATTCACGCTTATTTTGACATTGATCTCGACCGCGTTTGGGACACGGTCACGGACGATTTACCACCTCTCCTCACGGCTCTGAACGACATCCTATCTGAGGAATAATGCCGGAAGGACGATCTCCTGTGTTGTACCGCTTTGGCGACTACGAACTGGACGGGCAGCTCTATCAGCTCCGCCGTGCGGGTGAGATGGTGGAGTTGGAACCCAAGGTCTTCGACCTCTTGGTCTATCTCATGACCCATCACGAGCGCGTGGTCTCCAAGGATGAGTTGCTCGATAAACTATGGCCGGAGCTGGTGGTCAGTGAAACCGCGCTGACCCAATGCGTGATGGCCGCCCGCAAAGCCGTCGGAGATGATGGCACGCGACAGCATACGATCAAGACCCAACATGGCCGGGGCTATCGCTTCGTCGCGGCGGTCGCCACCGTCGCCGCTCTACCAGTGGCCAGCAGCCAGGAGGGAGGAGGTAGCAGTGAGGAAACCGCAGCAAAGTCACAAGCAGAAGTGGAGGAGGGCAAGACGAGGATAGAGACAGAGACAGAAGAAGCACCATCTCCAGACGTTGAGAGTCACGCTCAGGACTCGGGACTCAGCCCGCAGCACTTTCCTGCCACGCGATTCACCCGGAGCCTAGTGTTGGCAGCCGTTCTTCTGCTGACCGTCACGGTCTGGGTGGTTCAGTACTTGTCGCGTCCGACCCTCAGGACTCATTACTCAGGACTGAGCCAGCACCGCAGGTGCTGGCGTTGCCCGACAAACCCTCGATTATCGTGCTGCCCTTCATCAACCTGAGTGGCGACCCAAGCCAAGAGTACTTCAGCGACGGCATTACCGAGGAGATTACCGCGACCCTGTCACGCCTCTCCAGTCTGTTTGTCATCGCCCGCACCTCGGCGTTCACGTACAAAGGTAAAGCCGTCAAGGTGCAAGACATCAGCAACGAGATGGGCGTGCGGTACGTATTGGAAGGGAGCGTGCAGAAAGCCGACGGGCAGGTACGCATTATCGTGCAATTGATTGACGCCACCACCGGCGAACATCTGTGGGCCGAGCGCTATGATCGACCGTTGCAAAACATCTTCGCTTTGCAAGATGAGATTCGCCAACAGATCGCGTTGGTGTTACAGGTACGATTCTCCAGAGGAGTCGGGGAGATTGCGAAGCCCCCCCACGGCCAATCTGGACGCCTACGATTTCTACTTGCGAGGGTTGGAGGCCTTCTGGCTGGCATTCTACAAAAACGATCCCCTGACGCCTGCGCGCCAACTCTACGAGAGTGCGATTGCACTCGACCCCCAGTATGCGGAAGCGTATGCGCGAATAAGCGGGACCTATTTGGCCGATTGGTTCTTTGAGCCAGGTCGTAATCAAGGGCAGTCGCTGAAGCGAGCTTTAGCCATGGGGCAGCAGGCCATGACGCTGAACGAGAGGCTGCCGCTGCCGCACGCGATCTTGGGATCGGTCTACGTTTGGAACAAGCAACACGAACAAGCCCTCATTGCCGCTCGGCGCACCGTGACCCTCGATCCGAACTTTGCCGATGGATATTTTCATTTGGGCACAGTCTTGCACTTTGTCGGACAACCAGAGGAAAGTATTAAAGCGTATGAGCAAGCAATACGCTTGGACCCCAAACATCCTGATTTGTACCTCCATCACTTGGCGGCGTCTTATCGTCTCGCCGGACGTTACCAAGAAGCCGTGGCTTTGGGGAGACAATTCGCGGATCGCCATCCCGACTATGTTCCCGGCCATGTGCACTTGGCGCTCTGCTACGGGGAGCTGGACCAGTTAGAGAATGCACGCGCGGAAGGGGCGGAGATTTTACGGCTCAACCCGGCGTTCAACTTGACGGCGTTTGAACGCCTGTGGCCGATGAAAGATCCGGCGATTATGGAGCGCACTCTGGCCGCCCTGCGCAAGGCGGGGCTGAAGTGAGGAATGAATGATGAAGGCGGAATGATGAATGAAAGAAGCTCAACGCTATAGATCAGGATTGAGACTGCGCAAGTTTTTCTTGGAGATACAAGTTCACCAACGTTTCGGTGGAAACCCCTTCCCTTCGAGCACGGTCTTGCAGCCGTTGTATAAGTCCTCACGATACCGGGCAGTAAAAGAACTCTCGTTCGATCTGCATAGCAACCTCCGTGACTTCCTTCACGTCGGAAAAGTCGAGCAGACTGTGCTGATCCCAAAATTCACTCGCCTCTAGAATACTCATCGGCAATGCTCATCTGCTGCGGTAACCAGATAATCTCACGAATTCTCACCCAGCTCACCCAGCCGCCCACTTGTTTTGCTGCGCATCCTACTCCTTCCTTTTCTTCGCGTCATCCCACGGAAAATCTTCCTCACCATATCCTCACGCTTTCCTCACGTAATCTTCATCTGTTCCTCAAGCTTGTCTGCGCACGCATTCGTAGAATCCCACGTAAATCTACCTCAAGGAGGGTCGTGTATGCACGCGAAACAAGGAATCGCGGCAAGTGGGATCTTTTTATTAACTCTAGGTGCCTCGGCGTGGCCGGCAACAACCGAGGCTGCCGGGGTCCAGGTGCGGTTTGGAGTGGAGGGTCCAGCGTCGGGACCTTTCCCCAGCGACCTGTTCACCACGCCTGACCCGAACCAGCACACTGGCCTTCGGGTCAATCTGCCCAAGCCGGATTGCACGGTGCGGGTGACGGATTGTCAGACGATTGATGTCCTCAACACGCTGGACGGCTTCAACCTCCAGCCGCGTCTCTCGATTCCATTCACTGGGCCGATTGATCTCGCGACGGTCACGAGTGATACGGTCTTTCTCCTCAGTCTCGACAGCACCCTGCCAGGGGGCAATGCTGGCGGGCAGACCGTCGGCATTAACCAAGTCGTTCGGGACCCGGACACGAACACGCTCCATGTCGAGTCTGACGAGTTGCTGGAGCAACACACGCGCTATGCGTTGATCGTCACCCGTGGCGTGCGCGACACCAATGGCCACAAACTTCGTTCGGGAGCACTGGAGCAGTTTCGGCACGGTCTGAAAATGGCAGGGACGCTGGCCTATGAGGAGGACTTGCGTGACGGGCTGGCTGCGATTCGTCGCGCAAGAGTCCGGCGCACGGGCATTGTCGCGCTCAGTGTCTTCACCACGCAGAGTGCAACAGCGGTGTTGGAGAAGATGCGTGACAAGATTAAAGCCGACACGCCAGCATCGGCAGATTTTCTGCTCGGCCCTGGCGGCACGCGCACTGTCTTTCCATTGAGCAATATCGGCAGCATGGTGTTCACCCGTCAGACGGGCACCGCCCCCACTTTTGCGCCGACCTCTATGGCCGGGCAGCTCTTGGCGCTGCGTTCGCTCCCTGGCGTGGTCGGGCAAGTAGCGTTCGGCAAGTATCTGTCGCCGGACTATGAAACTGCGGCGAAAGTCATTCCACCAGTAGATACAGCTTCCGGCGTTCCCACGGTCCAGAGTGAAAACGAGATCTATTTCAATCTCTTTCTGCCCTCGGGAACCCCGCCGGCGGAGGGTTGGCCAGTGGCAATCTTCGGGCACGGCAACACGGCAAGTAAGCAGACCAGCGTGTTCTTCGTGGCCGCCGACATGGCGGAACGCGGCATCGCCACCATAGCTATCAATGCCGTCGGTCATGGCAATGGTCCGCTCGGGACGGTGACGGTCAATCAAACAGTCGGCAGTCCCGTTACCTTTTCCGCTGGGGGACGTGGCGTAGACCTGAACGGCAACACTATTATTGATCTCAACGAAGGTATTGCCGCCGCTCCGCCCATTATTAGCCGTGATGGGCTCCGCCAGACGGTCGTGGATCTCATGCAGCTCGTGCGTGAAATTGAGGGGGGCATGGATGTCGATGGCGACACCGTTTCCGACCTCGACCCGACACGGATCTACTACTTCGGTCAATCGATGGGCGGCATCTATGGTACGCTTTTCTTAGCGGTGGAACCAAACGTGTTGGCTGGTGTATCGAATGTAGCTGGCGGAGCAACTATCGAGATTGGCCGTCTTTCTCCGGCTAGTCGCCCGGTCGTGGGAGCAATCCTCGCTGCCAGCGTGCCCTCGTTAATCAATGTCGGGGGCATTTTGTTCAACGAGAATATTCCGCTGCGCGACCAGCTTCCGTTAATCAACACGGTTCCCGGTGCTCTTGCCATCCAAGAATGGCTCGAATGGATAGAATGGGTTCAGCAATCTGGAAATCCCGTGACCTGAACCCTTGCGGCGCACCTCGTAACACAATGGGATTCAGGTCTCCGCCTGAGTCCCAAACTCCAGGGTTTCTCTTCGTGCCTCGGCGTATCAGAGGTACTTGGCGATTTCTTCGACGGTGAGATAGTCGAAGCGGGTTTTTCCCAACTCTTCGATACACACAAACTTGATCTTGCCGCCGGCGGCTTTTTTATCAGTGGCCATGCCCAACAACAGATGTTCGTTCTTTTTGAGTTCTTTCGAGAGTTCGGTCGGCAAGCCGGCTTTTTTCAGTAAACGATTCACTCGCTCGCTAATGGCAGCGTCGCACAGTCCGCGTTTGCAAGAAAGCAGCGTGGCGAACGCCATGCCGATCGCCACGGCTTCGCCGTGCAGGAATTGCTTGTAGTTAGTGGCCGTCTCGACGGCATGCCCCAGAGTATGGCCGAAGTTCAGAATGGCCCGATAGTCGCCTTCGGTTTCGTCTTCTTCGACGACTAAGGCTTTCAGTTGGCAACAAACTTTGATGACTTCAGTCAGTAACGCTGGGGACAATCGTAAAAGTGCGGCAAGTTGCTCTTCCAGCAACGTAAAGAGATCAGGGCTCAGAATCACGCCGTATTTGATTACTTCCGCGAGTCCGGCAACGAACTCTCGGCGCGGCAGGGTTTTGAGCGTCGCCACGTCAATGACCACCAAACGAGGCTGATAAAACGCGCCGATCAGATTTTTCCCTGCCGAATGGTTGACGGCTGTTTTCCCGCCGACACTCGAATCGACCTGCGCGAGCAGCGTCGTTGGCACCTGCACAAATGGCAATCCACGTTGAAAGGTGGCTGCCGCAAGTCCCGCCATATCGCCAATCACTCCACCACCGAGCGCAATGACCGGCGAGCGGCGTTCGATCCGCCCTTCCACCAATTTGTCGTACAAGAACGCCAGCCACGCGAGGTTTTTATGCTCTTCGCCGCTGGGAATTTCGATAGTCCACGGCGCAAATCCAGCGGTGGCAAGAATGTCGGCAACCCGCTCTTTGTAGAGCTTGCCAACGATTGAGTCGGTGATTACCGCGACCCGTGGGCCGGTCAAGCGATAGTGATGGAGGAGTTGTCCGAGGTCGGATAACAGTCCTTCCCCAATCAAAATAGGGTACGAACGTGCCCCAAGGTTTACTGTCACGTGTTCCATCAGAGCCTCGCGGTTGCTTTGAGTCGAGTGTGAATAGCCTCGACCACATCATCAGTGCTCAGATGTGAAGTATCGATCATCAGATCCGCTTTTGCATACGCCTCGGCACGAGCAGCGAGGAGTGCGCGGATTTTCGCCAGAGGGTTTTCACCTTGCAACAGTGGTCGATCAGCCGTGCCTCTCACCCGTGAGAAAATAACCTCCGGTGTGGCAGTGAGACAGACGAGCGTCCCACCTTCTTTCAGCTTCTGGACATTCGCCTCGTTGGTCATGACCCCGCCACCTGTGGCAACGACGAGATTGCGCCCTTCGCTGACCCGGCAAACAATGGCGTGTTCTAAGGCACGAAAATAGGGCTCTCCTCGCTCTGCGAACAGCGCAGGAATCGTCATACCTGCCTCCAGTTCGATCAGGATATCGGTGTCAAGGAAGCGACGACCACAGCGTTGCGCCATACGCCTCCCCACCGTACTTTTCCCTGTTCCCATAAAGCCGACGAGGATAATGTTTCCGTCTGTATCCACGACCGTTAGAACCGCCGTACTTGTTCGAGATAGCCTTCATGGTTGCGGCGAATTTCTGTCAAGGAATCGCCACCAAATTTTTCCAACACGGCTTGCGCAAGGACAAACGCCACAACACTTTCCGCGATGACCGCTGCCGCAGGAATGGCACATACATCGGAACGTTCAATCGTGGCCTCGACCGGTTCCTTGGTGCGGATATCGACTGACTTGAGCGGGCGCATGAGCGTCGAGAGGGGCTTGAACGCGACGCGGACACGCAGCGGCTCGCCAGTGCTCATGCCGCCCTCGATTCCACCAGAATTGTTGCCATGGCGGATGAAGCCTTTGGCCGGATCGAAGGAAAGTTCATCGTGGACATGTGAGCCAGGGCGACGAGCCGTCTCGAAACCAAGACCAAACTCTACCCCTTTCACTGCTTGTACACTCATGAGGGCGTAGCCTAAGCGACCATCAAGCTTGCGATCCCACTGCACGAAACTGCCTAAGCCAGGAGGTAACCCGGTCGCCACCACTTCGACAACGCCGCCCAAGGTATCCCCCTGCTTCTTGCATTGGTCGATGAGGGTGATGATCTGCTCCTCAGCCTGTATATCGGCTAAGCGTACTTGCGACACTTCAGCGCGAGCAAAGGTCTCTTCTATGGAAAGTTGGCTGTGGTCCGCGACGATCCCGCCAATTTCTGTCACATAGCCCATGACTTGGATATTGAGAGGTCGCAACAGGCATTTGGCTAAGCCACCAACAGCGACACGCGCCGTTGTTTCCCGAGCGCTGGCGCGTTCGAGGATATTACGGACATCGTAGTGGTGATATTTGAGCGCTCCGGTGAGATCGGCGTGCCCTGGTCGCGGACGAGTGACCGCGATTTTTTCGTCTCGATCCTCGGGAGACGGCGACATGCGCTTCTCCCAGTTTCGCCAGTCTTTGTTTTCAACGAGGAGGGTAATGGGCGAGCCTAAGCTCTCTCCCCAGCGCACGCCTGAGCGTAATTGCGCTTCGTCTTTTTCGATTTTCATGCGCCCGCCGCGTCCGTACCCTTGCTGACGACGAGCTAAGTCATTGTTAATGCGTGAGATATCGATAGGAACCCCTGCGGGGAATCCTTCAACAATGGCGGTCAGGCACGGGCCGTGCGACTCGCCAGCAGTAAAGAAACGGAGCATGGATGCGTGTAACCTTCCATTCGGGCTTGGGGCGAACCTGTGCCCCGAGACTCGCTTTTTCTTGCCTCCTCCTATCTTTTTCTACACGGATGAGCTATAGGGGCGAGGTCAGAGCAGATTGACCTACGCCCCTATGCCGTCCCCGGTACCACCACCACCACCTCACCACCGACGGACAGGGACGCTCGGAAGCTCGGAGCCGGATAGCTGTTGATCTCCACCAACCACCTCAACCACCTCATCGTTCACTAAGCGCATTGGCTTCCGGCAGCCAAGCTCCCGAGTCTCCCGGCCTAAGCCGGCATCTTCCTTCCTCACTCGTTCCATTGCAGTACCCACAGGTCTAAGAGCCCTTGTCCACCATTGCCCATACCACCCATCACCACGAGCTCTTAGACCTCTAGACACTTCGGGCCCACTCGTCGTCTGTACTTGCTAGTGGCCAGCCTGCTCGGCTCCTCCTTTCGGGCGTTCCTCCCACAACTGCTGAGCCGTTGGCAATGCTCCCGGGGAAAATCCAGTCACCAGCTTGGGAGTAATGAATACCAGCAGTTCATCTTTGTTGAGCGTCTTGCTTCTGCTCTTGAACAGCCAGCCTAAGACCGGTGTGTCCCGCAGGTATGGGACTCCGCGTTCTTGATTGCTCAGATTGTCCTGCAGGATGCCGCCCAAAACGAATGTGTCGCCGTTACGAATCAGCACGTTTGAACTGGCCGTCCTCTTCAGCACGTCGCGAATCACTGGGATGGCAGTCGTGCTGCCTGGGAAGGGTGGCGCACTAGAGTCACTCGCCAATTCGCTGCTTTCAGCATCAACATCAAGCAGGACGAACCCGTCCGAGGAAATCTGCGGGGTGACCTTGAGGGTGATGCCGACATCGAATTCTTGAAATGCATTGCCTCCGCCTGTAGCTCTGTCACCGCCGCTCACGCTCAGCGACCCGGCAACAATCGGCACACGTACTTCTCGGCGGGCTTTGATTTCTGCGGCTTTGTTGTTGAGTGTCACGACCCGGGGCCGCGAGACAACTCGCAGCTTCCCTTCCCTCTCCAGGGCGCTTAACCGGAGATTGAGACGTTGCGAGCCGCTCAACGATCCCAAGAAAAGGTCAAGTGCCGCTCCAGAGCCAGGGCTGACCCCCGCCGGAAAATCGACGATAAATGGCAAATCTTCGCTCCCGACTCCTAAACCTGAGCCGCCGACCCCGATTCTCCCTGGAAAATTGACCCCAGTTGGGTTCCCAGTTTCCGGGCTCGCCTTATACTCGTAGCCCCACTGGATCCCAAGATCGCGTAGCATCGCGTCGCTGGTCGTCACAATGTAGGACTCAATAACGACCTGCGGCGTCTGCACGTCGATATTATTGATCAGCTCACGAACAGCCGTAATATTCTCGGGAAGGTCACGCACGATCAAGACGTTGGTCGTGGGATCTGCGGTGATCGTCCCCCGAGGAGACATGAGCGCGACGCGTTGCGACTTCCCTGAGCCAACGCTTTCTGGAACAGCGGGAGCGGCGGCACCAGGGGACGCAGCATTGGCGGTTGCCCCGCTACGCTTCGGTTGCGTTTCTCGTGTGACTAGCGCAGCAATGTTCGTGGCTTTGACGTAATTGACTTTGATGTACTCTGTGACCAACGGCGTGAGCTTTTGTTGCGTGGTATGGGCGAGCAACCGTGCACTGCGCTCGGTTTCCCGACGCTGGGCCGTCGCAACGGTAATCACGTTGCCGGTGTGAATCTTCTCTAATCCATGAGCTTGTAGCACGAGATCAAGTGCGTGATCCCAAGGGATTTCGATCAGGTGGAGGGTCACACGGCCTTTCACGTCATCGGTAGCCACAATATTGAGTTTGCTGACCTCAGCCACGATACGGAAAACATCGTGAATATCGGCATTGTTAAAATCGAGAGAGATCTTCTTTCCCGAATACAAGGGTGCCTGTTCAGAGAGAGCTATACGCTCGATCTCGCTCTCTCTGTTCGAGGGAGGAAGAGTATTGCTGGCGTCGGGAGCTGTAGGTACCGAGGTTGTGCTTAACACAGTAGCATCAGAGGCAGTGTCTCTCCGTTCTGCGACAGCGTGCGCCGGTTTGTCCGAAGCAACTGGAGCGAGCGCCTCTGAAGACAACGGAGCAGTGATAGATTCCGGCGTCACCGGATCCTCCGTTTGTACAGCAGTTTTCGTTACAGAAGGAGAGGCAATCATGGCGTCTTTTGTTTGATATACACAGGCCGTCGGCATCATCAGAAAAGGACAGAGAAGCACAGCAATCTTCTTTCTTGTTCCCTTTGGTAAGCTGCTCATCCTCATTACAACGCCAAAGCTACGGTCGTGTTATTGTTTGTCGTCTTGTGACCAACCGGCTCCTGTCAGACGTAATTCTTTTTCTTTCATGATCTGCTTCCCGAACGGATCAATCGCGGGTTCCTCGATCACGATGCGTTGCGACTCGATCACCTTGACCGCACCTCCGTGCGAGCCGATTAACGTGCCGCGCATTACGATGTAACCTAGCCCATCGCGACCTTCCACCAGCGCCCGAGGTTCGTCGATTGCCCAGATTACTCCCACAAGTTTGAAGTCTTCAATTTTTGCACGTTGCAAGGGAGTTTTCGGGAGAGTATCTACTCGGACTTCCGGCGTCGTTATCGAGATAGGTGTCGAAAAAGGAGGAAGAAACGGGTCTCGCCTGTACGAAGCAGGCTCTCCCTCTTGCGCGGTCAGCACCGCCACGTCAGCAAGAGAGAAGGCCGCGAATCCACCGACCACCAGACATCCTTTGCGCCACACATCTTGGGAAGTCATGATACTGCCTTTTTGGTCTTTCCCTTCTTCTTGGTTATTGCCTCTTGTTCTTTCGCGCGGCGGCTTAATTCTTCTGCCGTGAGGAGACGATACGTCGTCGCAGCAAACCTTGCGTCGATCTGCATGCGACCATCGGCGAGTTGGGCATTTTTGAGGTCGGTGTCGGTAATGTTTACGACTCGTTCAAGACGATGGATTTTCTCGAAAAATGTGACGATCTGACGGTAACTGCCTCGCACCGCCAGCTCGATCGGCACTTCTGCGTGCAAAGAGGAGAGCACTTCTGGCTTCTGGCGGAACGACACGATGTCCAAACCCGAGTCTTGACTGAGATCCGACACTTGTCGGAGAAGTTCGGGAATTTCTTTTTGTTCGGGTAATTGCGACTTTGTTTGCTCGAATTGTCGCTCAACTTCTTGGACCTCAGCTTTGGCTTTGTCTAGACCTTGTTGTGAGGAACGAAACTTGCCCCGAGCTTCTTCAAGAGAACGCACCCGTTCTTGCGCTTCGGCAATCCGCGCAGAGCGCGGCAGATACACGAGAGTAGCGTACAAGAAGAGCAAAAGCGCGGACGCACCGCCGTACAGCAGGATGCGCCGAGAAAAAGGCAGGGCAAAAATCCGCTCGATCATCATTTCCTCCCCTCGCCTCGCGAGGAGGTTGCACTGCCGCTCTTTTCGCTACTGACAGCTTTGTGATTAATCACGGCTTCGATAAAAAACTGCGTCATCGTCGGTGCAGCGGCGGCAACTCCTTCCAAGGTCGCGCTTTTGTCACCTTGGGGAGTCTGCGCGGTCAAGTCTTGCTGCGTTTCACGAATCTCTACGCTGCCAAGGTAAGGAGAAGAGGAAAGATTATGTGCAAAGGCAGCAATCGTCTGAGCATTAATCGACTTTCCACGAATTCGCGCGAAGCCTTGATGCTCTTGATATTCCGTCAGCCAGAGCTTCTCGGGAGTGTGCCGACTCAGTTCGTCAAGTACGCGGAGGGAAGCCACTCGGCTGGGCCGATCAACGAGGGCAACAAGAGTCCGTATTTTCTCTTCTCGGTCTTTTTTGTGAATCGTTAGCTCGGTAAGGTTCTGATTTTGCTTGCGTAATGTTGCGACTTGCTTTTCCAAGTCGTCCGCGATGGCGCTAACTTCGGTCAGGTGTGCCGTTTGTAGAGTATGTACCGTCGCAATAGCTGCCAACGAGGCAGCGAACAGTCCACCAGCGGCTCCAAGCTCTTTACCTCGTGCAGGAGGCCGTTCTACGAGCACATCATGAGGAAGGAGGTTGATGCGAATCATTTGTCGCCTGGCCTCCGCGTTGCGAGCCCCATGCTAATCGTCAGCGCTGAAGCATGTTCACGTACGAACTGTTCATCCACATGACGGCTCATCGACAATGCCCGAAAAGGATCAGAAAGAATCACAGGAGCATGCAGTCGTTCGCTGGTGAAACCGACCAAGCCGGGTAAACGAGCGCTTCCACCACTGAGGTATACAGTGGGGATTTGCTCTGTCGCCTCTCCCGACCAGAAAAAATTGAGCATCCGCTCGGTTTCATCAAGCAACTGGGTGAAGATGGGACGAAGGGCATCCTCGGCTTTCCGTTGCTGTGTTGCTTCCACACGGCCAAAGACTTTGATCTCCTCAGCTTCTTCTCGGCTGACACCTAGCTCTTGAGCGAGCGCTTCGGTGAACAGAACTCCTCCGACAGAGACATCCCCGGTAAAAACCGTGTATCCTCGCTTCAAAACACTCAGGAGCGAATAACGCGCTCCGATATGGAGCAGAATACTGATTTCTTCAGAGCTGGGTCCGTAATTGGCCTCAACCATATTCTCCAACGCGAAATAATCGACATCAACGACGACGGGCACGAGACCAGCAGCACGAAGAGCCGCAACGTAGCTGTCTATCACCTCTTTCCGGACCGCGACGAAAACGACCTCCACGGCATTAGTGTCCTCAATGAAGTCGAGGACATAGTAATCGAGAGTCACATCTTCCAGGTTCTCGGGAATGTAATTGCCTGCCTCGAAGAGGATGGCTTCATGAAGGTCACTGGCAGACTGAAGCGGAAAGGTCGCATGTTTGACAATTGCGGCTGGCCCTGGAATGGCAGTGATGACTTCAGTCGTTTTTATGCGCTGGGAAGCTAGCAAGGTGCGGAGGGTTTGCGCTACACTCTTTGGGTCTCGGATGATGTTTCCTTGCATGGCATCACTGGGGAGCGATGCCATGCCTGCGCTGACGAGCCACAGGGCATCCTTGGCGCTGCGCACTTCGAGCATCTTTACTGAACTTGAACCGATGTCCACGCTCAGGTAGCTTCGTCGTCCGCCGGGCAAAAAAGACAGCAGCGGAGAGAGGGCTTTTTTTAGTGATTGACTCGATGGAAACATCAGCAGAACTCGAAAAACAATAAACCTAACCGATTCGGTCACTTAGTATGGAATAAGAAAAGCAATTTGTCAAATGTTCTCGGAGAAAATTTCTTCTACGCCTCTTTTTGCCGACGTGGCGGTTCCTCTACCCATCAGTGGGACGAGCGTTCTTGTGTATCGGATACAAAAGGAATTTCCGCCGACGCTCACCCCTGGCGTAAGAGTCACCGTCCCTGTAGGTAGGCGAAAAATAACAGGAATTTTTATTCGCTGGAGGAGTCCAGAGGACAGCGTCGCATCTGAGAAAATTAAGGAAATTCTTGATATCCTTGACGAAACCCCTGTTTTTCCTCAGAACCTAATCCACTTGTGGCAATGGGCGACGAAGTACTATCTAACGACTCCTGGTGAGATGTTAGGAGGGATGCTACCCAGCGGTGCATTACGTGAAGGCGAAATTATCGTCAGCATGAAGAAAGAACCGTCGCGCAAACGTAAGCGGACGCCTCAGCCCGTAGACCTCGATGCACAGGTCGGTGTCTCACCCGCTTTTCCCCTGCTGACAGAGAATGAACAACACCTATGGGAGTACCTACAAGAGAAGGCACCAGTCTCCACAAAAACGCTACGTCACCAGCTTCCGGCTTTTTCACTCCCACCCTTGCTACGAAGACTTGAAGAGCTGCAACTCATTACAGTCCGTGACCGTGTCCGGAGAAAGACAAAGCAAAAAGAAGCGCTAGCCGAGGCAGTGCCTGCTGGCGGAGAGGAAAAGAACGCAGTTCAGCTCTCCTCTGCTCAAACCACTGTCTATGAATGCATCCTCACCAGTCTCCAAGCCAAAGAATTTCGTGTGTTCTTACTGCATGGCGTGACAGGGAGCGGAAAAACCGAGGTCTATCTGCGCGTCGCGCATGCTGCTCTTGCTCAGGGGCGGCGAGTCTTGTTCCTCGTTCCAGAAATTGCCTTGACTCATCAGTTGATGACACAGGTACGTGCGCGCTTTGGCCTTGGAGTCGCGGTGCTTCACAGTGGGCAAACTCCCCAAGAACGCTGGGAAATTTGGCAGCGCACAGCACGAGGAGAAGTCGCGGTCGTGGTTGGTGCTCGTTCGGCGGTGTTTGCCCCGTTAGAAAATCTTGGCGCGATCATTGTGGATGAAGAACATGATTCAGCCTACAAGCAGGAAGAAAATCCTCGCTACCATGCCCGAGACTTAGCCATAGTCCGCGGACAGCAGGAAGCCTGTCCGGTGGTGTTAGGATCAGCAACCCCTTCGCTCGAAAGTTATGCCCACACCCAAAATCGCCGATATCAATTGCTCGAACTGCCAGAGCGAGTGGAAGCGCGCCCGTTGCCAACCGTCGAAATCGTCGATTTGCGTCACCGCCCGCGAGACGCAACCATGAGCGAGCGCATTTTTTCCGCTGCTTTACGCCAAGCGCTGATCGAGAATTACGAAGCCGGGAAACAAAGCCTCTTGTTCTTGAACCGACGCGGATACGCAAGCTATTTGCAGTGCCGTTCATGTGGCGAAACTCTCTCGTGTGGACAGTGTAGCGTCACCCTCACTTTTCATCTTCACGGGCGCATGTTGTGCTGTCATTACTGCGGCTATACACGGAAAGCACCGGATTACTGTCCGCAGTGCCATGAGCCCGAACTCGAAAGCAGCGGCATGGGCACCGAACAAGTCGAGGAGGCGGTGCTCCAGCTTCTCCCCAACGTCAATGTGGCTCGACTGGATCGCGATAGCGTACGCAAAAGAGGTTTTTTGGGAAAAGTCATGGCATCATGGCATGCGCGTGAGACACAGGTCCTCATTGGCACGCAAATGATCACAAAAGGTCATGATGCCCCAGGAGTCACACTGGTGGGCGTGCTCCTCGCCGACGTCGCCTTGAATCTTCCCGATTTCCGTGCCGCCGAGCGCACCTTTCAGCTCCTCACTCAGGTTGCCGGACGCGCCGGACGTGGGGATGAGCCGGGGCGTGTCATCATACAAACCTATTCTCCAGAGCATTACAGCATTCGCTGCGCGACCAAGCATGATTTTCGTCGCTTCGCGACGCTAGAGTTACGCTATCGTAAAAATCTCCACTATCCGCCTTTTGCACGTCTCGTGAATGTTCGCTTCGAAGGAGCGGAGGAAGACCTTGTCCGCGAGGCCGCAGAACGGTTTGCCGCGCACGTGGGTGCCCAAGCTTCGTCAGCCGGGCAAATGTTCGCTATTTTAGGCCCTGCCCCTGCTCCCATTGAACGTATCAAAGGTCGCACTCGCTGGCAGGTCTTGCTGAAGGGCACTGCCCGCCCTGCGCTCCATGAATTGATGCGGAAGGTTCAAGAAGAACTTGAGCTTCAGGGACGCTCCCCACAGTTACGCATCGTCGTTGATGTCGATCCCTATAACATGTTATAGGACCAACCAATGATCAGACCAATTTTGCATTATCCCGATCCGCGACTCAAGCAAAACGGCCAAAATGTCTCCGATATTACTGGCGATCTCGTGACTTTTGTCGATGACTTAGTTGCTACTATGTATAACGCGCCCGGTATCGGGCTCGCTGCCATTCAAGTCGGCATCCCGCAGCGCATCATCGTCGTGGATATCAACCACGAAGAGCCAGGGAAAGATTTACTGAGGCTCATTAACCCAGTCATCACGGCCAGAGAAGGAAGCATCATTTGGGAAGAGGGTTGCCTCAGCGTTGTGGATTATACTGCGGAAGTCAAACGTGCCGCCAAGATCGAACTCACGGCTTGGACGCCAGATGAGAAAGAGATCACGTTTCAGGCGGAAGACCTCTTAGCTGTCGCCTTGCAACATGAGATCGACCATCTCGAAGGCAAACTTTTCATTGATCGTATCAGTCGGCTGAAGCGCGAACTGTATACCCGTAAGGTCAAAAAGCTCATACGCGAAGGCCGCCCGCTTGAAGCTCGTAAGGGCCAAGCTGCAATTTAGATAAAGAAGACACAAGCAACTCGCCTGCTCAGTCTTCTTGCTCACCAGCTGCTGCACCAATGTCTTCTGTTCTCTCTCCTTCGGCTTGCTCCACGCCGCTGCGACTCGTTTTCATGGGCACCCCAGCATTTGCTGTGCCCACGCTGCGCATGCTTCTTGCCGGGGAAGATCCTGTTGTCGGTGTCTTCACTCAGCCTGACCAGCCGTCTGGACGTGGCATGGCGCTCCACGCCCCACCAGTAAAAACATTAGCATTAGAACATAGTCTCCCAGTTTTTCAACCAGCGAAACTGCGCGATCCGTCGGTCATCGACTGCCTCACGGCATGGCAACCTGACCTCATCGTCGTCGTTGCTTACGGCAAGATGTTGCCGAACGCCATTCTCGATCTTCCCCCACTGAAGTGCATCAATATCCATGCCTCTCTGTTGCCAAAGTATCGGGGAGCAGCACCGATGCAGTGGGCAATTGCACGTGGGGAGACACAGACCGGCGTCACTATTATGCGCATTGGTGAGCGTATGGATGCCGGAGATATCCTACTGCAGCATGTCGTCCCTATTCACGAGGACGACACTGGAGAGAGTCTCCACGACAAACTGTCTCAACTAGGAGCAGCAACGCTACTTGAAGCCCTCTCGTTACTGAAACAGAGACGCCTTTCTGCTCGGCCACAAGATGAGGCCGAGGCAACCTACGCACCGATCATCAAAAAAGAAGACGGCCGCATTGATTGGACGCAACCCGCGCCAACCATTGAACGACGGATTCGCGCCTTCACTCCCTGGCCTTCAGCCTACACGATGTGGCAGGGTAAATTACTCAAAATCTTGAAAGCTAAGCTGTCCCCGGGATACGATGACCCGCACACTGCTCCTCATGGCGCGATTGTCGAAGCATCCGCCGTTGATTTCGTCGTCGCCACAGGCAGCGGACGGTTAAGAGTATTGGAGGTCCAGCTCGAAGGGAAGAAGCGCATGCCCGTCGCTGAGTTTCTCAAAGGCCACGTGCTGCGACCGGGAGAAATCCTCGGCACCTGAAGCATCGTGTTCACAAGCGTACAAAGGAAAAAGCAGAAAAGGAGGACTGCCGATGCCAGAAAAATACACAATGGATGACGTAAAATCCTTGTCGCAGAAGTATAAAAACTGGGGCAAATGGGGGGCAAGCGACCAACTCGGGACCTTGAACTACATCACGTCAGAGAAGGTCATCGACGCAGCCAAACTCGTAAAACAAGGAAAAACCTTTTCATTAGCCATCCCATTCGATGACAAAGGTCCGCAAACCGGTTCCTTCGGGCGCTTCAACCCTATTCATTTCATGCTGCAAGACGGTGGTGACATCATTGCTGGGGCGCAGAATCACCTGCCCACCATCCGCTACACCGACGACGCGGTCACTATGCCGCTTCAGTGCGCCACGCAGTGGGATGCCCTCGCTCACATCATGTATGAAGACCGCATGTACAACGGTTTCGCTGCCAACGAAGTGACCAGCAGTGGCGCGAAAAAGAACGGCATCGAGAATGCGAAGAGTAAGATTATTACCCGTGGCGTGTTGCTCGATATCCCACGCTACAAAGGCAAAAACTGGCTAGAGCCGGGAGAAGCCATCTATCCGGCAGATCTAGACGGAGCAGCAGCAAAGGCAAAAGTTAGCATTGGCACGGGTGATATTGTCTTGGTTCGCACCGGCCAGATTGCTCAAGTCCGTGCAGAAAAAAATTGGGGGACCTACAGTGGCGGACCAGCCCCCGGTCTCGGCGTCGCCTGTGCGGCCTGGCTCTGCGAAAAGCAAGTTGCTGGCTATGCTACCGATACGTGGGGCACAGAAGTGATCCCCAATGAAACCTTGGACGTGTTTCAACCGCTACATGTCATTCTGATCGTCCATGCTGGCATGTTAGTCGGTGAGATTTTCGATCTTGAAGAACTGGCGGATGATTGTGCCCGGGACGGAATCGCAGAGTTCTTGTTTGTGGCACCGCCGCTACCGATCACCGGAGCGGTCGGCTCTCCCGTCAATCCACAAGCGATTAAATAACGCCCGAAAGCTACAGCGGCGGCGTCTCTCTCTCGCGCACCCTCTGGGATGCCGCCCATGTTGACAGTTCCCGTGCCTGGCGTTGCCCAACAAAAGCAAATCTGAGATATAGGGACCCGTGACTGTATGGAAACGGGTGCAGAAAGAATTCCGCCATGCGTTTGCGCTTCGCCCGCAATCGCCGCCGCTTGCAGCAGATGAGCGTGCTTTGCTGGAAAAAATCGCATGCTTGATCGCAGCACGCGGGATGGCTGCACCAGCGCTTTTGTTCCTCGAATCCCTCGCCCCGTTGAGTTTTCTCGGCAGTCAGATCATGCACGGCATGAAACCTTTCCTCGATCTGGTGTGCGATCCACTTGATCTTGACCGTCTCGCGCAAATTCTGGAGCGGCGAGATGGCGTAGACCTGCTCGTGTCCCAGCTCCAAGCACAGGCGGACGCTCCGGCATGACGCCTCACCCGCTCCACATCATTCTTGCCACCGACTGTGGCAGCACCACGACGAAAGCCATTCTCATCCAGCGAGTAGGCGAAGAGTATCGACAAACGCATCGCGGTGAGGCACCGACCACAGTCGAAGCCCCATTTGAGGATGTGACACGTGGCGTGCTGAATGCGATCCAAGAAGTTGAAGAATTGTCAGGGCGCACGATTTTGGACGGGGAACGCATTATTACTCCAGCGCAGGGCGACACTGGCGTAGACATTTATATCTCGACGAGTAGCGCCGGCGGCGGGTTGCAAATCATGGTGGCTGGTGTCGTCAAATCTATGAGCACGGAAAGCGCCCAACGCTGTGCGCTTGGCGCCGGGGCCATTGTGATGGACGCCCTCGCTTCTAATGACGGTCGCCCAAGCTACGAAAAGATTGAGCGGATTCGCCACCTGCGGCCAGATATGCTCTTACTCGCCGGCGGAACAGACGGTGGGACGATTCCGCATGTCGTTGAGATTGCTGAATACATCGCTGCTGCCGATCCACGGCCACGGCTCGGCATCGGCTATCAACTCCCTGTGATCTACGCTGGCAACAAAGACGCACGCCCTCAGGTTCAGCGCATTCTTGGCGAGCGTACCGCCCTCTCCATTACCAACAACATTCGTCCCGTGCTTGAACAGGAAAACCTCATGCCGGCGCGTCATGCGATTCATGACCTGTTTCTTGAGCATGTCATGGCGCAAGCTCCTGGCTATAAAAAGCTGATCTCTTGGGCAGGAGCACCAATTATTCCCACCCCAGCCGCAGTCGGCATGATTATCGAAGCGGTGGCGCGTCGTGAAGGCATCAACGTCATCGGTGTAGATATTGGTGGCGCTACCACAGATGTCTTCTCGGTCTTCCAATCCATTTTCAACCGTACGGTCAGCGCGAACCTGGGCATGAGTTATAGCGTTGCCAACGTTGTCGCCGAGGCCGGACTCGATAACATTCGCCGCTGGTTGCCGTTCGCGTTCGACGAGCAGACGCTGCGCAACCAAATCAAAAATAAGATGATCCGACCAACGACGATTCCGCAAACCTTGAACGACCTACAAGTCGAGCAGGCCATCGCCCGTGAGGCGCTGCGCCTAGCGTTGGAGCAGCACAAGCAACTGGCAGTCGGCCTCAAAGGTGTTCAGCAAGAGCGCTCGGTCTCCGACGCTTTTGAGCAAACTGCGTCGGGGCAAAGCCTCGTCGATATGTTCGCGCTTGATCTCATCATCGGCAGCGGCGGTATTCTCTCGCACGCGCCACGCCGTGCTCAGTCCATGACCATGATGGTCGATGCCTACGCTCCGTTAGGCATCACTCGGCTCGCGGTCGATAGTATCTTCATGATGCCCCACCTCGGCGTGCTCTCCACGGTCCATGAACAAGCCGCCACAGAAGTGTTTGCTAAAGACTGCTTGGTGCCACTTGGTACGTGTGTGGCACCGAACGGCAGCGGCAAACCCGGGGCAGCGTGCTTTTCGTATCGCTTGTCCTTGCCAAATGAACGTCCACTCGAAGGTGTACTCGCTGTCGGGGACCTTAAACTCCTCCCCTTGGCGACAGGACAAGAAGCCTCCCTAGAAGTGTCTCCAGCCAAAGGCTTTGACTTTGGCGCAGGGAGCGGGAAAAGATTCGTTGGCAAAGTGCACGGCGGTGTCGTCGGTCTGCTGCTCGATGCACGCGGACGCCCGATTGTCACAGCCTTAGACGAAGCTGTGCGGGTGCAGCAGCTACAAGCCTGGGCGCAGGCAGTCGAATTGTATCCAGAAGAAGCTACGCAGAATTCAGGAGCCAGGAGTTAGAATCCAGAATGAAGAAGAAAGCTACTTCCAACATCCCTCACGGAACCTTCGTTGCCTTATTTTGTCTTCTGACTTCTGCATTCTGACTTCTGCATTCTTTTCTTTATGGCCCACGCTTACACCCCAGGTCTACGAGTCACCCCGGATACCGTCGTCCACAAGCGGCGCGTCTTACCGCTTCCCGGCCAAGTCTCGGTACATGCTGGCGAGCTGGTAACGGCATCCACAGAAGTGGCGCGAGCTGAGTTGCCGGGAAAAGTCTACCCGGTGAATGTAGCAAACAAGCTCAGCATCACACCGGGAGAACTTCCCGCCTACATGTTGAAACGCGAGGGGGATGCCGTAGGCAAAGACGAAACCCTTGCAGAAAATCGGCCTTTCATCCGCTGGTTTCAGACGCAGGTCCGCGCACCAATTAGCGGGAAGATCGAGAGTATTTCGCATATTACTGGGCAATTGTTTCTGCGCGAGCCGCCAGAACTGATTCGCTTGTCCGCGTACATTGATGGGACGGTCACTGAGGTGACGCCGGGGCAAGGGGTTGTTGTTGAATCACG
>SXGS01109063.1_pt1 | contig 28460 bp, 26 predicted proteins | sample 3174681 | NCBI WGS metagenome assembly SXGS01 (sample SAMN11356861, study PRJNA531348) | freshwater metagenome | isolation source: freshwater sample F1-80 | place: China: Fuxian Lake, Yuxi | collected 2017-12-25 | reverse complement strand
GCGCCTGCTTTGGGAGCAGGAGACCGGGAGTTCGAATCTCCCCGCCCCGACCAGATGTCTTTTAGTTCATAATTTATTTAGGAGCACTTGTGAAAAGTACGGTTGAGAAACTTTCCCCAACACGCGTGCGTCTTGATATCGAAGTTGAATACAGTGAGATGAGTTCACATGTAGCCGATGCTTACAAGAAGGTCGCAACACGGGTGAATATCCCAGGGTTTCGCAAGGGCAAAGTCCCGGCTGCAATGATTGATCAGCGCATTGGACGTGGAACAGTATTGGATGAGGCGATTAATGCGGCGCTTCCAGATTTCTATAGTAAGGCAGCTCGCGAGCATTCTGTGGCTGTTATCGGGCGTCCTGTGGTTGATATTAAAGAGTTTGTCGACAAGGAAAAACTCACATTTACTGTCGAGGTCGATGTTCGTCCAGAGGTGAATCTGCCAGATTTCTCAACAATCACGATCGAAGTCGATGATGTAGTGGTTACAGATGCAGATGTCGATGAGCAGGTTCAATCGCTTCGTACGCGTTTTGGAACATTGACAACTGTTGAACGTGCAATTGTTAAGGGTGATTTTGCAACCCTTGATATGGATGCATTTATCGATGGCAAATCAGTTGAGGGTGGACAGGCAAATGAGATTTCTTACGAGGTCGGATCAGATCGCATGATTCAAGGCCTTGACGATATTTTGATTGGGATGTCTACCGGGCAGACAAAGGAGTTTGAGACCCAGTTGGTCGGTCAGGCCGAGGGTGAGAAAGGCCAAGTCAAGGCCACTGTCAAGGCAGTTAAAGAGCGCGAGCTACCTCCGGTAGATGATGCCTTTGCAAAACTAGCCTCCGAGTTTGATACTTTGGATGAACTTAAGGCCGATTTCGTTGTGCGTCTTGGCCGGGTGAAGAGGATGGAGCAAGGGACTCAGGCCCGCGATCGTTTAGTTGAGAAACTCCTGGGGGATTTAGATATCCCAGTGCCAGAGAATCTCGTTGAAGTTGAGGTAAATGAGCACCTTAAGGGTGAGGGCCGAAGTGAGGATGCCGATCACCGCACAGAGGTCCAGGGCCAGGTCCGCTCATCCATAAAATCAGATTTCCTTCTCGATGCGATAGTGCAAGCCGAGGATGTCCAGGTCACTGAGATTGAGCTCACTGAGTATTTAGTCCGATCTTCTCAGCGATATGGGATGGCTCCACAGCAGTTCGCTGAAGAGCTACAAAAAGCCGGACAGATTTCACAATTAGTCGCAGAGGTAACCCGCGCTAAAGCACTTGCCTCAATCCTGGGTCGCATCACAGTCAAAGATGTATCTGGCAATCGCATTGATCTTGAAGCCCTGCGCCCACCAGCGCAGGTTTCAGATGTAGCCGAAGAGGCTTAATTCCTCTTTGGCTTTAGCCCTGAGCGAACATCACAGGGTTCGGGTGGTTTTTGAGTGAAATTGGGAAGCATTTATTGCGCAACATTGTTAGCCTGACCACAGGAGACAAACATGCAATCGAAGGGACTACACGTGGATTTTCTTGACCCACAAGCTGGCCAAATCCAGTCTCGCTCATCTGGCGTTGGAATGATTGGTCTAGATGACCAGGTCTACAATCGTCTACTCCGCGAGCGCATCATCTTTCTTGCCGGTGAAGTGCGAGACGATATGGCAAATGCGATCTGTGCCCAGATCCTGCTTCTAGCGGCCGAGGATTCCAATAGAGATATCTATCTCTATATTAACTCTCCTGGGGGCTCAGTTACTGCTGGTATGGCAATCTACGACACCATGCAGTACGTCAAAAACGATATTGCAACGGTTGCCATGGGTATTGCAGCATCAATGGGCCAGTTTCTGCTCACCGCAGGTGCACCTGGCAAGCGATATGCAACCCCTAACGCACGTATTTTGATGCACCAGCCCCTCGGTGGAATCGGTGGAACTGCAACCGATATCCGCATCCAGGCAGAGCAGATGGCCATTATCAAGCGCACTCTCTCAGAGATCAACGCCAAGCACACAGGACAGACACTGGAGAAGATTCTCATCGATTCAGATCGTGATAACTGGTTCAACGCCCAGGATGCGAAGGCTTATGGCTTTATTGATCATGTTGCCACATCTGACGGACAAGTATTTGGAGGAAAAGCGTAATGAAAAATATCCAAGAAATCACCTCACGCTACGTTCTTCCAACTATCGAAGAGAAGACCGCATATGGTTTTAAGCGTTTGGATCCATACACCAAGCTCTTTGAAGAGCGGATTATCTTTATGGGCCAGCCAATCGATGACACAGTGGCAAACGATGTCATGGCACAGTTATTGACTCTTGAGTCGATGGATCCAGATCGTGACATCATGATTTATATCAACTCACCTGGTGGTTCATTCACTGCATTGACAGCAATTTATGACACGATGCAGTTCGTCCGCCCCGATATCAGCACTATTTGTTTAGGCCAGGCGGCATCGGCTGCGGCAGTGATCCTTGCAGGCGGAGCAAAGGGAAAGCGATATGCACTCGAGCACTCGCGTATTTTGATCCACCAACCATCATCTGAAGGTGGTGGACAGGCATCAGATGTGGAGATTCAAGCAAAGGAGATCGCTCGTATTGCACGTCTACAAGAGGAGCTCCTGGCACGCCACGTCGTCAAATCAGCGCAGGAGATTGAGAAGGATATCGAGCGTGACAAGATCCTGACCGCCGCAGAGGCAGTGGAATACGGAATCATCGATCAGGTATTGGCCACCCGAAAGGCCAAGCCAGTCAGGTAATTTCCCAGTAATTACTCTCTCGGCGAACAGTATGAGGCTATAAACTCCGACATCGAAACCGAGAAGAATCTACTATTTACATATGACAAGAATCGGTGAGACTAGCGACCTCCTCAAGTGTTCCTTCTGCGGAAAAACTCAGAAGCAGGTGAAGAAACTCATCGCCGGTCCTGGGGTTTATATCTGTGATGAGTGCATCGAACTTTGTAACGAGATCATCGTCGAAGAGCTCTCTGAGGCCACATCCCTTGGCCTGGCCGAACTGCCCAAGCCTCACGAGATCTTTGATTTTCTTCATCAGTATGTAATCGGTCAGGATCGGGCTAAGAAATCCTTATCGGTTGCTGTCTACAACCACTACAAGCGCGTCCAGGGTGGCCATCGCGAGGATGCCATCGAACTGGCAAAATCAAATATCTTGTTGCTGGGACCGACTGGTTGTGGAAAGACTCTTATGGCCCAGACGTTGGCGCGTATGCTCAACGTTCCATTTGCTATCGCAGATGCAACGGCATTGACTGAGGCTGGATATGTCGGTGAAGATGTTGAGAACATCTTGCTCAAACTACTTCAGGCCGCCGATTACGACGTTAAGAAGGCAGAGACAGGGATCATCTATATCGATGAGATCGACAAGGTCGCTCGTAAGTCTGAGAATCCATCCATCACTCGGGATGTATCCGGTGAGGGTGTTCAGCAGGCGCTACTTAAGATTCTCGAAGGAACTGTCGCATCAGTTCCACCGCAAGGTGGGCGCAAACATCCCCATCAAGAGTTCATCCAGATCGATACGACAAATGTCTTATTCATCGTTGGTGGAGCATTTGCAGGTCTTGAGAAGATCATCGAATCTCGGAGCGGTAAGGCAGGGGTCGGATTCAATGCAACTCTTCAAGATGCATCTGAGAAGAACCGTAAGGATATCTTTGCCGATGTCATGCCAGAGGATCTCTTGAAGTTCGGGATGATCCCTGAATTTATCGGCCGACTTCCTGTTCTAACGAGCGTTGAAAACTTGGATAAGACTGCTCTTATGCAGATTCTTACTGAGCCAAAGAACGCCCTTGTGAAGCAGTATCAGCGCCTGTTCAATCTAGATAACGTCGAACTTGAATTCTCACTTGAGGCCCTTGAGGCGATAGCCGATCTTGCCCTGATACGTGGCACAGGAGCTCGTGGACTACGTGCCATTATGGAGTCCGTACTTCTCACCGTGATGTATGACGTGCCCAGCCGCAGTGATATCGCAAAGGTCTTAGTGACTAAAGACTGCATCCAATCTGGCACACAACCTGAGTTCATCCGCCATACTGGAGATATTCCAAAGCGCGCAAGAGGCCAAAAGAGTCAAGAGGAGAAGAGCGCCTAATCTAGACTGCTCCTTATGTCCGGCGAACTAGCTCCCAGCTTCACACCAGCTGATATCGAGGCACCCCTCTATGAAAAATGGGTGAATGCTGGATATTTCAAAGCCGACTCAACCTCTGCCAAGCCGGCATTTACGATTGTCATCCCTCCACCCAATGTCACGGGCTCATTGCACATTGGTCACGCCCTCGATCACACCTTGCAGGATGCCCTAGTGCGCATGAAGCGGATGAAGGGCTTTGAGGCGTTGTGGCTACCTGGTATGGATCACGCGGGTATTGCGACACAGAATGTCGTTGAGAAACAGTTAGCCGCCCAGGGCCTTACGCGACATGAGGTAGGTCGTGATGAATTTATCAAAAAAGTCTGGGAGTGGAAGTCTGAGTCTGGCGGGGTGATTTTGGATCAGATGCGTCGCTTGGGAGATAGCGTGGATTGGTCACGTGAGGCATTCACCATGGATGCAGGTCTATCGAGTGCGGTCTTGACTATCTTTAAGAGACTCTATGACCAGGGCCTGATCTATCGTGCCGAGCGCATCATCAACTGGTGCCCCCGGTGCTTAACAGCCCTTTCAGATATCGAAGTCGATCATCAAGATGACTCTGGAGAGTTCGTGCAGGTGCTCTATGGTGAAGGTGAGATCCAGATAACCGTTGCGACAACACGTGCAGAAACGATGCTTGGCGATGGCGCAGTTGCAGTCCACCCAGATGATGTGCGATATCAACATCTGGTCGGTAAGCAGGTCTTGCTCCCACTTGCTAATCGCTACATCCCCATCATCGCCGATGAGTTGGTTGAGATGGAGTTTGGAACCGGTGCAGTCAAGGTAACGGCGGCCCATGATCCCAATGACTTTGAGATGGCGATGCGCCACAACGTGCCATTCGTTGTCATCATGAACGAGCACGGTGTTATGGCCGGCTCGGGTACCCGCTTTGATGGCATGGATCGATTTGATGCACGTAGAGAAGTTGTTGAGGCTCTGCGTGCTCAGGGCCGCATCATGGAGGAGAAGCGTCCATATATTCACGCGGTCGGTCACTGCTCTCGTTGCGATATCACTGTCGAACCACGTCTATCAAAACAGTGGTTCGTCAAGGTTGCACCGCTTGCAAAGGCGGCAGGAGATGCCGTGCGTGATGCTCGCGTAAAGATAGAGCCACACGAGCTAGCACCACGATACTTTGATTGGATAGACAATATGCACGACTGGTGCATCTCGCGCCAACTTTGGTGGGGTCACCGCATACCTGTTTGGTATGGCCCCAATGGTGAGGTAAGGGTGCTCGGTCCGGGGGATAACCCACCCGATGGATACATCCAGGATCCAGATGTCTTGGATACATGGTTCTCATCTGCGCTTTGGCCATTTTCAACTCTTGGCTGGCCGGTGCAATCCGATGACTTGAGCAAGTTCTACCCGACATCGGTCCTGGTGACCGGCTATGACATCTTGTTCTTCTGGGTCGCACGCATGATGATGTTTGGCCTCTTTGCCATGGATGGTGTGCAGCCCTTCCACACCATCGCACTACATGGCTTGGTGCGCGATCAGTTCGGAAAAAAGATGTCAAAGTCAAAGGGCAACACCATCGATCCAATTGAGTTCATGGATAAATATGGGGCAGATGCACTGCGCTTTACTCTGGCGCGAGGTGCCAATCCAGGAAAAGATCAAGCCTTAGCCGAGGACTGGGTGGGTGGCTCGCGTAACTTTGCAACGAAGCTCTGGAATGCGACTCGTTTTGCGATGATGAATGGTGCAACGACACAGGGTGATCTGCCTAGGATTGACTCACTCAATGCAATAGATAAGTGGATCCTAAGTCGTTTATCAGAGGTTATTTCTGAGGTGGATTCACTTCTAGAGGAGTATGAGTTTGCACGCGCCTGCGAGCTGATGTACCACTTTGCATGGGATGACTTATGCGATTGGTACCTAGAGCTTTCCAAAGAGAGCTTGGCCTCGGGGCAATCACCTCAGACGCAGCGAGTTCTGGGCTATGTTTTGGATCATCTATTCCGATTGATGCACCCGATCATGCCATTTGTTACCGAATCTATGTGGTGTGCGCTAACGGGGCAGGAGTCTTTAGTTATAGCCGATTGGCCGAAGGCTCAGAGTGCGCACGTAGATAAGAGAGCGGAAAAGATCATCACGCAGCTCCAAGAGATAATCACCGATGTCCGGAGATTCCGCAATGAGCAAGGTATCAAGACCTCTCAAAGGATTCCAGCACGCTTTATTGCACCTGGGCATATCGATGAATATGCAAGTGCGATGGCATTTGTTTTGCGCCTAGATCTCACAGAGATCACGCCGAGTGCGCACTGTGAAGTGGGTGTGGTAAGGGTCGAGTTCGATCTCACACGTGCAATCGATGTTGGCGCAGAGCGCGCTCGCCTGGAGAAAGACCTTGCCAGTGCCAACAAAGACAAGCAGACGGCCCAAGTAAAGTTGGATAACCAGGGCTTTATGGCCAAAGCACCGCAGAGTGTTCTAGATGAAATCCGTGAGCGCTTGGCAAGGACAACGGCAGATATCGAACGGATTAGTTCGCAGTTATCAAAGCTTACCTAGGTATGAATATCTCCCCAGATGATCAAGTGCGTGTTGATGCAATTGAACAGGCTCTGCTTGCTCGGTGGCCTGAGACTCGTATCGCCCCATCAACCGAGCGCATTGCAGCCCTTGTCGATATTTTGGGTTCACCGCAGCTGACTTATCCCACGATCCATATCGGTGGCACGAATGGAAAGACGACTACATCGCGCATGATTGACTCACTTCTGTTTGCACATGGCCTTCGCACTGGTCGCTTCACAAGCCCACATCTTGAGACCTATCGTGAACGTATTGCAATCAACGGTCAACCTATCAATCCTAAAGATTTGATCTTTGCCTATAACGATATTGCCGCTTACTTAGATTTGATGGATTCCAAGTTCGAACACCCAATATCCTTCTTTGAGGCCGTTACAGCATTGGGCTTTGTGGCCTTTGCCGAGCACCCAGTAGATGTAGGTGTGATTGAGGTTGGTATGGGCGGGCAATGGGATGCGACAAATGTCGTTGAGGCCGAAGTATCTCTCATTATGCCCATCGGCTTTGATCATATGGAGTATTTAGGTAACACCCTCCAGGAAATCGCCGCGACAAAGGCGGGCATCATCAAAGAGGAGGGCTTCATAGTCCTTGCCCAGCAGGAGCCTGAGGCTGCCAAAGAGTTGATCAGTAAGGCCGCACAAGTGGGTGCCCAAGTTGTGCGTGAGGGCATTGAATATTCACTTGCATCACGGGCGATCGCCCTGGCAGGACAACTCATAACAATCACTGGTCTAAATCAATCCTATGAAGATATCTTCCTGCCTTTACATGGCAAGCATCAGGCGGCAAATGCAGCCAGTGCCCTTGTCGCCGTAGAGGCCTTCTTTGGCGATCAGCCCTTGGATAGTGAGGCTGTGCGCTCTGGTTTTGCAGCCGTTACCTCTCCGGGGCGCTGCGAGGTCGTTCATCGAGAGCCCACAATCATCCTAGATGCCGCCCATAACCCGCACGGTGCCAAGGCCTTGGCCCAAACCTTGGCCAATGAGTTCAACTTCGATGAAATCATCGCAGTCATCGGCATCTTTGCAGACAAGGATGCCTCTGGAATTCTGCAAGAACTCGAGCCAATCGTTGATCACATCATCTTGACGCAAAGTTCATCGACACGGGCAATGAGTTCAGTTGATCTTGCGAAGATAGCCTGCAAAATATTTGGTGCTGATCGTGTTCTTGAGCACAGTGATCTAGATATAGCCCTTGATCGTGCAGTTATAGCTGCCACTCGACCTCTGCGTGAGGATAGAGTTGGGATCATCGTGACCGGCTCGGTCGTCACGGTTGGTCAAGCCCGCAGCTATCTACGAAAGAAGTTTACGAAATGAGAGTCCTAGGTGCTTCAGTGCTCGTCATGCAGTCGCTGACTTTGAGCTTTGCAATCTTGCTTGCAATCAAGGATCAATCAACATTTGGAATCATCTATGGCTGTGTGATTGCCCTTTTATTATTTTTGACGGCAGGTCTACTCAAGCGCCGATCAGGTTTCTATATCGGCTCGATACTGCAGATATGTGCGATTGCCTTTGGCTTTTTTGTCCCATCCTTTTTCATCATGGGGGGGATCTTTGCGGGGCTGTGGGCTGCAGCGATTATTGTGGGGCGAAAGGGTGAGGCTGCTCGCGCTGCTCATCTGGCTTCCCAAGCCGAAAAGGGCTAATACACTAGGGGCGTGAGTAATGAGAAAACCCTTGTCCTAATCAAGCCAGATGGTGTGCGCCGTGGATTAGTGGGTGAGGTCATCTCCCGCATCGAGAGTAAGGGCTACCTCATCGAGGAGTCACGGATGCTCAACGCCGATCGCGGATTGCTGGAGAAGCATTACGCCGAACATATCGGCAAGCCATTTTATGAGCCACTCCTTGAGTTCATGATGTCAGGTCCCATCGTTGCCATTGTGGCATCTGGCAACCGGGTCATTGAGGGCTTTCGATCACTAGCTGGCGCTACCGATCCAACGCTTGCAGCACCTGGCACAATTCGGGGAGACTTAGCACGCGATCAAGGCACCAAAGTCGTCCAAAATATCGTGCATGGATCAGATTCCTCCGAATCTGCTGCGCGCGAGATTGCAATTTTCTTCGCTAAATAATCAAGGAGCACACAAGTATGAGCGCACAGAGCAGAATGTCATTCATCGGCCGTGACATGGCCGTTGACCTTGGAACGGCAAATACCTTGGTTTATGTGCGTGGGCGAGGCATCGTCTTGAATGAGCCATCTGTTGTCGCCGTCAATCAAGATACTGGTGGAATTTTAGCCGTAGGTCTTGAGGCCAAGAGGATGATTGGTCGCACCCCTGGAAATATCGTCGCCATCCGCCCTCTCAAGGATGGTGTTATCGCAGATTTTGAGACAACTGAGCGCATGTTGCGCTACTTCATTCAAAAAGTCCACCGTCGCCGTTACTTGGCCAAGCCCCGTATTGTGGTCTGTGTCCCATCAGGCATCACAGGCGTGGAACAACGTGCCGTAAAGGATGCTGCATATGCAGCTGGTGCACGCAAGGTCTACATCATTGAAGAGCCCATGGCAGCAGCTATCGGTGCTGGACTTCCCATTCACGAACCAACTGGCAATATGGTGGTAGATATCGGAGGCGGCACAACAGAGGTCGCAGTGATCTCTCTGGGTGGAATCGTCTGCTCGCTATCAATACGCGTTGGTGGTGATGAGCTCGATCATTCAATCATCAACTGGGTTAAGCGTGAGTTCTCACTACTTTTGGGTGAGCGCACTGCAGAGGAGATCAAAATGGCTATCGGTTCGGCCTTTGAACTAGCAGGGGAAAACGATGCCGAGATTCGTGGTCGTGACTTAGCAACAGGTTTGCCTAAGACGATAGTTGTCTCGGCCAAAGAGATTCGTAAGGCGATTGAAGAGCCTGTTAATGCGATCATCAATGCCGTGAAGAGCACTCTTGATAAGACTCCTCCGGAGCTTGCATCAGATCTCATGGATCGTGGAATCGTATTGACGGGTGGTGGCGCTCTTCTCAAGGGCCTGGATGAGCGCTTACGTAGAGAGACAGGAATGCCGATTCATGTCGCAGAGCGTCCTCTGGATGCAGTTGTTGAGGGCTCGGGCAAGTGCATCGAAGAGTTTGAGGCCTTGGAGAAGGTCTTGATCTCTGAACCACGTCGATAAGGCAAAAAAAAGATGCGTAGGGGCGCTGAAGGTCGCACTCGTCTGCTCTTAATCATCCTCATCGTCACTTCCCTGCTTTTGATCACCTTGGATCTACGAGGAGTCGCTGTGCTTAAGGGTGCACGCCAAGCAAGCCAGACGATACTCTCGCCTTTTCAGCGTGCAGGAACCGTTGTACTGAGTCCGATCAAAGATTTTGTCTCAGATATCACCCGCCTAGGACGCACTCGGAGCCAGATCGAAAATCTACGCACCGAAAACGCAGAGTTAAAGAGCGAGTTACTCAATCGTCTGAGCGCTGATGCACAGCTAGATCAGTTGAAGAGCATCTTAGATCTAGCAGGCAGGGCTGGATTTAAAGTGATTAATGCCAGAGTTATTAGCCAAGGCTCCAGTCACTCATTTGCTCAGACAATTACCGTCGATATCGGATCAAAGGCTGGAATCAAGAGAAACATGACAGTCCTGTCGAAGTTCGGTATCGCCGGAGTAGTCAAAGATGTCTACCCAAACTCTGCGCTCATATCCCTAGCGACAGATCCATCCTTTCGAATCGGTGTGCGCATAGCAGGCAGTCAGCAGATCGGTATCTTATCTGGGCGTGGTAACCGCTCGGCCAACCTTCAATTAATCGATAACTTAACAACGGTAAAGGTGGGAGATATCTTGCTCTCACGCGGGAGTATCTCAAATCGCCCATTCGTACCCGGGGTTCCTGTCGGATACATAACTTCGGTAGATAACTCAGCGGGTGCGATTGCTCAGAGTGCAAGTGTTTATCTCTATACTGATTTCGCGGCGTTGAGCATTGTCGCAGTGGTCCTCGGGGCATCTGCGAGTAATCCAGGGGATGCACTTGTTCCCCTCAAGCCAAAGCCAACTCCGATTCCTACCGTCACGATCTACATCACACCCTCGCCGACTCCTACGGACTAAACTCAAATGATCAGACGCCAGATATCTACGGCAGTGCCGATTTATATAGCGATTTACATATTTCAAGAGGCACTTATCAATCAATTTCGCCTGCCTTGGGGTGGTTTCTCCCTTCTACTGATCGTGTGCCTCATTTGGGCGATCTTGAGCTCCCCAGAGATAGCGGCCTTAGGCGGATTCATCTCTGGCGTGTTGATGGATCTCTCCCAGAGCTCAAGCGGACCGATTGGGCAGTGGACTCTTTTGATGGTCACTGCATCTTGTGCAGTTTCGTATCTGGGCTCTGGTAGTGAGAATTTGTCAGATAACCCCCTGGGCTTCACTTTCTTGACAACGAGTGCGATTGTCTTGCTCGAAATTGCCTACCTGACCACCGGTGCCTTGTTGGGAGTTACCGTCGGGGGCTTGAGGCATATTTTGTTCACTCTTATCGGAATTTCGATCTGGAGCATGCTTGTGACCCCTCTTGTCCTACCGATCTTCTCCCGCCTACATGCCTTTACCTTTGATACTCGGTCTGCCTTATGAATCAGCGCTGGCGTCTGAATTTACTTGTTGTACAGGTTCTGATCGTCTCACTCATGCTTGCTCTGCTTGGGCGGCTTTTCTATCTTCAAATTGCAGCAGGTCCAAAGTATCGTGATGCGGCATTGAGCATCCAAAGTCGTGATGTCGTATCGCCAGCGATACGGGGATTGATCGTCGATTCATCTGGTGTGCCCCTGGCCCTTAACAAAGTTGGGCTTGCTATTACGATTGATCGAATCGCCATCGATAAGCAGCCTGATAAGGGTGTAGAGGTGATGCAGCGATTGAGCAAGTTATTGAAACTGCAGTATGCCGATGTCTTTCGCAATACTCGTCTATGTGGAGAGCTACCCAAAGGTCAAAGGGCTGGCTGCTGGACGGGTTCGCGCTATCAGCCGATTCCAATCACTAAAGAGGCCGATCCAGATACCGCTCTGCAAATCGTAGAGCGCTCAGATCAGTTTCCAGGAGTCGATGCGCAGCCAATTGCGATAAGGAGCTATCCGGGGGTTCTCGGTGTTAATGGTGCTCACGTTCTGGGATATGTGGGTCCATTGACTCAAGGGGATCTGAGCAATACCTCTGGAAAGAAGTATTTTCGTAGTGAATCCATCGGTAAATCTGGGCTAGAGATCATCTATGACTCCTACCTGCGTGGAGTCCCAGGGATACGCACCTTGATCGTCGATCGTAAAGAGGCGATCACCTCACAAGCACGAAACACATCCCCAATCGCGGGTAATCACTTGGTCACATCACTCGATGTGCGCCTGCAGGCGGCCACTGAAATCGCACTGGCCGATGCAGTCAGACGTGGGCGGGCAAATGGGTACACATCTGATTCAGGGGCCGCTGTCGTGATGGATATCAGGAATGGCCAGATTTTAGCGCTCGCCTCTTACCCGACGTATGATCCCAATATATTTGAGAAGGGTCTCACGGTTGAGCAGGCCTCAGATCTCTTCAGTGAGAAAAAGGCGGTCCCTGCGCTATCACGTGCATTGCAAGGTCTATTTGCCCCTGCATCGACATTCAAATCGATCTCGGTCATTGCAGCCGCCGAGGCTGGCTATGACTTGAATGCCTCTTACAACTGCCCATCTGAGGTCCAGGTGGGAACTCGTGCCTTTCAGAACTTCGAGAGCAAATCTGCGGGCACTATGAGTCTAAAGAAGGCCCTTGCTATCTCCTGTGACACAGTCTGGTATCGCATCGCATTTGATGAGTGGCTCAGAGATGGAGGCCTGAGTCCGAAAGCAGATCCAAATGACTATTTCTTCAAAGCAGCTCAGAGCTTTAATTTCACCCAGAGAGTAGGCATCGATCTTCCCTCAGAGTCATCCTCGCGCCTTGCAGATCGTGCTTATAAGAAGAGTTGGTATCAACAGAATAAGGATTTTTATTGCAACTACAAAGATCGCACGACCAAGGCCCAGCAGACTCCATTCCTGATCCTGCTTGCCAAGGAGAACTGCGTTGATGGAGATAAGATCCGCGCCGGAGATGCAGTCAACTTCTCGATTGGTCAGGGTGAAACGGTTGTGACTCCCCTCAAATTGGCTCAGATCTACGCTGCAATTGGTAATGGCGGAACAATCTGGCAGATGATGGTGGGTAAGGCCATCGTCAAGACCGATGGAACCCTCCTCAAAACGATGGTTCCGCAAAAACTAGGGAGTTTGAAGGTATCCAAGGCCACATTGGATTTTTTGAATCAAGCCCTGCGTCAGGTAGTTGTGGCAGGAACAGGTACTGGAGTGTTCGCAGGGTTTCCTATCGAGGTGAGTGGCAAGACCGGGACTGCTCAAGTCTTCGGTCGTAACTTGAATGGCTCACTCAAAGATGACACCTCATGGTTCGCATCTTTTGCACCGACAAAAAAACCGCGCTATGCCGTTGTGATGATGGTGAGTCAAGGAGGCTTTGGAGCATCAACATCAGGTGTTGGAGTACGAAAGATCTATGAAAGCCTTTTTGGTGTGCAGGGAAACAAGATCATTGCAGGGGCAGCGCTGTTTCCCGATGGAAAACCACCGAAGGTGCTTCCCAGGATTTCTCCTGCGACAAAGCCTAAGGTTGTCCCATGAGTCAGATTTATGCACGAGAGCGACTCTATCGGCGTAGCCGCCCATCAATCTTTGAGGGATTTGACGCTGTACTCACTGCGGCTATCGCCATATTACTTATTATTGGGACATTGTTGGTCTATGCAGCGACCAGGGATTGGTATGCGCGCAACGGCTTAGATCCACAGTACTACTTGAAACGTCACGTCATAAATATCGCTATCGGTATCGCTCTGGCGTATGGAACGACCATCATTGACTATCGTCTACTACGGGCATATACGCCGATTTTTTGGGGCTTAGCCGTTCTTGGCTTGATAATCGTTTTGATCCCCGGCTTAGGAAGTTCGGTCAATGGGGCACGCGCATGGATTTCACTGCCTGGAGGCTTTCAGATTCAGCCGGCAGAGCTGGCTAAGATTGCAATCATCATCGGGATGTCGATGTTGTTGTCTGAGCGCTCACACGATAGGAACGAACCCTCATCCCGTGATGTTCTCCAAGCACTCGTCATTGCCGCCATCCCAGTTATGCTCATTATCATCCAACCGGATATGGGGACTGCATTTATTATCAGTGCCTCCGTCATCACCATTGTTGCTGTATCGGGTGCACCATCGCGCTGGGTTGTCGGGCTACTTTTACTTGCTATCTTGATGGCAACGGTGGCAACTCAAACCGGGGTGATTAGTGAGTACCAACTCAAGCGTTTGCAAACATTTGTTGATCCGACGGCAGATACACAAGGTGCTGGTTATCAACTTCGCCAAGCCCGTATTACCGTAGGTTCAGGTGGATTACTTGGGACTGGACTATTCAATGGTCCACAGACCAATGGTCGTTTCGTGCCAGAGCAACAGACCGATTTCATCTTTACCGTTGCAGGTGAGGAGTTGGGATTTCTAGGAAGCGGAGTTATCATCTTTCTCTATCTTTTGATATTGATGCGGGCATTTGCAATCGCCAGGCGCACGAGTGATCCATTCGGCCGGTTGGTCGTTACGGGTGTCATTGCCTGGTTTGCTTTTCAGATATTTGAAAATATCGGGATGACGCTAGGGCTCATGCCAATGACGGGGGTTCCGTTGCCCTTCATCTCCTATGGTGGCTCTTCCATGTTTGCCACCTTGATCGGCTTTGGACTCATCCAGAACGTTCACGCCCGCTCTCGAGGCTAAAACAGCCCCAAGTAGGTTATTTGCCCCCTATCTGCCATACTTGGGGGAGTAGCTCAGCGCGGCTCGCGAAACCTTCGCGATAAAAGCCCAGCGCGGACAGCTCTTAGAAAAAACCTAAACGGGATTTTTTTACAACAGAGAAGCGTTTGTAACAAGCGCATAGAGGATTTGGTGGCATGGCTATTGGGCCTAAAACACCGCGCAAGCGTGCGGTCAAGAAGATATCTGCTAAGGCAGATGCAAGTGTTACCGAGGTAACAAGTGAAGAAGTAAAGAAGCCTGCACGCAAGAGAGCGCCAGCCATTCCAGTCCCTGTCTTTCAGGCAGCCCCGGATAAGCCCGTTGCAAAAACGGTACGAAAAAAAGCCACGCCAGCTCCTCCTGGTGAGCCAGGAGATTCTGGTGATGCTCCAGCAGACTCTGAAGATCGTGCAGGGCGAAATCGCCGCCGCCGTCGTGGTGGACGCGGTCGCCGTAAACCTGGTGCTGATGGGGCCATAGCCAATGATCAGATCGGTACAGATCCCACTGATGAGTCGGCCGAGGGCTCAACTCACCGTCGCCGCCGCCGTCGGGTAGCAGGCAGCCAGGGAGTAACCCCCGGGGAGAGCGTTGAGGAAGATGGCGTAGTCACCGTTGTCAAAGTGAGAGAAGTTCGTGAGCGCGCTGCGCGCCCATCGCGCGGTGATCGCACAGAGAGAATTGAGCGCCGTGGCGCCCGACGTGATCGCACAGATCGTGGTGCTCGAGGCGATTATCGTGAGCCGTATCGAAAGCGTGGAACGCTCATTACAGATAGTGAGTTCTTGGCTCGTCGCGAAAATGTTGATCGCGAGATGCTTGTTCGCCAGATATCTGATCGCACGCAGATCGCAGTCATTGAAGATGGCATCATGGTCGAGCACTATGTCAACCGAAATAGCAACGTCTCCTATGTTGGTAACGTCTATCTGGGCCGAGTCCAAAATGTCCTTCCATCAATGGAGGCGGCATTCGTGGATATTGGCAAGGGTCGCAACGCCGTTTTGTATGCTGGTGAGGTCAATTGGGATGCTGCCGGAATTTCAGAGTCTCAGCCACGCAAGATTGAGACGGTATTAAAGACTGGTCAAAGCGTCTTAGTCCAAGTAACCAAGGATCCGATCGGACAAAAAGGCGCTCGCCTAACAAGTCAGATCTCTCTTCCAGGACGCTACGTTGTATATGTCCCTGGAGGTGGAATGTCGGGTATTTCAAAGCGACTTCCAGAGTCAGAGCGAACACGTTTGAAGGCGATTCTCAAGAACTTAATCCCAGAGGAGGCTGGTGTCATCGTTCGTACTGCTGCAGAGGGTGTGAGTGAAGGGGATCTCACAAGCGATGTCGCACGTCTTAAAGCACAGTGGGAGGATATTTACGCCAAGAGTCAGAACTCTAACTTTCACCCACCAGCGGCCCTGTATCAGGAGCCCGACCTTGCTGTGCGCGTGATACGCGATATCTTCAATGAGGATTTCCGCAAGTTGACAGTGCAGGGCTCGAGTGCATGGGATGAAGTATCAAGCTACCTTGGCTTTATCGCGCCAGAGCTAACAACGAAGATTGAAAAATATACAGGCACTGGTGATTTATTTGCAGACTATCGTGTTGAAGAGCAGTTGGCGAAGGCATTTGACCGCAAGGTCTATCTCCCATCAGGTGGCTCTCTTGTGATCGATCGTACTGAGGCAATGATTGTCGTCGATGTCAATACTGGAAAGTTTATCGGTAAGGGTGGAAATCTCGAAGAGACTGTCACAAAGAATAACCTTGAGGCGGCCGAAGAGATTGCACGCCAGCTGCGACTTCGTGACTTGGGTGGAATCGTCGTCATCGACTTCATCGATATGATCCTTGAGTCCAATCGTGAAATGGTATTGCGTCGATTAGTTGAATCTCTTGGCCGCGATCGCACCAAGCACCAGGTTGCAGAGGTCACCTCTCTTGGTCTTGTCCAGATGACTCGAAAGCGCGTCGGCCAAGGACTCATTGAGGCCTTCTCGACTACATGTGATACCTGCAGTGGACGTGGAATTCATATTCATATGGAGCCAGTCAAGATGAAGGCTCCAATGCCTCAACTCGATGTTCCATCATCTCAACATGAAGATGCCGATGAGAAAGATGCCACCGAGCACGAGTTTCATGAATCACTCAACGCCGAGAGAGCACCTGTGATGCCACAAGCAAACAAGGGTGGGCGCAAACGCCGCCGCGCCTCTTCATCGGGCATCATCACTGCATGATCTCAGCCTTAATTTGAGCCTGAGCGCCCAAGCAGGTAGCCTTTACCCTTCATCAACTACAAGATCCGGAGTACCACAGCGTGGCAAATATCAAGTCTCAGATCAAGCGCATCAAGACGAATGAGAAGGCACGCCTTCGTAATAAGTCTGTGAGCTCATCTATCAAGACCGCTGTCCGAAAGTTCCGGGATGCAGTAACTGCCGGAGATGCCACCGCCATCTCAGATGAACTTCGTACCGCCTCACGGGCACTCGATGTTGCAGTTCAAAAGGGTGTCCTTCACAAGAACTCGGCGGCCAATAAGAAGTCATCAATGGCCAAGGCTGCCTCCAAAGCCAGCGCACGTTAACTCTCTTCACTCCCTAAAGCGAGGCTAGGTTCATGCCTGCAATCTCACTTGCCAATGCGCCTCAACCGGCATCAACTGACCCAGGGCAGATCCGTAATTTTTGCATCATCGCTCATATTGATCATGGTAAATCAACCCTTGCCGATCGGATGTTGGGCATCACAGAGGTCCTAGATCCGCGCAATATGCGTGCACAGTACCTAGATCGCATGGATATCGAGCGCGAGCGCGGAATTACCATCAAGTCTCAGGCTGTACGTCTGCCATGGCGTAGCGGAATCGATGGCCATGAATACATCTTAAACATGATCGATACTCCGGGCCATGTCGACTTTACTTATGAAGTCTCTCGCTCACTTGCTGCTTGTGAGGGCGCGGTCCTACTCGTTGACTGTGCACAGGGTATCGAGGCTCAGACGCTGGCAAATCTCTATTTGGCAATGGAAAATAACCTCACCATTATCCCAGTCCTAAACAAAATCGATCTTCCTAACGCACAGCCTGAGAAGTTTGCTGCCGAACTTGCACAACTCATTGGATGTAAGCCAGAGGATTGTTTGCGGGTATCTGGCAAGACAGGCGATGGAGTTAAAGAGCTACTCGATGAGATCATCAAACAAGTCCCGCCACCCCAAGGCGATCCCAATGCACCAGCTCGCGCATTGATATTTGACTCGGTCTATGACAGTTATCGCGGGGTTGTCACCTATGTGCGAGTCATCGATGGCCACTTGTCCCCACGCGTGCAGATTCAGATGTTCTCAACGGGTGTGCGCCATGAGGCACTTGAAGTTGGCGTAATCTCACCAGAGCCCCTTGCATCCAAAGGCTTAGGTGTTGGAGAGGTAGGGTATTTGATCACTGGCGTAAAAGATGTTCGCCAGTCACGAGTGGGTGACACCATCACTACGTATAACAACCCAACCAAGCATCCTCTCGCCGGATATAAAGATCCTAAACCGATGGTCTTCTCAGGGCTATTCCCATTAGATGGCGCGGACTTTCCCGTTCTTCGAGAAGCATTGGACAAGTTGCAACTCAATGATGCAGCCCTAGTTTACGAACCTGAGAGTTCGGCAGCCCTTGGCTTTGGTTTTCGCTGTGGCTTCTTAGGTCTTTTGCATATGGAGATCGTGCGTGAGAGATTGGAGCGTGAACACAAACTCAATCTCATCTCCACTGCTCCCAATGTGGTCTATAACGTCACCATGAATGATGGGAGAGAAATCCGTGTCACAAACCCATCCGAGTTCCCAAATGGGAAAGTGGAGGTTGTCAGAGAGCCCATCGTCAAATCTACGATCCTTTCACCTTCAGAGTTCATTGGAACAATCATGGAGCTTTGCCAAGAGCGTCGCGGTGTTTTGTTGGGAATGGATTACATCTCACAGGAGCGCGTTGAGATTCGCTATGACTTGCCTCTTGCTGAAATCGTCTTTGATTTCTTCGATCAATTAAAGAGCCGCACTAAAGGCTATGCATCCTTGGATTATGAGGAGAAAGGCGATGCAGAGGGCAACCTAGTGAAGGTCGACATCTTGCTCCAGGGTGAGGCAGTGGATGCATTTAGTGCAGTTGTGCACCGCGATAAGGCCTATGCCTATGGCATCATGATGACTGCAAAACTACGCGAACTCATCCCTCGCCAACAGTTTGAAGTTCCTATCCAAGCTGCCATTGGCTCGCGAATCATCGCTCGTGAGAGCATCCGTGCAATCCGCAAGGATGTTTTAGCGAAATGTTATGGTGGAGACATCTCGCGCAAGCGCAAACTTTTGGAGAAGCAAAAAGAGGGTAAGAAGCGCATGAAGATGGTGGGACGCGTAGAGGTTCCGCAGGAGGCATTCGTAGCCGCCCTTGCAACTGATGCCGATATTGAAAAGGTGAAAGCCGCAAGAAAGCTATAGTTATGGTGCTCTCGTTCTATGTGCACATCCCTTACTGTATGAAGCGGTGTGGATACTGTGATTTCAACACCTACACACCTAACGAGCTTCGAGAGGGTGCAACGCTGGAGATTGTGAGCAATGACTATATCGATGCGGTACTCCGCGAATTAGATGCAGCCCCTAGGGATCTAGTGCCGACTATTTTCTTTGGTGGCGGAACACCCTCCTTAATACCCCCCGATGATCTTGGCCGTGTGATCGCAGCAATCAAGGCTCGAAATGGATTGACAGAAGAGTGTGAAATTACCCTCGAGGCCAATCCTGATTCGGTGACGGCCGAAAAACTCAAGGGCTATATTGCGGTAGGTTTTAATCGCATCTCATTTGGGATGCAGTCATCTAAATCGCATGTCTTGGCCGTCCTAGATCGCACTCATAATCCAGATAATGTAAAAAGAGCGGTGGATATGGCACGTGCTGCAGGTTTTCGTAGTATCAGCGTTGATCTCATCTATGGAACTCCTGGGGAGTCCTTAGATGATTGGCGTGAAACGGTAACTGCAGCTCTTACCCTAGATATCGATCACATCAGTGCCTACGCCTTAATCCTCGAAACTGGCACGAAGTTAGCTGCGCGGATCAAGCGTGGTGATTTGTCGAAGCCTGATGATGATGTGATGGCCGATATGTATCTATTAGTGGATCAACTCTGCGAATTACATGGTTTTTCCTGGTACGAACTATCCAACTGGTCTAAGCCAGGACATGAGTGCCGACACAATGTTGCCTATTGGCAGAACAAGAACTGGTGGGGACTGGGCCCGGGAGCGCACTCACATATTGATTCCAAGAGATTCTGGAACATAAAGCACCCAACGGTATATAAGCAAAGGCTCTTTGATGATGAATCACCCATTGCAGATAGTGAACAACTGAGTGCGAGCCAGGTAAAAGATGAGGCGATACTCCTTGGGATTCGCATGCGTGAGGGAATTTCACTTGAACTACTTGAGCCCCGACAGGTGGAGCTCCTGGCCAATTATCGGGAGAATGGCTTTGTTGTCTTGGAGCAAGAGCGCGCACTATTGACGCCTGCTGGTCGCTTGATTGCAGATCGAATCGTCCGCGAAATAACTATCTAGTATCCTTGTCATCACTATGTCATCTCGCCGCCTAGAAATCCTTCGTGCAATCGTCGATGAGTACGTGAGTACCCAGGAGCCAGTCGGCTCAAAATCGATCGCAGAGCGACATGGTCTTGGAATCTCACCGGCCACAATTCGCAATGAGATGGCGGTTTTAGAGGAAGAGGGTTTGATTACACATCCACACACAAGCGCCGGTCGTATCCCGACCGACTTGGGTTATCGCGTCTTCGTCGATAAGTTGGCGCAAGTCAAACCTCTCTCTGGGGCTGAACGTAGAGCGATCGAAACTTTCTTAGAGGGTGCTCTAGATTTAGATGATGTCGTGATGCGCACCGTGCGTTTGTTGGCAGATGTGACAAAACAAGTGGCAGTGGTCCAGTATCCATCGATGGTGAAGTCGCGTGTCCGCCATATCGAACTTGTCGCACTGAGCCCTGCACGGCTGATGAGCGTACTTATTACAGATTCTGGTCGCATCGAACAACGTGTTCTTGAGCTGACTCAAGATGTATCTGAGGGTTTTTTACAGGTTTTGCGTGCTCAATTGAACACAGCGATGATGGGTCATCGTCTTCCAGAGGTAGCCGATCGAATCAGTGGGATCTTGGAGAGTTATTCCCTCCATGATCGAAGAGATGTGGCGATTGTCATGTCCTCTGTGATTGAAATGGCCATGGAGCGCCCGGAGGAGAAGATTGTCTTGGCTGGAACAGCCAACCTTGCCAGGTTTCATGAGGATTTCTCCACGACGATGCATCCGGTCCTTGAAGCCCTTGAAGAGCAAGTCGTCCTGCTGCGTTTGCTCGGTGATGCCAGTCAAAGTGTCAAAGTGCGCATTGGAAAAGAACAGACAGAGGTCAATCTGCGCACAACATCCTTAGTCGCCGTTGGCTATGGCTCAGAGGATATTCCACTTGGCGCACTGGGAGTCATCGGACCAACTCGCATGGATTATGCAGGGTCAATGGCTGCAGTCTCAGCGGTTGCTCGCTATGTTGGTCGATTCATCAATGAGGGCGCATAAGTGTCAGATCATTATCAGATGCTAGGTGTCTCCCGTGATGCATCGGCCGATGAAATCAAACGTGCCTACCGTAAACTAGCAAGAGAACTCCACCCCGATGTCAATCCCGATCCCGAGGTGCAGGATAAGTTCAAAGAGATAACGGCCTCATATGAGACGTTGAGTGATCCTAAAAAACGCCAGAGTTATGACATGGGTGGTAACGGCTTTAGTGGAGCAAACTTTGGTGGCGGCTTCAGCGACATCATGGATGCATTTTTTGGGGGCGGTGGATCACGTGGGCCACGCCCACGCATGCGCGCAGGTCAAGATTCTTTGATTCGCATACAGGTCGATTTACATGAGGCCTGCTTTGGGACAGAGCGCGAAATCACTGTCGAGAGCGCAATCGTGTGCACCAAGTGCACAGGTAGTGGCTGTTTGGATGGGTCAGAGCCATCAATCTGCAGTGTTTGTAAAGGCAGGGGTGAGACTCAGCAAGTTGTTCGCTCAGTGATCGGTCAAGTGATGACTTCGCGCCCATGCGGGCCCTGCTCTGGTTATGGAAGTGTCATTGCAAACCCGTGTCGTGAATGTGCCGGTGAGGGCCGTGTTCGGGCTCGCCAGGATATTCACGTGAAGATACCTGCAGGTGTTGAAACGGGTAATCGCATCCAACTATCAGGTCGTGGTGAAGTCGGACATGGTGGGGGACCTGCAGGTGATGTCTATGTTGAGATCGTGGAAACTCAGCATGAATACTTGATTCGAGAGCGAGATACCTTGCATATGTCCCTAGAAGTTGCGATGAGCGCCGCAGCACTAGGAACGACAGTGAGTGTGGAGTCTTTGGATGGCCCAGTCGATGTTCACATCAAAGCAGGCACACAGAGCGGCACACCTATTGCGATCAAAGGCAAAGGTATGTCGCGTCTTCGCCAAGGCGGCCGTGGTGAACTAGTTGTCCATATCGAGGTGAGAACGCCAGGCAAGTTAAACCGTGAGGAAGAAGAGTTGATGAAGAGATTTGCCGAGCTTCGTGGCGATTCAATTGCACACATTAAAGATCATGAGGGAGGAATCTTCTCAAAGATTAAAGGTGTGTTCACAAAGTAATGCTGACCCTGTTTTTCGTCGAAGATCTACCCACGCAGGCGGGTGAGATCTATGAGTTTGATAATGAGGATGCACAGCATGCCATACGCGTCCAAAGAATGGCTGCGGGAGAGGTATTCATGTTGGCCGATGGCACAGGTGCCTGGAGTCAAGTAAAGGCCTTTGCAATCAAGAAGAGGTCCATAGAGGTCGAAGTCATGGCAAGTGGGTTCCAAGAGCCTCTTGCCACAACAATCACGGTTGTGCAAGCTCTTCCAAAGAGTGATCGTGCTAAAGAGGCTATCGAACTCTTAACTGAGGCTGGAGTGGACCGAATAGTTCCGTGGGCAGCATCTCGCAGTATTGGAAAAGTCTCAGAAAAGTTCGCAGTAACTGCTAGGGAGGCGAGCAAACAGTCACGTAGACTGCGAATTCCCGAGGTAACCGATCTTGCAACGATGGAGCAGATCTGTGAGGCGATCAAGTTAAGTGATCTTGCGATAGCCTTTCATGAGAGCACTGATACCAAACTCAGTGACTGCATCTCATCACATAATGTCTCGCATTTATTGTTAATTATTGGGCCAGAGGGCGGGATTACGCCAACTGAACTCGAGGCATTCAAAGAGGCTGGCGCAAAAGTAGCGCTCATGGGCCGGCCGATTTTGCGCTCAGCACATGCTGGAATCGCTGCAGTCGCAGCCGTGTCAGCCTTACTCAAGGTATGGTGAAGATGTGGCCTTAGATTCGGCGTGTTTGTTTTGTAGAATTATTCTTGGAGAAATTCCAGCCGATATAGTCCTTCGAAATGACAACGTTGTTGCATTCAACGATATCAATCCACAGGCCCCTACTCATGTCCTGATTGTTCCTAGGCTTCACGTCGAAAATGCCGGTGAGTTGGCTCAAATCTCACCGAGCATCACAGCCGATCTCTTCAGTGCAGCAGCCGAGATCGCCGCGCAAAGGGCTCTATCGGGCCATAGGGCAGTCTTTAACACTGGCGCAGATGCTGGTCAGAGCGTTTTTCACGCCCATTTACACCTTCTTGGCGGCCGTGCACTGGCATGGCCACCCGGTTAAAGATAGATTTCTCCTTACATGGAGCGCACCCTGATTACCGTACCGATCGCTATCCCCATGGTCGCACTCATTGGCCCACACGATGGCAATCTACGTGTTGTTGAGGCGGCCTTTCCATCGGTCAACATCACCGTTCGTGGCAATGAGATCACCTTACGAGGCCCTCATGTTGACTGCGCCAAGTTGGAGAATCTATTTGCCGAGTTACTGGTTGTCATCCGTTCAGGCAATCACCTGACAATCGATGCCGTTACTCGCTCTATTGCGATGCTCGATCACCAACCTGCAGATCATCCCGCCGAAGTTCTATCACTTAATGTCCTGAGCAACCGTGGTCGCACCATTCGCCCTAAGACCGCTAATCAAAAGCGCTATGTGGATGCAATCGAAGAGCACATCATCACCTTTGGAATCGGACCTGCCGGAACTGGTAAGACATATCTAGCCATGGCAATGGCAATCTCAGCGTTGCAGAGCAAGAGAGTCAATCGAATCATTCTGACACGCCCAGCGGTAGAGGCGGGGGAGCATCTTGGTTTCTTGCCAGGTACCTTGAGTGAGAAGATCGATCCTTATCTACGACCATTATTTGATGCCCTCCATGACATGATCGATATCGAAACGCTCCCGCGCCTGATGCAATCTGGAGTCATCGAAGTTGCACCCTTGGCATATATGCGCGGCCGATCCTTAAACGATGCCTTCATCATCTTGGATGAGGCTCAGAACACGACTCCTGAGCAGATGAAGATGTTTTTAACGCGCCTTGGTTTTGGATCCAAGATGGTGATCACAGGTGATGTCACCCAGATTGATCTGCCCAATGGACAACACTCTGGCCTGCGTGTTGTGCGCGATATTTTGGGAGATATCGAGGATATTGCCTTCCTAGAACTAACGGCCGAAGACGTTGTCCGCCACCGCCTCATCTCTGACATTGTCAAGGCCTATGAGAGCTTTGAGGAACAACGCCAGTCATTGCGTCCGATCCGGCAATAGATGAGCATCGAAGTAACAAACACTTCAGGGCAGTTAGTTCCAAGTCAAGAGATAACTTCACTGCTGACTTTTGCGATGATTGAGCTCAAACTCAATCCTGATTGTGATCTGAATCTGGGTTTCATCGATGATCAATATATGGGTGAGCTTCATCTCAAATGGATGAATGAATCAGGAAGCACTGATGTTCTCTCGTTTCCGATGGATATGCCAGAAAAGCAGGGAGATGTTGTCACCCTAGGCGACATCATGATCAGTCCGACGTTCGCAGCGGCTCAGGCAAAGACTGCAGGGCACTCCACCGAGCATGAGATTTATATCCTTGCCACTCATGGGCTCTTACATATCCTCGGTTATGATCACGCTGAACCAACACAGGAGCAAGTGATGTTTGCTTTGCAGGAGCAGATAGTAGAGAACTGGAGGAAATTATCATGAGCTCAGTTGCAATCATCAGCATCATCGCCCTCTTGGCATTTGCCGGTTTTCTTGCAGCAAGCGAATCGGCATTGACATCGATCTCACGTATCGTTGTGGAGGAGTTAGAGGGTAAGAGCGGTGGGGCCCTCCTGCGCAAATACAGTGAACAACCGGCTCGGTATTTAAATGTGATCCTATTGGTCCGTAAACTCTGTGAGCTCACGGCAACAGTCCTGCTCGCCTCGATACTCTTGCGAATCTATCCATCGGCTCAAGCGATGGCACTGACTGTCTTGATCATGGTGGTTCTCTCCTATGTTGTCGTTGGAGTCGGCCCGCGGACTCTGGGCAAGCAACAGCCCCACAAATATGCTCGCTACGGCATTATCGTGGCCTATGGCCTTACCGTCTTATTGGGACCAGTGACAAAACTTCTCATTGCCGTTGGTAATGCCATCACGCCAGGTAAAGGTTTTCGCTCTGGCCCTTTCACATCTGAGGCGGAGCTTCGTGACTTAGTGGATCAAGCCCATGAGCGTGGACTAGTCGAATCCGATGAGCACGAGATGATCCACTCTGTATTCGAACTAGGAGACACGTTGGTGCGTGAGTTGATGGTTCCCCGGACCGAGATGGTCTGGATCGAAAAAGATAAATCGTTACGTCAAGGCTTATCTCTTGCTCTACGCTCGGGATTTTCTCGGATCCCTGTCGTTGGAACTGGCCCTGATAACATCATCGGAATCGTCTATGTCAAGGATTTAGCTAGAAGAGCATTAGATCACCATGAGGCCGAGCAGACCGAGATCATCGAAGAGCATATGCGCCCTGCCACATTCGTCCCTGAAATTAAGATGGCCGATGAAATGCTGAAAGAGATGCAACGCAATCAAATCCATCTAGCCGTGGTCGTGGATGAGTATGGTGGGACCGCTGGAATCATCACTATCGAGGATATTATTGAGGAGATAGTTGGTGAAATTGAGGATGAGTTTGATGACGGTGAGAATCACTTCATCTGGTTGTCAACTGATAGTGCGCGGGCAAATGCATCACTTCATATCGAAGATCTAGCCGATGAGCTTAAGATTGAGATCAATGAAACTGACTTTGAAGACGTGGACACCATTGGAGGTCTCATGGCACAAAAACTGGGGCGTGTTCCAATCGCAGGAAGCACAATCACAATCAGTGGCTGGACTATTACATCGGAGCGTCCATTGGGTCGGCGCCGTCGCATCAGTAGCGTATTGATTGAGCGCCTAGAGATAGAGATTGAAGATCACGAGTAGGCGATAGAATCATCAAATGCGTATCGTCAGATTCTCCCCAGGTCCAAAAACGGGCTTAGGGAGTGATCCACTATTTGGTCTTCTAGAAGATGATGATTCAATCCACATCATCACTGGTGATCCCATTTATTCGGGAATCCAAAAAACTGCCGCAAAAGTTGGACTTGATCAGGTCCGCCTCTTAGCCCCGGTTATCCCACGCTCTAAGGTCGTGTGCATCGGCAAGAATTACGCCGATCACGCCGCTGAAATGGGAGGAGTCGTTCCTGATGAGCCCATTATCTTTCTCAAGCCCAACACCTCTGTTATCGGTCCAGGCGATGTGATCGTTTGGCCACAGATGTCAGAGCGCGTGGATCACGAATCCGAGCTTGCAATAGTGATCGGTCGTATCTGTAAGGATGTGCCCAAAGAGCGTGTCAATGACGTCATCTTTGGATACACGATCGCCAATGATGTGACCGCTCGTGATTTACAGAGCAAAGATGGTCAGTGGACGCGGGCTAAAGGCTTCGACACCTTCTGTCCGTTAGGACCATGGATAGATACTGATTTCATTCCAGGTTCTCAAAAAATCACGGCCACAGTCAATGGTGATATCAAGCAGTCTGCACAACTTAGTGACATGATTTTCAAAGTACCAGAGATCATCAACTTTGTGACCCAGGTGATGACTCTGCTCCCAGGTGATGTCATTTTGACTGGTACCCCAGCCGGGATTGGGCCGATGGTTGCTGGAGGTAGTGCAACGATGGCGATTCAGGGCCTTGGCGAGTTGACCAACAAGGTGAGTAAAAAATGAGTAGGCCAGTAAAGGTTCGATTTGCTCCATCACCTACAGGTGACTTGCATGTTGGAAATATCCGTACCGCCTTATTTGATTGGGCCTATGCCCGCCATACAGGTGGAACATTCCTCTTTCGCATCGAAGATACTGACACTACACGTGTGACCGATGAGTACATCAAGGCAGCGATTGATACTTTGAGATGGCTTGGACTCGATTGGGATGAGGGTCCAGAGGTCGGTGGCGATAACGGACCCTATTTACAGTCTCAACGCTTAGATATATACACACAATGGGCTCATACGTTCATCGAACAAAAAGATGCCTATTACTGTTATTGCACACCACAGGAGTTAGAGGCAGTCCGCGAGGCACAGCGAGCAGCCAATCAAGCACCAGGCTATAACGGACACTGTCGTGAACTCAGTGCCGAACAAATCACTGAATATAAGGCACAGGAGCGTGGGGCAGTTGTCCGTATGCGCATGCCAGAGGGCTCCACAACTTTTGATGATTTGATCCGTGGTGAGATGCAATTTGATCATAGGTTTGTGCCCGACTTTGTCCTAGCCCGCGCCGATGGCTCTCCTTTATATACCTTAGCCGTTGCAGTCGATGATGTTCTGATGAAGGTCACTCATATTCTTCGGGGTGAGGATTTATTATCATCAACTCCTCGTCAGATCCGCGTCTATCAGGCTATGGGATTGAAGGAGCAGGAGTATCCGGTCTTTGCACATCTGCCCTTTGTGATGGGCGCAGATAACGCGAAGTTATCCAAGCGCAATGGTGAGGTATCGATCGCTTGGTACCGTGACAAAGGCTTCTTACCTGAGGCGATCTGCAATTACTTGGCGTTATTGGGCTGGTCACCAGGTGATAATCGCGAGAGTGTGACGATGCGAGAGTTATGTGAGCTTTTCACAGTCGAGAAGGTCAATAGCTCACCTGCACGATTTGATATGAAAAAGCTGGAGGCAATCAACGCAGATAAGATTCGTGCTCTTTCAATCGAAGATTTCCTCTCGCGGGTGCTGCCATTCTTAATCAAAGCAGAGGTTATCACCGGCACACCAGATGAGATTGAACTTGTTAAACGGGCTCTTCCGATTATTCAAGAGCGAATCATCATGCTCAGTGAGGTCCCAGCGATGCTCAACTTCCTCTTTGTGCAGGAGTTGACCATCGAATCTGAGAGCCTATCCAAAGTCAATGATGCCGATGCCAAAGTGATACTCAGACGAAGTTTGAAAGAGCTTGAGCTAGTGAGCGATTGGAGGCACACTATGATTGAGGCGGTGCTTCGCACATCACTCATAGATGAGATGGGATTAAAACCACGTGTGGCTTTTGGCGCAGTACGCATAGCAACAACTGGCAGTACCGTTTCTCCACCGCTCTTTGAATCAATGGAATTACTTGGCAAAGAGGCCTCTTTGGCTCGGATATCAGCGGCGTTAGCGCTGTAATCGATAAGGTATTCTTGCCGCTGGAAGTATTGGGGTATGGGGTAATTGGCAGCCCTGCTG
>SXGS01038206.1_pt1 | contig 28485 bp, 18 predicted proteins | sample 3174681 | NCBI WGS metagenome assembly SXGS01 (sample SAMN11356861, study PRJNA531348) | freshwater metagenome | isolation source: freshwater sample F1-80 | place: China: Fuxian Lake, Yuxi | collected 2017-12-25 | reverse complement strand
TCAATGCGCTCGTTCCACCCCAGCGAAACCGATAAAAGGCGCACTGCCAGCGACTCGAGCAAGGCGTCAGGCGATTATCTTGCGCGAACACACTCCCCGATTCGCCACGACGACTTGCAGACACCCAATTCGGCTCCGGATCGCAGTGGCCATCACCTCTTTCGATGCATCGGAAGCAAGGGACACGGCAGGGTTGACGCGAGCCCAGCACCGACGGCACGCAAAAGTCGGGTCGTTTACCTATAACTCCTCGGACCTCACCGCGGCTCCGTCCAATCACGGAATAAATCGGGCGTTCACACCCCTCCCCATTCTCAAAATCCGTCCTCGCCCGATCTATTCCGCTTCGGGATTAGGCATTAGACTGACAAGGATGCCAAGCTTCAATTTCGGCCGCTTCTGCCGATAACCGGACGGCTATCGAGAGTCCACATGGAGTCATCTTCTGGAAGGAGTTGAACATGGATTAAGCAAGTTCTCTTGCTGCAAATTCCTGGATGGCCGCGGCCGCAAACTCGGGCAGAGCCGGATGGAATTTTTCATACGCCTGTCGCAATTCCGAGTCCAGGATGAGTTGACCGTGACCGGCGTAGGACTCGCGGTCCGGCGTCCAGAACTGTTGGAGGGTCAAAAGTTGCGCCTCCTCATAGAGGCGATACCCATTCGCGCTGTGGCAAGCGGGTTTCAGCAGTCCCACTTCATCATACCAATGAAGGGTCCGTACGCTGACACCCGAAATCGCGGCCAGTTTTTTGACTGTGTAAGCCATCGTCGTTGCTCCGTAAGCAGCACCATGTTGCTCACGGCTGACAACACCGTCGAGGCTGACGTCACGTGAGAGTCAAGGGATTTCATGCATACCCATCTCGACTCGTTGAAATGCCCAGTGACCCCATCTCGAATCGCTTTTGGGAATCCCAGCGGCCCGACGTAATTCGCGCGAAAGGACCATCCGGTTGGATGCGTCGAGCTCAATGACGGTTTGCATGACATGTCCATGTCGCGGTTATGGCAGGTTTGCAAGAATGCAAACCCCAGGGCCGGCTCGGAGTGTCCCATTGAGGAGCAGACAGCGTCCGCCGCTGTTGGCCGCAACATCGGGACAATCAACGATGAAGGCACCAACCGCGTTGGCATCGATATTCATCCCAACCCGGGCATCGAACCGGTTGAACGGAGGAACCCTTATTCCTTCTTTGGGGCGTTAGCAGTTGCAGCCTCCGGCATGAGGCGGGCAACGAGCAGATTGTCCCGATTGAAATACTTGCGCGCTGCATCCCGAACAGTGTCTGCGGTCAACGCTTTGGCCCGCTCGGGCAGCTTCAGGATCTGCGGAAAGGGCAGCTCGTTCTCACGATAGAACTGCAAGCTGCCTAGCCAGAAGCCATCTTCCTTTAATCCCTTCTCATAGGTTCGCAGCAGGGCTTCGCGAATTTTGTCGAGGTTGTCGTTACTAGGGCCCTCCTCTTGCAACCGCTGGATCTCACTCAAGGTGGCCTGGGTGAGATCCTCGACGTTGGCAGGACTGCACGTAAAGGAAACGCTGCACGAATAAGCAGGCTTGGGGAGGCGGCCCAATTCTCCACTCACTCCAACCCCGTAGACACCACCTTTGTCCTCTCGCAACAGTTCACGCAATCGGATGCGTAAGACATCGACCGCCGCCCGCAGGGCAAAGCGTTCTTCCATGCTCCATTGCGCCTCGCCATTGAAGTACAGTCGCACGGCGCTCTTCGCTTCAAGGCCTTTCTTGACCTCGACATTCAACCGGCCACGCTTTGGTTCATCGCCGACGTCTCGACTCCGCTCCTGTCGATCCAACCGAGGCAGGCTCGCCAGATAGAGCTCTACGAACGGTCTCAACTCCGCCAACTGAAAGGCACCGACAAACAAGAACGTGAAATCCCCAGCGTCGGCAAAACGATCGCGATAGATCCGAAGCGCTGCCTCTCGATCCAGTTCTTTGACAAGCTCTATGGTCATCGGCCGATGGCGCGGGTGATCTCCGTAAAGGGCTTTCTCAATGGCGTCGCCATAAATCACCTGGGGATTCCGATCCCGGTTTTCCAAGCTGACCTTGAGGCGCGTGACCAATGACTGGAAAGTCTTCTCGTCCGCCCTCGGAGCCGTGAATTGAAGATGCATGAGCTGGAACCATGTCTCCAGATCCTTCGGCGACGCGGAGCCTTGCAATCGTTCCGACTGCTCGCCAATCGAGGCGCCGACGGACGCAATCTTGCCAGCTAATTTCTTCCCCAACTGAATGAGGTCATAGTCCCCTAGCCCGCTTTGTCCCACGATGCCCGCACTCATGGCGGCGGATAGATAGTCCCGATCTGTAACCAGGCTGTGGCCGCCCGGGCTAAAGGCGTGCATCAGAATCTGATCATTCTTATTGGTTGTCGGTTTGAGCAATACATGTGCGCCATTGGAAAGCACCCACTCGGTCACGAGCACTTCCGGATGGTGGATCTCAGAGGTAATTCGGCCGGGCCGGGGCTGAGTCTTCAGCAAGGGTGCATCGGAAACGCCGTCCTGATAAGCGCCGATTTCGACGCTGTCGGCTTCCTTGATGACCTGGAGAATCTCTGCTTGCGTGGGAACCTTAAGGCCCGGCTTCTGGGGTGCCGTAAAGACGATGACCCGGTTGGTCGGCGTGATCCATCGATCCCCGGCGCGATTGACTTCATCCAACGTAATTTCGCTTAAAAATCGGCGAGTCAGCCGCAGTTCCTCCTCTAATCCCGGGATCGGCTCCCCTTCAAGGAAGTTCCCGACGTACTCGCGCACATAGGCGGAGGAGTCGGTCTTATCCCGTTCCTCATAGGCTTGCTCCAAGCCCCGGAGCATGTCGGTCTTCGCGCGTTTCAACTCGGCCGCAGTGAACCCATCGCGACGTGCGCGGCGCGATTCCACGAGAAGCGCCTTTAAGCCTTCCGCGAACAGGCCTTCCTTCACCGCAGCAACTTGCGAGGCCATCTCTTTCACCCGAACCATGCGTGACTTACCAACCCCGGCGTACAGGTAGGGCGGATTGGCTTCCTGCACCCGCTCCCCCAGGCGTTCGTTTAACAGCTGGGAAAAGAGTCTGGCCACCAGGTCGCGCCGGTAGTTCGCGGCAGTGCCGTCAGGCGCCACCGGGTGTTTGCATAGGATCTGGATGGCCGTATTTGAAAGTTCCGGGTCGGTCTCGATCGAGAAAAACGTTTCCGCATGATCCGGGACCAACGGAGTCGGTCGCGGGGGAGCGTTCGGCGGATTCTTCAACCTGGAAAAGTGTTGGACGATCAATGCCTCAATCTGCTTCGGATCGAAGTCGCCGACGGCGACTACCGCCATCAGGTCGGGCCGATACCAGTTGGAATAGAAATTGAGAAACTCGGCGCGATCGAACGCCATGATACCATTGGTAGTGCCTATAGGCAGGCGTTGAGCGTAGAGTGAATCGTGGAAGAGCACCGGAAATTGTTTGTCGCGCAAACGACCTTGTGCCCCACGGCCGGTCCGCCATTCCTCGATCACCACACCTCGTTCTTTCTCGATCTCCGCCGCGTCAAAGGTAATCTGGTGTGCCCAGTCCTCGAGCACTTGTACGGCCTTGGTAAGCACCTCCGGCTTGTCCATGGGGATTTCCAAAATGTAGGTCGTCTCGTCAAAGGATGTGGAGGCGTTCAAGTCAGCCCCGAACTTCATGCCGATCCGCTCAAGAAAATCGACTAACTCCTGCTTCTGGAAATTCTTCGTCCCATTAAAGGCCATATGCTCCAGAAAATGGGCCAAGCCCTGCTGTCTCTCCGTTTCCAAGATAGAGCCCGCGTTAACCACCAACCGGAATTGAGCACGATTTTCCGGCTTTTTGTTTCGGCGGATGTAGTAGGTCAATCCGTTGGGCAACCGTTTCACGGTCACCGCCGGATCGACAGGCAACGGATCGGAATCCGCCGCCTGAACGAATACGGCGGACAGCAACAGAGCCCCAGCTAATCGAAACCAGCGGAAAAGCAGGGATAGGGGATTTAGGGGGTTCGATCGCATATGAAGGCTAAGATTCGTTGCAGGCGGCTCTTTGGCAAGGGTAGAGCGCGTGGCCCAGGTGTCGAAAGACTTCAAACAATCAATCGTTTCTTTGTCCGGGAGGTTTCGCTCCAGTGCGCGAACGGGCTTTGTTTCATACAGTTTTTGAATGCATTCGCCCCGGAAATGGCTTCATATTTTCCTTAGCCTCGTCCGAGGCACTCAAGCTGAAACCTCTCTAGTGGTCGCCAAAGCCGCCTTAGATGTGGCAGTTGTTTTGGACTGAAGCCGATTGTATGTCCTGATACCAATGAAGACCCGAGTCATCCTGTCTGCAGTCGTGTGGGGCCTCGGTCTGGCGTCGAGTGCATCGGGTGCCGATGCCGTCTTCCTCCGCGCAGTGAACCTGAATGGTCCAACGCTCCAGATTGACGGACGCCCATGGGAAGGAACCAATGCGGCCAATCTGGTGATCAGCGGAAAGCTGTTTGAGAATCAATCGGTCGCCTTGAAGCCGGCCACAGATCTAGATCGAGCCCGAATGATTCGCAGCAGTGTCTGGGGCAGTAAGGTGGATGTCTCGATAGGTGGACTTGGGTCCAGGGACTGCCAGATCGCGGTCTACACGTGGGAGGACAACCACACGGAGCAATTTGACATATTGGTGAACGACAAACCGATCATTGAAAAGCTCCATAGCGGTTCAGGAGGTTCCTGGAAACGGCTTGGCCCATGGCGCGTCACGCCCCGGGATGGAACCGTGAAGGTCTCTGCCCGTACAGCGAGCCACGGTGCCGCCAATCTCTCCGGCATCGAAGTCTGGACGGCTGACGGGAGGATCCCCGACACGATCGTCACGGCCTTCGTGACTGATCTGACGGCCGACCACGAGGCGTTTTTTGAGAAAAAGATCCGGCCACTCCTGGTGGATCATTGTTACGAATGTCATAGCGCGACAGCCAAGAAGCTGAAGGGCGGCCTCATGCTGGATTCCCGGGCAGGCGTTTTTAAGGGCGGCGACACTGGTCCAGTCATCTCACCCGGACAGCCCGAAGCGAGTCTGCTCATCCAATCCATTCGTCATACGGATCCCGATCTGGCGATGCCGCCCAAGAAAAAACTGCCAGACGATGCCATCGCCAACCTCGAAGCCTGGGTGCGCATGGGCGCTCCCGATCCGCGCATTCACAACACCGTTGCCACCGCTGACGCGAAATCCGCGATGGATTGGACCAAGGGACGCGAATGGTGGGCGTTCCGTCCATTATCAAAACCGACGATCCCGGCCATACCGCAAAGTCATTGGCCGATCAACGAATTGGACCGATTCATCGTCGCGCGATTGGAGAAGGCTGGATTGAAGCCCGCCGCTGACGCCGAAAAACAGGTGCTCATTCGCCGTGCGACCTACGACTTAACCGGACTTCCCCCATCACCCGCGGAGATTGACGCATTCCTTCTCGACACCTCACCCGCGGCATTTTCCAGGATGCTCGATCGCCTGTTGAGCTCTCCCATGTATGGCGAACGCTGGGGCCGCCATTGGTTGGATGTCGTGCGTTACGCCGACACCGCCGGGGACAATTCGGATTTTCCCATTCCGCAGATTCACCGTTACCGCGACTGGGTCATCCGCGCGTTTAATCGTGACTTGCCCTACGACCAATTTATCCGCGAACAGGTCGCCGGCGATCTGTTGATCTCGCAAACTCCCGACGAGGCCAAGGAACGGCTGATTGCCACCGGTTACATTGCGAATGCCCGCCGATTCGGTTCGCGCGTCGACGATTACCCTCAACATCTGACTATCGAGGACACGATCGACAACGTTGGACGCGCGTTCCTAGGCCTCACCGTGAGTTGCGCACGATGCCATGACCACAAATTCGACCCGATTCCGACGACCGATTACTACGCGCTTTACGGATACTTCCAAAGTACTCGGTATCCCTGGCCTGGTATCGAACTGGAACAGAGACAGCGGGATCTAGTTCCCCTGGTCGAACCCACACGCCTGGCAGAAGCGGAGTCGGCCCGCAGGTCCTACGACGTCGAGCACCGTCGTCTGCGGAAAGAAGTCCAAACGCTCAAGGAAACGATAAAAGACAAGTCCGGCGACGAAAAAAGAGCCGTCGAAGAAATGATCAAAGAGGCCGAACAGGTCTCGAAGGAATATGCCGCGAAGCCCCTGCCCTTTGACTTGGCTTACGCCGTTACCGAAGCCGGCAAGCCAGTCAACGCCACCATCCAAATCAAGGGCGATCCCGCCAAACCTGGCGATGTCGTCAACCGACGATTCCTCACGATCCTTGGCGGTCACGAACTTCCCGGATCGGAGAAGACTAGCGGCCGAATGCATCTCGCTAACCACCTCGCTGACGGGGCCAATCCGCTGACGGCCCGAGTGATGGTCAATCGCATTTGGCTCCATCATTTTGGCAAAGGCTTGGTGCCAACCCCCAATGACTTCGGCAAACAGGGCAAGCCATCTACCCATCCCGAGCTTCTCGACTGGCTGGCCAACCACCTCATCAATTCCGGTTGGTCGATCAAGGCCCTGCATCGAACCATAATGGGTTCGCGCACCTACCAGCTCGCCAGCGTGCGCAGCGACGTAGCTGTTGCCCGCGACCCGAACAATGAACTGCTCAGCTCCTTCCCCCAGCGTCGACTTGATGCTGAATCAATCCGTGACGCCATGCTGATCCTCGGTGGCAACCTGGATACGTCACCCGCGGGCGAGCATCCATTCCCGCCTCAGTCGGAGTGGAAGTTCACCCAGCACAACCCGTTCAAAGCGGTCTATGAATCAAAACGCCGCAGAGTCTACTTGATGACCCAACGGATTCAGCGACATCCCTATCTTGCCATATTCGACGGTGCGGATCCTTCAACGAGCACCGCCGTACGCACCTCCAGTACAACGCCATTGCAGGCTCTTTTCTTGTTGAACGACCCCTTCGTCCACGAGCAGTCCCGGGAGTTTGCCAAACGAATCATCGCATCCGCGAAAGACGATATAAGCCGGATCCAATTTGCTTACCGTTCCGCACTCGGACGGCCCGCGGAACATTCAGAGATCGAGATGTGCCGCTCCTTCTTGGAATCGTCCCGAGCCCGACTCGGTGAATCCGGATCCTCTCCCAACCAACTCGAAAGCGAATCATGGCAGTCCATGGTCCGCGCACTCCTGCGGTTGAATGAGTTCATCTACCTGGATTGAGCCGCATAATGAAAACATTCCCACAGTTTCAAAGCCGCCAGCGATGAAGACAATGAGTGCCTTGAAGAAACCATCCCACCGTCTCAGCCGCCGCGGCGTCATCCGTTCGTTGGTCGGCAGTTCCCTGCTCTTGCCCGGGCTGGTGTCCCATCTGCTCGCACAAACCGACGACGCGGATCCCCTAGCGCCCAAACAGTCGCATTTCCCAGCCAAGGCCAAGCGAGTCATTTTTATTTTTTCCAACGGCGGCGTGTCGCATATGGACACATTCGACTACAAGCCCAAGCTCTTCGCTGCCGATGGCAAAACACTTGGCGTGGGCGGCGGTCTCTCAAACCAGCAGCGACGGTTGCTTAAACCCGGCTGGGACTTCAGACCCGGAGCCCGATGCGGTACGATGGTGAGCGATCTTTTCCCTCACTTGCGGGAGTGCATGGACGACGTCTGCCTGATCAAGTCCATGAAGTCCGACGACAACGAGCATTACCAAGCCACACTCGCCGTCCACACGGGGTCGTTCTTCTTTTCCCGCCCCAGCATCGGTTCGTGGATCAGCTACGGGCTGGGCACCCTAAACCAGAACCTGCCATCGTTTGTAGCCATCTCCGCCGGCTCGCCCTATGCCGGCACACAGATCTTTAACAACGACTTTCTCCCCGCCTATCACCAAGGCGTCCGCGTTGTGCCCGGAAAAGAACCGATCGCAAACCTCGACCGGCGAACGAGGCAAACCTCCGTTCAAGAACTCGAACTCAGCCTGGCTGGCGCGCTGAACCAGCGCCACCTTCAAGCCCGCGGTCAAGATAGTGAACTCGCCGCCCGCATCCGCACTTTCGAGACCGCCTTCCGCATGCAAACCGAGGCACGCGACGTCTTCGATCTGTCGAAGGAATCGGACGACACACTGGCACTCTATGGAATGAAACGTGGTCAAACGAACGGCTTCGGCTGGCCCTGTTTAATCGGCCGTCGACTCATCGAGCGCGGCGTGCGTTTTGTCGAACTTGTGGACGGCAGCTCCAGCCACAACTGGGATCAACACGGCGACATGGCCGAACACGCCAAACATGCCAAGAACCTCGACCAACCCGTCGCTGGATTACTGAAGGACCTGAAGCGCCGAGGCATGCTGGAGGACACCCTGGTTGTGTGGACCACAGAGTTCGGCAGGACGCCAGGAGTTGATGGAGAGAAAGGTCGCGGCCATCATAGCGCCTGCTTTTCTTCATGGCTTGCAGGCGCGGGGGTAAAGGCTGGGACCAGCTACGGAAGCACGGACGAAATCGGTGCCGCAGTCGCCGAGAATCGTGTCCACGTGCACGATTTCCATGCCACCATTCTGCATCTGCTTGGAATGGACCATGAAAACCTCACCTTCCGGCATGGCGGCCGAGACTACCGCCTTACCGATGTGCACGGAAATGTCGTTCCAGCCCTGCTCGCCTAAATTACCATGGCAGCCATGCGTGCATACATCGTCTGGCTGCTTCTCGCACTCTCGGCCGTCGTCGCCCGCTCGGCAGCGCCTTACAGTGCTTCCTCCATTACCGTCATCCCCGCGGCCACGGGGGAACAAATGGTTCGCACCTCGCTGCCCTTGCCACGCGGGTTTCTGCTGGAAGGGCATTCATGTGTTGTCACCGACGGTCGGCACAAAATCACCACAGCAGTCCGACCGTTGTCCTGGTTTCCTCCCACGAATGGTGAACCGAAATCTGTCCGTCGGGCACTCGTATCCTTCGCCTGGACGTTTCCAACAACGGACCCGCTGAAGTTTTCACTCCAGTCGGTTGCCTCCGGCAAGGCGGCGGGACGAACCATGCCGGTGACAGCAACGCTTCAGGGGGAGAGCATTACATTGAACTGGAGAACGGGGGACCGTGTTAACGTCCAACTACTGGCGCCCTCGCGAGCCTCCAGCGAATCGCCTCGACTTGAAGTGGTCGAAGACAACGCTGTGTATCTCTGGCAGCGATGGCATTATTCCGATCCTCAATGGCCACGAATCATTGAACTGCGTTGCGATATCCTTGGGGGAGTGGTGCTTGTCGCCCACTTGCAGCGCAATTTTTCCGAGAATGGACGCGCGCCTGACTTTGGATGGGAGGCCAGGAGTCGAACGGCTTCCGTGGGCGGCACGTCATCGAACAAACCAGTGATCTTGAAGGGGGAACCCTTCCGTCACCACTTTACGGCAGGAGCGACTGCCAGGTTTGGCCTCGTGAACAATGGCCTCGCGTTTTATCACCCGGCCGCGCCTCTCAAGCGCCGTGGTTCCATCGACATGACGTTTCCCGAAGTTGGCCTATTGAACTACCGATATCTGCGTTGCACTGCGTCCGATAACGTGCCGATGCAGCCCACTTCCTGGCAGCGGGCGGAGATGGTCATAGCCCCATCCCACCTTGCCCAACTCTTGCCGACACTGGAAGCGCCACATTCAGTGGTCGTGCCGACTGCCTGGTGGCAGGAGCTTTATGGTATTGAATCCGAGCCGACGGGGGTGCTGACGGATGATCTGAAAGCGATGGTTCTATATCACCGCAACGCCATCGTCCGAAGCATGGCGGTGGGTGATGACTGGGGAAATGTGACCAGCTATGCGGATACGGCAGCACACGGTGGGGCTTTCGGAATGAATCGGCTCAATCACTGCGCGGCAATTTTTGAGGAAGGCTGGCGCAGCGGCGATCGCCGGTTGCTCGAAACCGGGTTGCTCTGGTGCGACAACTTCTACGATCAATCCATTTGGTGGGGCGAGAAGGAACGGGGCGGGACGCGATACAACAATCTGACCGGGATGAATCAGAAGCCCCCTGACAATAAATACATGTGGCGTTCCAACGGCTCGGTAAACTTCTGCACGAAAGGTTACGATGCGTTCTGGCTTGCTTGGGAGCAAACTGGCGATCCCCGCATGCGGGAGGCTCTTGACGCCCAGGTGGCCTACGCCGCGCAACATCTGCATGCCGACCGCGGCGAGTGCCGCAATATCGGCGATGCTCGCGACTTCATTCGCTTGTATCGTTACACCGGCGAACGGCGTTATCTAGACGAAGCGCTGCGTTTGTTTCGCGAGTTGCGCACCCGACTTTCCACCGGTGATCTATTCGACCAGGGTGGTAAGCCGATCGATCCGGATCCACCGTTCATTGATGATGATCAACGCGGGCTGACGGTGGGTTTTGCCAAGCCCTATATCATCGGTTATGCGCTGGCCGGGCTGCCAGAATTATCAGCCATAGCGCCGGCTGAACCGAAGCTGCGAGACGTCGTACGGTCTGTGGCGCATTTTTTAGCGGAAAGTCAGGACCCAATCGGCGGTTGGCGCTATCCGCATCCACGCACCAGTTCCATCATCATGAGTCAGGCGCTCGAACACGCCTGGCAAATCACTCAGGCCGCTCTACTTCTCGGACCTGACGAAAGACTGCTCGATGCCATCGAAGCGACCTTGCGCCAGCGGATCCAGGGCTGGCGTCGAACGGGCAAAGTGTTTAGCGGATTAGAGGGCTGGGAAATTACCACCGGCAACATCAAAGACCGGAAGGAACTATACGATCGCTACAAGAAACCTGGCGACCGCGACTCCGGCCGAGATTACTCAGAAGGGCGTCCCAGTTTCGGCAGCGCACCGCCTGAAGGCATCGTGTATTTCTCAGAAGTCCTTCATTATTATTTGCGGCACCGTGCGGCTGCGCGGTTGCTAAAAGACGCAAAACCGGACAACGCGTTGGGTCGGGTCCTCCTCCGCGTGCCCGCAACCCCGCCATGACGACCCTTCACCTTGAGCTGCCGTTCTCCTGTTGGTCAATGGATCGGTTCAATGGCGCAACATCAAGTCGATGACCAATCATTGGGCCTCGTCCGATGGTCGATGGTTTGGTTCCAGCCCCCGGTTTTTCCCGGTCTCCAAAATGAGCGATCGAATGTATACATACTATTACGAGGGTCTTGCGATGGCTACGTGGGCAAGTTCGTTGTTTTCTGTCCAGTTCCTATCGGAACCCCGACACGCGGCCGGATTCGCCTACTTCATCTGCGACAACACTTGCTAAAGAGTGAGCGTGTCGGATATAGAGGTTTCGGCAGCAAACGGAGGAGTAACAACAGTCTTTGGGTACATGCCACATTGCCGATGCTTCAAATGGCCCCTGGTGACACGACTGTTGGGTCTACCCCATCTCGGGTCAATTTTGAAAACAGTTTCTTGGCATATTCGAGGGTGTTTCCATGCCAATTGATAACCCTTTGTTTGCATTTCCGGCTTATGCCTCATCCTTGGCCTCAGCGTAGGCCTAAATGTGGCGAGGCTGTCACCAACCGCCATGCGTGGGCTGCCTCCTGGAGATCGGGACCACCACAGGGATTGTGCTGCTCTCCAAGTACCAACGCAACTAGCACAATCCCTGTGGTGGTCACGGTATAACCAAGACCCCAGCCTTTTTCGCGGCTTCGACTAGCGGCTGGTCTCTCGATGCCAGCGGTACTCCTCGGCGTAAAGCCAGCTCCAAAAAGGCTGCGTCGTAAACAGAAAGGCCGTATTTCTCGGCGACATCAGATACGGCGGTAAATGCACTGACTGCCGGAGCGTCGTCCACTTGCGGCGACAACTTCGCCAGCTCCGCGAGCGCTTTTCGTCGATGCCCTGCTGGAATTCGGCGGGTACGCTCCAATTTCAGCAACGTGTTGGCAATTTCAAGGAACCAGAGACTCGGCACGACGACCGAGCGCCACGCCGTCAAGCAACTGATCGGTTTCTGGAGTTCCCTGGGTAGGCGTTGCCCACGCAACTCCGATGGACGAATCGGCAACAAAAGGATCACTCACGGCCGGCCATCTTCTTTGGCTTCTTGGAGTTCGGCAGCAGTTAGGGGTTTCACTCCCAAGGCCGAAAGATCCGCCCGCAGTGCCCGCAGTCGCTCCACCGCTGCCGCTACCTCTTGTAGCCGAGGTCGACCCTCGGGAACAATTCGAGCAATTGGCCTGTCGCGTCGGGAGATTACCACTTCTTCACCACGCTCGACGCGGTCAAGCAGCTCCCCGAATCGGGTTTTGGCTTCAAATGCAGTAATGGATGCTGACATGGTATCCTTTCAACTAATCAATTAAAGACTAGTCTATCATGTGGGGGACGTTTTTGGCAATGGGGAGACTTCGAAAAATAGGCCCAAATGAGTGAGCGTTGAGAACCACGATTCTGACCGATTATTTGCGTTTGGAATCTTTGCGCCGAAAGATTCATGGAGGACTCCAAGTGATTCAAAGCTGGAACAGTGCTAACGATGTCGTCTTGTACGGAAGAGGGTGAGCGGGAAAAACCGGGGGCTGGAACCAAACCACCGACCCTTGGACAGGGCAGTATCGCGACCAAACTCCGCAGAAGGAGCGAAGTCTGAAAATACCGATCGGCTTAAACGGCAACGTTAGCCCCGGGTTTTTCTCGCTTTCCAAGTTACTGACGCCCTGGCGAAGGCGGCTGCCCCGGGAGGAAACGTCACCGTGTCGAGCTGCCTGGATTCCTTAGAGAAACGCGAACAGACTGTCGGAATTATTAACACGACATTTCCACCCCATTTAACTCATGTAACATATTCATTAACAAATTGATACGATCAGACTGATCCTCCGGAGGTCTTTCGTCACTGTCGATTTTATTGACACAATCCAAAATCAGCGTTCGATGGATACCTTGACAGCATGTTGCACAACGCATTGGCATGCAGTTCGTTAGAATTATCTGATCATCCGCAGCTCATTTCTGGTCCACAAGCTGCTTCAATAACCGTGTCCACCCATTGAATCGGTTCGAGACCCACGGCGCAAAGCGGTTGTAGCACTCTCCATCGGACCGCGCGGGGCGGGCGGTTAGTCCAAAGAACTGGTCGTCCAGTTTCATCCACAACTGAATGTGTCATACACTATGAATTTCACCTCACACTTGTTTCGCGCCGGGCTCAGTGATTGTGCCCGCCGGCTCGTCCTCGGTACAGCTGCGCTCACTCTGACGTCGCAACTGCAAGCCCAGTCCGAGTTCGGGGATCCCACGTACGAATGGGACATCGAACTCATCAGCATGGACCTCAACGCCACCACCCTGCTTCCATTAGGGCCCGGTTGGGGTCCGATTCTGACGCAAGTCCACATCGGCGAATCCTCCAGCTTGGCTTCCGCAGGGAAGGCGTTCGCATTCGATCGGTTTCCCAATGGAGAGAACGATAAGATAAAGTTCACTCTGGTCGCCCACACCGTCGGCGATGCGAACCGCACTTTCGTCATTTTGCGAGATGGAACGGTCATCGACAGTTTCGATTCAATTGCGGATCTTTCAGGCGCTGTCGTGGATGAATCCCAAGATCCGCCGTTCGGCCCTATTTCGCTGACCGGACCGACGACTGCCACATCCCGTTTGGTCGTCCAAACACCCGACGCGGGCAGCACCCTGTTGCTGTTCGGCGGTGGGTTGGCACTGCTTCATTGCATGCAACGCCGTCGGAATGTCCAAGCTTGATGCAGGACGTGATAGATCGCGCCGGGGTGCTCGATTCTCAGCTTACGGAGAGCAGGGGGTATGGCAACGATTCGTGATTTTTGGCGCCATTTGGTCTCCCTAGCATGACTCCTGCTTCGGACGCGGAGCGAGGCGATATTCCGGTGGTGGCACCTTTCGATCGAGATTTAACCGATAGGCACCGAAGCGGTTGACGTGCGCGGTGAAGTACGGGCTCAGACGCCGTATGGTCAAAAAACTCATGCGGCCTCTCGATAATAGAACTTTAGGAGGCCGCCGAGGCGTTCGCGGGTTTGTATTGGGCCGGTGGATTCGCCGATGTGGTCTTCAGGCTCGGGAAAGAGGATCACGTTGTCCTTACCTTGGTGGTTCCGCTCTGCATGAAAGTGAGCCACGTAGTTTTCTAGGCAGTGGCGGAGGGAACGTTCTCCGAAAAGGATCATCCTCGACAATAGCTCGGTCTTTACGGACCGGATCCAGCGTTCGCAATAAGCGTTCAAGTTGGGACTGCGGGGTGGCAATTTGATTGCTTGGATGCCGACGGCTTCGAGGATCGCATCGAAGGCGGAACAAAAAATGCCAAAACATAGTACGTGATGAGCCCGGTGGCGGTCCGAACTTCGGCGATGAAAAAGTCCACGGCGGCCAAGACCTCCGTGTGTGACCGGATGAATTCACGCCACGAAGTCTTCCGTTCCCGCTCTGGAGCTGGAAGAAGGCCATGACGTTCCAGAATATTGGCAACGGTCTGATGACTCACCTCGTGACCCACGTTACTGAGGGCACCCACAATTCGGCGATAGCCCCAACTTCGATTCTCGCGAGCGAACTTGAGGACTAGTTCCTCAATGGCGTCATCGGTGGTTGGACGACCCGGGAACAAGCGATTTTTGGAGCCGTCGAACTTCTTGGCGACCAGCCTGCGATGCCAGGCCAGGATGGTTTTTGGACGAACCATTTGGGCGACTTCTTCGAGTGCTTTTCTTCCAAGCCGTTTGCCGATCTCGGCCAAAGTAATCCGGTCGGAGTCATTGAGCTGTAAACGACCCTGGATCTGGTTCCGAAGAATCCGATTTTCAGTGGCAAGATACTCGTTGCGGACCAGCAATTCCTGATCCACCGAACCGCTGATGTATGCGAGGATTCGTTTCCAGTTCATTGAGCGGAAAAATGGCGTAAGAGCAGGATCGTGTGCAATCCCGTGAACGGGCCGAAACGATTGCGGATCAGCGGATTCGAATATTTTGACCCTACGAGCACGGTTTCCGTGCTGCCGACCTTCTTGCCAAACTCCACTTTGTATTGGATCAAGCCCGGCTTGAGTTGGGTAGAGAGAGCGTAGGATTTGTCCGCTGAGGGCTTGGCCGTCTCGGTCTTGATGAGTTTGTCGTTGGCGTAGAGCTTGAGGAAAACGGCGTCGGCGGCGTCGGTCAGCGTTCCGTTGTAATAAAGCGTGCCCAGCCCCTTGTCGTCGCGTGCGTAAAACTGGCCGTCCTCGGACTTCTCATCTTTTGCAGGTGTGCGGGCGAGCCAGGCCTCCTCCTTCGGCTCGGTCACCATGATATCCATGCTCTGTGTGACTGGTTTGCCGCCATTGCTCACCGAGGCACGAACCGTCAGCTTGCCGCTGTTTTGCGAGCGAAGCAGCCGCAGCTTGCCGGGTGCCACTTCCTTGATGACCGCGAACGGCTCGGCGCTCCACTCAACCTTAAGATCGGCCACCGTCGCAGCCTGCATCGCCGCGAGATTCTTGATCTGAGGCACCACCTCGATGGCCGATCGTCCATCCCATTTTGTCGGTGTATTGAGGGTGAAGACTGGCTCGGGAATGGTTTCTTTGATGGTGATGGCGATGTCCTTGGTCTTCACGCCGTCGGCATAGATGGCCTTTAATTGAAGTGACGTCGTGGCGTCACTGTTCACACGACCGGCGTCGAAGGTGAAGCGGAAGCGGTCGGTGGCGACGACTTCTTCACGGCCATCGCGTTTCAGGATCCAATACAATTTTTGCGCGCCACCTGCCTCGGCAGTGAACTCGGCATTCTGGCCTTCTTTCACGACGGTTCTTTCCGATGACAGGCTGAAATCGTTGCCGGGCTGCACGAGTGGCCCGACCAAAGTTTGCAGGGGTTTCTGGTTTTCGTATTGGAGGCGAATCCAATCGGCCGAACGCGCTACTTTGGAGATACGCACCTCATCGATATCACCGACGAAATCATAAGTGCCAGCAACCTGATTCCAGCCACCGATATACATGGAAACTGTATTGGGGATTTTCATATTGGCGCTGCCATCGGTATTGTCGAGAACGCCATTCACATACAATCTCGCCTTTGTTCCATTATAGGTGTGAACGACATGCACCCATTCAGACATGGGGATGGTGATAGCGCCTGCGACATTTGCACCACCGAACCAGCTATCCACTCCTATGTGCGAAGGGCTGGCCAAATTCATCACCACCTTACTTGCGTCCGTGGGAACTCCCCAGGCCAGAACCGTGGTGTTGATCTTTTTGGCCTTGAACCAGGCCTCACTGGAGTGGGGCGTTGAACCGCTCGGGAAAGTTTTGATTTCGGTACCGCAATTGACGCCTTTGCCGGCAGAAAAAGCCCGAGACTTACCGATCAAGCCAGTGCTCAAGGCGGTACCGGCATCGATCGCCGTGATTGTGCCAACCTCATCTTGGACGGTCTCGTTCATGTGCAGCACAGCGGCGAAGTTGTTGGCAGCATTGAACACCGCGGAGCCACTTGATTCACTGATAGCGGCGGTGTTGCCCCAATATATTTTAATTTCCTGACGGGCATCGCCTTGGATGGTCGGGACTCGCACCCAAATGATGGCGGTGTCGTTGGCTGCACCCCATTCCTCGATTTGATACACCAGTGGTTCACCGTTCTTGGTAGAGAACCGCAGGTCAGCCCCGTCCGCCTTGGCTTTGCTGAAATCGAAGAAGTCCTTATTCAGTCGCACTAACAGCGGGAAATCCTTCACCACCGCCGATGCCGGCAGGTTGGCTCCTTCTGGTGTGGTGAGGATGAACATCGATCCCGAGTACTGCCAGCCCGGGTATTGCGCAGCCGCCTCTGTTGGGGATAACAAAAGCAGTGATGCAACGAGGAATAAAGATTTGAGGAGATAGTATTTCATGGAGCGCTTACTTGTTTGGATTCATCGCACGGATGCTGACGTGATGCGGCGGAGTGGCGGATGATCTTTCGCGGCCTCGATGGTCTTGATGGCCTCCTCCACGGCGCCGACACGCCGATTGTTGAGTTCGCCGCCGGGATACTCCCGGCGCTCGACCTCGGTGTTGAAGCTGGCAATCAACTCCCTCAGCGCTGGAATCTGCGGCTTGGCGGCGGATCCGTAGCCGGTGATCATTTTCATGATCTCGCCCGTGCGACTTTCGCTCCCATGCCCGCCCTGGGTTTTCGCCAGGCCGACCGCTGCCGCGATCCCTTCTTCGAAGTGATACTTGGTCAGCGCCTTCAAACCCGCCATACGGATCACATTGTTGAACATGGTGTCCGCCGGACTGGGGCTTTCCACCGCTGCGAGAATGGCCGAAGCGAGTTCGATGACATCATCCTCGCTGAGTTGGTTCTTAAAGCAGTGTTCGAGCGTGGCCCGGGCCATGCCATCCGGATTGGTGGATACCGCGCGGATGGCCTGGTTGCGCAACTTGGGGTCCACTTTTTTGAGTTCATCACGCAAGGAGCCGGAAAACACGGCGGCGGCCAACTGGCCGTGCGCGATTTGCACGGGGTCTTCCCAGCGGATCGGCCACGAAGGTTCCGCCGTCGCTACGAGCGCCTCGAGGCTGCTTTCGATGGCCGGCTTGGCGGTCCCGCGCATCTTCTTTACAGCTTCAGCCGCCTTGTAGCGTACCCAACGGTCCGGGTGGGCGAGTTGTTTGACCAGGACGGGTAGTGCCTCGGGAGTGTTGATGAGCCCCAGAGCCTCGCAGGCACCCTGGATTTGATGCGGATCGCTGCCGTCGGCGAGTTTGATGAGTTCGGGCACCATCGCCTTGGACTCGGGGCGCGCCGCCAGTTCTTGCGCCGCCCAGCCACGGACGATCGGCGACCAGTTGCCGAAGGCGGCGACCAGCTCCGCAGGGGACAACCCGCGCCGATCGAGATCGAAATGGCCGGCTGCCACGGCTCCGGCGGCATCCGTCTTGTTGAGCCAGCCCGAAGGATTTGCGTCGCGGCCGGTGATGACGAGTTTCTTCAGTGGCAACGCGTAGGTGAGCACATAGGTGGCGGCGGGACTCAGGCCGTTGTAACTGCTCTTTCCATAGTAGGTATTGTCATGCGTCCGCCCGGCTCCGTATTGCTCGCCGCCGTCATAAGTGAACGATCCGTCCGAGCGGCGGACCAGATCAAGGTGCCACGAGGACTTGCGGATGAACGCGGCCGCCGTCTCGGGTCCGCCGACGGCCGCACCGAGAGCGCTCCAGAGATAGCTGAATCCCTGTCCGGTGTGACCGTATTCGCGACTGGGGTATCCTGCCGTGGCCATGCGGGCGAAGAACTCCGTCTCCTTCGGCTTGTTTCCAATCGCTGCAAACATCACCGCGGCGATGGAATTCTTGCCGTTGTTCTCATGGTAGGGCCATGGCTCGTGTTCGCCGTAGGGAATGGCGCCTTTGTCGGTGAAGTAGCCGAAGAACCCGGCGGCGCGGATTATGGCCTGATCGATTTCCGGGTGCTTCACGCCGCATTTCTTGGCGAGCACGATGGCGAGGTTGGCCGGTAGTCCGACCATGTTCACAGGACCATAGGGTGGCACGGAGCCGTTAAATTCGCCGGCCTTCGTAAGTGCGGCGAAGCCATGGCCGAAAGTCCCATACATGCTCTGGCCACGGGCCAGCTGGAGGGCGCTTTTTTCGATCGAGGCCAGCACCTCCTGGTCGCGAGTGACCATGTAATACTCGCAGAGAAAGAGCAGGCGATAGCCCATGTTCCACGCGTCGCCCCAGGTCGATCCGGAGGGCTTCTTGTCAGGATCGAGATTTTCCTTGGCGAGGCGGTGTGCGAAGTCGCGCAGTCTGGGCAGGTATTCCGGCTTGCCCGTGGCGAGCAGGGCCAGACCTTGGATGGATCCGGTCCAGTTGGGCGCCATGGTTTCCTTTTCGAGCACCTTGATGGCACCATCGAGGATGCGTTTGGATTTCTCGCAGTTCCATGGCGCGGACTCGCTGTAGGTGCCCATCACGGCGAGCTTCAATGAGAGATCTTGCGTTTGGCCTGCGCGCGAAACCTTGAGCTTGAGCACCCCGCCCCGGGCCTCCGTTTCCGCTTCCTGAATGGCCCATGCAATGGATTTGCGCGCGTCGTCGCTGAACAACTTGCCATCCACCCCGAGAATCACATCGTCCACCATCACGACCCCGTCGGCCGGTGAGCCGGCGCCCACATGGGTGACCAGGATCTGTCGGCTGGCCAACGTGGTGCGGCCTTGTGCGGCATCGAGATTGTTCGCGGCCTTGGTGTAGATCCAGCCGCGCAGCCCGGTGGCACCGAGGTTGTAGGTCTCGCCGTAAACCGGCGAGCTCTTAGGATCGGTTTTGAGCGCGGCGATGGCGCCGGCCGCGGTGAGATCGGGGACTTGTGAGGAAAGCGAGCTGGCGAGACCCATCGCAAGTGTGGCCAGCAGGCCGATGGTTTTGATCGATGGTTTCATGATGCAGGTTCTAACGTGAAAGGATTACTTCAACAGACTCATCATACCCTCGCCGGCGGCTTCGCCGATGAGGAAGTAACTCTCCGCATTGGCGAACCAGTGATGTCCATGCGTGGGACAGGGCGAGAGTTCCGCGGGCCGGGCGAAATCCGTGGTATGGACAAATCGGGCATTCTTAATTTGCTTTGTTCCTTCTTCCTGCGCCTTTCTGAATTCAAACATCGCGCCGTCCTTCACCGGTCCGCCATTGCCAAGCTGGCCCACAACCACCGGCATGTTCGGCACTTTGAATTCCTTGCGGAGATCGCTGGCCAGGTTGACGAGGTTCTTCGCGTATTCGGCAATCGCGGGAGCTTCACACATATCGTTCCAGCCCTGCTGCCAGTAAAAACCCGCCATCTCGTATTCCTGCCCGCCAAGCTCAGCCAAGGCGGCGCGAACTTCTTCGATCATCTTCGTGTAACAGGGACCGACCTTGCCGCCAGAACTTGGCGGCCTGAAGTCAACGAACAGGCTCTTTCCACCCCAGGCCGTTTTGATCAAAAGCACCGGCTCATGGTAGAAGTCGCCCAGAACAAACCCGAACCCCAACTCGGGTCCCATGTGCCTTCTCGATCCGTCTGCGGCATAACCGGTGTAGCCCACCGTGAGGCCGCCCTTCAGGACCTTGTCGCCGCCAACCTTGAATGATATCTGCACATCATTCCGGACGACCCATTCCCCATTTTCATTCTTGAGCTTCTTCATCTTGTCGGCGCTCTTCGAGTGTTTCATCGACCAGACCAGATTGCCCTTTCCTCCGTTGGAGTCCCTCTCATCATCATGATCCACCGAGCCATGCCCCTCCATGTTGGACTGGCCCACCAGGATGAATACCTTGATCGGCTTGGCGAAGGCGAACGGCGAGAGGACACAGAGCAGTGCTGCGGTTAGGAAGAGAGTTAGTTTCATTGTCATTTATTGGTTGGTATTTTTCTTCTCGGGTTCGTGGACGAGTTCTCTAAGGCGAGGCAGGACTTCCTGTGCGTTCTTGCCGTAGCGCATGAGGAGTTCCAACCGCTTCTGATAATCATTTCCCCAGCGCCGCTCGATGGTGGAAACGCAGAGGTCCATGCCCTCGCGAATGTGGCGGCGCGAGAGGATATCCAGTCCGGCCTGCCGGATCTCGTCTCCCCACATTTCGTTGCTGGGCGCGAGGGTTTCAATGGCGCTGACGAGGTCGGGCAGGAGCGGGGCGAGTTCGCGGTCACTGAGTCGATTGAGCACAGGGACCACGGAGGCGCGGACGACGCTGTCGTCATTCTGGAGGAACGCTTGCATGACCTGGTGGAGCTGCTTGCGGTCCACGCCATCAAGCGAGCCGGAGAGGAGGCTGCGAGGCTCGCGATTTCCGGGATAAGGGGAAAACAAGGCGCGCGAAGCGGCGCGTTGGTGCATGCGGCGCGGGTCCGCGGGCGTCGGGCGGAGGGACATGGCGAAGAGGTCACCGAGGCTGTCCTTGTCACCAAGGCGGGTGAGGGCTTCGGCGGCGAGGCATTGGAGCCAAGTGTCCGCATCCTTGAGGGCGGCGCGCAACCGCGGCAAGGCGGATGCGGCACCCTTGCCGAGCCTTCCGAGTGCCTCCGCAGCACCATAGCGGGCGTAGCGCTCCTTGCCATCGAGCATCGCGATCAGCGTGGGGGCAAAGTTGCCGCCGCGTTTGCCGATGGCCACTGCGGAATGATAACGCACGGTGGGAGACCAGCTCTTGAGTCCTCCGATGAGTTCTTCGTCGTGTCTTATGTAGAAGCCGTTTATTTCGCCTAGTGGGAACCGGTCGCGCCCGGCGGCGATGACATTTCCACGGCTTTGAACCATTCGTCCGTCCGTCGCTTCGGCCTTGGTGAGGGCGAGAAACACCATGGCTGTGGTCGGTTTACGGCTGTGCGACACGCAGTTGAATGTATAGCTGAAGGCCGGTGACCAACGCAGGGCTCACTGTTCCAGACACAGTCTCGACTTCGGTCACTGCGGCGCCCGGCGTCTGCATGGCTTCGGTGTCTTGAGTCCACGTGGTCAGGTCAGTTGAGGTCCACACCGTGTATCTCAGGCCGGTGAGCGATGTCACACGCCGTGTGTAGCTGAAAGTGCCTTTCGCGAGACCGGACAGAGACGTGAAAGGATTGCGTGACGCCGCGTTGGCTGGATCCAGTCCCCAGATACGTTCGTCATTGTTGGTCAACCGGTCGCCATCGAAGTCGGCGTTCGGGTCAGTGAGATTCGCGTCCGCAAACTTTGCCGCCCAAAGGGCGTAATCGGTTAGCGTCGTGGAGTTCCTAGTCGTGAAGTTCCAAGTCGTGTCGTTCGTGATGCCGGCGAAGGCACTGTTGGCCGTATCCTTGATCGCGGCCGCGGCGATCTGGATGGCGTAGTTCTTTCCGGCCAAGAGGTCCGCCGTCGGATTGATCGTCAGGACAGCTCCGGAGATCGAGACCTGAGTGGTATCGGTAATTGCGATGGTCGTCTGGGTCCCGTCCGTCAGGTTCTTGACCGTGATGTTGCCGGTGCCCTTTACGATGTTTTCGCTGAAGGTCGCCACCAGGTTCGCACCGACGGCCACACCGGTGGCGTTGTCGGCGGGATTGCGAGTGGAGATCACCGGCAGCGGGTCGTAGCTGGTGGCCAAGCCATACTTGCCCGACAGATATGAACCGACCAAACCCGCCTCCACCGGAGTCATGACCCGGTGGTAGACCAAGACTTCCGAGATGTCGCAATCGGAATACTCCGAATAAGCGCCGCCGCCACCCAAAAAGAGACCGTCGGGACCCACCGTGCCGTTCTGATTGGAAGCGATCTGGACCCCTTCCGCCCAGACCGTGGAGTTTTGGCCGCTGCCGGGGATGGTCGTTGCGTATAGGTGCGGATTGGTATCCGAGGATAGCCCACTACCAGTCACCCAACCTTCAAAATATGCCCTATTCCTGCGGCCGCCCCAATATCCCAGCAACCAGTTGTTGCCGCCGCTGAGCACCCGCCGGTTGGTTCCTCCCGTTTGGCGTGATACGTAGAAAATGGTGACGGGTGCCGGGTGATTCACGCGGTCGCGCATCGAGGATCCACTGGTAAAATGAACGGTCGGGATGCCGCCGATCCCGGAAGCCACCACGTTCGGAACTCCAGTGGCTAGCGTCATCTTGGCCGTGCTTCCCGCCTTGTCTCGCCACTCGTTCACGGTGGAGCCGGATAGCGTCATCGTGCTGGAATCGCTCGCATCCAGCCACAAGGCGAGGCCAGCGGCGACGGGCGGCGGAGTCGGCAACGGAGCAACTGTGATCTGGAGCGTGGTAGTGGCGGTGAGTGAGGTGTTATCGGTGGCGCGCACGACAAACGAATTGAGACCTTCGCTGGTAGGCGTGCCTGACAGTGTTCCGTCAGTCGCTACCGATAGCCATACCGGTCCGCTGACTTTTGAATACGTGATGGTGCCCCCTGCATCGGGATCACTTGCCCATCCTGCCAGGGTTTGGCCAGTGTAGGCGGCGGTTTCGTAGGCTCCGCCGAAAATGATCGGATTGGAGGCGAACGCCGGCGGGTCGTTATCGACCGGAGTGACGGTGATCGAGACCGTGGCCACCGCCGAGTTGACCGTGCCGTCGTTGACCCTGAAGGTGAAGGAATCGGAACCGTAGTAGTTCGCCGCCGGTCTGTAGGTCACATTCGGTGCTGTGCCGCTGAGCGTGCCGTAGGCGGGATAGCTGACGATCGAATAGGTCAGCGAACTGCCATTCGCATCCGTGCCGGTGAGGGTGATGGCCTTTTGGGTGTCTTCCGCCGTGGTCACGCTTTGGGGAGACGCCACGGGTGCATTGTTCGACACCGTCACTGTTCCGGTGCCGATGAAGTAGGTGTTGTTCTTGTTGGTGGCCGGCGAGGTGCTGGAGCCATAGGTGCCGGGGGGCATGATGGTGCCGTCCAGGGTCAAGGAAGCGACGGCCTTGGTGCCGGTGAAGTTCAAGTTGACTCTGGCAGAGTTGCTGATCTCAAGCGCACCGCTGCCGAGGGCGGCCGCTTTATTGCAGATCAATGTAATTAAATTTCTGACGGTGGTCTTTCCGGTGTAGGTGTTGTTACCGGTGAGGTATACCCCGGCCCAGGGGGTAAAACCGCTCTGCGACCCCGCTTCGACGTTCAATCCGCCAGCTCCGCTGATGATGCCGTTGAGAGTCAGTGAGTCAGTGTAAAAGGAAACGAGTGTCAGATCGCCGTTGAGTGTGATCGGGCCGTTCCAAGTGCTACCCCATCCGCTCTCAAATTGGATCTTGCCACCGTTGGCAATGATCGGATTCGCGCCGATGATGCGCGACCCACCTAGAGTTCCTCCATTGAGCGTGATGGGGCCGGTGCCTAACGCACTGTTCCTTAGCCACTCCATCCTCAGTGTGCCGGCGTTGATGATGGTGCCGCCAATGTAGGTATTGTTCTGATCGATCGAAATTACGCCATTGCTGTTCTTGATGATTCCTCCACTTCCGGAAATCGTGCCCGTCAGATTGATTGTTCCGGTTCCGCCCACACTGGTCATGGCCTGCAGCGTGACAGGAAGACTGACCGTCACCGCATCCGGACCATTATGGTTGAACTGGGGCAGGCTGCCGCCATTGGCAACAAACGAAATGCTGCTGGTGCCGTCGAGGGTGACATTGGCCTTAGTATTGAGCTGATTGAATTGGAAACCGTTGCTCAGGTGGTTGGTGTTCACCGGACCCAGCGCTGCGCCGTAAAGTTCCGGCAGGATGATCAAGTCGCTGCTCGCGAGGTTGTCGTTGAATCCCTGAATCGCGAGAACGTTCCGGCCGACGCGCAGGCTGCCCTTCTTGTCCGTGACATCATAGGTATCGAAGGCCGCCGCATTGGCCTCATGCGAACCCGTGGCGCTGGAGTTCCATTGCGGCGAGGCCGGGGAATTGGCCGAGGCCAGCAATGTGCCATTAAGGAAAGCCACGAAGCCGTCGTCGTATTTCATCCGCAGCTCGAGCCGGTCGAAGGCAGCGAGATTGGTGATGTTGAATTCGATGCGGATATAGAGGCTGTTGTTGCTCTGCATCTGGCTGTTCACGTTCACACCAATGAGCGTTTCGTAACCAGTGCTGCGCTCGTAGCCGACGCCCGTGGTGCCGCTGATCCAGCCAGCGGTATCGAAAGGTTCCGACGATGGGATCCCGATCCAGTTCGTACTCAGATTGCCATTGGCGGGCACGAGCACTTTGGCGGAGGCTCCCGCCACGATCAGCGGCGTGTACTGGAAACCGTCGCTCAGGTTATGGGTGGCGGTGTAGGTGCCACTGTTGGTGAAATTCAGCGCGTAGTGGGCCAGGCCTGCGGTGGCCGGGAGGCCGGGTGTCCACCTGGTGGCATCACTCCAGCTTCCCGAAATCGCGCTGGCCCATGTGAAGGAGTTGAGTGTGCCTGCCTGCACGTTGATGGACACGGTGGCGTTCGCCGAGTTGCTGGTGCCATTGTTGACACGGAAGGTGAAACTGGCCGTGCCGCTGAAGCCGGCTGGCGGGGTGTAGGTCAGATTCGGCGCAGTTCCCGTTAGTGTGCCCTGGGCGGGAGGAGTGATCACCGTGTAGGTCAGGGTGCCACCGCTGCCCGTCAGCGTAATCGGTTTTGAAGTGTCTTTCGGCAGGGTGACGGTCTGCGCGTGGGCGTAGGGCGTGAGGGTCATGCCCGTGCCGTCATACAACCACTGGCTGCCGATGATGTCACCATTGGCACCTGCGATGGAGGGGCCGGTCCACTTGAGTTTCGCCACCGCCTCACCGGTGTTTTCATAGTGTAACATTTGCAGATCGACGAGCTGGCCTGCCGTCAGGTTCACCGGGGCGCCGTCCGTCCAGTTCGTGGTCTGGTCCACAAAGTCGTCGATGACTATTTGTCCGTTGATATACAGGCGTGCGCCGTCGCTATTGAGGGTCGAGAAGGTGTAGGTTCCGGTTTCCGGCACCCGCAGCAAACCGTTCCAGCGAACGCTGAAAGTATCGGCACCGATGGAGGGGTCGGGCGAGCCGGTGCCCCAATCGAAGTTGATCCGGGGATCGGTGCGGCTGAGCACCGGACTGGTGAAATCGGCGTTATCGAAATACGCGCCGACGATGCCTGTGCCCGCCGCCGAGCCGACAATGATGGAGACCGTGGCGGGGTCGGAGGTCGTCAGCGAGTCCTTGGTCCGGAAGGTGAATTGGTCCATGCCGCTGAATCCCCCGTTTGGCGTGTAAGTGAGGTTGGGTGCGGTGCCGGTGAGGGTGCCGTTGGCGGGTTGGGTGACATTGAGGAAGGAGAAAGCGCCACGAGGCGATGCTCCGGTGAGCGTGATGGCTTTTGCGCCCGTTGTCGCGACGGCTTGGGAATTGGCGACGCAGAGGCCGGGGATGGTGGACGGAGCGGTGATGGCATTTTCGATGGTCGTAATGGCGCTGATGAGCGCGCTATACCGCCCCGACTGAGGATCCCATGTTGCAAGATAGCCCCTGAGCGTGGGCAGGGTGTAGCGGGCGGCATCGCCATAGCGTGCAAGTGCGCTGAGGGCACTCTCAGGGTCGCTGCCCATCCCTCCTTCGAGCATGGCGAGGGCTAGCGGGATGCCCTCTTTGATTTTGCTTGCGGCCAGGAAATCCATCGCGTCGGCGCGCGGCCCCGAGCCGAACATCGTATCACCCGGGGCGATGTAGGATTGGACCTCGACCACTTCCGGGAAAAGCGCCTGCGCGTCGGCCGGACTCAGGTAATTGTTTACGAATCTCGTAGTTGAAATTCGAAAAAGTCCTGCAGGCAGTTGCAAAGCGATGCGAAGCGCGGGATAGAGGTGGGTGGCTTTGGGGGCATTGGCGGTGTAGGCCGCGATGGAGTAACCGTTGTTGTTGAAATCCGAGCCTCCGAAAAGAAGTTGGCCAAGCTGGCCGTTGCTGAACTGGAGCGGGTCGCTCCAATCGATGGCGTCAGGGTCGGCGGGGGCATTGGCGATAAAGGCCTCGAGCATGGCGTCGCGATGGACGCTGACCGCTGCGGTGTCGGCGTATCTGCGGATGGCATCGGCGGCCTTTTGGCGGACCCAGTGGTCAGCGTCGCTGAGCAGGGCGACGAGGGTGGGTAGTGCGGTCGAGTCCTGGAGGTAGCCGAGAGCCTGGGCGGCGCTTCCGCGGAGGTTCGGATTCGGATCGTTCAGCAGGTTGCGCAGGTTCGTGAGATCGGTGCCGGTCAAGCTGCGGGAGGCGAGTTCGAGCGCAGTGAAATGGCGGACGTGCGGATCATATTCGCTGAGAGCGGTGAAAAGTTGCGCAACGGACTTGCCGGTCCGATCCAGCGCGTAGGTGGCTGCGGAAACCGCGTTGGCGATTTTGGTGGCATCAAGGTCATGATTGTAGACCGCGTTCAGGTCTTTCCCGGTGATGTAGAGACGTTTGAGCGGGAGGCTATAGGTCAGGAGGTAGAGGGAGGTGCCTCTGACGCCGTAATCCAAGGTTTCACCCAGGTAGGTGCCGTCAGCGGTCTTCCCACCGTAGTAATCGTTTGAGCCCTGATTGGTGTCGTAGGTGAACGACCCGTCCGTGCGGCGGTGAATATCGTAGCGCCAGAGAAGTTGTTTGAAATGTCCGGAGGCGGCCGCTTCTCCGCCCATGCCGGCACCCAGAGCATTCCAGAGAGAGCCCCATCCCTGTCCAGTATGACCTAATTCACCCCCAATCCAAGAGGAGATGGACATGCGCGCGAAGTATTTGGTCTGAACCGTTTTATCGTTTTGCAGTCCGAAAAACACGGCGGCTGTGGCATCCTTGCTGTTGGAGGCATAAGATCCGGCAGCAGGAAAATGTTCACCATATTGCATGGCGCCCTTGTTGATATGGGAACCCATGAAGCCGGATGAGCGCTGGATGGCGGCATCAATCGCCGGATCTATGGGATGGCTGGCGGCTTGCAGGGCCTTTTTGCCGAGCACGATCGCGAGGTTGGCAACATTACCGGCACAATTGACCGGCCCGTACCAAGGGATGATCATCCGACCCGATCCATCCGGGTGGGGGGCTCCCAGACCATGGCCGAAGGTGCCGAACATGCCTTGGCCCTTGGCGAACCTGACCGTGGAACCATTGATCACCGGAACGACCTGGGAGTCGCTGGTGAGAAAGTAATACTCCGAGAGGAAAATCAACTGATAGGCAGCTGTCCAAGTCCATTCACCGCTGGCAGGCACGGTCAAGGAGCGGGCGTAGGTTTGCAGGTGGGTCTGGACCGCAGCGTAATTCGGATGGCCGGGCACAACACTGGCGAGAAGGGCGAGCGCATTGATGGCACCAGCGTGGCCGCCGCCCAGATAGCCCGGGTCAGCGAGGAGTTTTCCGACCATCTGGTTCCGGGCATTGGCAAGGATCGCTGAGGATTTCGGGCAGTTGTAGGGAGCGGTGGCCGCGTAATTGCCCATGATGGTCATGGCGATATTCACATCGGTGGTGGTGCCCGCGCGCCAGCGTTTGACCCGTAGGGAGCCGGCCCCCGTTTTCTCGGCCTCACCGATCGCCACGCCCAAGGCCTTGCGGGCATCGGCGGTGAATGCAGGCACCGTGCCGGAGCTGGCGGCGACGGCACCGAGGATGACATCGTCCACCGCCACGACCGCACTGCCCGGAGTGCTGGCGACGGTGACGAGAATCTGGCGGCTTGGATCGGTGATCTTTCCTACCGCGGTGCCGGACCAATTCTGGTGAACCCAGCCGCGCAGGCCGGTGGAGCCGAGGTTGTAGGCATTATCGTATTTCGGCTCGACCGTTCTCGCTTTGATTGCGGCGATCGCACCCGGAGCGGTGAGGTCGGGCGGGGTGGTTTGCGCGGTGCAGACTCCGGTGATGGAGAGAGCGAGCGCCCAGCCTAACAACTGATAGGTCAGGTTGCGTTTGGTTATCATACGATAATCATGACTGCTGGCATTCTGACTCCGGGGTGGGACCCGTCATTTCTTGGGCTTTTCCGGTCCGGAAATCGAGGGGGATGGGTTGGCTTCTGCGGC
>SXGS01010333.1_pt1 | contig 28493 bp, 20 predicted proteins | sample 3174681 | NCBI WGS metagenome assembly SXGS01 (sample SAMN11356861, study PRJNA531348) | freshwater metagenome | isolation source: freshwater sample F1-80 | place: China: Fuxian Lake, Yuxi | collected 2017-12-25 | reverse complement strand
CTAATTGGACAGCGCCATTTTGTGTGCAAGGTATGGCTTTTGGTCCTAGCCATTTCGTCGTTTAACCCCAATACCGTTCAACGAACGTGGGATAAGCTTCCAGCTTGTCAATATCTTGTGCAAGCAATGGCGAAACTCCGCTACAGGTTGACAAGCTGGAAGCTTATCCCACGTTCGTTAAACGATTTCGCTGCAACGACTTGTTCTTTCCAATGCAAATGAAAGTGGCGCTGTCCATCTAGAATCGCTCGACTTATTGGCAGATCGAATCCGCGTCAGGTTCCATCTCCATACCTAGTCGCATGCACAGAGATTCAAACTGTGAGTACAGGTCATCGCTGCTTGAGTGTACGTGCTCGGCCTCGGTGATGAAGCGAATGTCTTTGTCGCAGTAGACATCGTGGTTAATCAGTACGCGTTCAAAGCTCTCCAGCGGCGAACCGTAAGCGATGATCATTTTGTGTTCGTCAAACTGCACTTCCTGCTGACGCGAGGGGTTCAGCACGGCGACGCCAGCGCAGCCATCGTTCAGCAACAATTCTTCGTAGTCGTAAAGAATGCTTTTCAGTACCGGCATGTCGATGTGTTCGCGGTAGAAATCCTCGTGGTTTCCGCCGTTGCGATAGTGGCTGGTCTCCAGCACGACGTCGACGACCTGGCCGAGTGTACTGATCATATCGATAAACAGATCAAATAATCGCTCCCGCGACGCCGCAGCCATAATGACTGAAACTTTGGACTTGCTGGTCGGATCGACGTACGTATCGTGACGAAAGCCCTGGCGCGGCACGATTTGCAGTTGGACCGATGGTCGAATTGCGTCCGTAAGGTCAAACGTTCCGTAGCGAAAGACCTCCAGATGCTCTTCTAGCTGTCGTTCCGACAGTTGTTCAAAGCCGGTGATAGGTGGAACGGTCGATTGCACACTTTGCAATGAACTGCTAGTTGGGAAACCTTGCTTCGACGCCATGGTCCTCTCGCAATACTGTCCGGGGGTAGTTTTTCGATTGCGTTCGCTGTTGCGGCCAAAGCAGTTGCTTCAACCGATACGAAAAGCTAGGTCACTGTCGAGCCCGGAAACTCAAAGTCGACCTGGTTCATCGACTTTCCGTGTGACCATGACAGCAATTGGTCGTTAGAATCGACACAACCTGAGCCGACGCCACGCCCAGAGAGGATTCGCGCGCCTTTAGGCTATACTGTTAAAGATCGTCAGGGTACGTGAGGCCGAGATTCGACGAGGATGTTCAACAATATGAAACTCGATATTTGTAAGTGCATTACCGCGAGTTGGGCCGCTTGGTCATTTACACTGGCCGGTTGCGGATACGCTCCTGACATGTCCCGTCGACCACCTAGCGAATTTGCTTTAGCACCCGCCAAGCCCGCGGAAACTCAGGCGACGGTCGCTGCGGACGTACAACCCGAAGCGGAACCAACAAGCCACTTGCAAGACTCCGGAGGACGTCCGTGGATCGAAGTTGCCAAATTGCCCTACGAGTATTGGGAAGTCCTTTACCTGGAGCGTAAACGAATTGGGTTTTCGCATGTTCTCGTTGAACCTTCGAAATCGATGGGTGCGGCCAAGTTGCGAATCAGCCGCCGAAGCGTTTTGGAAGTCGCCCGTGCCGGCCAACGCGTGCGGCAAGAACTGGTGGTCGAATCAATCGAAGATGCGGATGGTTCGTTGCGCACGCTGACCGAGACGCAGCGCGCCGGAAAACAGCATACGGAAACATCCGGGAGTGTTTTCAATGGCAAACTGAAATTGACGGAACGAGATCTCGCTCAGCCCACCAATCCTCAGAAGTCAATTGCTGAAATTGCGACGCCCGACGGGGTTTGGGGACCAATGGGAATTCAGCAAATATTGCTTCGTCGTCCTATGCAACCCAAAGATCGATATGCAGCAGTCGTGTTTGTAGAGCTGCTGCACCAATTCGCCAAAGTCGAACTGCTCGCTGGACAATGGGAAGACACTCCAGTTGGGACGGATTCCTTGGCAAAGTTATTACCGATCGACGTTACGCTGCAGGCCGGCAGCAACATGCTGAAGACGCGCAACTGGATCAACGTCAACGGTGAGGTCATCAAGAGTGTGCTGCTGACGGGCTGGAATCTGCAAACCTTTCGCGCCACTCGCGAAGTTGCTCAGCGCATCGATTCGGAATCGCTGGTCGACTTGGTAACGACTACTGCGATCCCAATCGAAGGCTTGAAACAGGACCCACATCAAGCCTCACAGACGGTTTATCGCATCGACGCCAATGATGTCGATCCGTTTGGATTGATTTCACCACGATCGAATCAAACCCTGCATTCAATCACGGCGCGCAGTGCTGAAGTGACCGTTTATCAGATTCGGCCAACATCCTCCCTGGCCAAGGAAATTGAACTCGATCCACCAACCGATGCTTGTCGAACAGCTTCGACCGTGATCCAGTCCGATGATCCGCTGATCGAGAGATTAGCGATCGATCTAGTTGGCCAGTCACAGCAACCTGTGGAGATAGCTGCCAAACTGACGCGTGGGGTCTTCGAACGCATCAGCAAGAAAAATTTCTCGCGCGCGTTCGCTAGCGCACGCGAAGTCGCGCAAGCGTTAGAAGGTGATTGTACGGAACACTCGGTGCTGTTGGTCGCGTTGTTACGCAATCGAGGAATTCCCGCAAGAATCGCCAGCGGGCTGGTTTACACCAATAGCCAACCGCAACCGAGCATGGCCTACCACATGTGGGTCGAGGCGTGGCTTAACCAGCGATGGTTGCCGCTCGACGCGACCACAGGCGGCCTGATTGGCACAGGCCATATCAAATTTCTGGAAAGCCCGCTGGACGGAGGCAATCCCTATGTCGCCCTGCTGCCAGTAATGACGCAGTTCAGCAATTTGAAGCTCCAAGTGCTCAGCTCGCGCTGAGCGGCCGGCAGGGGTCGCGCAGCAAGCTATTTGTTGGTCGATCTGGGGACCGATATTGACTCGGCATACCGCAGTTGCCCGGTTCGACCATCGAAATATTGGAAGACAATTTGAGGATGTGGATATGCGACCCAGCGGCTGTCGCCGAGTTTCTTGGGCATATTGTAAACGTTGTTGACTTGAGCAACGCAATACATCGGATACAGTCTCTGCAATCGCTCAAGGTCTGGCTGAATATAGGTCGACCAGCGTATATCGCAAACTCGCGAGCCGGATTTGTACAGTCCAGTCGCGGGACGTCCACCTTCGTCGTTGGCGGGCACATGGTTTACCGAATTGTGTGGACCAGATGCAAACTCCCAAATGCGATCGGTAATCTTGATCGCAAAGCTGTTATGCAGATCCGCCGTCAGAATGAAGACTGGTTTATTAAGTGCTTCCCAGGCTGTGAGCATTTGTTCGCGTTCGTCCAGCAATGCCGTCCAAGCATCATCTTTCCCTTCGGCAAACTCAAATCCGCCGGCGCCATCGTGAGGAATCATGAAGTTATTGGAGGAGACAATAAAAAAGAAATCCGCGCTACTCTGCTGCATCGATTCCAGCAGCCATCGCTTTTGAGCTTGACCCAGCATGGTCAGGCCGGGCTTGGCGGGATGTTTCGGATCGTGCATCTGTCGATAGGTCTTTAAGTCCAACAGATAGTATTCGCAATTGGCAACTCGAAAACTGGTGTAGTTGCGTCGACCAATCGAGTAACTCGACACGCTATCGGCGACCGCGGGCGGCTGAATACGCAACCGGTGTTTGTCCAATCGCCCGACAACTTGGTACACCCGAGAATTCGGATCGCCCAGTTTGTCGTCGTCGAACTTCATGTCGTTCTCGCCGGCAGTTTGAGTTCCCCAATGTACGTGCAACGTCGGCAAGTCTTGTAGGTTGAGATTCGTGAAGTCGCTGGTCGAGTCCACCAAGATATCGCTGCCGGTTTGAAATCGAGCCTGACCAAAATGAATCGGTGCAGTTGCGGGAATCGGATTGGCCCAACCGAGATAGTCGTGCCAAGCTTGAATTCCGATATCGCGAAAAACGGTCCGACGCTCGCGAAAGCCGACTGTTGCACAGCCTCGAATATCGTTAACCAGTTCGTGGTCATCGAACGTAAAATAACTCGGCACTCGACGATGCCATTCCATCAAGTTGGGTGCTCGTCGCATGTACAGTTTGTAGTTTTCCCACACACCGGCAATCGAGGGCGCCAACCTCACAGCCGTAGGAGTCTGGCCGCCAGTTACACCAACTTGCGCGCGCCATTGATCTGCCGAGTAACCGCGCAATTCCTCGTACAACCAGTCGCCATTCATGATCGCAAAGTGAACGTTTTCAGCCTCCTGACGAACCAGCGTATCATAAGTCGGCAAACTTGGCCCAATGCCATGTTCAGGGTTCTGGTTGGCACATGAGCCAAATTCAAAGCGGAAGTTGAATAAACCCTTAGGATTATGCTCCGCGTGTCGATAGTCGGCGGCCGCAGGCAACGTCCGAAACGATCCCACCTCGCCAGCAGCTCGACCATCGACCAGAAATTGAAAGTAGTAACGAGCATCGGGCTTGAGTGGTTCCAGCGACAACCAACCGGCAAAATCGTGCTCCAATTGCGTCTTGGTCGACGCGGTCGAGGTAGCGTCGAGCTTTTCAAATTCGGTGCCGAAACGTACTTGCAAGTTGGCTGGCCCAGAGGTTCGGCCCCACACGCGCACGCCCGATTGAGTAACCGCTCCCAGCATCGGTCCATGCGTCAAATCGGCGGCGGCAACGTGGTAACCCATCGCTGATGCGGAAAATAGGACAAGCATGAATCTGAATATTGCAGGCACTGAGCGATTTCCTCGGACCGAGTTGCAATTGTTTACCGTGGTGGCGGGAATCGATCGTAGAAAAGCGATTCCCACCGAGTTTGAATTTCCTGAGCTTGTTGGCATCACGTCGCCGATCTATAGCAGGCGCGCTTAAGAAATATGAGCGCCCGTGGTCTCGACGTAGACGGCATACAGCGACGTGCTGGCAGTCATGAACAATCGGTTGCGTCGGGAGCCACCGAAGCACACGTTGCCGCATATCTCTGGCAGCAAGATTTGCCCAATGCGGGTGCCGTCAGGCGCGAAGATGTGGACACCGTCGTATCCGTCGCCAACCCAGCCCGAACTCGCCCAAATGTTGCCATCGACATCCGCGCGAATTCCGTCGGCAAATCCGGCTTTCTTGACTCCGTTGATCGTTAGCGCCATCGAAGCGAATTGTTTGACGTTGGCTAGAGTCTTTTCGCCGACGACGTCCCACACCTTGATATCTTCTACGGCGTCGGGGTAATGCGATTTGCCAGTATCGGCCACGTACAGCTTTTTGTAGTCAGGCGAGAAACACAAACCGTTGGGTTTGTGGATTTGGTCAGCGACTTTGTGAATTTGTCCCGACTTGGCATCGATGCGATAGATCGCCTCTTTCTGGTACGGTTGCACGGATCCGGTGTTTGCGCGGACTCCTTCGTAGTTCATCAATCCTCCATATCCGGGATCGGTGAACCAGATATCGCCGTTGGGATGTACGACCGCATCGTTCGGTCCGTTCAGCGACTTGCCGTCAAAAATTTCGGCCAACACAGTGACTTCGCCGTTGTATTCGTAGCGAACGACCTTGCGAGTTCCGTGCTGGCAGGATATTTGACGACCCTGGAAATCGAAAGTATTTCCGTTGCTGTGCCCGGCTGGATTACGGAAAGTGCTTACGTGCCCGTCCTCTTCCAACCAACGAAGTTGAATATTCCGCGGAATGTCGCTCCACAGCAGATAGCGTCCGACGCCGTTCCAGGCGGGACCTTCGGCCCACAGCATTTCAGGACTGTGGTAAAGTCGCTGAATGGGACTGTTGCCGAGTTTGTACTTCTTGAAACGATCGTCTAGGACAACGACATCAGGTTCTGGATATCGAGTGGGAGGGGCGTTGGGGCCATAATCTCGCGCAACGGCTGTTGTGGCGACAGCGCCAGCAGCGAGCGCACCTGACATCGCTGCCAAAAAATTGCGACGTGAAGAATCAGGGCGCGATTCTGTTTTGCGATCTGTGGAGGAGGGTGCCGAATCTTTCATGGTTGCTCCAATCAATGTTGTGAGGGAAAGTTATCAACGAGCCAAAGTCGGCTATATTGTAGCCCTTCGTAAATGGTCGCACACAAGCATACTGAACCCGGAAAGCGATAGATTTCTTGCCGTGTCCCAAATCGAAAAGCCTGTGATCGTTATTCCCGGCGACGATCCCGCCCAGATTGCCGGTTCCCCACAGTTAGAACGATTGAGAAACTATGGCCGCGTAGTGTTGTATGACACTCGGCCAGCAGACCACGCCGAACAAGTGCTTCGTGCTCGCGAGGCGGATTGTCTGATAAATTCGCGCAGTTCGGTGAAATGGCCTGCCGAAGTGCTGCAACAATTGTCACGGCTGAAGATGATCACAGTATGTGGTATCGGCACCGATTCATTCGACCTGCAAACCGTTCGGCAGATGGGCATTACGCTGTGCAACCTACCTGGCCGGACTGCCAAAGTGGTCGCTGAACATGCTTTCGGGTTGATGTTGGCCGCCGCGAAACGAGCGGCCTTTCACACGCTTGAACTCAAGGCGGGCAGATGGCCAGGTTTGCAAAATATGACGCTGGCGGGCAAAACCTTGGGAGTGATCGGAGCAGGTCCGATAGCCGCGGAAATGGCGCGACTGGCAAACGCTCTGGGCATGCGAGTGATTGCTTGGACGTTTCATCCGACGCCAGAACGAGCCGCGAAATTGAACGTGACCTTTCGAGAGTTCGACGAACTATTGCGAGAGAGCGACGTAGTCAGCTTGCACCTTCCCCTGACACCTCAGAGTCGCCAATTGTTGGGCGAGAAAGAGCTGCGCATGATGAAGCCGGGCAGTCTGCTAATTAATACCGCGCGTGGTGCCGTCGTGGACGAAATGGCGCTCGTCGAAGTTTTGCACAACGGCCATTTGGCGGGTGCCGCGATTGATGTTTATTCGAAGGAACCGCTGCCCGCCGATCATCCCATCCTAAGCTGCGCACAAGTGGTTCTCACTCCGCATTGTGCCGATCAAACTCCCGAAGGTGTCGAACTACTGAACTCTGGCGTCGTCGAGAATGTGATTGCATTCCTTGAGGGACGCCCCATAAACGTCGTCGTTGCGGGTAAATAGCGAATGTTATTAACCATTCGACGGCGCTGTTGAGCTGTTATAATTATTGGCGTTCGAGATCTTTCGTCTTGCGAGGCTGGCAGTGGAATGGTCATGAAAACTCTTGGATCGTCCGTGGCAATTGCCATCTGGTCGCTGGCTATCCCAGTTTTCGGTGCGGACGCTGAGTTAGAAAAGTTGAGCAACGAAGCATTTTCCATTTTGAACCGTGCTTGTATTGAATGCCACGGCCGAGAAAAACAGGAAGGTGGTTTGCGACTGGATTCGCGCGACGCGATGATGCGCGGTGGTGCCGGCGGACCGGCGATCGACCTTGGAAAAACTGCTACCAGCGAATTGCTGAGGCGCATCGTGTTGCCCAAGGACGACGACGATGTGATGCCGCAGCGCGGAAACGTACTATCTGCCAGCGATATCGACAAACTGACGCAATGGATCGACCGTGGAGCACCCTGGTCCTCTCATGCGGCGAACCAGCCGCATTGGGCTTATATCGTGCCCAAGAAAGTCGAGCCACCGGGCCTCGATGGCCATGTCTTTGCGAACCCTCTGGATGCGTTTGTTGCTGCCGGTTTGCGCAACGCAGGGATGTCTTTCGCTGAAGTTGAGGACTTAAGAACACTTTGCCGCCGAATTTACTTGGATGTTATTGGGTTGCCGCCAACAGTTGGAGCGGTGGAGGACTTTCGGTCGCTGGCGCAACAAGATCTGGATGCTGCCGTGGCAAGTCTGGTGGATCAATTGATGGGACTGCCGCAGTATGGCGAAAAGTGGGCTAGACCGTGGCTAGATGCGGCTCGCTATGCAGATTCCCATGGATTTCAGCGAGATGATTTGCGCGATGTTTGGGCTTATCGAGACTGGATTATTCGCGCCCTCAACGAAGACATGCCGTTCGATCAATTCGCCATCGAGCAACTGGCCGGCGATTTGCTTCCCAATGCTTCACAATCCCAGTTGATCGCGACTGGATTCAATCGTTGTGCCCCGTGTAACGTCGAAGCGGGAACCGATCCAGAGGAGAATCGATTCAATCAAATAGTCGATCGCGTCAACACGCTCGGCTATGTATGGTTAGGCACCTCGCTCGAATGCGCACAATGCCATGACCACAAATATGATCCGTTCACTCGTAAAGAATACTATGGCCTGTTCGCCTACTTTAATCAGACGACCATCGAAGCAGATCGAGCCAATCCGAATGTTCCCGGGTCGATTCGATTCATCGGTCCCTACCTGACCATGAAGTCGACAGACGAATCTCGCGCTAACGAATTGGCAGATCGGATCGCGCGCGCTAAACGCGAACTCGATCAGGCGACAAATCGGCTGGCGCCCAATGGGACCGAACCTCTATCACCTGGTGCGCCCGCCGGTTCGATAGAGCGGCGACAATTGCTGCGCCCAGTGCAGTTCGAATCCGTCAACGGCTCTACTTTCAAAATTCTCGACGACGGTTCCGTACTGTTACAGGAAGATCCACCTGATGTCGACACTTATGTGATGGTGGTTCCCCTTACACAGCCGAATTTGGTTGGCCTACTGATTGAAACTCTGATTGACCCGTCATTGCCAGGCAAAGGGCCAGGGCGTGGCGATGTCAAGCGACCGAATTTTGTTTTGAACTCGATCGAAGTAAATGGGTTGGATTCCACCGGCAAGATTGTGCGAGAAAGAATCGGATTGGCCGATGCCAAGGCTGATTTTTCCCAGAGTGGTTTTTTGGCGAACAACGCTATCGACAACGATGCAAAAACCGGCTGGGCGATCGCGCCCCAATTTTTTAAGGATCATTGGATAGCGTTTCGGCTGGTCGACGCTCAGGCCATTGACGGCATTGCGAAGTTGCAAATTCGCTTGGTTCAGAACTCCGGCAACGCGCGCACGATTGGCCGCCTTCGTTTATCGGCGCTAGTGGACGACTATGCTCAGGCCATCCCGGCGCCAGTGGTCGACAACCCGCAACTGGCTCGATTGCGCAAGGAATTGATGGAGCTGGAGGAGGAGCAGAGCAAGCTGCAATCGTCCAAGACTTTGGTAATGGAAGAAGTTTCTGCCCCGCGCTTGTCGACAATGTTCGCGCGCGGCGATTTTCGTAGCCCCACGGACGTAGTTGAGCCAGCCACGCCCGCGGTGTTGCATTCGCCGCTAAGCAACGCACCGCGCAATCGCCTTGGCTTGGCTCAGTGGCTCGTGTCCAAGCAGAATCCGCTGGTCGCGCGCGTCGTGGTAAATCGAATGTGGGCAGAAATTTTCGGTAACGGTTTGGTGACCACACCCGAAGATTTTGGGCTGAAAGGCGACGCGCCCAGCCATGCCGAGCTGCTTGATTGGTTGGCGGTCGAGTTCATGGAACGAGACTGGTCGCAGAAAGCCGTGCTGCGACAAATTCTAACCAGCCAAACATATCGGCAATCCTCCCGCATCAGTCAACCGGCTCTCGCACTAGACCCCGACAATCGGCTGTTGGCGCGGGGAGCTCGGTTTCGCTTGCCTGCTGAATCTGTTCGAGACAACGCTTTGGCAATTTCCGGCTTGCTCAGTTTGAAGCAGTTCGGACCGCCCATTCGGCCTCCACAACCCGAAGGCTTATGGACCAAGGTTGGCGGCGACAAATACGATTATCAGGTCAGCCCTGGCGAAGACGAGTTTCGGCGCGGCATCTACGTCGTATTGAAGCGCATGTCGCCGTATCCAAGTTTCATAACGTTTGACTCGACATCCAGATTGGCATGTCGTGTCAAGCGAAGTCGCTCCAACACTCCATTACAAGCGCTAACGTTGCTAAACGATCCGGTGTACGTTCGAGCTGCGCAGGCCTTTGCTGGCCACGTGCAGAATGAGTTCCCGACCGAGGACCTCGACGCTCAACTACGCTATGCATTTCAAACTGCCACGGCGCGATTACCCAGCCAGCGCGAAGTTTCCGTATTGCGGCAGCTCTTTGAAAATGAACTGCACAGCGCTATCAGCAACAGCTCTCCCGACAACATCCGTCAAGCTTGGTATGCAGTGGCGACCACGCTGTTGAATCTCGACGAGACGATAACTAGAGAGTAGTCCATGGATCAGACGATTTACGTTCCCGATCGCCGTCGATTCCTTCAAGGCACTGGCTTGAGTTTGGGCGCGACTGCGATCGCCTCATTGCTCAGTTCCACTCGCGCTGATGCCAACAATCCGCTCTCTGCCAGGGTCGGGCACTTTGCGCCTCGAGCCAAGAGTGTGATCTACTTGCATATGATTGGGGCACCGTCTCACTTGGACCTATATGATCCTAAACCAGAGTTAATTAAACGCGATGGCGAATTGTGCCCGGAATCATTGTTGCACGGGCGACGCTTTGCATTCATCGGTGGCCAACTGCGGCTATCTGGTTCGCAATCCAAATTCCGACCTTATGGCAAGTGCGGGCATCATTTGGCATCGACGTTGCCAAATCTGGGAACAGTTGCTGATGAACTGTGTGTGGTGCACTCAGTACACACCGAGGAAATCAATCATGCGCCGGCTCAAATCTTCTTGCACACCGGTTTTGGCCGCGGCGGACGGCCGAGTTTTGGATCTTGGGTTACGTACGGCTTGGGTTCAGTAAATGAAGATCTGCCAGCCTATGTCGTACTGCTCAGTGGACCGCCCGGAGGTGCAGGTTCCAGCATGTATTCCAGCGGATTTCTGCCCAGCGTCCATCAAGGAATTCAATTTCGTTCCGCAGGCGAAAGCGTACTGTATCTCAACAATCCCGAGGGGCAAACTTCCGAGAGTCGGCGGCGCATCTTAGACGCTGCTAAGTCGCTCAATCAGGTTCGCTTGGAGGAAGTCGGTGATCCCGAAATCGCGACGCGGATCAGCCAATATGAGATGGCTTACCGCATGCAGTCGAGCGTGCCAGAGTTGATGAACATCCGCGATGAATCTGCCCAGACGTTGGAGCTGTATGGAGCCACTCCCGGCAAAGCGTCGTTCGCTAATAACTGTTTACTGGCGCGGCGATTGGTCGAGCGTGGCGTTCGACTGATCGAGCTATACGACAGCGATTGGGACCATCATAACAACTTGATCAACCGCATCGCTACTAAGTGCAAAGATGTCGATCAGGGTGCTGCGGCCTTGATCAGCGACCTCAAGCAACGCGGGCTATTGAACGATACGCTAGTGATTTGGGGCAGCGAATTCGGGCGGACGCCACTGGCTCAAGGCATCGACGGCACTGGCAATAAGACCGCACCTGGCCGCGATCACCACAAAGATGCGTTCACTGTTTGGCTGGCCGGTGGCGGAATTCGCGGAGGAGTGTCGTACGGCAAGACCGACGAATTTGGTATGGGCATCGTCGAGAATCCCGTGCATGTTCACGATCTGAACGCAACCGTGCTCCACTTACTAGGACTTGATCACCAGCGACTGACCTACAAATTCCAAGGTCGAGAATTTCGCTTGACTGATATATCTGGCAACGTGATTTACGACTGGATAGCTTGACTTCAGTCGTGGAAGTACCAATACCAGCCCGACGCGCAAGCGAGTGCGCAACACCTGGCACGCACTTGCTTGCGCGTTGGGCTGGTATTTTGATTGCGTCTATCGCAGGATCTCAAACAAGTTGCTGCGCTCATCGGTCCATAGGATCGGCTGGCGGGGCTTTGCCGTCGGTCGATCGCAATCCGGCGGCAACAAGGATTCAGTGGGCGACAGGAGAACCCACAGTCCCTCGTTTATTGCCATGCGAGGATCGACGCGGTTTGAGTAAGTTTGTTGAGCTAGGTTGTGTTGTTTGGCTAGCCCCGCTACGACCGGTCGCAGATCGAAGTGAAGATTGGAAATATGGCATGCCAACACGCCATCTGGCTTCAAGTGGCGCCGGTATATTTGCATGGCCTCGGCAGTAAGTAGATGGACTGGTATGGCATCGCCGGAGAATGCGTCCAGGACCAGTATGTCGAATCGTTGATCGGGCTCAGCGTCGAGGACCAATCGAGCATCTCCTTCGATCACAGTCACAGCACCACGGCTGTTTTTCAGGCAGGTGAAATGTTCGTTGGCCATCGAAATTACATCGGGGTTAATTTCGTAAAATCGGAATCGATCCTCAGGTCGTGCGTAATTGGCGAGTGTACCGATTCCCAACCCAATCACTCCCACGTGCTGCGGTTTCCCATCGGGTAAATTCTTCAACAACTTTCCAATGCCTGACACGTGAGAAAAATAGGCCGTCGGAGTTGATAGTAGTTTTTCGTCGAGAAATTGCACGCCGTGAATGATCCGACCATGGACTAGCGCTCTCGAGGGCGCGATTGCTCCTGCGATGGCGTTGTCTCGGATGCGTAATACGCCATAGAAGTTTCTTCGAATATCGAGCGAACCATCGATCGATCCCAGTTGAGTTACCAAGATGCACGCGACGCCACCCAGCACCATTACGGCTCTGCCAACACGTGGACGTCCAACCATTATGTTGCCAGCCGCTTCGGCGCGCATGTTTTGCTGCAAAGCGAAATTCAGCAACACGAATACCAGCAGGGCTAGCTGGAGTTCTTGAAATCCGCTGAACAACATCGGCGCGAGAATTCCGACAAACAAACCTCCCACCGCTCCACCGGCTGAAATCGTGAGATAGAAATGCGTCAAGTAGCGAGTTCCAGGTCTCAACCGCACAAGCTCGCCGTGACAAGCCATGCAACAGCAAAACAGCGTGGAAAAGTAAATCGAAATCTGTGCGAGAAATGGAACGCTGGGTCGCGAGGCAGAAAGGATGCTGGTCAACACTACCAGAACCAAGGAGCCAGTCAGATAGAACCGACGAGCATACCAGCCTTGAGCGTCGAACGTCAGGATAAACGAAACCAGATACAGCGCCAGTGGAATGACCCACAGAAACGGAATGACTGCCACGTCCATGCAAACTTGGTTGGTCACCGCCAACAACAAGACGGACGGTAGCATTGCCAGAATGAACCACAGCCCCAGTTGTGCGGCAGCTATTGGTGGTTGAGTTGCTTCGTTCTTATTCTTCAAATCTTCTGTCCGCGATGATGCCGCGCGGTTGGCAACCACGATCGCGCAAATCGAACATAACAATGCAAAGACGACGAAGCCGGCCGACCAGATTCAAGCCTGCGTGGACGTCGTAAAGTTTGTTTCGAAGAAGACCGGATAGCTCAACAGCGCCAACAGCGAGCCAACGTTGGATAACGCATACAGTCGGTATGGGGAAATGTCCGCGTGAGTGCAACTGAACCAACGCTGTAACAATGGCCCCGTCGATGATAACAAGAAGTATGGCAAACCAACGGTGCAAATGGTCAGCAGGATAATTCTCCAAGCCGGCGAATCCGCTGGAGCTGGTTTCCAGGATGCGTCAGGAGTAATCGGCAAGATACACATCGCGCCAGCAAGTAAGGCTAAGTGCAATATGGCCTGGCTGCGATTGGAGAGGTATTGACTGGTGAAGTGGGCATAGGCATATCCTGCGAATAGCAAAACTTGAAACACGAGCATGCAGGTCGTCCAGACCGCAGGAGTCCCTCCAAACCATGGAAGAATGAACTTGCCGATCAAAGGTTGCACTTGAAACAACAGGAAAGCGCTAGTGAAGATCGCACATGCGAAAACCGCTACACCTGCATACTTAAACTGCTGGTTCGATTGGGAAATGGCCGTGGGTATCGCCATAGGTGTACCTGGATTGGGAATAAAGCTGCGTTAACGAATAAAGCGAATATGCCGGATATGCCGCTGTCATACTCAACGTCGGTATGCAAACTTAGCTTAGGGAAATCGCACAAGACGTAGGGCCAAGTCGGAAAGTAGCCGAAAATTCGCAAGTACGAGGAAATTTATGGGCTCGCTGAAAGCAATTTGGAAGAATGGACAAGTTGTGTTAGAGGGATTCGCAGATTGGCCCGAGGGACATCGGCTGATCGTGGAGGAAGTGAATCCTGCAGCCATGGAATTCATGACGGGCAACTTTGATTCGCTGACGACGGTTGGAATGAACACCTCGCACAACTCTTGATGGTCGCATCATCGAGTATCGTTACCGCCCCCTTCAACGGAGCACGGTGGAGAGTCCTGGCGATAGCCGACTTGGCGCCGTGCAACCAGAATCTCCCTGCTGAGCCCAATTACTGGGCGCCTTGTTCGATAAGATCGTTGTATCCCGCGTCATCGGTAGGCGTTGGCGCGCTTTCACGATCGGAGTGAACGTGAGCCAGTCGGTCATCAATTTTATTTCGGATTGCAACCTAGCCTTTGGGAACGGCTGTCTGAATCAGTCCTCCAATTTCCAGCACCAGAGGTTTCCCATGCGAAAATTGTTCAATGCATGTCTGGCATTTATCGTCGTGTCGACAGGAGGAGTAGTTCGAGCCGAATTCACTCCGATCGCCGGTTGGGACAATCAGCTCTTCCCTTCCTACATAATCGGCAGCGCTACTCTCAAGGGTGACCAAACGACCTCCGACCCGACAGAACAACTTGGAGATCCCAACGGGCTACTGGGTGTGGAAATTGTCGCGCCCGCCGATAATACTCGAGTCGAAATCACTGTCCAATGCGACGAGTATCTGGAACCGAGCACAATTACGGAAACTCTTGAGTCCGAAGGCGAATCCTACACGATTTTCCCGAAGGTTAAGTATCGCTTTGATCGGCTGAGCCAATGCCAACAGGTTACGCCGGCGACTGTGACTTTCAAAGTAAAAATCGAAGACGACGAAATTCAGGAAAAGACCACTACGGTCACCTTTCGCCCAATTCACGATTGCCCGATCAAAGTTGAGGTTGGCGAGAAAATCCTCGACACCAGTGTTACCGTGGCCACGTTTGTCAACGAACAACATCCTTACGTGGACAAACTACTACGCGAAGCGCTTAATATCGGAGTGGTCGACAAGTTCATTGGCTATCAGGGCACGGATGACGATGTAATACGCCAAGTGTACTCGGTCTGGGACTTGTTAGTGGCTCGCGACGTTCGCTACAGCAGCATTACCACTACGGCCGCAGATTCGGACGAAATCCTCAGCCAACACATTCGGATGCTCGAGGATACCATCAACAATCAGCAAGCCAACTGTGTCGACGGATCTGTCCTGATGGTTTCCATGCTCCGCAAGATCGGTATCGATTCTTTCCTGGTGTTGGTTCCAGGTCACTGCTATGTGGGCTTTTATGTCGATGAAAAAAGAGAGCGAGCGCTTGGACTGGAAACCACGCTGGTTGGCGAAGAAACAGAGCTGCCGGATGATTTCGAAACAGATCTAGAAAATGCCGTCGATGAATCGCTACAAGGAGATCTATCGTGGCCCAGTTTCGTACAAGCCATCATTGTTGGCACGAAAAACCTTGGCGGCAACGCGGAGAAATTCAAGAGCGGCCAGGAACAAGATTACAAACTAATCGACATCAACCGTGCTCGCAGAATGGGTGTACTGCCGATCCCATTCAAAAGCAAGGAGCTGTTTGTCAACATCGATCATTCTGAATATGTACGAGACAACGGCACGGAAGAAGATTTAGAAAGCCAAGCAGAAGAGAGTGACGAAGGCTGGGAGAACGAACAGGACGATGAGAGTGAAGGAGACGCAGAGGAAGAGGATGAAGAGGGTGAAGAGGAATAGGCAGCAGTTTGCCCTCGAACCAGACGCTCGAATCCAAATCTATGGGAGAGCTTCAGAACGAGAGTCGAGTTCTGCGACGAAGTGAATCATGGCCAAGATTGACAACAAGCTGGTAGCTTGTTGTCATGTTCTTGGCAATCTCGGTCAAAGTGGCAAAGCCGTCGCTATGGTCAGCCAAACAGTCCGGCAAGCAAATCTCGCAATCGTTGACCCCTCATGAACAGTGCGACCGTGTCCGAGCCGGTGAAAGAGCCACCGTCGAGCGTTTGGCCTGTGATTGCGATTGAGGCTATTTGTGTCGTCGAGTCGAGAACTCCATCAGCGTCGTGGTCTGCGATTAGAAGTTGGATGTAGATTTGATCAAGCGTCGTATCTTGTCGGCGAAATTTGAATTGCATGTCCAGTCGCCCGTCGTTGTTTGCGTCAACTAGTATGGCTTGCCAAGCGGCTGCACCGGCAAAGCGAACCGTATTGACGTCGATGCGAGCTGCATTGAAATCCGCAGCTCCAAAGACGACCACCGTCAGCGTGCCGTTTGAAGCGACGTTCACCGAGTCAGGTTGGATATCTACTGCGACGGTTTGCACGCCTTGAACGGATACAATCGCGAGTGAGAATTCGGACGTATTCCCCAGTGCATCGGTCGCGGTACTGGTTATGTACTCGCCGGCCGTCGACGCAGCGGGAATCACGGCATTGAAAGTGGCATTGCCATTAGCATCGGTCGAGACCGTGGTCGCTCCCAAGTACCGTTCCCCTTCGCCGTAACCAGAGGGATCGGCCGCAGAGCTGGCATAGAAATCGATAGTGAAAGTGCTGTTGGGAGTGCTGTGCAGGCTACCCTGGACGCGCGTTGTGGAGGCTGAAGAGGCGGTCGTTAGCACCGGGAAATTCTGCAATTCGTTGGACTCGTATCCAATGTTCGAGGCGTCTTCGTCGAACGGATCGTTGGGCGTCACTCCATCTGGGCCGAAGTTGTTTACGCTAAGGTCGATCCCCAGGCCCCCATTGCCATAAATAGAATTGCCCACAATCCGGTTTTGTTTCGAGATACGTCCGGGCTGCGAGCCGATGAATATGCCCGTTCCCCAGTTATTGGCAATTGTATTTCCGCTTCCCGGAGCCGTTCCGCCGATGATCTGATTTGAGGATCCATAATGAAATGCGACCCCGATGCCATTGTGCATTAATACGTTGCCCTCAACGAGATCTATGCCCGTTGTTTTGTAATTCATTACGATGCCCGAACCGTTTCCTTCAAAGAGGTTGCCTTCACCGGGCAGCCGGCCACCGATGATATTATTGCCAAGGTAAGATTCGATTCCCTGTGAATTACCGAGGAGAATACCCGTGTGCGTTCGTCCAATGGAATTTCCTCGAATGACCGAATCGACAAACGACCGGATTCCCAAGTTATTACCGGCAATGTAGTTCCGAGTTTGGGGCGTCGAGCCACCAACCAAAACTGGAGAATTGAGAAATTGCAGAAAGATACCGTGGCCATTTGGAATTCCGTATTGACCTGATTTATCATACCCGATGTAATTTCCTTGGACTTTGAGGTTGTCGCCCGCAGGGTTGATACCTTCAGAATTTCCGGACACCAGGTTGCCGACAATCTTTCCATCAAAACCTCCTCCTCGAATACCAGTAAATTGTCGGACATCCAGCGCATAGGAGCCGGTGGCATCGGTACCGATGTAATTTCCCGCCACGAGTGTATGGTCACCACCCATGTAGACACCAACAAATTCATTCGCCGAAATGACGTTTCGCTCGTCGGTGTCGTTAACTCCATCGCTGTTCGTGCCGACTACATTGTTGGTCCCAAACTGAGTGTAAACTCCCTGATGATTTGCAAGGCCGACGCTGCCGGTTGGGTCGGTTCCGATGTAGTTACCGGCGATGTGGTTGTTGGAGCCTTGAACGAGAATTCCCGTATAAAAACGGTTTACTGCCAATCCTTTCACCGTCGAGTTGTTGTTGACCACCAAGCCATTGTCAAAGAAGAAATCGGGAAATGTATTGAACTCATAGTTGACGCCGCTCAGTTCGATCAGCTTTGGTCCGCCAGAGGCGTAGCCGGGTTGAGTTGTACCGTCGATGGTGATATCCGTGCTCGTTGGCAAGCTGGTGAGTGGTTCGATTGTGTGGACTCCAGCCCCTGGAATGTTGAACTCGACAATGTCCGTGCCAGCACTATTGTTGGCGTCGATAATCGCTTGCCTCAGTGATCCGGCCCCGCTGTCGTCCGTATTGATCACCGTAAACGTCGCACAAACTTGCCTGGTTTCAAGAGACTCAATCAATAGCCGACGACGAGCCGAAGATCGGGCACGCGTTGGGATGGAACGGCGTGAAGCCGACCTGCGTGCACGATTGGAGGACGAATTGGAGATGACGTTGGTGAGAAAAGTTTTGAGGCGTGACATGCGGTGTGTTCCTTGCGTGCTGGTTGGACGGCGCCACTTTGTGCGAAACGCCGGGGAATACCAGCCCGAAGCGCAAGCGAGTGAATCGGCGTAGGTCGTTCATTCGCCTAATTCATTCACTCGCTGGCGCTTCGGGCTGGTATTGCGCAGTCATGTGGCGCTGTCCAAGTAAAGGAGAGTAAAGATGACCGTTAAATAGAAAGATGCCGTGCAAGCATCAACGCGCCGCTTCCTTGTAAGAAAAAATACCAGCCCGAAGCGCAAGCGAGTGAATTCCGTGAATCCCGTTGCCTCAAAACACACTGATAAACTAGGTTGTCGGAAGATTCGATTTGGGATTGCGTTCACTCCGCTGGCGCGGATACTGCGTTCACTTTCGAGCCAGTGTGGACGGGAGCACTCGCTGGCCAGTCGTGGAGAGGGGAACACTCGCTGGCGCTTCGGGCTGGTATTCGTCTCCTTTTCTGTCTTGGGCTTCCTTGACGTATAGGATGGCGGCTTCCAAGTCGTCTTCAGTATTTAGGTAACGACTACTTGCGCCCTCGGTCCAGAAGTTTGCTCGACCGGGATAACTTGCCTTGAGGTTTCGTGTACACCATGCCTTTAACTGGTCGCGCACTGTTTCCGTTGCATACCCTTGTGCACTAACGACGAGATGCACATGATTGGATCGAGCGTTCGCGGTATGCAACGTCCAGCGGCGAATCAAGCAGTGCTTCTCGATGGTGGATGCGACGATGGCTCGATCAGCTTCGGTTAGCCGGAATTCGGATTCCGTCATTTTGATTGCGGCCGACTCGCGCCTTGGTTGGTCCGGCAGTTGAATTCCGCAGATGTCCTTTCTGTTCCAGCCACGATCATCGCCAGGCAGCCATGTCCCATACGTTGTCCAAGTGATAAGGTATCCCAGTGGTTCACCGGTATTGAACGTCGAATCCCCCATCGCAACCCCTCGCCGACCAATACAAGCCCGAAGCGCAAGCGAGTGTGCGCCCACAATCGCGCAAGCGGCACGGCAATTTTTGACCCGCATCGCAAAAAAACGAACGCACTTGCTGGCGCTGCGGGCTGGTATTGGCACCGATACAAGCCCGAAGCGCTAGCGAGTGAAGGCAATCAATTTAGCGATTCCGTAACACGCGCAAAAGCAACTTGTGAGGTATTTTCGAAATTTGCATTCTGTTCGCTCGATGGGGTGCGGGGGATTCAGATCACTCGCTGGCGCTTCGGGCTTGTATTGCGGATACCGCGCGCCAGAATCGAATTTCCGCGCGTTTCCCGTCGGCCGTGTCGGCGACGGTGACTAGGGTGGAACCGTCAGGAGCAAATGCCGCGTGGCGGACTATGCCGGTATGTCCTGCTAGACTGAATAATTCTTGTCTGGTGGCCACATCCCAAAGCCGAATGACCCTATCCTGTCCACCGCTGGCCAAGGTCCTGCCATCTGGAGAAAACGCCAGGCACTTCACGTCATTGGTATGTCCGCGCAGGGTTGCAATTTCCTGCTGTAAACGCGTATCCCAAAGCTTGATAGATCGATCGTCCGAGCCAGTCGCCAGCATCTGGCCATCGGGCGAATAACTCACGCAATTCAAATTGTTCCGATGGCCGGTCCGCAATTCGGTCACTCGTCCAGTGCTCAACTCCAATTGCTCGACATTCACTCGCGAACTAATTGCCATCGTTTTTCCATCTGGAGAGAATACGAATCGTTGCGGGCCAGGATTATGCCCTTCGATTTGAACGTCGTACAGCGTCTTGCTGCTTTGGGTATCCCAGATGATCATACGATCGTCACAGTCGCCTGCCAAAATGCTTCCATCCTTGGAAAAGGCCAAGGAGCCGATCGACATCTTGGGGCCAGCAATGACCGAGAGTTTTTTTGAATCAAGCTGGTCGATGAGATGGATGTTTCCATCAAACGTCGCCAACGCAAGCAGTCGATCCGACGGCGCAAACGCCGAGCAATACACTTGACCAAATTCTTGAGACTGGAATTGTTCTGGTTTCGAATCGCCGGAATTGATGTTCCAAAGCCGGATGGGCGAGCTGCCTGTGGTAGTCGAGAGTATCTGGCTGTCGGCTGAAAAACTGATCGACGAGATTGGTTCTGGTTGTTTCGGCAGCGAATCTGGCAAATCCCTGGACGAAATGTCCCACAACCTAGCCGTTCGATTGTCAGCGGCCCCCGCCAGTGTCTTGCCATCAGGGCTAAACGCAACTCCCCAAACGCGATTTCCATTTCCTCTAAGCATGTGTCGCCGAAGGCCAGTCTTGGCTTCCCACAAGCTTACCGAACCACTCGCCTCTGCCGCCGCAATCCACTTGCCGTCTGGCGAATAGGCAACGCCCTCCACCGTACACGGTTCAAACAACGAAAAACGCCTCAAAAGCTTCGTACTTGCGATGTCCCAAGTCTCAAGAAGATTACTGTGACCGCCAACAACTAACTCCTGGCTGTCCGCCGAGAACATGGCAGTCAGCGGAGTAAGTTCATTAGGCAAAACGGCATACACTTGCCCGTCGGATAGGTTCCATAGTTTTATCGATCCGTTCGTGGAAGTTGTCGCAAGCGTGGCGCCGTCCGGAGAAACGGTCAGCAGATCCTCAGCGGAAAGAGAGTATTTCTTCTGCCGCGTGGCGAGATCCCATACGGTGGTAGTCGCTACATTACCTTTGAGTAACAGCTCTCCCAAAACAACCAAATTTCCGTCCGGCGAAAACACGATATGGCTGACGGGCAAGTCGAATCGCGGTATCTCGATATCGGATCGTTCTGTTCCATGGGAGGTGTCCCAAAACTTGACAGTTCGATCATCGCTTGAAGTTAAAAGAATCTTACCATCTGGGCTGAACACGAGGCAATTCACTTCGTCAGCATGTCCCTCGAGGGTGAATTTCAGTTGTCCAGTAGCAAGGTCCCAGAGTCTGGCCGTGTGATCTTGGCTGACAGTGGCGACCGCTTTACCATCGGGAGAAAAAGCTACATGATAAACCGCACCCTCGTGTCCTGCGAGAGTCTGTCGAGGGTTGGCGCCAATCAGATTTTTCAAGTAATACCAAGCAAAATTTCGCGCGTCTTCGGGATTGCGAGGTACATCCTGAGTTGTTGCGAATTCATAGCGCGATAGGATCTGTTGGATTTGGTCTAGGTCGCTAGAGTTCGATAAGTTGCTATAGATGTCGAAGGCCAACCTCATGTCCGCCATGACAATTGCGAAAGTCCAAGCCAATGAACGATGGTGGCGCAACCACCGAGCGGCTTTTTCGGATATCGTGGGAGGTTGCGTCAGGATGCGTTGATCGCGCAAAAACCTCTTTAGATCATCCGCCAATTCTTGCGCGGAGGAAAAACGGTCGCCCGGCTCCTGCTGAACGCATTTGTGAATGATGGTGGATAGCGCTAAAGGAATTCGAGCGTCGATTTGCCTGGGAGAGAGAGGTTCGTCCAAGCTAATTTGCTTAATCAATTGCTGGCGATCGCGAGCATCGAACAGTGGTTGCAGTGTAACCAGTTCATACAATGTGGCGCCCAGCGAATAAATGTCCGATCGCGGCTCGATTTGCGTGTTCTTGCCCAGGAGTTGTTCTGGGCTCATGTATCGCAACGTTCCGACCACGTCTCCGCAGCGCGTTAGCCTGAGATCGGTTTTGACTTGGGCCAAGCCAAAATCGCTGACCCACAATCCGCCTCGAGCATCGATCAGCAAGTTGCCGGGCTTGATGTCTCGGTGCAAGACGCCACTTTCGTGCGCGTGCTCCAGCGCTTCGGCGGCCTGCATGCCAATTCGTGCCACCGAGCGATAGAATTCCGTTGTTCGGTTAGACTCATTCGAGTTGCCAGAAAGCTGAGTCGAAATCGCCGCAATGGTATCTCGGCGAGTAACGTGATCCGTAGTTGCTTCGGTCACATACGCGTCGGTCGATCTTGCGGACTCGCCCGATCTCCACTTGCTTTCATCCAGACTGTCAGTAGCACCTTGCTCCGAACCAGCTTGCTCGGTCCGCCTTTGACGGCTCTTATTCAGTTTTGCGCGTTTCCGTAAATCTTGGAGTACGTGGTCCAAACTGTGTCCATCGATCAAACGCATCGCATAAAAGTAGACTCCCCGGTCAACACCAAATCCATGGACGGAGACAATATGTGGATGGTCCAGCAGAGCCATAGCTCGAGCTTCGTTTTGAAATCTCTTGAGTTGCCGGTCGTCGAGCATTGCCGCGAAGGGTAAGACCTTGAGTGCCACCGCACGTCCCAGCGACAACTGCACGGCTTCGTACACGACCCCCATCCCGCCACGGCCCAATTCGCGCACGATGCGGTAGTCTCCTACCGTCGCCAACGGACGGCAGGGCGCCTTGGTTTGCGAAGATTCTTGTTCTTTCAACTGAGGCGCTACGCAGTGGATGAAATCGATGCCCTCCAAGCCCGCATCCAATTCTTCGGCTATTTCGGGATAACGTGAGAGAAACTGCTCGCGGTCGGGACGTAGACCGTTTTCCAGCTCCGCGAGATATTGCTCCATCGCCTGAGTCAGTCTCGTACTCTCCGTTGCGGACAGGTACTCGTCGGTTCGATGATCTCTTTTCTCAGTCATGTTGAATAATCTACGATCAATTCTCGCATCCTTCTTATCGCTCGCACCCAAATATTCTTGACACTGTCGAGGGAACGTCCCATTTGTTCGGCGATCGCGGCGAATGGTAGATCCTGAAAATGACGCAGAAGAATTACTTCGCGGTAATCGTCGGGGAGCTCCGCCAGCGCATTGGCCAACAAGACGGCCTGTTCACGTTTGGAAACCTGTTGGCTGGGCGAACTGCCGCGGGTACCGATCGTGTTTGCGATGTGATCGGACCAGCTCTCCATGGCTTCGTTCAAACTCTCTTCCAGGCGCACGTTCTGGCGTTGAGAATGGAATTGGCGGCTGGCCATAGCCATGCGCGAGGCGGCGATGCGACGAATCCACTGAAGCAACTCTGGTTCTGTCGTGCCCCGAAACTGATCGAAATTCCTCAGAGCCTGCACGAATGTCTCTTGCACAATGTCGGATGCGGATAGCCTATGTCGAACAGAACGATCCAAATGGATGGAAGCCATGATCTGAACGTACCGACGATAGACTTCCAGCAATCTCCCCAAGGCACCCGAGTCTCCTTGGCGAGCCAATGCAATAAGGACACGTGGTTCAGAAGTAGAATTGCTTTCTTGCATTTCTGGCCGCTTTCATCTGGAAGACTGGGCCACCCTATATTACTCAGATGCAGTCAGGCAAACATCGCGCCGCCTATTTTCACTTTTGTTTGCTTTTTGTTGCAATTCTCAAGAAAAATATGGAAGGAATCTGAGAATGGGAAGCAGAGGCCACCAGTGTAAGCTGATCGAGAAGTCAACATCTTCACGAAAACCCATGTCGTCTACAGGACCGAGCCCAGTAGCAGGACGACGATGATTGCAGCTCGCATACGTCAACCCGAGTTTGCTTCAAACCCTAGGATTGGATTCTCGAATTCAGAGAGCAATTTCAGGGTCAAACGTCAAAAGAAAACGGGCAGTGAAAACTGCCCGCAATTGGATAGGTCGCTTTGAAATCTAGTTTCTCGGGAACTGCACAAAAACAGTGAAACTACTTTTCGACCGACGAACTTTCCGTCAAGGGGAGTGCTTGGCCTTGGGTATCGGACGAGGCTGGTTCGCTTTGCGATCCTGTTGTTTGGCTCTGCGCATATTCGGCTTGGATCAAGGTCGTCAACTGCAAGGCCTTTTGCAATTCGATAGGATTGAAGTACCGTACGTTGCCGGTGTATTTCGACTCGACGCGATTCTTATGAGCCAACTCGCCCCAGGAAATTCCGTTGGCAACGTTCCAAGCAACAGCTTGTGCCATGTTCTGCGGAACCTTCCCCTCCCCAAGCAGCGAGCACAGTCTCGCGACTCGCGGATCTTTATTGAACTGATCGATGGGAACGATTTTGTACTTCACGCGTGCGTTTGGTTCGGTCTTACCATGCTCCAGACAAACGCACGGCACCTTGAATTTTCCGGGCTTATCTGGGGCAACGCGGAACATTCCGCCACCCATTCCCATTCCACCCATACCTCCGCCACCCATTCCTCCCATGCCTCCGCCTCCCATTCCACCCATGCCTCCGCCTCCCATTCCACCCATGCCGCCTCCCATGCCCTGCATGCCACCACCTCCCATTCCACCCATGCCTCCGCCTCCCATTCCACCCATGCCACCACCTCCCATGCCTCCCATTCCACCCATCCCCATACCTCCCATGCCGCCCATTCCTCCCATCATTTGAGCGTGGACGGGTACTCCAGCAAACGCTCTGGGTAGCTTGATGTTGAGCGGCTGATCACCTTTATTGTTGATGATTACGGTAGCTTGCGAGGAGTCTTTGGGAATGAACTGTACTTCGATTCGGCCTTCCTTCATGGCCTGAAACATTTCGACCGTTTCGGATTCAAAGACTCTTTGTTTGGCTGAGGAGGGTTCGAGAGCCGAAGCGCGGCACACCAGATTGGTGGCGATACAAAATGTGAGTAGAAAACTCAACTTTCTCGTTAGGAACAACTTCATGATTCAGTCTCTCCTACCATAACCAAGAACAAGGGTTTAAGAATCGGCAGGCGCCATTTTCGACAGTTCTGCAGCCGCGCAAACCAACAAGTGGATACTATCGAGCCAACGGTGAAGTTCCTGCGGAACAAGAAACGACTCCAGCATACATGGTTTTCGGCGGAATTCCAATCACTTTATGCGAGAATTATTTCTCCCACGGCTTTCTCTGACGTATTTCCAACCGCTTGCAATTCGCGCAATTGCTGCTACTCTCTCACTCTTTGGAAATTCGAGGCTGACGGGCTGTTGATTTACAAACTGCGACGCGAGCGAGCGGAAGTTGCGTACCATTGACTCGCGCCGCGGTCTGAATCTGATATTCAACATGACCCGCAACGAATCAACAGCCCTTCGCCTCGGTTTCGAAAAGGCCCTTGTTCAATATCAAGGTCCGATTTCAGTAACACCCACCCCCATGAATCACTAAAAGGACCAATTCGATGTCGCTATTTGTTGGAGAAGCATTAGTTGGCGAAGGAAACGAAATTGCTCATATCGATCTAATGATTGGCAGCAAGAGTGGTCCAGTCGGCGTTGCTTTTGCGAATGCACTCGCAAATCAAAGTGCGGGCCACACAAACTTGCTCGCAGTTCTGACACCAAACCTTGCGGTCAAGCCGTCAACCGTGATGGTCACAAAGGTTACGATTAAGGGTATGAAGCAAGCTGTCCAGATGTTCGGGCCAGCGCAGGCGGCAGTAGCCAAAGCAGTGGCTGATTCAGTTGCTGACGGCACAATCGCGGCAGAAAAGGCCGAAGACTTGGTGATTGTATGCGGAGTGTTTATCCATCCAGCCGCTGAAGATAATGCCAAGATCTACAAATTCAACTACGAAGCTACCAAGCAATCGATCACCAGTGCTATGAAGGGCCTGCCGACGGCCAAGGAAATGGTTGCTCAAAAGGACTCGGCCTCGCATCCTTTCAAAGGCTTCTAAACTCCATACAGGCTCCACTTTTTAACTGACTGGTGAATCAGGCTGCAAGCCAATATTTGGTTTGCAGCCTGTTTTTGATTTTGGGGCACATTCCTTATGAACGCACCCAGGATTCTCGTTCAACTCGATTCGGATTCGCATCCCAGTGTCTTTGACGCGGTGGTTGCGATCGATGCCGGAGTCGAACACCTACTGCAGTACGGTCAAGTTGAACCCACCAACGTACGGCAACTCGTACACGGAGCGATGTTCACGCGCGGACCTGCTCAGTTAAACAACACCGCGATTTTTGTGGGCGGATCGAATGTCTCAGTTGGTGAAGCCATCGCAGCAGAGGTCCGACAAACATTTTTCGGCCCGATTCGTGTTTCGGTAATGCTGGATGGGAACGGTTCGAATACGACTGCGGCGGCGGCAGTTTTGGCCGCGGCGCGGCACGCAGAGCTGTCCGATTCGACCGCTCTGGTCCTCGGCGGCACCGGACCAGTTGGTCAGCGAGTGGCGAGGTTGTTGTTAAGGAGAAAGTGCAACGTGCTGCTCGCTTCGCGCGACTTGGATCGAGCCGAAGTCGCCTGCAAGCAAATGCGGCAACGTCTTGGCCACGAGATTTGCTCCAGGCTAGAACCTATATCCTATTCGGCAAGCGACTGGCCTGCCAGCGCTCTGCACCGATGCAACCTGCTGTTCGGTTGTGGCGCAGCGGGTGCAACCTTGCTGGACGCGGACTCACTCGCTAGCGCCTCGAATTTGCGAGTAGCCATTGATCTCAACGCGGTGCCACCTGCTGGGATCGCTGGGATAGCCGTAATTGACAAAGCGGTTCAGCGAGGCAGTAGAGTCGATTATGGAGCGATCGGCGCCGGCGGACTGAAAATGAAAATCCATCGGGCGGCCATTGAACGACTGTTCACTCGCAACGATTTGTTTTTCGACGCGGAGGAGATTTTTGAAATTGGTGCCGCCCTGGAAACGCAGAGATAGTTTTCTCAGCGGTCGGCAGCAACGCGAATTCAACGCGCGGGGTGAATACTGACATATCGAACTTCATTCAAGCTCGATGAAGCGTTTTCCTCCTGCCCATATCCGACTTGATAAAACCAAACAGCAGTTCGTTTCAGGGGAACAATAGTGGACGATGCAATTTCAAAAGCCGACACCTTAATCGAAGCCATGGGGTGGATACGGCGGTTCCGTGGCAAGACCACGGTCATCAAGCTGGGAGGAAGCCTCCTGGAGGATCATGATGCCATCCAAAACTTGCTGCTCGACGTAATATTCATGGAAACGGTTGGCATGCATCCAGTGATCGTGCACGGTGGTGGACCATCGATCAATCGAGCCATGGATCAAGCCAAAATTACGCCGGCTTGGATTAAGGGGCGTCGAGTTACCGACCAAGCGACGCTGGAGATCGTAGAGCGAGTACTGGCCGGCGAGATCAATCAAAATCTGACAGGACGGATCGAACAGCTCGGTGGTCGAGCAGTGAATCTCAATTTCCAGTCGAGCAGCAATGTTCTGTTTGGCGAGAAACTGCTGCTGCCGGACGACTCTGGAGAGACCATCGACTTGGGATTTGTTGGGCAAGTTACGCGCGTTGATCGCGCCGTAATTGAAAACTTGACCTATGCGGGACAAGTCCCCGTGATACCATCGATGTGCATTGATGAAGTTGGGCAAAAGTTTAACGTCAATGCGGATACGGCAGCGATGGCGGTAGCGGAGGCATTGGGAGCTGAAAAGTTGGTCTTTCTCAGCGACGTCAATGGTGTCCGCCGCGACAAGCATGACCCCAACACCATTATCCATTCGCTGACCGCCGAAGAGGCTCGCCAATTAATTGCCGACAAAGTCATCGAGTCAGGCATGATTCCAAAAGTGGAGGCATGCTTAGCCACGTTGAATCGTGGCGTGCGCAAAGTACACATCATCGACGGACGTCTGCGCCACTCACTGCTGCTGGAGATCTACACGACCAGCGGTATTGGAACCGAAATCGTGCAATCGCGGACTCCTGCCAAGCACTAAAAGACAATTGCCAGCCTGAAGTATCGCATTCAAGGGACTACCGATCATGACGCAACACCAACATTTGAGTTCGCAAGCTACGGTAGAATTGTTTGAGCATTACGTAATTCATAACTACAAACGCTATCCTGTGAATCTGGTGCGCGGTGTGGGTTCACGCGTGTGGGATAGCGAAGGCCAGGAGTATCTTGATTACTTTCCTGGTTGGGGCTGCAATCTATTGGGACACTGTCCCGAGCGCGTGGTTCAAGCCGTACAGCATCAACTCACGCAATTAATTCATGTGCCCAACACTTGGCATATGGAGTTACAGGGTCAGTGGGCGCAGATGTTGGTGCAGCGCAGTTTCGATGGCCAAGCTTTCTTTTGCAACAGCGGCGCAGAAGCTAATGAAGCAGCGATTAAACTCGCTCGTTTGCATCGTGGCCCAGATCGCTACAAGATTATTACATTTCAGGGAGGATTCCACGGTCGCACGCTGGGAGCGCTTTCCGCCACAGCGCAGCCCAAATATCACGAAGGTCTCGGTCCGCTGGTGGCGGGATTCGTTTATTGTCCTCCGGGCGACCTAAAGGCGGTTGAACAAAAGATCGATAGTGCGACCGCAGCGATCATGATCGAGCCCATTCAGGGCGAGGGTGGCGTGTGCATTTATCCCGAGGGATATTTGTCGGGACTGAGGCAGT
>SXGS01627287.1_pt1 | contig 28497 bp, 27 predicted proteins | sample 3174681 | NCBI WGS metagenome assembly SXGS01 (sample SAMN11356861, study PRJNA531348) | freshwater metagenome | isolation source: freshwater sample F1-80 | place: China: Fuxian Lake, Yuxi | collected 2017-12-25 | reverse complement strand
TGAGCGGCCGCTGGATCTGATCACGCTGTCGGCCTGCCAGACCGCCGAGGGCGACGACCGTGCACCGCTGGGCATGAGCGGTGCGCGTCTTGTGATGACCGCGACGCGCGAGCTCGAGAAGCGCCAGGGCCGCTACGCCGTCACCACCATGTGCATTGGTGTGGGCCAGGGCATCGCGATGCTGCTGGAGCGGGTCTGAAGACCCGTCTCCGCAAGGGCTAGGGCTTCTGGACCTGGGCTCTCAGGTTGGCGATCAGCGCGTCGAGCCCCTGACGCCGGACGACCGAGGCGAACTCGTCGCGCTGGGTCACATCCATGCTGATGCCATCCACTTCGGCGTCGACGATGCGCATCCGGCCCTGGCTTTCACGCACGCGCAGATCCATCAGCGAGGCGCGCCCATCGGCCCGCGCCACACGCGTCCGGACATAGGCATCGTTCGGCGTTCCCGCATAGGTGAGGACGGTCAGGTTGCCGCCCCGGTTGCCGCCCAGACGTTCGGCATAGGTACGCGTCGCCCACACGGCGAAGTGTTCCTGAAATTCCTGCCGCTGGGCCTCGCTGGCGCGCTGCCAGGCCGAGCCCAGTGATGAGCGGCCGATGGTCTCGATATCCACGCTGTCGCGGATCAGCCCTTCGATCTCCTGCCGGATCTCGGCATCCGTCGCGCCGCTGCGCCCGAGCACGGCGACGATACGGCCCCCGAATTCATGCACGAAATGAGCGGCCTTGTCGGGAGATGTCTGCGCCGGCTGGGCCTGCAAGGGAGGCGCGACGCCGACTGCCATGAGCAGGACGAGGGCAGCAGCAAGTCGCGCAATAGAAAGCATATCTTGGTTCCTCGGAGTACCACAGCCGGATGGCAAGCGTCGCCATTACTAGGCGAAAAGCGGCGGCACCGCGAGTCCGGTCATTCGGCTGACGGCCCTGCGACGATTTTCTGGTCATGCAGCTCGCCAATCTGACGGGCGCCGAGGCCCAGCACGCCGGCCAGGACCTCGTCGGTGTGCTGGCCGAGCCGCGGCGCCGGAGCGGGCGGCAGGCGCCCCACCGCCGAAAAATCGAGCGGCGAGCCGGGCATCAGGTAGCGCCCGATACCCGGCTGATCGATCAGCTGGAACAGGGGGTTGGCCGGCGAGCAGCGCGGATCGTTGGCCACCATGTCACCAAAGTCACGGTAGCGGCCCCAGCAGACGGCCAGGCGGTCGAAGGCGGTGGCCACGTCGCCCAGATCATGGCGCCCGATCCAGCCTTCGAACAGGGGGAACAGGGCGTCGCGGGCGAGGAAGCGGTCTCCCTCGCGCAGGAAGTCGAGGCCGTCCCGGGTTTCGACCGCCGCGATCTCGCCGGCGAGGCCGGTGGCCTCGAGCAGCGACTGCCACTGCTTGGTGGTGATGGCGACGACCATGATCCGCTTCCCGTCGCGCGTCGTGAAATCGCGGCCGAAGGCGCCGAAGAGCGCGTTGCCGTGACGCGGCCTCACCTCGCCGTTCACCTGCGCCTCGGCGATGTGGCCGAGATTGCCGGCCATGGCGAAGGCGACATCCGAGAGCGGCAGCCTGATCATCTGGCCTTCGCCGGTGCGGCTGCGGTGCCGTTCAGCCGCCAGCAGGCCGACGGCCGCCGTCACGCCGGTGATCGCGTCCCAGGCCGGGAGCAGATGGTTGACCACGCCTTCGTGATCGACCGGCCCGGTGGCGAGCGGAAATCCGGCGGCGCAGTTGACCGTGTAGTCGACGGCCGAGCTGCCGTCCGGATTGCCGGTGATGTTGACCATGATCAGGTCGGCGCGCTGCTTGCGCAGAGTCTCGTAAGCCAGCCAGCCCCGGGCGGGGAAATTGGTGACAAACAGCCCGGCACCAGGGCCCGGCGCCGTCGCCAGCGCACTGACGATCTCGCGGCCGCGCGGGCTGGCGGTGTCGACGGCAACCGATCGCTTGCCCTTGTTGAGCCCGGCCCAATAGAGGCTCTTGCCGCTGCGTGTCACCGGCCAGCGATTGTGGTCGAGGCCGCCGCCCGGCGGATCGCAGCGGATCACGTCGGCGCCGAGCTGCGCCAGTGTCATGCCGCCCAGGGGTGCGGCAATGAACGCCGCGCACTCGACGAGGCGCAGACCCTCGAGGATGCCGGCCATCAGGCTTCCGGCGTCAGCAGCGAGACGCCGAGCATCGCCCGGCGCTTGAGCCAGGGGCTCGGCCGGTAGCGCGGGTCGCCGTAGAAGGCGTGCAGCCGCTCGAGGATGGTCAGCACCAGCGACGGGCCGATCTTGTCGCCCAGCGCCAGCGGGCCGTCGGGATACCCGAGACCCAGCTTCACGCCGGTATCGATATCGGCGGGAGCCGCGACCCGCTGCTGGGCGATGTCGCAGCCGAGATTGACGATCATCGCCACCACCCGCTGGGTGACGAAGCCCGGGCTGTCGTGGATGACGCTCACCGGCACGTCGTCGACCGCCAGCAGGGCGTGGGCCGCGTCGCGTCGCGCCGGCTCGGTCACCGGCGTGGTCATCAGCGTGCGGCGCCCCTTCAGGCCGTTGATGGCATCGATCGCGACGGTCCGTTTCGGATCGAGGCCGAGCTCCTTCGCCGTGGTCGTCGTGTCATCGCCCAGCGGCAGCAGGACACAGAGCGAGTCCGGGCCCGGGTTGGTGCCATCGACCGCGGCGCCGACACGGCCCGCCAGCTCGCCGATCGCCAAGCGGATCACCCGGTCGCCCGGACCGATCCACACGGAAGCCGGCCTGGTTGCGGGCACCGGCCTCTCCGGCGGGCGCACGATGGCGCCGTCCTTGTACTCGTACCAGCCGCGCCCGACCTTGCGACCGTAGAGCCCGGCGGTGAAGCGCCGCTCGATCAGCGGCGAGGGGCGATAGCGCGGCTCCTGGTAGTACTGGCCGTAGATCGCCACCATCGCCGGATAGGAGACGTCGAGCGCCGTCAGGTCCATGAGCTCGAAGGGCCCCATGCGGAACTGGGCGGCCTCACGCAGGATGTTGTCGACCGTCGCCGTGTCGGCGATGCCTTCCTGGACGATGCGCAGCCCCTCGGTGCCGAAGGCACGGCCGGCATGGTTGACCAGGAAGCCCGGTGAGTCCTGACAGCGCACGCAGGCGAAGCCGATGCGCCTGGCCACGGCGACCAGCGTGTCGACGATGGCCGGGTCGGTACGCACCGCGGCGATCGCCTCGACGATCTTCATCAGGGGCACGGGGTTGAAAAAATGGAACCCGGCGACGCGCTCGGGCCGCTTCGTTCCGGCGGCGATCTGGGTGATCGACAGCGAGGAGGTATTGGAGGCGAGGATCGCGTCCGGCGCGATGATTCCTTCCAGCGTCTGGAACAGCTTCTGCTTGGGTTCGACCTGCTCGATGATCGCCTCGATCACCAGCCTGCAGCCGGCAAAGCCCTGCAGATCCTTCGTCGCCTGCACCCGGGCGGCGGCCTTGTCGGCGGCTGCCTGCGCCAGCTGCCCCTTCTCGGCCAGGCGGGCGATCATCTTGCCGACGAAGCCGATCGCCTCGCCCACGGCCTCGGGCCGGGCGTCGTGCAGCAGCACCGGGAATCCGGCCAGCGCCGCCACCTGGGCAATGCCCCGTCCCATCACGCCGGAGCCGATGATGCCGATGGGGAAATCGGCCGGTTCGAGTTCCATCTAGTTCCGTCCTTCGAGCAGCCCGCGGGCCACGACCTGGGCCTGGATCTCGGCCGCACCCTCGAAAATATTGAGGATACGGGCGTCGCACAACACGCGGCTCATCGGATGCTCGACCGCATAGCCGTTGCCGCCATGGATCTGCACGCCGTTGTCGGCATTGGCCCAGGCGACACGCGCCGCCAGCAGCTTCGCCATCCCGGCCTCAATGTCGCAGCGCCGATCGAGATCCTTCTGGCGCGCGGCGTAATAGGTGAGCTGGCGCGCCGCCATGGTCTCCACCACCATCCAGCCGATCTTGCCGGAAACGCGCGGGAAACCGAGGATCGCCCGGCCGAACTGCCGGCGTTCGCCGGCATAGCTCAGCGCCAGCTCGAGCGCGTTCTGGGCGACACCGACGGCCCGCGAGGCGGTCTGGATACGGGCCGATTCGAAGGTCGCCATCAGCTGCTTGAAGCCCTGCCCCGGCACGCCGCCCAGCACACACGACGCCGGCACCTCGAACCCGTCGAAGGCGATCTCGTACTCCTTCATGCCGCTATAGCCCAGCACGGCGATCTCGCTGCCGCTCATGCCCTTGGCCGGGAAGGGGTCGGTGTCGCTGCCGCGTGGCTTCTCGGCCAGCAGCATCGACAACCCGCGATAGCCCGGCTCCGCCCCGGTGCGGACCAGCAGGGTCATCAGATCGCTGCGCGCCGCGTGGGTGATCCAGGTCTTGGCCCCGGTGATGCGGTAGACATCGCCGTCGCGTACCCCGCGCGTCTTGATCGAGGCCAGGTCCGACCCCGCCCCCGGCTCGGTGAACACCGCCGTTGGCAGGATGGCGCCGCTGGCGAGCAGCGGCAGGTATTTCTCCTTCTGCGCCGGGGTGCCGGACTGGCGGATCAGCTCGGCCGCGATCTCCGAGCGCGTGCCCAGCGAGCCCACACCGATAGAGCCGCGCGACAGCTCCTCCGAGACCACGCACATGGCGAGCTTGCCGAGGCCGAGCCCGCCCTGATCCTCGGGCACGGTGATGCCGAAGACCCCGAGCCCGGCCATCTGCTCGACCACGGCGAGAGGAATCAGCGTGTCCTGGCGATGCCAGTCATGGGCGTAGGGAGACACCCTGGTCTCGACAAAACGCCGGATCTGTTCGCGGAAAAGCTCCAGCGCCTCATCGTCGATGGCCGGAGCGCCGAAATGCCCCTCTGCGGCCAGCCGGGCGATACGTTCACGCACGGTGCTGCTGTTGCCATGAGCCATCAGCTCCGCCGCGGGCGCCAGCACCTTGCGCACTTCCGTCTCGTCGAGCCCGAGATCGGCGGGCCGGGCGATCTCGCCCTGGGCCAGCGCGACGCCGCCTTGGAGCTGCGCCAGGTACTCGCCAAAGGCCGCCTGCAGGATCAGGCGTTCGATCTCGCCCAGCCGGCCGGCAACCTCCAGCCGCCTGGCCCAGTCGAACAGGCGGCGCAGCGCCTCGACATAGGTCGAGATCCAGGCGAAGGCGTGTGCGGCGAACTGATGCTCGTCGAGCCGTGCCCCATCGACACGCCCGCCGATGACGACGACACCGCCGATTGCGGCACGGGCCAGGGCGAGATACGCCTCGGCCGCGGCAAGGGCCGCCGCACAACGCGGGAGAAGATCGGCCAGGGCAGGATCCGTGCTGGAAGGCGGGCTCAACGGCATCCGCTACTTGATAGCGCAGCCCGCGGCGGCGCGCACCAGGATCGCCTGATGCGCGCCGCCGCCAGGGCCTATTGCGGCGTCAGGCCGATCTTCTTGACCAGCTTGACGTAGGCCTCGACCTCGCGCCGGGTGAAGGCCGCAAACTCCTCCGGCGTGTTGGACAGCGGCTCGGCACCGTTCTTGTCCAGCGCATCCTTGAACTCCGCCGAGGCGACGATGAGCTTCAGCTCCTGGGCCAGGCGGTCGACGATGGGCTTGGGCGTCCCAGCCGGCGCGTAGACACCGAGCCACAGCGCCGCCTCGAAACCCGGATAGCCGAGCTCGGCCACGGTCGGGACGTTGGGCAGAGCCGGCGAGCGCCGGCTCGTGCCGACGGCGAGCGGGCGGAGCTTGCCGGCCCGGGTCTGCTCGAGAAGCGCCGGCATGGAGCCGAAGATCGCCTGCACCTCTCCGGCGAGCAGCGCGACTTCCGCCGGGCCGTTGCCGCGATAGGGCACGTGGACCATCTTCAGGGACGCGGCATCGGCCATCATTTCCATGGCGAGGTGGGTTGTCGTGCCGTTGCCGGCCGAGGCGTAGTTGAGCTTGCCGGGCTCCTTCTTCACCAGCTCGACGAACTCCTTGAGGTTGCTCGCAGGCACCTTCTCGTTGAGCACGAGAAGATAGGGCGTGATGCCGACCAGCGAGACCGGCGCGAAGTCCTTGACCGGATCATAGGGCAGCGCGGCATAGGCACCGGCGGCAACCGCGTGCGTGCTCGTCGTGCCGAGGGTCAGGGTGTAGCCGTCGGCGGGCGCTTTCGCCGCCAGGTCAGTGCCGATCGTGCCGCCCGCACCGCCACGATTGTCGACCACGATCTGCTGACCGAGGCGGCTGCCGAGATTCTGCGAGACGATGCGCCCGATGATGTCGGTCGAGCCGCCGGCCGGGAACGCAACGATCATGCGGATCGGCTTGTTGGGATAGGCCTGCGCGTGCAGGACGCCGGCGCTGCCCAGCAGCGTTGCCGCGGTCAGCGCCGCAGCCGCGATATGTCGTGCAAGTGTCATGGTTTCCTCCCCCTGAATTGAAATACTTAAGACAGCAAACAACCTAGACGCTGGCCGGCCTGAAGGCCAGTGCCGCCGCCGGTTCAGGACTCGCCGGCGAAGCGGATCCGCAGGCTCTCGCGCAGGCCCGGCGAGATGCACCAGGCGACGCCCGCCAACGCCAGACCGGCCAGCGGCCCGTAGTAGTGCGGCACGAAGAAGGCGAGGCCGGAGAGGAACAGCAGAACGCGCGACGGCCATTCGAGCGGGCGGCGGTAATAACCTTCGACCGCGGCGGCCATCAGCATCACGCCGATCGACGCGGCGATGGTCGAGAACACGATGTCGCTCCACGGCCCCTCGAGCAATAATCCCTCACCGTAGGCGAAGGAGAACGGCACGATGAAGGCCACGAAGCACAGCCGGCAGGCGCTGAGCGCGATGTAGAGCGGATTGGCCTGGGCGATGGCCGAGGCGGCGTAGGCGGCGACGGCCACCGGCGGAGTCACGTTGGAGAGCACCGCGTAATAGAGGATGAACATGTGGGCGGCGAGCAGCGACAGGCCGAGCTTGGTCAGCACCGGCGCCACCAGCACCGCGGTCAGGATATAGGAAGCCGAGGTCGGCAGGCCGAGGCCGAAGAGGATGGTGATCACCGCGGTCACCACCAGCGACAGGAAGAGGTCCGAGGCGGTCAGCAGCAGCACGAGGTGACCGAATTTCGTGGCGAGGCCGGTCATGGTCAGGGCGCCGACCACCAGGCCGGCGGCCGCGCAGGCCCCGGTGACGCCGGCCATGCGCGCAGCCGTCTCCCCCAGAGCGTCAACGATCAGACGAACGGGAAAGAGGCCGTAGCCGGCGAACGGGGTGACCAGCAGGCAGGCGGCGATCGAGATCAGCGCCGTCAGTGTGGCGGAGAATTCCAGCACGATGCCGATACACAGCACGAGGATGGGAAAGACGAAGAACCAGCCCTTGACCAGGCTCTCCTGCACGGTCGGAATATCGGCGCTGTCCATGCCGCGCAAACCGAGGCTCAGCGCCCTGATATGCACCTGGGCGTAGATGCTGACGTAATAGAGCAGCGCCGGGATGGTCGCGGCGATGGCGATTTCCGCGTAAGGAATGCCGGTGAACTCGGCCATGATGAAGGCTGCGGCGCCCAGCACGGGCGGTGCGAGGCTGCCGCCGGTCGAGGCCGCGACCTCGATGCCGCCGGCCAGTGCTGCCGGGTAGCCGAGCTTCTTCATCATCGGGATGGTGACTGAGCCGGTGGTCACCACGTCGGCCACCGGGTTGCCGGAGATCGTGCCGAACAGGCCCGAGGAGACCACGCCGATCTTGGCCGGGCCGCCGACCGTGCGCCCGGTAAAGGCGGCCGCCAGGTTGAAGAAGAAGCTCCCCGCCCCGGTGGCGTTGAGCAGCGCACCGAACAGCACGAAGAGGAAGGCGAAGGTGGCGGCCACCCGCAGCGGGGCCCCGAAGATCCCTTCGGTGGTGAAGATCATCAGATCGAGGAAATGCTGATGATCGATCGGGCCGTGGCCGAGCACGCCGGGTAGGCCGTCGCCGAACAGGTTGTAGAGCAGGACCAGAACGACGAAGCCGGTGAGGCCGATGCCGGTGGTGCGACGCGAGGCTTCCAGGGTGAGCAGCAGAAAGGACGCGCCGAAGAAGACATCCGCCGGCGACAGCAGATCGAGCAGCGAGATGCGGTTGCTGACGTAGTCGGCGTTGAGCCAGAAATAGACGCCGCAGACGATGCTGAGCAGTGCGAGCGCCAGGTCGTAGAACGGTACGCGCGTCTCGGCCTGCTCGACCGAGGTGCCGATGGTGATGAAGACCAGCACCAGCATGGCGCCGAGGAAGATGGCCGTCAGGACATAGAGGCCCGGCTTGCCCAGGATGGCCGAGACCACTACGCCGAGCGTGATCAGCGCCCCGTAAAGCGCGACGAAGCGGTTCCAGGCCGGCGACAGATCGCGCGACAATCCGGTGGCGAAGGCCTTCTCGACCGGTGACATGCGAGTGCGCGCTGCCCTCAGAGCCGCAGCTTGCCGCGGTCGACCGCGTCACCGGCTTCGGCAATACCGGTCAGGTAGTGATTCCAGACGATGAGGTTGGTCCGGCAGGCCTCGACCACATTGTCTTCCATGGCCAGGCGCGTGGCGTTCTCGGCGACAGCGTTCCAGCCGAGGTTGGAATGCTCGATATCCGCCGCCTCGTGCAGCTCGAAGAATTCCAGCTGTTCGTCGCTCAGCCCGAAGAGCTTGCCCCAGCGATGGCGCTCAAGGCCGAACCAGCCGTGCTTGCGCCTTATGCCGGTGCCGTAGCCGGGGATGTTGACCCGCTCGGCGCAGGTGTTGGCCACCAGCCCCTCAAGCCAGTGGCGGTTGCTCATCAGCGCCTCCCAGGCCAGCCAGCACATGCGGGTGCTGGGTAGCGGCTGCGCCTTGCGCATCTGCGCCCGCTTGAGGCCGATACGCGTGCCGAGCTCCTCTAGGATCGCCCAGTGCGGCCGGCCGCCGCCATGCGCGTGGTCGGCGATGATCTCCTCGGCGCAGGCGCCGATGATGCGCAGGCGCAGATCCCAGTCCGGCGTATTGGTGGCGACGCGCAGCTTGAGCACCGAATTGCGCTGACGCGTGTTCAGCCGGTGCTGCATCGCAAACATCTTCGCCCGGCCCTTGGTTATCGGCTCGTTGAAGAAGCGGCAGCTCGACGAAAACTCGTCGACCACCTTGTCGAGCCTGGCGAGCACGCTGCGCCGCGACATGATGAATCCCCCTCCGACTGATGCAATGCAGCATGGGCAGCGCGACCGCGGAAGTCAAACGCGCCGCATACGGAGCAATTTTCCGGGACAGCGCGCGCTTCGTGTTGCTATGATCGCTTCCTGTTTTCGTTGGGAGGGATGCCGCTCATGAGGAAATTCTCTGTCGCGTCTGCCGGTCTTCTCCTCGGTCTGATTGCTGCCGCACCGCTCGCGGCGCAGCCGTACAACTACAACCTCGCCGGCGCCAGTGCCGGCGGCCTGTGGACCACGGTCGGCACCGGTTTCGACAAGGCCATCCGCGCGGCCTATCCCGGCTCCAGCATCACCTACCAGACGTCGGGCGGCGGCTTCGCCAATGTCGGCCTGGTCAGCACGGGCAAGGCCGACCTCGCCATCGTCCACGACGCCGAGCTGCGCCTGGCGGTCAACGGCGAGGAGCCGTTCCGCGCGCCGTCGCGCAACCTGCGGGCGATCGCCGTCATGTACAATTTCGCCCCGGCGCAGTTCGTCCTGACCAAGGCGTTCTCCGAGCGCTACGGCGTCACGACGCTCGAAGAGATCGCCCAGAAGAAGCCACCGTTGCGCGTCGTCTTCAACCGGCGCGGCAACATCGTCTACGACATGACCAAGGTGGCCTTTGAGGCTTCGGGCATCACCATGGACGACATCAAGAAATGGGGCGGCGAGGTCATCCTCGCGGCCTCGCAGGAAGGCTCCGACCTGATGCGCGACCGGCGCGCCGACATGTCGACCAACGGCGTGTTCATCGGCAACTCGGCCATCGTCGAGACCGGCAAGGCCGTGCCCTCCCTCATGGTCCCGCTCTCGGACAAGGCGATCAAGAACGTCAACGAGCGGCTCGGCACGCAGGCTTTCGTCATCAAGGCCGGCTCCTACGACTGGGTAACACGTGACGTCCCGACAGTGACCCTGAGCGCGCTGATCGTGGTCGACGAGAAGTTCAACGAGGCGGCCGCCTACGGCCTGACCAAGGGCCTGCTCAGCCAGCTCGACGAGTATCGCAGCATCCACAAGGCGATGGAGGCCGTGACCCCGGCGATGCTGACCAGCAGCAGCGTGGTTCCCTATCATCCCGGCGCGCTGCGCGCCTTCCGCGAGGCGAAGCTGCTCAACTAGACGTCTCGCTCCGCCCTTCGACCGGCCTGCCGGGCTCCCGGCAGGCCGGCTTCGTTTCAACCCCACTCGGCCCGTCCCATGAGCGCGCGGCGCACCGCTATCGACCTGCCGGCGGCAACGCTCATGGTGACGCTGTGCGCCGTCTGGGGCCTCAACCAGGTCGCGGCCAAGGTGGTCAATGCCGGCATCTCGCCGGTGCTGCAGGCGGGCCTGCGCTCGGTGGTCGCCGTCCTGCTGCTCTGGGCCTGGTCCGGCCTGCGCGGCGTGCGCCTGTTCGAGCGCGACGGCTCGCTGCAAGCCGGCATCCTCATCGGCCTGCTCTTCGCTGCCGAGTTCGCCTTCCTGTTCTGGGGGCTCGAATACACCACGGCCTCGCGCGCCGTCGTCTTCCTCTACACCTCGCCCTTCTGGGTGGCGCTGGGAGTGCATCTCCTGGTGCCCGGCGAACGCCTGCGTCGTGCCCAGGTCGCCGGGCTGCTGGCTGCCTTCGCCGGCATCGTCATCGCCTTCGGCGACGGGCTGACGCTGTCGGACGGCAACCAGCTGATCGGCGATGCCATGGTCCTGACGGCCGGGATGCTCTGGGGCTCGACCACCGTCACGGTAAAGGCGACGCGCCTGGCGGGAGTCAGCGCCAGCAAGACGCTGTTCTATCAGCTTGGCGTGTCGGCGCTCGTGCTGCCGCTGCTGGCGCTGCTGCTGGGCGAGCGGGGCGTGTTCGCGCCCACGCTCTTCATCTGGAGCGTCTTCGGCTTTCAGGCCGTCATCGTCGCCTTCGTCACCTATCTCGCCTGGTTCTGGCTGGTGGCGAACTACCCGGCCGGGCGTCTCTCGGCCTTCACCTTCCTGACGCCGCTGTTCGGCGTGATCGCCGGCGCCCTGCTGCTCGACGAACCGCTCTCGGCCGGGTTGCTCGTCTCGCTGGTGCTGGTCGGTCTCGGCATCTGGCTGGTCAACCGGCCGCCGCCGCAGGCAGCCTGAAACGCCCGCGGTTTGACCCCGCGATGCCACGGCCTTAATAATTGGCCCAACGATAAATAGAGAAAACGCCACTCGGGTCAGGACAGTACCGGAGGAAACATGACGATCTCGCGCCGCTCCGTCCTTGGTGGCATCGCCGCTGCCTCATTCGCCGCACCGGGAATCCGCCGCGCTTCCGCGCAGGCCGCCTTCCCCTCACGCAACATGAAGGTCGTCATCCCGACCAACCAGGGTGGCGGCGCCGACCGGCTGGCCCGCATCTTCGACGATTACTGGGCCAAGCTGATCGGCAAGAACTTCGAGTACGATTTCTTCCCGGGTGCTGCCGGCCAGGTCGGCTACGAGGTGTTCACCGGGCGGCGCGAAAAGGACGGCCACAACCTGCTCTTCGGCAACATGGGGCCGGAGATGATCATGTACGCGCTGCAGAAACCCAAATACAGATTCCCCGAGGACTACGTCTATTTCTGCCGTCTCGATGTCGACGACAGCGTGCTGTTCGTTCGCGCCCAGAGCCCGTTCAAGCGCATCGAGGACGTGGTGACCGAGGCCAAGCGCCGGGTGGTCAACGTGGCCACCAGCCGCATCCCGCATCCGGCCTCGATCGGCGTGCTGGCGCTGGGCAGCGCCACCCGGTCGCGCTTCAACCTGGTCCCGTATGCCGGCGGCAACCCGACCATGGTGGCGGTGCTCAACGGCGAGGCCGATGTCGGGGTCCTGCCCGGCGCCAACCCGATCGCCATGGGCGATCGCATCCGCATCCTGACGGTCTTCAACCAGACCAACACCCTGGCGGCCAAGACCGGCAACGCGCCGCCGGTGAACCAGGTCTTCGGCACGAAGATCCCGGACCTCTATTCCTCGCGCGCCTGGGCGATCCACAGCGACGTGATCAACAAGTTCCCGGACCGCTACGCCAAGCTCAACGAAACCGCACGCAAGGTCTTCGATTTTCCGGAGTTCAAGACGGAGTACGAGAAGACCGGCGCGCCGTTCGAGTTCGTCCAGTACGGTGACCGGGATGTCTGCACCAAGTATTCGCTGGCCATGGTCGAGCTGGCGAACGAGTACCGCAGCCTGCTCACCGGTAAGGGCTGAACAGAATTCACGTCGCAAGGGGCGGCCGGTGAAAGCCGGCCGCCGGGGGAGTCTACATGTCCGATCCCACACACCGGCCGCCAGCCAAGCAGGCCCTGGGCGCCGATCTCGTGATCCCGGGTCTCGGGGTGGCGCTGACGGCGTATTTCTTCTCTACCGTCCATGACCTGCCCTGGGAAGCGAAGGCGAACGCCGTCAGCATCGGCAGCATCCTTCTGCTGCTCGCCGCCATCTTCGTCATCCGCGTCGCCCTGAAGGTCCGGCGCGGCGAAGCCACGCTCGGCCTGGACAAGCTGGTCGGCGAATGGCCCACCGAGCGCAGGCGGCTCGGCATGATCGGGATGACGATCGCCTTCATAGCCCTGATGCCCTGGCTCGGACTGACCCTCAGCCTGTTCTTCGGCATGGTGGGCGCGATGCTCGTCATGGGCGTGCGCGACCTCAGGCCGCTGCTCGGCACGGCCGTCGGCGTCGCCATCAGCTGTTACCTGCTGTTCATCGCCCTGCTCGATACGAGCTTCCCGCGCGGGCCGTTCGAGAACCTCATCACCACCGTGTTGGGGGGCTGATCATGGGCTGGGATTGGCAGCTCATCCTCGACCTCACCCTGCAGTCCTTCGGCTACTGGTGGGTGATCATTCCGGCAACCATCCTGGGGATCGTCGTCGGAGCCCTGCCCGGCTTCAACGCCCAGAACACGCTGATCATCCTGCTCCCGCTCACTCTCAGCATGGATGTCAACCTGGCGCTGACCTTCATGATCGCCGTCTACTGCGCCTCGCATCTGGGCGGCGGCATCCCGTCGATCCTGCTCAACATCCCCGGCAACGGCGGCGCCGCCGCGACCTGCATCGACGGCTACCCGATGACCAAGAAGGGGCTGGGCCAGCAGGCCCTGGTCCTGTCCTTTGTCGCCTCGGTGTTCGGCGGGCTGATCACCTCTCTGACCACCGTCGCCATGCTGCCGATCCTGGCGCAAATCGGGCTCTACATGCGCAGCGTCGAGATGGTCGTGGTCATGCTCTTCGGCCTGACCCTGATCGCCGTGATTGCCGCCCGCGACATGCTGAAAGGCCTGATTGCCGGCGCCTTCGGCCTGCTGATGGGTGTCATCGGCACCGATCATATCTACAACACGCCCCGCGCCACCTTCGGCTTCCTCGAACTCTACGACGGCGTGCCCCTCGTCCCCGCGCTGATCGGGCTCTTCGCCATCTCCGAAGCGCTGATCATGATCGAAGAGGAGATGATCGTCGGCGAAAGCGGCCGTACGCACAGCCATACGGTGCGCTGGGAAGACACGCTCGACGGGCTGAAGATGTCGCTCGATCGCTGGTGGCAGATCGTCTGGACCGGCTTCGTCGGCCTGATCATCGGCATCATCCCGGGCGCCGGGGCGAGCATCGCCTCCTTCGTCGCCTACCAGCAGTCGCGGCTCTTCTCCAAGACACCGCATCTCTACGGCAAGGGCCACCCGGAAGGCGTCATCGCGCCCGAATCCGCCAACAATGGCGTGACCGCCGGCACGCTGGTGCCGATGATGGCCATCGGCGTGCCCGGCGGCAGCACCGCCGCCGTGATGATGATCGTGGTCCAGTATCACGGCATCGTGCTGGGCCCGCGCCTGTTCAGCGAGCGGCCGGACCTCGCCTACGGCGTCTTCGTCGCCATGACGGTGTGCTACATCCTGATGATCTTCACCATCCTGCCGCTGGCCCGCTACATGTCCCGGGTCGTGCTGATCCCGGTGAAGTACCTGGTGCCGATGATTGTCCTGCTCACCATCGTCGCCGCTTTCGCCGAGCGCGAGTACCTGTTCGACATGGGCCTGGCGCTGGCCTTCGGGGTGATCGGCTACATCGCCCACAAGACGCAGTTCCACGTCACCTCGATCCTGATCGGCGTCATCCTGGGGCCGCTGTTCGAGCAGTATCTGCTGCGCTCGCTGCGGCTTTCCCAGGGCGACCCGATGATCCTGTTCTCGTCGACCATTGGCAACGTGCTCTGGATCCTGCTGGTCGTGTCGCTGCTGCTGCCGCTGTGGCGCGACTGGCAGCAGCGCAAAGCCGAAGCCGACGCCAAGTTCGGCGGCGAAGCCTGATAACGGGAGAACGGTCATGAACGTCCAGACGCCGATGCCGCCGGCCAAGAATCTGCGCCGCGTCTCGCGGCTCGACATCGCCGGCGGCGGCCAGGTCACGGTCGACGGCAACTACTGCTACATCGGCCACATGAAGCCGCCGCACGGCACGACGATCCTCGACGTCTCCGACCCGAAGAACCCGAAGCTGGTGGCGGAGATCAGGCTGCAGGACCACCAGTCGCACACCCACAAGGTGCGCGTCGCCGGCGACGTGATGATCACCAATGTCGAGCAGAACAACCGCCATTTCGTGCGCCGCGGCGACCGCATTCCGGGGGCGCGGGCGAAGCTGGAGAAGTCGCTGGGCCGCGAGCCGACGGATGCCGAGATCGCCCAGGAGATCGGCGTCAAGCCGGCCGACATCGCGGTGCTCGAGGCCCAGCGCCAGCGCGGCTATCACGACGGCGGCTTCAGGATCTGGGACATCAAGGACAAGGCCAACCCGAAGCTGCTGGCCTACCAGAGGACCCATGGATTCGGCGTCCACCGCTTCGACATGGATCAGCGCTACGCCTACATCTCGACCGAGATGGAGGGCTATGTCGGCAACATCCTGGTGATCTACGACATCGCCAGGCCGGACAAACCGGCGGAGGTATCGCGCTGGTGGATGCCGGGCCAGCACGTCGCCGGTGGCGAGAAGCCAACTTGGGCCGGTTACAAGAACCGCCTGCACCACACGCTGCGCCACAAGGACCAGCTCTGGGCCGCGGTCTGGCATGCCGGTCTGCGGGTCATCGACGTCTCCGACATCAGCCGCCCAAAGACGGTCGGCTCTTACGACTACCATCCGCCCTTCCCCGAGCCGACGCACACCGTGCTGCGCGTGCCCTTCCCGGTCGCCGGTCGCGAGCTCGCCGTGGCGGTCGACGAGGAGCACGACCACGTACCCGGCCAGCCGCATGCCGGGATGTGGGTATTCGACGTCAGCGACCTGGCCAACATCAGGCCGCTGTCGATGTTCCATGTGAGTGAAATGGACTCGCCCTATGCAAGGGCGCCGGGACGCTTCGGCGCGCACCAGTTCCAGGAGCATATGAGCGACACGCGGCTCTACACCTCGTGGTTCGGTGGCGGCCTGCGCGTCGTCGACATCGCCGAGCCGACCGCCCCCAGGGAGGTCGGCTGGTACATCCCCGAACCGGCTGCGGGCCAGCCGAGCCCGCAGAGCAACGACGTCGAGACCGATGCGCGCGGCCTGGTCTACCTGCTCGACCGCAATGTCGGGCTGGAGATCCTCGAGGTCACGGGCTAGACCAGCGTTCGATCAGGGCCGAGGACGGCACCACGTCGCCGAACAGGAAGCCGGCGGCCTTGAGGGTCGCCGCGTGCAGGTCCGGCATGTGCGAGGCGACGCAATCCTCCGCCACGGTGATGTAGAAGCCGCGCACGAAGCCCTCGCGGATGGCGTAGTCGACACAGGCGTTGGTCTGCACACCGGCGATCGCCAGGGTCTCGACCCCGCGCCGGCGCAGCTCCGCCTCCAGTGTCGTGCCATGGAAGCTGCTGAAACTGTGTTTGGTGATGATTGTTTCGCCGGCCAGTGGGCGCGGCCCGGCGAAATCGGCGCCCGGACTGCCCGGCGCGCAGCACACGTCGTTCCAGCCGCGCTGGGCGAAGCGGGCCCGCGCCGGCAGGGGGATCTTGTCGTGCGAATAGTCGGCGACGACCCAGATCACCGGCACGCCCGCGCGGCGCGCTGAGTCGATCAGCCGCGCCGCTGCCGGCAGGATGGCGCGGCAGGCGAAGGCACTGCGCCCGACCACGCGCTCGATATAGCCGCCCTCGGCGACGAAATCGTTCTGCAGATCGATGACCAGCAGCGCCGTATGGGGAGGCGCCACGCGGTCGGCGAACTCGGTGCGCAGCGTCATGCCGGCTGGTGCGCCATGTCCCAGATCACGCCGCCCATGCCACAGCGCAGCTCGACCGCCGCCTCGTAGCAGAGCGTGCGCGCCGGGCGCCTGCCGGCAGCGCCCAGGGCGACGATCCAGGAGAGGAGCTCGGTGGTGCCGCCATCGCCGGCCGCAACCATGGCGTCGATGGTGATCTCACTGAGCACGCGCTGGGGCTCGCCGGCCTCGAGCAGGCCGAGGAAATGGCGGTCGAACTTCTCATCGACCGCGAAGTAACGCGGGCCGCCGGGATCGTGCGACAGGCCGCCGGTGGCCATGATGGCGACGCGCTCGCCCGCCGGGCGCTTTGCCCGCACGATCCCGGCGATGGCCTGGCCGACTTCGTAGCAGCGCTGCGGCGAGGGCAGCGGCGGCACGATGCAGTTCATGTGGATGGGTACGAGTGCCGCGTCGTAACTCGGGGTCAGGAACTTGAGCGGCACCGACCAGTTGTCGTCGAAGAGCAGACTGTCGGCGCTGCGGAAAGAGACGCCGCGCTCCCTGCCCTCACGCACCAGCGTCTTGGCCAGCGCCTTGTGGCCACGCACCTTGTAGGGCGGCACGTTCAGCCAGTCGCTGAACCAGGGTGCCGGCCCCGCCCAGCTCTCGGCCGTACCGACCATGAAGTCGGCCGTATCGTCGACCGGCATGTTGAGCAGGTGATCGTTGGCGATGCCGATGATCACGTCGGGCCTGGTCGCCTGAAACGCCTCGTGCAGCCGCCGGTAGCCGTCGAGCAGGCGTTCCTGCTGGTCCCTGGGTGCCTGGTCCAGCCAGCCGGTCAAACCGGGGGCGTGCGACAGCGCCAGGACGCAGACGATCTCGGCCATCAATCCTTCTCGCCCAGCACCGTCGCGGCGTAGAGCTTCGCCGCGGCGCTGCGGTTGTGGTTGTAGGCGCCGCCGCGGAACAGGCGGGCGATCTGCGGCAGGAAATAGGGGTGCACGCCCAGCTTGCCGAGCGCCCCGATGTCGCGCTCGCGCCACGCCGCCTTCTCGGCCTCGCTCAGCCCGTAGGCCTCCAGCGTGCCCTCGAAATCGGCGCGGAAGCGCTCGAGCGCGCCCGCATCGCGGCGCAGCTCGAACACCATGCGGTTCGTGGCCAGCTTCTTGTCGGTATCGGCGATGCCCATGGCTACTGGAATTGATACAGGCGGGCGGGGTTGGCGACGAGAATTTTCTCGCGCGTGACGCCGTCGGGCACGGCCTCGTCCAAGACATCGAGCAACGCGCCGGCGTCGAGCTCCCGGTAGGGCAGCACGGCGTCATGGCCGATGGCCGCGCCGGAATGGAAGCCGATATTCGGCCAGTCGCTGCCCCAGACCAGTCGGTCCGGGTTGGCGGCAACCAGGGCCCGCATGAACGGGATCGCATCGCGCAGATCGCCGGTGGCGCGTGTCACCCGATCGGCGCCGGCCAACTTCACCCAGACCCTTCCGCTCGCCAGCAAGCGCAGCAGCGCCTGAAACCCGGGCTGGGCGAAGCCGTGGCGTGAATCGGGCAGGCCCATATGGTCGATGACCACATCGACCGGGCTGCGCGCCAAAGCCGGTTCGAGCGCGGCAATCAGATGGTTCTCGCCGAAGACCTGCAGATGCCAGCTCCGCGGTGCCAGACGCCCTGCAAGCTCACCGATCAGCCGGCCGGGATCGCTGTAGCGGCTGCGCAGCGAGACAAGGTTGAGCCGCACGGCGCGCACGCCGAGGGCGTGCATGGTATCGAGCTTGTGGTCTTGTATATCGGGATCGACCACCGCCACGCCGCGACCGCGCGGACCCAGCACGCGCAACGCGTCGAGCATGGCCCGGTTGTCGGTGCCGTAGCCGCTGGGCTGCACCAGCACGGTACGCTCGAGGCCGACGACGAGCTTCATCGCCTCATGCGCCGCCAGCAATGCTTCCGGAACGTTGTAGGCCCGCGCCGCCGCCAGCGGAAAGCGGTCGAACGGGCCGAAGACGTGCATGTGGCAGTCGGCGGCAAGAGCCGGCAGAGCGATAGTCGGCGGCCTATGAGGGCGCGACGGCATGCCCCCTATATGGGGCGCTACAGACGTTTCGTCCAGAGCCGGCTGCCGCCTTACTGATTAATAGACATATTAGACACCGTTAGACAAACCGGACATCAACCGAATCAGTGATTTGCGGGGCCCGATTCAAAACGCCAACTTTTTGACAAAAGCGTTGATGGACACGATTGCGGCGGACCCGCGGCGCAAACAAGGCACGACGCTGCGCCCCGGCCGACGGTGCGCAGACACAAGCGAGGCGAACAGCGCCTCAGCGCGTCGGCACCGCCGAGCGGATCGGCACCAGGATGATGCGGTTGGTGCTGCTCTGGTGGATCAGCAGGTCGCCGCCATCCCGCGTGGTGCGCATGTGCCGGACGATGCCGGCCTGGACGCCGCCCGAGGGGATCGGCCAGCTCTGGAAGGTCTCGGTCTTGGGATCGAATCGCACCAGCATGTCCGGCCGCACGCCGGACTCGTTGTACCAGACAATACCGTCGACCACGGCGATGGCGTAGGGATGCGACTTCGGCCCGCTGGGCGAATCCCATTCCTTGATGGCGCCGCTCCTGGGGTCGTAGCGGCCGAGCTTGCCCAGCGTCGAGTTGACGTACCAGATGATGCCGTCCTCGGCGATGTCGAGGCGGCGCACGGTCGTCCCCTGGAAAGGCAGCTTGACCTCGGTGAGCTCCATGGTCACCGGGTTGACCTTCACCAGGCACGGGGCGCCGTTGCAGGCGAACCACGGCGTGTCATTGGCGTCGATCTTGATGCCGTAGGGCTTGCCCGCAGAGCCGGTCTTGACCAGCTTGACCTCGCCGGTTGCCGGGTCGAGCCGGCCCAGCATGTTGCTGTTCTGCAGGGTGAACCACATGATGCCCTTGCGGTCGAATTCCGCCGTGTGCGGGTCACGCGCCGCGGCATCGGGCATCTTGTAGACCGTGATCTCGCCCGTCTTGGGGTCGAGTTTGCCGACCGTGCCGTTGCCGTTGCCGGTGAACCAGGGCGTGCCGTCCTTGTCGAGCGACACCGAATGCGGCAGCGCCTTGGTCGGCAACTGGTATTCCTTCATTTCGCCGGTCCTGGGATTGAGCCGGCCCATGACATTGCCGAACTGGCCAACCCACCAGATCGAGCCATCCGGCGCCTCGACCGGATCACGCGTACGCTGCCCGAGGGTGGGCGTGACCCATTCCTTGAACTGGGGCGCCGGCATCGCGCCGGACACCTGCTTTGCCGGCCGCGGGTTCTTGCCGGTCGGGAAGTTCAGCGCCAGGTACCTGATGATCTCGTCCTGGGTCTCGGGGCTCACCGAGAGGTCAACCATCGTGCCGACCAGCTCTTTCCAGTTGTCGTGCGTATAGCCCGAGCTGTTGCTGATCATGTTGGTCTGGTGGCAGCCGGTGCAGATGCCCTCGACCAGGGCCCTTCCGGCGCCCTCGGGAAGCTGCTGGGCGGTTGCCCCGCCGACTCCCAGGAATCCCAAAGACGCAAGAGCCAGCGAAGCGAGCCGCAGTCCGGACATGAGCCCCCCTATCCCAAAGTACCATTCGGAACATAGTCCTGCCGCGTGCCGGCCCAAGTCAAGCCAACCCCGGCGGCGCGCAACAAAAAGCCCGCCGAACGGGCGGGCCTTAGGGTGCGTCTTCTGCGGGGTTGATCCACGGACCTACGCCATGGGTCCCCGCTGTCGCGGGGACAACAGTCCCGCAAGACAACTTAGCCCCGGCCTTCCGGCCGGGGCTAGGTCGTGCGCTCATCTTGGTTGCGGGGACAGGATTTGAACCTGTGACCTTCAGGTTATGAGTTTGACGGTCCCGGCCTTGCGCCGGCTTGCGTGGGGTTGTTCATCATTACAATATATTGTTTTTAATAGATAAATATAAACCTCCAGCTTGAGGGGCATTGACTGAGCCCTCTTGGATTTGTAGCATTCTGCTTACCCGCTGCTTACCCGCTCCGAAGGGCCATTCCATGGGCAAACTGACCAAGCATGAAATTGACCACGCCAAGGTCTCTTCCTCTGACCTCTTTATCTGGGACAGCTCTCTTCCGGGCTTCGGGATGCGGATCAAGCCAACCGGCATCAAAAGCTTTGTCCTTCAATACCGCAACCGCCAGGGCCGCTCGCGACGGCAGACAATCGGCCGCTACGGCACCCTGACCCTCGACCAGGCCCGGCGTCTCGCGCGCAACGAACTGGCGTCCACCGCACACGGACGTGACCCGCGCCAGGAACGGATCGACCAGCGCCAGGCGACGACGGTGGCTGACCTCGCAGAGCGATACATGACCGATCATTGCGAAGGGCGCTGCAAAGCATCGACGATCAAGGCGCACCGCTGGCTGCTCAACAAGTACATCATTCCGCGTATGGGCCGACTGACCCTGCCGGAGCTGACGCCGGCAACCGTCGACAAGTTTCATCAGTCATTGAAGGCCACACCCTATAACGGGAACAGATGCCTGGGCCTTCTCTGTGCCATGTGGGGCCGTGCCGAGTTCTGGCACCTCGCGGAAAAAGATTCCAACCCGGCCGCGGAGGTGAGGAAATTCAAAGAGTACAAGCGCCGTCGCTTCCTCAGCTTTGACGAGTTGAAACGTCTGGCCGTTGAGCTGGATAAAGCCGAACGATCGGGAACTGTGTCTCCGTTTGTGATCGCCGCATTCCGGTTGCTGTTGGTGACAGGCGCACGGCTCAACGAGATCCGCCGGCTGACGTGGCGCAGCGTGGACTTCGACAATCGGCTGCTGATCGTCGAGGACCACAAGACGGACGAAACAGGTCCGAAGCTGATCCCCCTGAACCGGGCCGCGCTTGAGATACTGCGAGCCACCCCTCGTGACAGCACCAATCCTTACGTGATCCAAGGGACGAAGCCCGGCGAGCCCTACTCCGATTTGGAGAAGCCTTGGCGCGCGCTCCGGAAACTTGCCGGTCTGGAGGACGTCAGGATCCACGATCTCCGCCATAGCTTCGCCAGCTTTGGCATCGGCATCGGCGTCTCGCTGCCCACGGTCGGTGGACTGCTGGGACAGGGCTCTCTCCAAGCGACGATGATCTATGCTCATCTACCGGACGACCCCAAACGATTGGCATCGGAGAGCGTCGGCGAGGTCATTGCCGGGCACCTCCTGCCAGCCCCTCTCAGCATCGAGGGCACGGCGAACCACATCCAGAGCTGGCGCAAGCGGGTAAGCAAAGGTAAGCAGGCGAATCTCAAGGGCCGCAAAGCCGGGCAACGCTCCGCAATAGCCGCCCGCGGGTAATGGCTTCCGAAACTTCCTTCGCGCTGGCCCGGACAATCCCACGCAAGCCGGCGCAAGGCCGGGACCGTCAAACTCCACCCTTACCGACCGTCGTGACTCGGATAGGATAGTGTCGTCAGTCGCTACGCTGAGAAACTCAGATGGAATGGCTCGGGTTCATCCTACCCTTAGCGGGATTGCTGATTCTCGGCTACGTCTACATCTTTGCGTTTCGTCGCCAAGCCGCCACGAAGCTCTCTCGTGCTCTGGGCAACAAAGCCATCCGCATCGACGCGTTTCTGGGCGGCACCGGGCTTGCTACAGATGCCCGGCGATTGGCGATATGTGCTCCGTCACTGCCGGCGCAGGTTCTGGCTGGCCATGAGATTCGCCGGCTCGAGGTTCGAGGCGAGCTTGGCGAAGATTGGCTTGGCCGCCCCACAGTAAAGCACCGGCTCTGGATCGGTGTGCGCGGCAACGTCAAAGAACCGACGACCAGCATCATGCTGCCTAGCGAGCAAGTGGCCCGTGATTGGGCGGAGCTGATCGAGCAGTTGCTCGACGAAGGGGCTCAATCAAGCGCCAACACAGACGAGACGCTGTCAGCGGTAACTCTGGTGGAATTGCCTGTTCTTTCTGCGTATCACGAAATAGCCGGCTATATGAGAAACCACGGCTTCGATAGCCCTTCAACGCGGAAATGGGGCGCAAAGCGCAACGCGGTAGACATCATCGCGAAAGCGCTTCTCGACTATCGGGCAAAAGACCCCACCCGCAGATTTGACACGTTTCCCGTACAGAGGCTGGCCTCCTTTTTGGAAACACAATTCAAACATCGTGGATACAAGGCCGGCACTCTGCGCGCTTACATTTCGGATGCGCTCAAAAAAGTCCTGAAGACGGGGTGATACCCCAGGCTGGGCAGCCATGTGCCAAGCCGTTGGCGGCTCTCAGGAAAATAATTTTGCTACGGTTCTGCAATAGTTTTTTCTAGCCGCCCTGTCCTAGCGTGCTCCCGCATATGGAGACACGCATGGACAAGACCCCATTCAATGGCGGATATGACACGGACTGGCTGGAAGCCTTCGTAACGACGCAACGCGCGTCTCAACTCACCGGAATCTCGGTCGCCACGCTCGTGACGTGGCGTTCGCGAGGAGGTGGCCCCCCATTCTCCAAAGTGGGCGCATTGGTCCGCTACCGGCGCAGATCGCTGCTTGATTTCATGCAGCAGCGCGAGCAGCGCAACACGGCCGACCGCCCGGTTGACGCTCGTGCCACAAAGCCGTTTCTCGATAAGCCCTCAACGAGAGTCGCGCAGCACAATGACTAGGATCCTGAAGAGCTTCCGCCTGACGCCCGCCGCCGTCACGTCCCTCGGCCGGCTGGCCGACCATCTGGCGCTCAGCCGGTCGCGCATCCTCGAACTCCTGATTGTCGGAGAGATCACGCCCTCGCGCATCACCCCAGATGACCTGTGCCGGCGGCGCCCACCGACTCGCGTCCAGGAGATTCGCGAGCTCGTTCGATTGGCACGCATTCTTGGCTTCATCTGCCGAGATGGTCGAGCACCAGCGACCGATGAACCGTCGCTCCGCGATCTGAAAGATCTCATTCAGCGAATCTATGGCCTGATCGAAAGACTCGACATGGAGCAGAAACCACCAGTCCAGGAGGCTGCGCCAAAGCGCGAGGACACATGGCCTGACATCCGGCCATCAGGTCGCGGTCCATGATCGGCTGCATTTACACCGGAGCATCCGTTTCCGGCCTGGCGTCCTACCTCGACGCTGCCAAGGCGCTGGACTCCGTGGAACAGCCCCTGGACAGCCGTCTGGTCGCGGTACGCCCTTGGGCGCTTGGGCTTGAAGAAACACTTTCGACAGACTGGATCGAGGCGAAGACGGACCGCCGGACCTTATTCCGGAAGTCGATTGCAGCGCTCCGAGCTATCAGCCGGACACGGCCGGACCTGCGGCATCGTGTCGCGCACATAACGCTCTCAGCCGACCCAAGCCAGATTCTGATGCGCGGACTCGAGCAGACGCGCCGAGATTACCTTCAGATCTTTCGTGCCGTAGCCGACGCGGTTGGCCTTTCGGATCGCTGCGGCGTTCTCGTCCTCCACGCCGATGGCCATACCGCCGCCAGGCAAGACATGAGCGGCCCTCTGGAGCACCTGCATGCAATCGTCGTTCTCGCCGACCCGGATACCGGTCGCTCGATAGCGCTCCACTCGATCCGCCGACGGGTCCGGACTGCCTGCAGGGCTGCAGCCGCAGATCTTCCATCGGTTACGCCCCGACCGGAGATCGAGGACAACCGGATTCTGCGCACCCCGTTTGAACCCACACCACCGGTTCTAGCGGTACCGACAGCCTTACGAGAAGTCGTCAAGCGTCCCCTTCGGCGGCGGCAACGATCGTGGGAGATCGACCTATGAATGCGCTCATTCCGGTCCGGTGCCCAATCGCCGTGCCCGACAAGGCGGATATGGCCTGTATGACACAACGGTATAGGTCCCTGCCCCGCCGTGACCAATCGGATCGCAGCATTTGCCGCAGCGGATCGGGCGGCAATCCTAACGGCGTTTATAGCAGCGTTTACCGCAGCGGAACACAAGGCGCAGTCCTTCCTGCAGGCTGGGGAACGTCACGATGAGCGACGGCGATGGGACCCTGGCGGAACGGCTTCGCCAACGGGCGGAGCGCACGGCCGCACTCGGGCGGGAGGCATCGATCAGGAAGGGGGTCCGCACTTTCGTTCGCCTGAACCTGGAGCAAGTACAGGCGCTGCGTACCGTCGTCGGGACATGGAATGCTGTCGCAACGATTCTAAGCGACGAGGGGCTGCGCTGGCGTTCCGGTAAGGCCGTGACCGGCCATCAGCTACGGTCCGTTTACGCCGCCCTCCGTCGGAAGAGCCCTAAAACAAGCGCTGCGCCGGCGAGTCATTTCGACGAGAAGCCGCTGCGCGGCGAACTTTCTGCGGGTCGCAGAGGCGCGGACCTCAGCCGAGCAGGCCGCCTTGATCGGCCGACTACAGGCCGGCGCGCGGGGCTCGCCGCGCTCATCGACGGAGATCAGGCGCAACTCTCAACTGAAAAGAAACCCGATAGGAGATAGACGAATGAAGCGCAGCATCGTCGTGATGAATAAGACCGGTGGTCAAGGCAAGACCCTGACCTCACAGATGATTTACCTCGGCTATCGCGACGCGGGGCTCAATCCCCGGCTCGCGGCGGCAGACACGACCGGAGACGAGGACAGGTCGAAGCTCGGCAAGTTCTTCCCGGGGGCAGTTCATGAGCTTGGGCTGGGTGTCCGACTTACGGATATCCGCCGGAATCAGGGAGCCGCAATTGCCTACTGGGACCGCCTGGGCGAACTGCTTCTCCAAGGGGGCTATATCATCGACATCGGCGCCAACGTCGCTCCCTTCGTGTTCGACTGGGCGCGCAGCCGGGATGCAGGGCGGATTCTCCGACACCGCAACGCGCCTCCGATCGTCCTTTGCATCTCCATGCGTCCTCAGGCACAGGCGGTGGAGGATGCGCTTCACATCCTGGAACGGTCGGTGGCCGAGGTGGAGTTCCTGCCGGTAGCCGCGCAGGTCCTGGTACAAAACGAGTGCGGCGGCAGTTTCGAAGGCTACGGTTCCAGCGATGACTTCCAGCGTTTTAGCGCACTCAAGCGTTCTCACGACCTACGAATTGCGGCGATGTCGCAAAACTATTCGGAGCTGTGGCCGATTGCCGAACGAAACTATTTGCCGCTCCACGATCTGTTGACCGCAGAGCTCGAGGATCTCGAGCGCGACTATGGACTCGATGCGTTCGCTGCAAGCGGTGCCCAGGCCGACCTCGTCCAATGGGTCGATGAGACGCTGACTTCTTTCCGGTCGGTCGGGCTCGTGCCGCCGCCGGCGGCCACGCGCTCCGATTCGTTAACCGCCGGAATTGCATGAGCGCGCTCGGACTCCCGGAGCTACGGCGGCGTCTCCTTGGGCGTTACCGCTCGCTGCGATGGCAGCAACGCCGGCGGAGCGCCGCGGGCGTCATAGCTCTTATCCTTGCGGGCAGCTTCATGGGGTTTCACGCGCAGATTGCCCTGCGCGTAGCCGTCGAAGGACCACTATCCTCCGTTGCTCTCTCCGCCGCCGAGCGACGCGCCCTGGAGCTGATCCGCCCGATAGGATTCGGATGGACGTCCGTACTATCGGCCGAACAGGTCGGCGCGCGTTTATCGGCTTCGCCCGACGCCGCCGCCCTCGCCGCCATGCTCGACGCCCTTCCCTCCCCGACGGCAGCGTCAGAGGGCGGGTGGCTTACCCGACCTTCATCTGGAAAAATCGGACGCGGCGCAGCAATCGGCCTGATCGCACGATCGATCGCCGATCAGCCACTACACCGACGCGTGCCGCTGGCGGCGCTCCTCGTCGATCTCGCCGCATCGGCCGATGAAACTCGGGAACTCGTAACCTGGGTCGCCGAACTGCCTCAGGAAGAGCGCGCCCGGCTCCGATCGTTGCGCAGCGGTCCGCTGATGACCGCAGCCGGCAGAGCGGCTGTCGTGGCCTTGTCTGCCCTCCCGGCCGATCAGGTCCGGCAGTGCCAGGAGTCAGCCAGGCTGACACCGCAGGACTGGAGCAAACTTCAACCATGGGCGCAGGCTAACAGCGGCCAGCTCGCAGCCTTTCGTCAACTCGCGCAGCTACCCGACCCTCAGATCCTGCGCCTTTCTGCGATCGCGTCAGCTTACACGGGGCCGGGACGGGGTTTTGGCGACGCTCCGTATCCCTGTCTCGACCGTCCGGGCCAGAACTGGGTTCGCGACGGCAGGCGGCTCTTTACCTGCACGATTGCCCTTCACTGAAACCTCGCGCGCCCGGGAGTTCAAAATGCGTGACAGCAATCTTCTCTCGTCCGTGATTATCGTTGCGCCGGTGGATGACATTCCACCGGAGCGGCGGATCAGCCTAACCGCTTTGAATCCGCTTGATCTGGCAAACTTCCACCGGAACACTGCGATTGCCTGGTACCGGCAGGCTTATTGGGGCGACACGGCTCTCGTTATTCGTCAGGTCGAAGCCGGAATGACCGCTCTCACGGGAGAACTGCTTCGGCGGCTCCTGCACCAGGCGCCGCAGGCATCGGAGGGATCACCTGCAGCTGCCGCGACAGCACAGGCGCGGGCTCCGGCGATGGATCTGAAACAACAGGCCGTGCCTCCCGCTGTGCCGGCGAAATCCACGCCGCCACAACGGCAGACAGTGCCGAGACGTCGCTATCGCGGCGTTGAAATGTAACTGCAGGATCGCGAAACGCGGATTCGCTCAGAGAGGCCGCCCAGGTGCCTGGCAAGGCGGGAGCCCAGAAGTAAATACGGTAGTTGGCGACGGGTTCGGCCAGATACACCTTCCGCGCGGCGAGCCGGCCCTCGTGGGTCCAACGGACGACGATGCGCCGCTCGCCGTCGTCGGCACCGCTGCAATCGAGGTGCGCGAAAGCGTAGATGCGGTCGTCGTCGATGGTGAAAGCGCTCCGGACGGCTCCCGGCTCGAGGTCGGTGACATGATCGACGATGAGCAGCGTCTCCAGCCGGCAGGGCTCCGCCGCGCCGGGCGCCGGAAGAGCTAACAGAGCGCCAAGGGTGACGGCGGCAAGGATTGAATGCCGCTTTCCGGTCCAAAACTGAGGATTTGGCGGGCGGACGGCCGCAATCTTTGGGGGCTGGCTCATTCCCGAGCCACCTCCTGTAGAGGTCGCCGCCCAACCGATCGGAATTGAATCATTTTGAACCGGAACCCCTGTAGACAACACATATAACCCCATGAATTATCGATAGAAATACCTACACTCTGCGTTGCTGGGAAGCCCCATGAACGGCATCATCAAACGGCTATGGCACACTGCCGACGAGCCTAGCATCGGCAATATCCTGCATTTTAGCGCCATAGGCGACAGCGCGGTTGCCTCGTATCATTATCGCGCATGGCAGATCGTGCGGTTGTTCGACGGGAGGGACGGGCGGCGATATGTCCGGCTGGTGTCGATGGCCGACAAGACCATCACCAAAGTATTGCTGGTCGAAGCCCTTCTTGAGGAGCGCTTCACGGCCCAGCCGGGCCAGATTCAGGACTCCGACAATATTTGTCGTCTGCCATCGGTTCCGCACTCCGAGGCGCCCCTACCGCTGAGGTCGCGCCGGGCGCGCGCCGCCATACGACGGCGTTCTGCGTCCGCCGCGGAGTGATTGGCGTCAGCCCTTCTTCCCGGGCAATCGGGTGAAGGGGGCTTTTGCTTTTTTTCGACGGCGCAGAGGGCTGCCATGATTCGAACCCTCCATGGGCATGCTCGCCAAGACTGAAATCTTACCGAAAATCCGCCTCACCCGACGGCCCCTCCCCCTGGCCGACCCCCATATCTCCACGTCACCATGTAACGGACACCCCCGTAAGGGTTATGATGCCGTCGTCGAGTCGCGCCAGCGGAAGGAGCGGCGTTCATGGTCGGACTGAAGGTTCCGGGGTCGGTGCCGGCCCCAGCGCAGCGGGCGATGGGCAACGATGCGGCTCGGGGTGCGGTGGCCGGGGCAGCAGCCCGGGTCGGCACACCGTTTACAACACTGATGTCGCTGGCGGCGGCAGAGAGCGGGTTTCGGGCGGAAGCGCGCAACCCGCGATCGAGCGCGGCGGGAGCATTCCAGTTCACCGAAAGCACCTGGCTGGAAATGGTGCGCCGGCACGGCGCTGCGGCCGGGCGGCCGGACCTGGCGATGCACATCCGAGCCGACGGGAGCGGCCGGTGGGCGGTCGACCCGGCGCATCGTGCGGCGGTGATGGATGCTCGCGCGGATTTCGGGT
>SXGS01102134.1_pt1 | contig 28515 bp, 18 predicted proteins | sample 3174681 | NCBI WGS metagenome assembly SXGS01 (sample SAMN11356861, study PRJNA531348) | freshwater metagenome | isolation source: freshwater sample F1-80 | place: China: Fuxian Lake, Yuxi | collected 2017-12-25 | reverse complement strand
TCGACCATCCTGATCTGCGCGATGCGTGTCTTGAGGCGGAGTGCAGGCCGGAAGGTCGCGGGCAACGGGGTCCCCGGACCCGGGTCTATGCCGAAGAGGGCAATGCCCGGTCGGACGAGGTCGAACCGTGCTTGCGGAAATCGCAGCGCACCGGCACTGTTGAGGGCGTGGACATATCGTGGGCGAGGCAATGACGCCTCGTGCCATGCGTCGATGACGGCGTCGAATCGGCCGAGTTGCTGCCGGGCGAATGTCTCGTCAGCATCGTCAGCCGTCGCCAGATGGGTGTACAAGCCCTCGATGACGAGTCCGGGCATCGTACTGAGCGTCCGGGCAAACGCGACGACCTCGGAAGATCCAAGCCCGATGCGATGCAGGCCAGTATCGACCTTGAGGTGCACGGGCACCTTTCGTCCATAGGCACTCGCCGCCTCCGAAAGGTGGTACGCACCATCGAGATCGAACAGGGTCACGGCCACACCGAGGCGGACGGCGGTGCGTGCCTGCCACGGAGGGGTGTGGCCAAGCACGAGGATCGGGGCATCGATCCCGGCCTCGCGAAGGGTCGATGCTTCGGTCAGGACCGCGGTGGCCAGAAAGGTTGCTCCACCGGCGAGAACGGTTCTGGCGACGCGCACGGCACCGTGGCCGTACGCATCCGCCTTCAGGACGGCCATGACCGATGCCGGGGCGACCGCGGCGCGAATCGCACGCAGGTTTGATGCGATTGCCCCAAGATCGATCTCGACCCACGCAGGCCGGTCTTGTCCGGGACGCGCGATGCCGGTGACGTGGCCCGGGGTCTGCCGGACCAACGTCTCGGGTGCGCATGACGGATCGACGAGCAAGCGTTCGACCACGCCTTCCATGCGGGCACGGGCGTTGCCCTTGACAAGGACTGTCCACTGGCACGCACCCGCGTTTCCAATCGTTGCGGCACCGCCATCATCAGGAATTCCGGCAATCGCCCGGGTTCGGGCAACGGCATCCGCGCGCGTGTGAACCGTGTGGAGGGAAACGGATGGGCCAGTCGTTTCCCGAGCAGCGCGCACGATGGCGTCAGCGACATCACCGTGGGCAATGACGGCATCGGCAACGCGCGCGAGGTGCGCCCCAAGGTCTGCCACCGTGGATGCGGGAAGGGGTGTGTCGCCGGCATCCCCAAGGACGACCAGTCGCGGACGAGGGAAGGCTTCGAGGGCATTGAAAGCTGCCCCGACCGATGCCGGTGTGGCCGAGAAGGTGTCATCGATCAAGCGCATGCCACAGGAACCGGCCAGGGGTCGCAATCGTCCGGAGACGGGTCGGATTGATGCGAGGGCACCGATCACCTTTTCGATGCCGTGGCCGAGGTGACGGGCTACCGCGACGGTCGCAAGGACGGTTGGAACCCAATGGATGCCGTGCAGGCAAACGGTGACCGCATGGATATCCCGTCCGATTTGGATCTGCATCGAGAGACCACTTGGTGATGCCGTGACGTCGGTCGCCCGGATGTCAGCTTCCGGGTGCGTCCCTATCCAGAGGGTTTGGGTGTTCCCGGAACCGGGAGTGCGGGTCCGGGCGTATTGGTGCAGTCTGGCGTCGTCGCGGTTCAGGACGGCCAGGGCGGGTCCATGATTGAGGACCGAAAGGTATTCGGTGATGGCGGTCTCAGGATCGTTGGCAAATGGTTCGGCGTCCGGGATCACGCCGGTCACCACCGCGATGCCAGGGCGGACCAGATCGGTCAGGGCGCTGATCTCGCCGGCACGGTCAGTCCCGAGTTCGATGATGGCGTGACGATGTGCCGGCCCGAGAGAGGCGAGGCTCAGCGGTAGTCCCAGAAGGTCGTTGTAGTTGTCATTTTCGAAGACCGTGGATGACCCCGAGGGGACGGGATGATCGCTGTCAAGGTGGGCGAGGACGGTTGCCATGGCCTTGGTGGTGGTGGTCTTCCCGGCCGTGCCCGTCACGGCGATGACCTGCGGGGCCAAGTGCGCCAGATGGCGTCGCGCCCAGGCGCGCAGGGCGAGGCGCACGTCATCGACCGTCACGAGAGTGACGCCACGCGCACCAAGCCAGGCGAGGTCGCGCCGGTCTTCAGCCAATACCCCAGTCGCACCCCGCGCCACGGCATCGGCAATGTAGTCGTGCCCATCGGCCCGGGAAGTGCGGACGGCAACGAAGAGTTCGCCTCCGCGGACATTCCGCGAATCATGGGCAAACGCATCGAATTCGCGTGCGAAGACCTGCCCGGCAGTCAGTCCGGCACCGTCACCGGTCAGATCGTCGAGACGGATCATGTCCCGATGGTAGCCGTTGGCTTGGTTCTGTCAATACGTTTCCATCCGGGATACCCGCGGGCCAAGCACTGGGGCTTCCCGTCAGGGGCAATGAGGCCGGAAGGGTGACCGGCCGGGATCATGGCCGCATCGGAAGAGTAGTACAAATGTTCTATACTGACCGCGATGGACAGACAGATCGGGCGCGGCCACGACACCTACCCCAATCCTGCCAGGACGCGTATCGCGTGCGTCTGGTTGCCACGGTTCGGGTTGCGCCTGGCATCGAGGCTTGATCCCCTCTGCCAGACCGGAACGGATAACGAGCGAGGCATGCATGTATCAAGGGACGATGGGACAGGAGGGGGATGCACCGAGAACGGGGATGGGATGGGGCGTGTCGCCCTGTTCCGTCCGGGCACCCGGTGGCAGGAACTCCTGGAGTGCGGTGACGACCTTGAGGCAGAGGGTGTCGTACCGGGAACCCCCCTCAAGGAAGCGCAGTCACGGCATCCGGATGCACGCTACCTGCCGTGCGATCTGCCCACCCTCGAAGCAATACGGACGGCATTCGGGGCGGTCGTGACGGCACTGGCGCCCTACAGTCCGGCGATCGAACCGGCCTTGGGCGTGGTTCCCGGGGTCGCCGGGGTCGCCGGGACAACCCGCGATGCCGTTCCGGTTGGCGTGCACGTCGATCCGGCACGGGCAGTGATCTTCCTGGACGTGGCAGGCCTCGAGGCACGGTACGGGCCTGAAGACGATCTGGCGCACCATCTTGCCGATACCGCGTCACAGGCGGCGGGCGGGGATGCCTCCGTTGGCATCGGTCCGGGCAAGTTCACCGCATGGGTTGCGGCGGCGACGGCATTCGCCACGGCCTCACGGACATCCCCGCCATCGGGCGCAACCCCGGCAAGGCGTCTCAGGTGGCGTGAGATCTCGGGTGTCGACGAACTGGGAGGCACTTCCCGCAGGCAGGAACACGGATCCACGGCTTCATCACACCTCACAGGTACGGAACGGCCGGCAGGATCGGTTCATCCGACCAGTGCGACATGGTTACGGTCGGCGATGGTCGTCGCACCCGGCACGGAAACCGTCTTCCTGGCGCCGTTGCCCCTGACAACCCTGCCTCTGGCCTTCGGCGTCCGCCGTGCCCTCGGGCGACTGGGCATCCAGACCCTGGGACAGTTCGCCACCCTCTCGCCGAATGCCGTCATGGCCCGCTATGGGGCAGCAACACGCCATGCCCACGCCCTGATCACCGGGCAGGACACCGAACCGCTTCGCCCGGTGGCCCCTCCATTGGCGGCGCGGGTCAACACCACCTTCGAATGGGAGGAGACCGACCTCGACCGCCTGACATTCACCCTGCGCACCCTGGCCGGACAACTCATTGCACGCCTGCGCACCCTGGCCTACCCGGAAGGCGAGATGCGTGACGATCTGGCGGATTCCGGTGGGGAAGGTGGTCCCGCTTTCGATCCATGCGCGCCAGACCCGTTACCTGACGAAGAGTTCGCCGATGCGGATTCGGGGGACGACGAAGCCACCCGTCTCCCGCCACCACAGGAGAGAGGCACGGGGAGAAGGTGGGCAGTGGCAAGCACCAACCGGCGGCGACAGGCACTGCCCGAAGTCCCGGCCCCGTTCGCCGTCGAGGCACTGCGTGTCACCTGGCATCTCGCACCGAGGCGCGGACAGGAGATCGCGGATGACGTCGAAGCACTCCTTCGACTCGCCGAACCGGTCGCGACCGAACGAACCCTTGCTGACCACCTGCGATGGCATGTCGAAGGTCTGGATCGCCTCCTCGCCGACCCCGTTACACCCACTCACACCCGCGGTTCATGCGCTTCATCCGGGACACCGATCAGTGGCATGGAAGCCGTTACCTACGAATCAACCGGGGTGCGGCGAGGCGTCGTGGGCATCACCGTCGAGGCTGCCGGCATCGGCACGCTACCTACAAACCAGTTGACCCTGCACCTGACCACTGGGGCCCAACCAGGATGGATTCGCACCCGGCGCGATCCGGTGCAACAGGCCCGGGCGGCCCGGCAGGTAGTAGCCCGGTTGCAATCCCGTTGGGGTGACGCCGCCGTTGGGGAACTCACCCCCATGCCAGAAGCGGCCCGCCTGCCCGAACACGCTGATCGGTGGGCACAACCGAAGATCGGGGTTCAGGCAGGAACCGCACCAGTCACCGCCCGTTTGGCGTCAACACGAAGCGGAACAAAACAACTTGAAACAACGGGGCGATGGGAGGACGAAGCGAAGCGACTTGAAACAAAGGGGCGACGGGGGAGTGGGTCAAGCACGGCACGGACAGACCACGGAGGCACCTCCCTGCCTGGCATGGGGGCACCGTACTGGTTGGTAGATCCACCCCGACCCGTCGGGGTGTACCGGGAGAACCCCATGCCCACACCGTTCCCACCCGGCAGGATCCAAGTCCGGCAATCCGGCACGACACACCTGGAAACCGGCCTCTTCCCATCAGTCCCCGGGGCGCCTGCCTCTCCCCGTGTCATCCGGACAGGCGGTCCGTGGCCAGTTGTCGATCCGACGGTGCTTGTGGAATCCGATCCTCCCCGACGCGACTACTTCCAGGTGGAGACCGACGACCGGCGGGTCTATCTGGTCTACCGTGTCCTGCCCGACCCCTCACACCCACCAGAGAAGCAGGCATCCGCCACCACTTGGTTCCTACAGGGCATCTATGACTGACTGGCATCTGAAACCCCGCCCCATTGCCCCTCATCGGAAAGGGAAAGCGCATCGCTTGGCCAACCCTGTCAAATCGGATGAACGCGCTTGGCGCGTGAAATCACCATGACGTACGCCGAACTTCACGCACACACGAATTTCTCCTTGCTTGACGGGTCAAGCAGTCCGGAATCAATGGTCGAGGAGGCATCCCGCCTGGGATTGCGCGCCTTGGCAATCACCGATCACGACAGCTTGTCGGGCATCGTGCGTTTCGGCGCCGCGGCCGAAACCGCCGGACTCCAGGCCATCACGGGCGTCGAACTGACCATCGGAAATGATCTGTACTCCCCATCCCAACCGGGGGAGGGGGGAGGGGCGATTTCGGCGACGGAGTGGGGGCGGAGTACGGCACTCGTGGGGGATACCGGTCAGGGAACCTCGCACCTGACACTGCTAGCCGAGACACTGACCGGCTACCGGAACCTCTGCAAGTTACTGACCGAGGCCTACCAATACGGCGGGCGGGATACGCCATGGGTGCCATTCGAAACCCTGGCCCGGCATGCCACGGGATTGATAGCCCTCTCGGGATGTCCGCAGGGCGAGCTTGGCCAGGCACTCGCACGGCACGGCCCGGACGCCGGCCTGATGGTGGCGTCCCGGTACCAGGAAGCTTTCGGGAAGGACAATTACTTCATCGAACTCCACCGGCACGGCCTGCCGGGCGACGGTGCCCGCAATGCCGGACTGCAGGAGATAGCCACCCGCCTGGGTCTGGGGTGTGTCGCCACCCAGAACGCCCACTACCACGACGCATCACGCGCGCAACTGCACCACGTCGTCACCTGCATCCGCCACGGCACAACCCTTGCCGACGCCGGGGCGCATCTGCGGGCAAACGACGAGTACCGCCTCAAGTCAGGGGCGGAGATGGCACGCCTCTTCCGCGACGAATGCACCCGTGCCGGGGCCGATCCGCGTCGCGACCCGCTCCGCACCACCCTGGCCATCGCCGAACGGTGCACCTTTACCCTGCACGACCTCGTCTATGAGTTCCCGAAACCCCGACTGCCCAACGGGGAATCGGCCATCAGTTTCCTGACCCGTCTGGTGGAGGCCGGCAAGACCGTCTTCTATCCCGATGCCACGGCCGAGGTCGATGCCCGCCTGCGCCACGAACTGGAGATTGCCGACCAACTCGGCCTATCGGGCTACCTGCTTGTGTTCAAGGAGATCGTCGACTGGAGCCAGTCGCAGGGCATCCTGGTCAGCATGCGGGGATCGGCACCCGCCTCCGCAATGCTCTACTGCATGGGACTCTGCCCGATCGATCCCCTGGAACACAATCTCATGTTCGAGCGGTTCTGTTCGCCCGAACGCCGGGAATACCCGGATATCGACCTCGACTTCCCGCACGAACGTCGCGAGGAGGTGATCCAGCACATCTATACGAAGTACGGCCGCGATTACGCGGCGATGGTGTGCGAGGTGAACACCTACCGGGCCCGCAGTGCGGTACGCGATGTCGCGAAGGTGCTTGGGTTGTCGGCCACGCGCGCGCAACGACTGGCCGACGCCCTCGACCGGCACGACGACGATCCCCTCGGGCGACTGGCCCGCGAAGACGTGCACGGACGACTGGCGGAGATCCTGGTGGACCTTTCGCGCCAACTGGTCGACAGTCCCCGCCACCATTCGATCCATGTCGGAGGGATGGTGATCTCGGCCGAACCGCTGGCAATGGTCACGCCGATCGTGCCCGCGCGGATGACCGGACGGACCGTCCTGCCATGGGACAAGGACGACCTGACCATCCTGGCCGAAGTGTTCGACGTCCACCTGATCAAGATGGACCTCCTGTCCCTGGGGATGCTTTCGGCGATCGGGCGGTGCTTCGACCACGTGGCCGCCCTGACCGGCGAACGTCTGGAACTGCACGGGTTCCGCTACGACCCACGGGTTTACGACCAGTTGTGCGAGGCAGACACCGTTGGTCTCTTCCAGGTGGAATCACGGGCACAGCAATCGTTCCTGCCCCGGTGGCGTCCGCGGAACCTCGCCGATGTGGCCATCTCGGTCGGGGCAATCCGGCCGGGGCCGGGAGCGGCCCGGGCGGGGGAACACATGGTGCGCCGCCGGTGGGGGCGCGAACCAGTCACCTATCCGGCACGCGAACTGGTTCCCGTCCTGCGCGAGACGTACGGCGTTCTCCTCTGGCAGGAACAATGCATCCAGGTGGCGGTGATCGCCGCTGGCTACACGCCCGGCGAGGCCGACCAGTTACGCCGCGCAATGAGCCACAAGCGATCCACCGAACAGATGGAAGCGGTCTGCGAGGAGATGGTCACGCGGATGATCGACCGGGGCTATGACCCCGAGACCGCCGAGTCGATCCGGATGATGGTGGTGGGGTTCGCCGGGTACGGGTTCCCACGGGCACATGCGTACCCCTTCGCGCACCTTGCACTGATCTCGGCAACGTTGCGCCTTCGGTACCCGGAGGCCTACTACGCTGCCCTGTTGAACTGCCAACCGATGGGCTTCTACGCGCCCCACACCCTGATCTGGGATGCCCACCGGCATGGCGTGCGCATCCTGCCCGTCCACATGAACCGGAGTGCGTGGCCATCGACCCTCGAACCAATCCCACCGGTGACGGATGAGACCGGCACCATGCATCACGTTGCGATCCGCCTCGGGTTGCAGGAGGTGCATGGTCTCGGGCCGGCGGCACGCGAGGCCTTCGAGGAGGCCCGTGCCACTGGCCCGTTCACCTCGGTTGCCGACCTTGTGTCACGGACCCGGTTCAACCGTGAACGCCTGGAATGCCTGGCCGAGGTCGGGGCACTCATCAGCCTGCCAGCTGGAGAAACCACGGCCCAGGTTCCTTCAGACCGCCGCGCCGCCGCATGGCTGACAGGTGAACTGGCCGGGTTCGGGCAAGGGCACCTGCCCGGATTGGCCGACCAACTGATCACCCATCCGGCCCTCGCACCGATGACCGATTGGGAGGAGGTCCAGGCCGAATACCGCACCCTGGGTTATGCGCCCGGTCGCCATGCGGTCAGATACCTGCGCCCAACACTCACGGCCCAACGGGCATTCACCGCCGTGTCGCTAGGGAAGCAACGTCACGGACGACTGGTGCGGGCCGGTGGACTGGTGATCTGCCGGCAGAGACCGGAGACGGCGGGCGGGGTCCTTTTCCTGACGGTTGAGGATGAGACCGGCCTGTTCAACGCCATCGTGCAACCACCCGTGTACGAACGCCTGCGGCGGGTGCTGCGAGGGGAGGGATTGCTTGTACTGGAAGGCCCCCTGCAACTGAATGACGGCACGGTCCACATCTTGGTGCGCAAGGCATGGCCATTGCGTCCCGAGACCCCGACCGGCACAAACCGGTCTCACACGGACGAATTGGTTGGCGTACGCAGTCATGATTTCAGGTAAGGACCGTGGGCGATAGCAAAATCCGAAAAATGCCAGACCACACTTCCAACCGAGCTGGAAACCACCTACGCCAGTCGCACGACCGACGCTTCTCCCTCGCCAATCACCACCACCAAGCCGTCGCGCGCCAAGTCGCCTAATAACTGGAGCAACCACGCACGCCGCGATGACACCTCGAACGCCGGGTCGACCGATGGCCCAAGGGCATCCACGGCGATCGACGCGCCCTCCGGCAACGCGCGCAACGCCGCCACCGCACGGCCCCGGAACCATCGGCGCGACCCTTCGAAGCGTTCGGGGGAACGTCTCGCCGTGGTCGGTCGATATGCCTCGCGGGTTTCGGCAACAAATGTCGCCGGTGCCCTGCCTGACGCGGGGATCGACGGGAGTGCAGGACCATCCCCAAACCCCGGAAGCATCGGGACCGGAAGTTGGGACATGAACGCACCACAATGCGCGGCTACCGGGCACTGCCGACACCGCGGTGCCCGCGCCACGCAGATGGTGGCGCCGAGGTCCATCAGGGCCTGGTTCCAGTCGTAAACGTCCTCCGCCACCGGAAGGACATCACGAGCGATTGCCCACCCATGGCGGTCTGCATTCACTCCAAGTGGGATCGGAACTTGAAAAATTCGGTCAAGAACACGTCGTACATTCGTGTCCAGAATCGGTTCAGGAAGCCCGAATGCGAAGCAGGCGATTGCCCCGGCGGTGTACGGGCCAATCCCCTTGAGGGCACGGAGGCCATCTATGGTGGATGGAAGGGTGGCATCGCCACGCCCGATCACCGTCCGCGCCGTCTCGTGGAGGCCGACGGCCCGCCGGTTATACCCAAGACCGGCCCAGGCGCGGATCACGTCGGCACGGGGAGCCGCCGCGAGGTCTGCAAGGGTGGGGAACAACGCAAGGAAGGCATGCCACTTCGGCCGTACCCGGTCGACCTGCGTCTGCTGCAACATGGTTTCGGCCACGAGGATCGCGTATGGATCACGCGTGTGGCGCCAAGGGAGGTCACGGCCCTGGCGCCGGTACCACGCAAGAAGCACACGATGCACATCGGTCACGACCTCGGGTCGGAGACTGCACACACCTTGGGACGGCTCGACGGCAAGTTGCCCGGCACGCCGCCGATTAGCGGTTCCACGACCGGTCGGCCCGTTCACCGACCGATCTGATCCGGTGTCGGGTCCATTGGAGACGGTTGCGTCATCAAAGCGCGGCACGCCCGAATTCTAGGCGACCTGTCCCATTGCACCCATGACCGGAAGACCAAACCGGACCCTTGACCGTCACTGGCGTATCCTACTGCGACACGGACGGTGACCGGGCGATCTTGTGCACGACGCGCCAACGACCCGTCCGTCCCGTTCTGCCACTCAGGAGACTCCCCACCGCCGATGACTGCCTCGTTCCGTTTCACCGTGGAAGCTACAGACCCCGAAACGGGTGCGCGTGCCGGGCGGTTCGAGACACCCCACGGCACCATCATGACACCGACGTTCATGCCGGTCGGGACCCAGGCAACCGTGAAATCCCTGACACCGGACGACCTGACGGCACTTGGCGCGCAGATCATCCTCTCAAACACCTACCACCTGTTCCTCCGTCCTGGCCACGAACGGATCGCCCGCCTGGGAGGCCTGCACCGCTTCATGCAATGGAAGGGACCAATCCTGACCGACTCCGGCGGCTTCCAGGTCTTCTCCCTTGCCCACCTCAGGCGAATAACCGAAGATGGCGTGACCTTCCGGTCGCACATCGATGGCAGCACCCAGCGCCTGACCCCGGAAATCGCGACCCACGTGCAGGAAGCGCTCGGCGCCGACATCGCGATGGCTTTCGACCACTGTGTCGAGTTGCCTGCCACTCACGAGGCGACCAAAGATGCGATGGAACGCACGCACCGATGGCTTGAACGGTGCCTCGATGCGCACACGCGGCCTGACCAGGCCCTCTTCCCGATCGTGCAGGGGGGGGTCTACGACGACCTGCGCATCGAGAGTGCCGAGACAATCCGCAAGTACGACGCTCCCGGCTACGCCATCGGTGGCGTGAGTGTCGGCGAGACCAAGGCAGATTCCCACCGGATCACCGCACTTGTGGCGCCGCGCCTTCCTGCCGACAGGCCCCGGTACTTGATGGGTGTCGGGTCACCCGAGGACCTGGTCAACGGCGTTGCCGGCGGGATAGACCTGTTTGATTGCGTACTGCCCACTCGCATTGCCCGCAACGGCACCATCCTGACAGACGCCGGTCGGGTCACCCTCACACGCGGCGGCCTCAAGGATGCTGACACGCCTCTCGAGGACGGGTGCGTCTGCTACACCTGCCTGAACTTCAGCACGGCGTACCTGCACCACCTCTTCAAGGCTGAGGAACTGCTTGGCTACCGGCTTGCCACAATCCACAACCTGCACTACATGGCACGCCTCGGCACCAGGATGCGTGCAGCGATCATCGCCGGGCGGTACGGTGAGTGGTCACGTGAATTCCTTGGAACGTACCGGCCCGCGGATGAGACGGTCGCTCAGGAACAGCGCACGAAGCGTCTGGCTTCCTGGCAGTCGGTGCGTTCGACGCTTGACGCAGGTGCTATCCAAGGAGTGCCCGACCCGATGCACGCCGAGGAACCGGTGAACGAGGACAAGGATGACGATGGTTGGGACAACTGACCTGAACCGCCCAGTCCGGTCACGGGCGACAGGCCCGGCAGGCGACGACGACTCCCGGCGTACACCGGTACCGACGTCACGAATGCCGCGGGCCGGAGGGGTTGCGCACGTCGAAATAGAACCGGATGCAAGCGACCTTGGAGTGGCCGAGGACACGGTGACGGTGGCGGTCGCCGTGCGGGTTGTACTGAGCGGTGCCCGGATCGTCGCCGGTGCGGATGGCGCTAACCGCCGCGTGAACTGGGCGACCACATTGCGGGGACGCCCACCAGCATTTGAACCACGCGGTGGTGGCGAACTAGTCCTAGCGCCCGGTGCCACTTTGGAAAGTCTCTACCAGACAGACCGCGGCCTGACCATCCCACGCATTCTGGAAGGCCTCGCAACCGCCGGGGTAGTTGGTCTTGTAATCCCCGCGCCGGCGTCGGCAGACGCTGTCGCAACCTCGGACCGGCTTGGCCTGCCACTCATCGAAACGCCCGAAGGCTTCTCTTTCGTTGACGCCGACCGGTCACTCATCGCTCTTGTCCTCGACCGCAGGAGCGAGATGCAGACCCGCGCCAGTGCCTTGTACCGAGAACTCGCGGCGCTTGCGGTCGAAGGGCAGGGCGTTGCGGCAATCCTGTCAAAGGCAGCATCAGCGACGGGGCACATTGCGGTCCTTGAAGACGAAACATTCACCGTTCGTGGAACCGGTGTGCCAACTGGTGCGGCAACATCAGACCTGCCAGGCACCCTCACTTCGGTGGAGGAACGTGGGCGCTTGGTGGCGTGGTTGCGCACTCAAACCGTCAATAGCACCAGCCCGCCGTCCACGCTCATCACGGCGTCACGGTGGTCAAGACACCGAGTGGTTGCCCCGGTAGTCACGGGCGAGCGCCTACGCGGTTACGTCAGTTTCTGCGGGCAAACGTCCCGTCTCGGCGACTTCGACCTACTTGCAGTTTGCCGGACCGCGGCGATCTGCGCACTTGAACTTTCCAAGGAAGATGCCGTCTTGGCCGCCGAACAGCGCGCCCAAGGCGATCTGGTGGACGACCTCTTGCGAGCGGCGGGCGACCCCGAGTTGACCTCACGACCGGCGATGCGCGCCGGTCTGTCACCGACCGGGTCATTCGGGGTGGTCGTGATCGGGTTCGATACCGACGTTGCGCCCTCCGAGGCGACAAACCTGACCGCCTCCCTGCAGCGGATGCTCCGGGACAGAGGCATTCCGGCCCTGTGCCGCACTGGAAGTACCGAAGTCATTGTCATCTGTGAGGTGGCGGCCGGCACGACCGGGGTCGGCGGGGTGGCGCACGACGCAGGCACAATCGATCTGTCGTTGCGAGCCATCGCAAAGGTGATCCACGAGACCGCCTCGACCCGTCTCGGACAGACCACCACCGGGGCGGGGCTCAGTCAACCCCATTCGCCGCTCGGCCGGTTGCCAGATGCAATCCGTGAAGCGCGGGAAGCATGGCGGATCGGCAGACGCGTCCACGGGGCGGGGCACCTTACCCCCTATGCAGACTTGCGCTTGGACCGAGTGCTATATGCCTTGCGTGACGCGCCCGAACTGCGCCAGTTCTGTGACCAGTCCCTCGGGGCACTGATCGAGTACGACCGCCGGACAAGTCAGAACCTTGTGGCGACACTTGAGGCGTTCTTTGGGTGTCATGGCAACCTGAGCCAGACAGCCGTGCGCTTGCAACTTCACCGGAACTCGTTGCTTTACCGGATCGGGCGCATCCAGGAGGTCGGCTCGATCGACCTCGAGGATCCGGAGACGCGCCTGGCCCTTCAGGTCGCGCTCAAGGCTCGTCGCCTACTCATCCCGCTGTAGTCGTTCCAAACTGGACGGAGATCAATAGTGATGACATCCGAAACCACCGCCAACCGCGTCGCCCTCCGGGAGCGCATCCTGCAACGTGTCCGCGACGAGCACGTCCGTTTCATCAACCTTCAGTTCACGGATGTGGTCGGTCTCGTCAAGAGTGTCACTATCCCCGCCCACCAGTTCGAGGATGCCATCGACCACGGGAAGTGGTTCGACGGGTCATCCATCGAGGGATTTGCCCGGGTGGCCGAAAGTGACATGTACCTCGACCCGGACCTGACCACCTTCGCCCTGATCCCGTGGGAACGGGGTGCAGACACGACCGGCAAGGTGATCTGCGACGTCTACACCCCGGAAGGGGAGCCATTCCCTGGTGACCCGCGACATGTCCTGCGCCGCGCGGTGCGTGAAGCCGAACGGCTTGGGTTCCAGTTCAACACGGGGCCGGAACTGGAATTCTTCCTCCTCCGCCTCAACACCGACGGTACGGTCAGCCTTACACCGCATGACGAAGGTGGGTACTTCGACCTCTCGACCGACCTTGCCAGCCAAGTCCGCAAGGAAATGGTGAACGCCCTCGAGGCCCTTGGGATCACCGTCGAGACCAGTCACCATGAAGTGGCAACCGGACAGCACGAGATCGACTTCCAGTATGACGATGCGCTTCGCACCGCCGACAATGCCGTGACGTTCCGGTATGCACTCAAGGCCGTCGCGCGACGCTTCGGACTGCACGCCACCTTCATGCCGAAACCCTTCTACGGCATGAACGGATCAGGCATGCACACTCACATGAGCCTTGCGGACCTGGCAACCGGCAAGAACCTTTTTGCAGATGCCTCAGACGAATATGGTCTCTCGCCATTGGCGAAACACTTCACCGCGGGCGTTCTGCATCACGCGCGAGGGATGTCGGCCATCCTGTCGCCCCTCGTGAACTCCTACAAGCGTCTCGTCCCCGGGTATGAAGCGCCGGTTTACATCAGTTGGGCACGGGTAAACCGATCGGCACTGATCCGTATCCCGAAAATCTCGGCAGGCAAGCCCCAGAGTGCTCGGGTCGAGCTGCGTTGTCCGGATCCTAGTTGCAATCCGTATCTGGCGTTCGCGGTCATGCTGCGGGCCGGTCTGGAAGGGGTCCGAAACCAGATGCAGGTGCCCCCACCAGTCGAGGAGAACCTGTACGAGTTCGATGCGCAGATGCTTGCCCGTCACCATGTCCAGACCCTTCCGGAGAACCTTCGCGAAGCGCTTGACGAACTCGAACGCGATGAGCTTGTGCGGGAAACTCTCGGACCACACGTGTTCGAGCGGTTCATGGAGGCAAAACGGCAGGAATGGGAGGAATACCGGACGCGGATCAGTTCATGGGAAATTGAACGCTACCTCGAAATTTTCTAGACGACCATCTTGAGGCAGCCCGCATACGTCGGCAGGCGCAAGATGCTAGAACATTCGGTCTACCTGATATACTCATAGGGAAGCGCGCATGTCGCGCCGACCCGTGATTGATTGCGCCCGACCTAAGCGTCGAGCGAGGCACCGCCCAATCGGGCAACCGGCATCGGTCACGAGCTTCCTGCCTTGACCGAATGTGTCAAGGCACGCCCATGGGAAGGAGTCAGGACTTTGGCGAAACGCCAGTACGAGGCAATACTGATCATCAATCCGAACGTGACTGAGGAAGAGTTGGGAGGCGTTCAGGAACGTGTCCTCAACCAGATCGCGGTGCGCGGCGGCGAGGTTTCCCGGGTGGATACGTGGGGCCGTCGACGCATGTTCTACCCGATCAAGCACTCACGGGACGGGCACTACGTGATCTGCCACTTTGTAGCCGACGCGCCCGCCATAAAGCTCATCGAAAACAACTGGCGCATCACCGACGGTTTGCTCCGTCATCTCGTCGTTCGACTGGGTGACGCCTGACCGATGTCGGCAGGCACGATAAGCAGTTTCCCGGGTCAGGTGGTCAGCGGACGGTGAATGCCGTTCCTCGCCACTTCGTGGCATCAATCCGTCCGGTCAGCTGTGGTCGGGTTTCCAATTGAGTGCGTACATTGGCGGTGAAGGGTTGCCGTGAACCTGTGCGGGAGGGTGCAATGGCCCGTTCGTTGAACAAGGTCATGATTATCGGTCGTGTCGGACGCGACCCGGAAATGAAGTTCACACCAAACGGCGAAGCCGTTGCAAATTTTTCTGTGGCGACCAGTCGTTCGTGGCTTGACCAGTCAACCAACGAACGACGCGAAGTCACTGAGTGGCACAACATCGTCGCTTGGCGCCGCCTTGCCGAAACGTGCAAGGAGTTCCTCACCAAGGGGCGCCTTGTGTACATCGAAGGAAGGCTTGAGACCCGTTCGTGGGATGACCGCGAAACCGGCAAGAAGATGTACCGGACCGAAATCGTCGCTGATGAGATGAACATTCTTGACCCACGGACCGACGGCGGTGCCAGCACCCAGAGTGGTGGCGACGCCTTCGATGGCGAGGACCGCGGTTCCCGTCGTTCAGCATCAGCACCTCGGTCAGCGCGGCCGTCGGAAACGACGCGCAGTGGCGACGGCGGTGCGAGACTGCGCGTCGTGCCCTCACAAACCCGCGGACCCGGCGACGATCCGGATAAGCATCTGGACCTTGACGACGCCCCCTTTTGAAAACATGGGCACAATCGCATGCTTCCCCCACAGGGGATTGCGGGTTGACACCCGAACATTGATATTGGAGAGCCATCGTGGCCGAGACATCTGAACATCCAGCCGAAGCTGTTGCCAGCCCACCGGCAGCCACTGAAAGTTCCGCAACCGTCGCAACTGTTTCCTCTTCGGCCCGTCCTGAGCGCACGTTCCGCCGTGAAGGTCGGGGGGAGGGTCGAGGTGAAGGTCGCGGAGGCGAGGGTCGAGGGGAAGGTCGCGGGGGCGGACGTGACTTCCGGTCGAGACGCAAGGTTTGCGCCTTCTGCGTGGACAAGTCGCGCATCATCGACTACAAGGACGCATCGCGCCTGCGGCGCTTCCTTTCGGACCGCGCCAAGATTGAACCCCGCCGGAAGACAGGCGTGTGCGCCAAGCACCAGCGACGCCTTTCCACCGCCCTCAAGCGCGCCCGCTTCCTCGCACTGCTTCCCTACACCGGGGTGCACCTGCGAAACAGCGAACGAAGCGCGTAATCCAGTCCATTCTTGATCGCCGGCGACGCAGGGTGTCTCCGGCGATCAAGGCACTGGATCCCTACCCCCGCTACAACAGCGAGACGTTCGGGCGCATCCATCACGTTCACCTGTGCGTTGCCATTCGTAAAGCACAGATAAACTGTTGACAACCATGACCGATGGTCCAGCCGAACCAGCTCCCAAACTCACACCGACCAAGAAGCCGTCCACAAGACCCGTTGCCTCAAAGGCTACTGGACTTTCGGCACCGTCTCCGGCCACTAAGCGGTCCGCGTCCCCTGCCCCTTCCGTGGGAATTGGCGCGCGCGTCCTGAACTGGTTCTCACCACAGGACCTCGAACGTGCTCCCGCCGCAGTCCGCGAACAGGTCCAATCTCGGATTGCGACCGTCGTACTGGGATTGATCGCCGTTGTTTCGGTCGCAACCGTTGGTGGCGCCGTCCTGTGGGACCAGGTTCTCTACGGGCAACAGGCAAGCCTCAAAGTCGATGGCAAGACGATCACCCTTGACGAGTACCGGGCTTGGTTCAGCTACCGGCAGAACGTCCTGATAGCAAATCTCCAGCAGGCGGAAGCAAACGGCGGTAGTGCGACCATGCCAACGCCGGTACCGGGTGACAGCGCGGCATCGCAGGCTTACAGCATGCAGGAGATGTGGCGGCAGCGCGCTTCCCAAATCCAACGCGAACTGAACTCCCTCAGCGTTTCATTGACCGAAGAGTTCATAGACCGGCCAATCCTCCGGGCCGAGGCGGCCCGACGCAACATCACCATCACGTCAGAGGAAGTTGACAAGGAACTCAAGATCATCACCGGGTTCGAGGATCCGTCGGGTACCCCCACGCCAACCATTACCGAAAAGCCAACGGTTAATCCGGAAACTCCGTCCCCTACCGCCCCGGCGTCCACGCCGACCGTCATCCGGACCCCGCGCCCAACCCCCACAGTCCGGTCCCGCAAGCCAAACACGATTGAACAGGCAATCCGCGATTATGCAAAGTTCGCCGGTTCGACCTACGAGATGGTCCGCGAAGACGCCGAACTCACCATCCTCAAGCGCAAACTCTCCGAGGCATTCGGCGAGGAGGCCCCCAAGACTGGCGAGCAAGTGAAAGCCAGGCATATCCTGGTTGCGGACGATGACGCGGCTCGCAAAGTCGTGGACCGCCTCAAGTCTGGCGAGGGGTTCGATGCCTTGGCGTCCGAACTCTCCACCGACGGCAGTAACAAGGACAAAGGCGGGGATCTGGGTTGGTTCGGACGTGGCACTATGGTGACACCATTCGAAGACGCGGCCTTCTCACTCCCGGTCGGCCAAATCAGTGAACCCGTCAAGACCCAGTTCGGGGTGCATGTCATACGGGTTGATGAGAAAGATTCGACCAAACCGCTGGAAGAAAGTCAGTACCAGCGGATGAAGGAAGAGGCGTTCACGAAGTGGATATCCGCTGAGCGCGACACCAAGAAGCCGGAACGGTTGATGACCGAAACGATGCGGAACTGGGTCGTCAAGCACGTGACACCGCTGAACCCGACCGCCCTGAGGTCGTGAGGACAACGGATCGGTACGTCGCTGGGCCCCCTCCACATCACGCCAAGGTTCCCGTTTGCCCTCTACGGCTCCGGGAACAACCAAGCGTCCGGGTCCGGGTACTGGTAGCCCACCGGGTATGACTTTCCCAAAGGCACGGGAAGTCTGCCCGAGGGTGCGGCCCCAGACGCCCCGAAGATTGTCCTGGCAACCGCGTGCAGCGACGCTGGCCTCATCGAATATCCGGTGACGAATGCATCGATCTTGCCGGCGACCGAAAAGTCATATGGGAGCCGCAGGGCAACCATAATGATCGGAACATCAGCGAGGCGAAGCGCGTCGAGGAGGATCGGCTGGGAAGCGAACATGGCCGTGTTGTAGGTGCCGACGATCACTAATCCGGCCTCACGGGCGCACGCGGAGGCTGCCAATCGTTCGGGGCGGGGTGGGTCAAGACCCACCTCAACCACCTGAATGCTGGGATGCAAAGCACGGACAGCATCGGCAAGCGTGGCAGGTGCTGCTGCGGGAACGATAATCTCCTGACCGGCAATCTCTCGCAACCGAGGTTGGACCACACAGATCCGCGGATGGTCAGCCGATCGCAGGGGAAGTATCTGTCCGTCCTGGATAAGCGTGACAGCTTCCTGTGCGACGTCACTCGCAGTGATTTCTGGTGACGCGGGAACGTCCATGTCTGCGGGCAGGTCGCTGAGCAATCCAACCGCGTCCTTGGCCCGGAGGACACGACGCACGCTTGCATCAAGGCGCGCCATGGGGATTGACCCGTTGCGTACCGCGGCAACAATCTCGGAGTGGGCACGACGTGCCTGAACCGCGTCCCTGCGAAAAAGCAACAGGTCGCTGCCTCCACTGAAAGCCCGCAATGCCGAACCGGCAGTACCAAACCTCTGGATGACGGCGCCCATTTCAAGGTCGTCACTGACAATCAACCGGTCGTCCCCGACAAGCGTGCGCAATTCGGCAAGGGCCTTCGGGGAAAGGCTCACAGGCATGTTCGCACCCTCGCCTGTAGTAAGGACGGGGACGTCGAGATGAGCGGTCATGATCCCCGCCACACCAGCCTCGACCGCCGCCCGGAAGGGTGGGGATTCAACCGCGTCCAAGCGAGACCGGCTGAGTGCAAGCAGGGGCAACGCCAGATGAGAGTCGACATCCGCATCACCGTGACCTGGCCAATGTTTGGCGATTGCCAAGACGCCCGCACGCTGTTGTCCGCGGATAGCCGCTGCTGCGAGCCTTCCGACCATGGCTGGGTCAGAACCGAAACTTCGGGTACCGATCACCGGGTTTTGTGGGTTCGAATTCACATCGACGACTGGGCCGAGGTTCACGTTGATGCCGAGCGAACGGAGTTCGCGGGCAACGGCTGATGCCGAGCGCATGACCAACGTCTCCGAACCCGACGCACCGAGCGCCATTGCACCGGGAAACAACGTGGCAGCCTCACCGACACGCACCACAGGACCCCCTTCCTGATCGACGGCTATCAGAAGAGGGACGCCGGGGTCGGTTCCCTGTCCGCCCTGCGGGGCACGGGCACGCGACTGCAGGGCGTCGGTTATGGAACGAACCCGTTCGCGGGAACCACGCCCGACGTTGTCCTGGAACAGGATCACACCACCGACCCGTTGGGTATCGATCAGCCCGAAGACATCGTTTGTAGGAGTGTCACCGCCGAATGCCACGACCATGACCTGGCCAACCTTGGCTTCAAGCGAGAGACGCTGGAGCAGCTGATCGACGATTGGCGACGCAGGAGGCAGACCTTTGTCAAGCGGACGGGGTGTCGGTGTCGGTGCCTCCTGTGCCGAACCAGGAAAGGCCATCACTCCAGCAATGAGGACGGACAGAAACGTCGATGAGAAAACCCGCCATATTCTTGATGCACGCGGAATGAATTTGTTCAATAGAGTTATGGCTCTCCATCAGGAGAACGCATGACACATCGAGTCGTGGCAAAGTTCGTGCCCGGAGGAACTATCCTCGCGCCACAACGTGGCATGCGATCACATGGGCGTTCGGGGTATCCAGTTCTGCAACGGTCGAACCAAGCGCCCGCAATTGTGGAACCGAGGCCTCGCACAACCCTGTCTCAAACTGTGGGCATCGCGGATGAAAGGTGCAACCGGTTGGGAGTTTCAGCAGACTTGGGATCTCAAGACTTCTCAGTTCCACTCGCGTCTTCGTGCGGGTAAGTTCCGGGTCAGCCTCCGGGATTGCAGAAAGCAGCGCCCGCGTGTATGGATGCTGCGGGTTCGCAACGATGTCGGTTGCGAGACCGAGTTCCACCATCCGGCCCACGTACATGACCCCTATCCGACCCCCCCAGGCGAAATACCGAGCGAGGGCGAGGTCATGCGTTATGAACAGGAACCCGGTCCCGAGTTCCCTTTGCAGGCGAAGCATCGTGTTCAGGAGGCTGATGCGGATCGACACGTCCACCATCGAGACCGGTTCGTCAGCAACGATGAAGCGCGGTTCGACAGTCAATGCACGCGCAATGGCAACACGTTGCCGTTGACCGCCTGACAATTGGTGCGGGTACTTGTCAAGAAAGTCGTTTGAAGGAGTCAGGTCGACAAGGTTCAGCAATTCGGCTGCACGCTTGCGGGCGGCGCTTGATGATGCAGCAAAACCATGACGACGCAATGGAGCGGAGAGCGTCGCTCCCACGGTGTGCATCGGATTGATCGAGGCGTACGGATCCTGATGGACCAGTTGGACACCCCGCCGGAACTGGTTGAAGTCGTCGCCTCGCAGCGAGGAGATATCGCGGCCTTCGTAAAGGACACGGCCACTCGTCGGGGCAAGCAGTCCAGCAGCAATCTTGCCCGTCGTCGTCTTGCCGCAACCGCTCTCACCGACCAGGCAGACGATTTCGCCATCGCGGGCACTGAAGGAGACGCCATCGACTGCCTTGACCAAGCCTCGCGGGGTCCGGACATGCCACCGGATGTCTTCCAGGGTAACTAGCGCCGCACGGCTTCCATCAGCAGTTCGGCTATCCACGGACCGGGCATTGACTGCGGTCATGTTGCTGCCCTCTCCGCCGAACCATCCGGCGAAACAACCTCGGCTAGCTGTTCCGTCCGGATGTGTCGCGAAAAACTCGTGGCGACCTCCGAAGCGTGGAAGCATGCTGCAGTGTGACTGCCAGTGCCGGGAGTTGCCGGTCCTCCAGGCACGACCGAGACTAGCTGGGGATCCTCCCGCTCGCACTCGTCGGTTCCGAACGGGCATCTGGGACGGAAAGCGCATCCTCTCGGCAGGTCGATCAGGTCAGGCGGCTGCCCACGCACCGAGTCCAGTTGCCGGAAGTCACCGGACAACGTCGGGACGGCGTTGAGGAGCCCGACGGTGTAGGGATGGTTTGGGCGATAGAACACGTCCTTCACCGAACCGCACTCAACGATACGCCCGGCGTAAACGGTCGCGACGAGGTCAGCCAGTTCCGCGGCCAAGGCGAGGTCGTGCGACACGAGGATCAGGGCAAACTGCCTCTCGTCTTTCAGGCGACGTAGCAGATCGATGACAGTGCGTTGCGTCAGGATGTCCAACGCTGTCGTTGGTTCGTCAAGAATAATGACCTGTGGGTCAAGCAATAGACCCATCGCAATCAGCACTCGCTGACGCATCCCACCCGAAAGTTCATGGGGATAGGACCCGGCAACTCGGTCTGCATCGAGCTGGACGAGTTTCAGCAACTCGAGGGTTCGCTCCACAGCAGCTGCGCGGTTGGTCATGCCGTGGGCCCGGGCGACGTCGATGAACTGATCACGTACCCGAAGGACCGGATTGAGGGCATTGAGGGCAGACTGGAACACCATCGCGCACTCGTTCCAACGGTAATGACGCAGCGCATCGCTGCCGACGCGCAGAACATCAACCGCATGACCATCACGCTGATAGACGACCGTGCCATCGGTGATCTTGGCAGCGCGGACGAGTAGGCGCACCAACGCGAGTGCCAGAGTGGTCTTGCCCGAACCACTCTCGCCGATCAGTGCGAGAGTTTCGCCACGGCGAAGGTCGAAACTCACCTTGCGAACTGCCTGGACCATGCCTCGGCGAACCCGGTAGGCCACGGACAGGTCGCGGACCGAAAGCACCATATCCTTGGGAAGTTTGCTGCCGTCGACGCGGGCATCAACGGCTGACAACCATGGCAAGCGGAAACGCGATGGGGGTGCAAAGACGCCGGTTCCACCCTCGGGGAGTTCCGCGGTGCCATTCACGGTAGCTTTTCCGGTCACCGCGTCAGTTCCCCCTGCTCAGCCGAGGGTTGAAGATCTCTTCAAGAGACCGTGCAAGCATGATGAGCGAGAGTTGGAGGAGGGAGATTGCCACGACCGGGGACAGGATGTACCCGAGACCTCCCTTGATGAAGATCGCGCCACGGACCCATGCAAGCTGGAGCATCACCCCCCAGTTGTTCCCCGAAAGCGGGACGAGACCAAGGAAGATCAAGCCGACCTGCAGGAAAATCGCATTGATCATCCCGAGAGTGAAACTGATCGCGATGTAACCCGTCATGCTCGGCAGGATCTGCCGGAACACAATGTGTCCCGTTCCGAGATCCAGGCATCGGGCTGCCTCGATGTAATCCCTCTGACGCAATGAAAGTACCTGCGACCGAATGGCGCGCATCAGCGCCGGCCAACCGAGGGCCGCCAGCAGCACACCGAGCAACACGATGTTGTTCAGGCGCACGAACGTCGCGAGGACCAGCAGCAAGGGGAACTGCGGGATGGTCAGGATGATGTCGGCAATCGCCAGCACAACGGTATCGAACCATCCACCAAGGAAGCCGGCAAGCGCCCCGAGACTGACGGCAATGGCGGTCGTGATCAACGCAGTCGTTGTTGCCACGATGATGATCTCACGTCCACCGTGGACGATCTGGGAGAAGACATCCCGCCCCTGATAATCCGTGCCCAGAAGGAACTCGGACGATGGGAGCTGGTACTCCTTGCCAAACTTCGTCTTTACATCAAGAGTGACGAACGACGGGCCGACAAACGCCATGAACAGGAAAAAGACCACGCCGACCAGGCCAATGGCACCGGCAGGCTGTCGCAGAAGGGCCAGCAATGTACGCCCCAGTGCACGCAAGATGGACATTCCGGGCAGCGGTGTCGATGGTGGTGAGGCAACAATCGCGCTCATGGGTTCCTCGCCTTTGGATCGCTCGGGCAGGTTGCTACTCGCCCACGCGAACCCGTGGGTCAATGTATCCGTACAGAAGGTCGGCAAACAGGTTTGCGAACACGACCGATGCCGTGGTGATCAGAAAGCAGCCTTGCATCACCGGGTAGTCGCGACCGCTCACTGCACTCACAAGGACCTGGCCAATCCCTCGGTACACAAAGATTGACTCGATGAGGACAGATCCACCGAAGACAAACCCGATACTCAGGGTGAACTGAGTGAACAACGGCAAGACAGCGTTTCGCCCCACATAGGCAGTCCGGATGCGTCCATCGGTCAGGCCCTTCGCCCGGGCGAAGTTGACGTAGTCTTCCTCAAGCGTCGCGGTAGTTGATGCCTTCATGGTCAGCATCCATGTGCCGACCGTGGTCACCACATACGTGATGATCGGAAGGACGGCGTGGAACAGGACGTCCAACACGAATGCGATGGTGAACCCCGGTTGCATGCCTGGCGACATCGACCCACGCATCTTCACAATCGGCAGGAGTTCCCACCTGACCCCAAGAAAAATGATGAGGATCATCGCAATCAGGTAATTCGGGATCGAATGCAGCAACGACCCGATCATGGTCAGGGCGTAGTCGAAGACACTGTCGCGCCAGTAAGCCATGAGCGAGCCAAGCGCAATTCCAAGGATGAAACTGATAAGAAGGGAGAAGCCGACGCAGAAGATGGTCCACGGCAGGAAGGCGACGATGATGGCCGAGACCTTCGCACCTTGCGACTTGATCGACATGCCGAGGTCACCGCGGGCAATCTTTCCGAGGTAACCGAAGTACTGGACCATTAGCGGTTGGTCAAGATCGACTGAGAACAGCGAGGCTGCCATGTCACGGGCCTCGGAGTACGGCAGACCGTATTGGGCAATGAGTTGCCCGATGTACTGCTCAATCGGGTTACCTGGCATCAGGCGGACCAGAAAAAATGTCATCGTGGCCACGGCCCAGATTGTCAGCAGGGCCTTCGCGACGCGGCGGACAACAAAATTCCCCGTAACCGCGTACCAGACGCTAGTCCACGGCGATATTCCTGGCGCGGGCGCAAGGGACTGCGACACTGCAACCATGGTGGACCTCCTCGGGGACCATTTGAGCCGCCGGTGTGGATGGAGTGTCCTCCACCCACACCAGTGCGTTGCGCGTCGTGCAGGCTAGGCGGGCTTCAGGGTTCCGTCAAGAATGAGCATGATGGTGAAGGAATCCGCGTATGGGCTGTTATCGAAGATCGGATCGCCGGCCGCCGGCCATCCCTTGACACGGATGCCTTCTGGGGCCGGGTTGTTCCCCAGACGCTCATACTGAGGGATGTTCGGCAGGAGCTCGTTGTATGCCATCGACAACTTGCTGATCAGGTCCTTCTGAACTTCGAGGTCGAGCCCCTGCGCCGAGGCTGTGATCATCGCGTCGAGGTCGACCTCGCCGCCGAGGGCATCCACCTTCTGGATGAGGGGATATGCCATTCCCGGTCCCGCACCGGCCGGTGTGTTCCATGTGAACAGGTCCTGGACGAACGCGAAGTGCGGATGAGGGTTGCCCGATCCCCACCCCTGGATCACCATTTGGAAGTTGCCCGCCTGGGTGTCAGGCGTCAACTGGGTGAAGGTGATCAGGCGAACGGTCGTCTTGATGCCAAAAGCGGTCAACTGCTCGGCAACTGCCTGCGCGAGGGCCGAATTGTCGGCGAACTCGGCGGGCACGGTCACCTCGTACTCCATCCGCTCGCCGTCGGGGCTAACCCACACGCCGTCTGAACCCTTCTTGTAGCCAGCCCCCGTCATGAGTGCCTCGGCCCCCGCCGGGTTGTACTCATACCGGTTCAGCTTGGCGATGGCATCCGGTGTCATCCACTTGCCGACAAGCCGGTCCGAGAACCCTGCCATGTATTTCGGGGGTTCGGCCGACTCGCCTAAAGCTGCCTGAGCACCGATCTCCCGCTTGATGGCGTGGGCGATGGCCTGACGGACCGCCTTCGGAGCGATGGCCGGCATCTTCGCATAGTTGAAATAGAGGGCAGGACCACCGTACGTCGGCGGACGGAGGATGCGGAAACCAAGTTCCTTGAAGGCCCTCTCGGTGGCGGGCGGGAACCCGTGCGTCGCGTAGTCGACCTCCTTCGAAAGGACCACGGAAGAGATGGTCGGCGTCTCGCCGTTGTAGAGAACCACCGAGTCGAAGCCGACATTGGGCGCTGCCCAGCTTGATGCAACCTTGGTCAAGGTCAACTGCGCCTCGGTCATGCTCTTCGGATCGACCGAGTACGGGCCGGAGGTGATCATCGCCTTCGGGCGGAACTCACTCAATTCCTTGCGAAGGCTCTTCCACTCGTCCGAGTCGGCGGTCTTGCCCGCATTGACCAAGTCGCGGACCTTGTTCGCCCAGGGGCCATACGTGGCACTGGACCTGATTTGCGTCCGCAGAACATAGCGTTCGACGATGGTCGTGGGCTTGCCCATGATGAAGTTGACGGTGTAGTCATCAGGCGTCTCGATGCTATCGACGTAGCGCCAGACAACGTTGTTGAGCAATTTCTGGAGGAGGAAGGTATTGACCACGTCCTTGGAGCCGAAGGCGCTGCCATCGCTCCACTTCGCACCCTGTCGAAGCTTGATCTGGAACATGTTGCGATCTGCCATGGTCTCCCACGACGTTGCCATCAAGGGCATCCAGGTGCCCTTCGACCAGTAGTACATGCCTAGAGGCATTTCCATCAGGTCCCAGTAGATGCCGGCACCGATGAAGCCGGTCGCAAAAGTGTTGAAGTGGCCGGTCGGAGGCAGGTCGTACGGATACGCCCCATTGAAGGCCTTGCCACCACCCATGCCGTACTGCGCCAATGCGGTCGCAGGGATCGCCCCCGAAGCTGCTCCAAGCACCGCGCCAACAAGACCGATCGCCTGCCGTCGACGCATCCCGCCCGAGACTTCACTGTTCATGCTGTGCAATCCTCTCTGGTGGCGAGACCCCCGCTGCGCACACACCAACGACGGAGAATCCGCCGTTCGAGCGCAAACCTGAACCTCGACGCCTTACACACCACGGATCAAAACCTCCGTTGGAAGTTTCGGTTTCACTCCGCGTGTCGCCAATGTAGCATCACCCCCGTCGAACTGCAACCAGATAGAGGCCGGGACCGTGCGGTGCAGGGTCGTGCAAGCGCACTCGGTTGGCATCGTCACCGGTAGTCCGAGCAGGATCAAAAGAGGATCTGAGCGAAATGCGTAAGGCCATCATGGCGAACACCTTCCCCGCCGGCATGCCACTTGCCGACCAGTTCCACGTGAGCGCCGAGGCAGGATTTGCGGGGATCGAGGTCGGCCTCGCCCGCGAGGGGTTCTTCTCGGTCGACGGGGATCCGGCTGACATTGCAGCGGTTGCCCGGTTGGCACACGACACTGGACTGACCATCTCGGGCATGCTCGCCGGTCCACTTGGGCAGATCCCACCGACCTCCAATGACCCAGCGGTCCGTGCCGAGGCGGCCCGAGTAGTTCGACGGACGATCGAGGTCGCACCAGACCTCGGTGTGGACACCCTCCTTCTCGTTCCAGGCAGGGTCGAGGCCGATGTTCCGTACGGCGTGGCGTGGGACCGCGCACTTGCGTTCGTGAGGGAACTCATTCCGGATTGCGAGCGTCGCGGGATCACCCTTGCGGTCGAGAATGTCTGGAACCGGATGATCTACTCGCCAATCGAGATGCGCCACTTCGTCGAAACAATCAGCCATCCATTGGTCGGGGTCTACTGGGATGCGGGAAATCACGCCCCGTACACCTGGTCGCAACACTGGCCTCCCGTGCTAAGAAATCACATCCGCCGGGTTCACGTGAAGGGGTTCAACACGAATGCCGGGCCGACGTGGCCGGGGTTTGTCCGGTTGCTCGACGGCAACATCGACTGGCCAGCCGTGATGAAGTCGCTCCGCGACATCCAGTATGACGGCTGGGTCACGATCGAAATCGGGTTCGGTGGCGCAAACCAATCGCCTGCCGAAATCTTGCGCAAGGCCCGGGAGTTCAGTGCGGATATGGATGCGCTACTTTCCATGTGACCGGGGCATCCATTCGGCAGGGCAGTTACGCATCACTGTTCAGGGATCGCAGGCTGGTGTCAGGAGGCACAAAATGCAATCGATCGGCTTCGCCGTTTTCGGCTACGGGTTCATGGCAACCGCACACATCGAGGCCTTGCAGGCACTCCCGGGTGCCCACGTGGTCGTCGTTTGCGGACCACGCCTTGATCGTGCCCAGGCCGTAGCCTCGGAGTTCGGCGTACCGCACGCGATGACCTCTCCTGAGGAGGCACTCGCCCTTGCAGGGGTCGATGCGGTGGTGGTGGACACACCGGACGTCTTCCACCACGACCTCGTGATGGCCGCCGCACGGGCCGGCAAGCACGTGTTCTGCGAAAAGCCCCTGGCAACATCGCTTGCGGACGCGCGCGAGATGGCCGAAGCGGTCCGTCGCGCTGGCGTGCGATCGATGATGGGATTTTCAACCCGCTTCTCGCCCTTGACGCGGACGATCCATGACGCAATTGCCGAGGGTCAGATTGGCCGGGTCTTTCACGTCCATGCACAGTCATTCAGCGCCGGCCTCCTCGCCGCGCAACCAAGGTGGTCGTGGCGGACGGACAAACAGCGGTCCGGCACCGGGGTAATTGGCGACATCGGTGCCCACGCCTTGGACACGTGCCAGTACTTCCTTGGTCCCATCGTGTCGGTGGCCTCGTCGATGCGCACCTGCATCCCGGAACTGGTCGATCCCACAACCGGGACGAGACATGCGCAGGAGGTCGATGATGACACCGTGCTTCTGGTGCGGTTTGCTACCGGGGTGCACGGAAGCATCGCCTTGTCGCGGGTCGGTGCGGTCCACGCGTCCTACCCGATCGGGCGTCGACACATGCTATTCAGCGGATCGGGCGGAGGCCTTCTCTGGGAGAACGGTGTCGCTACGCTGTATCCGTATGGTGGCGAACCGAAACCACTGAGAGGCGAACCACCCCTCTGGGGTGTGGACCACCACGAGTTCATCGTCGGGTGGGGGAGACAGAACCTCGAACCGTTCCTCGGATCAATCAGGACTGGTCAGGACATCGCTCCATCCATCCAAGATGGCTTGCAGACCCAGGCGGTCATCGACGCTGCGGTGCGGGCATCCACGTCCGGGCGGTGGGAAGAGGTCGCTCGGGTCTGACGCCGGATGCCTTGGTCCGAGCATCTGAACCCCTATCCCGCCTCAACGCCCGGGCGGTGGCGGAGAACTGTCTGGGTCAGGCGGGCACTCCGGCACGCGGGAACCGCCGGTGCCCTCGCCCGCTTGTCACACCGCGCATTGCGAGAAGTGTCGCGCCACGCCTACCGATTGAGGCTGACGGCATAGGGGGTCTTACATGGTCGCATCATGTGAGAACCATGGCAGCGCGATGGCGCCGGCATTCCCAAGAGGTTCCCGTCACCGCGGACCACGGTGGCATCCCCACTGCTTTTGCAACGGAGTTGGGCGTCTCAAAGCGGTTTGATCATTGGGGCGAGTGCGCAGCGTGACAGGGCGTCGCCATCTTTTCTCCCTAGGTCCCCACCTCCACCTTGGGGGGATGGCGAAAGCTTGCCGCTTGCGCGTCCACCCGTCCATCGATTGCGTCTCCGCGGTGGACGTACGT